>JAESGD010000121.1_pt1 | contig 37301 bp, 35 predicted proteins | sample 9269581 | NCBI WGS metagenome assembly JAESGD01 (sample SAMN14515903, study PRJNA621661) | algae metagenome | isolation source: Cyanomargarita calcarea GSE-NOS-MK-12-04C and co-occurring heterotrophs from... | place: USA: Grand Staircase Escalante National Monument, Utah | collected 2007-12-30 | reverse complement strand
TGGAACCACACTGAACCATCCCGAACTCAGAGGTGAAACGCTGCTGCGGCGACGATAGTTTAGGGGTAGCCCTACGCCAAAATAGCTCGGTGCCAGGATTAATTTTAAATCAAAAAGCCTTCTCTTTTAATAAAGAGGAGGCTTTTTGATTTTGCCTGATTTTATTTTATGTTTTCTTCCAATTTTCGCGAAAGAATAAGGAACAGTCCTTGTTAAATGGTGACGAATTACATCTTCATCACAAAAAGCCAGATAATTATACGGATACGATAGAAATTTAAATTTATTATTCCCCAAGTGGGTGGACGGCGTTTCCTCTACCAACACTCAGAACGAGGACAAAAGAACGCCGACTTTATCTAATATCGCCCGACTCGTTGACTTTTAGCTAATTTTGTGTATTAATTTCAACAGCTGTTACCATTACTGGTTGTTGATACAAAGGCACTGTAAAGGTGACTGTTGAACCAAGTCCTTCACCCAGGCTGTAAAAATGCACTTCTCCACTCATTGCTTCTACTAGCTTTTGGGATATTGCCAGTCCTAAACCAGTACCGCCATACTGACGAGTGCGGGAACTATCAACTTGCGAAAACAATTGAAATAGTTTGTCCTGTTTGTCCAGAGAAACACCAATACCAGTGTCTGCAACACGGACTCGCACCATACCAGGGAATTCCTGGTCTTGACAGATGACTTTTTTGCGAATTACATCAGTACTAATAGTTATACCGCCTTCATGGGTAAATTTAATCGCATTATTAACAAGATTGAGCATTACTTGCTTGAGACGCTGATAGTCGCTGTAGACAAGAATTTCATCAGAAGTTTCGGGCATTTGCATCAAAAAACCGAGGTCTTTCTGCGAGGCTTGCAAGCGCATGAAATTATCAACATCGCTGAATAAATCATCCAACTTGACTGGACCGAGGTCTAATTCCATTTTGCCTGCTTCGATTTTGTGGAAATCTAAGATATCGTTCATGATATCGAGCAGGTGGATGGAGGATTTGTGGGCCTCTTCGAGAAAGTTTTGTTGTTCTTCTGGATCGTCTGCCATGCCATCAAGGATCAGCTTCAGAAAGCCAATCATGCCATTAAGTGGAGTGCGAATTTCATGGGAAACGTTGGCAAGAAACTCGCTTTTGAGACGAGATGCTTCTTCGGCTTGTTGACGGGCAGCTTCTAATTCTTTGTATAAAGTGGCATGAGCGATCGCGGTTCCTAACTGGTCTGCTCCCTCTTTGGCTAGTTCTAGTTCATCGTTCGTCAACCCTAAACAATCAGTGTTGACTGCGATCGCAATCAATCCATTCGGCTGATCTTGATGGCAAGTTGCAACCACTAAAATCTTTTGGTGTTGAAATTGCGGGTGCTGGGGTTCTTGCACTAGAATCGGCTCTAAAGTTGCCAAAGCTTGAGCAAATGCAGGTTCTGTTGCTATATCTATTTCTATACCCCGCATTGAGCTAACTTCTCTTGAATGGTACTCCGCGATCGCTACTACTTTTTGGTTTTTAGGCTGATACGGAAAAATTATACAACGCTCTAAGCGCAATGCCTGCCCCAAAGAGTCTACTGTTTGCTGCCAAATAATATTCAAATCCAGCGTCCGCCGAATATTTCTAGTAATTTGGGTTACCAGCTTTTGATGTTTTTGGGAACGTAGAGCCAACTCTAACTGGGTTGGCGGTTTTGATAATACGTTAATTTCTTGTTTATTAACTGTAGTTTGCAATACTCGTCCCATCACCAAGACAGATGTGGCGGTGCTACCCAGTGTCGGCATAATCGGACTGATTGTTAGATCCAACTCCAACAACTGCTCGTAATAGCTAAACCAACACTGACACCTTTCAGGCATCAAACTTGTTAAAATTCGTTGCAATCTTTCCAAATAAGCAGCCCGATCAACCGGAGTGAGGGCTTCATTGCCATTACATTCACGATTCGGGTGGTTTGCTTTAGTAGTAGTATTAACAATTTGCTCAAGTTGGCATCCAGTAGCTTGTGCTTCTGAAGGATTGGTTTTTTGCCAATAAAAAGTTAGATAGCGTGCTGCCCCATCTTGGGTGTAAACCAATTCGGGACCCAGTTGTGCTAATGAACCATCGGTGTTAGTGGGAACGGATTCCAGATTCTGAGACAATATATTCAGCAGTTGAGAATTGACAGTAATACTCATGACTCGAGTTGAATAGACAAACGGCAACCCAGGGAAGTTTCGCGAATCGCTGCATAAAGTTTGGCATAAATTTTTACAATGATTGCATAATTGCCTGGGTACTTCTGATTGTCGTGGAGTCTAGTATGTCAAATTTTACATTTTTTCGGCTATACAGGCAGTAAAATTTTGCTTAATCGTTCCATTCACCGCGAGGTGGTACAGGTGTCAGATGGCGGTTGCGCGTCAGTTCATCATCTCTTGGGATCTCGCCTCTCAACCACTGGCGAATTGCCACCTCAATCACTTTGCTGGGGTCGTTGGTTAAATGCTTGATTTGTTCGATTAACTCTGAGTCGATACGGATAGCGATTTCTTCCTTATCTAGTTCTCTTTGCTCTGCATCGGTAGCCTTATCTTTCATATTCATAGTTTGATATGCTCGCTTATTTGTTTTCAAGAAAGACTTTGTAAACAGCTTTATTCACACTTCGGATTTATTACGCGGGTGGCGAGGAACAATGAAGTCTGCTTTCATCCAGTTCTTCATGCTTATTCTAATCTCCCGGTCAAGTAATGCCAGATGCTATAAAATTAGCTTCATCATATCCTTGAAATTACATCAGTCCTTCGGCATGAGTTTTGAATACTCCCTCCACAGGTCACTACTACATTTCTTCGAGGAGTGGATTTTGCTCCTCGACTCTTTGACATTTCTACGGACTTGCAACAAAACACCCGCCTAAAAACAATTTTCGTAAGCAAACATACTTTGTCCAGGGGAGGAGTGTCAATAATTATCCCCTTTTTAGAGATTTTTGACACTCCTCTGACTTGAAGTCACGGGATTTTTAACTTATAAGCAATGCTACCGCTTTGCCCACCACCAGAGCACCTTAACTCTAGGAAGAGGCATTACTTGTACGGTTGCCACATCCCTATTGGTGGTGTAGCCGCAATTTTTTCATATACTATGAATGAACTATTTTATCTTATAACGTGGATGCTATTCCTCTTATGCAGCGTCCTAGCCCAGAAAGCATTAAAATACGTTAAGTAAATAGCTTTTTTAACCTTCGTTGCTAAAAGCAAGTATATGACTGACGTTCCCGCAGTTCGCATTCGCAATTTTTGTATTATTGCTCATATAGACCACGGGAAATCTACCCTTGCCGATCGCCTCCTGCAAGTCACAGGCACGGTGGGAGATCGGCAGATGAAGGAACAATTTCTCGATAATATGGACTTGGAACGGGAGCGCGGCATTACGATTAAGCTGCAAGCTGCCCGAATGAACTACAAAGCTCCTGATGGTCAAGAGTACGTCCTCAACTTGATTGATACTCCAGGGCATGTGGATTTCTCTTATGAGGTGTCCCGTAGTCTTGCCGCTTGTGAAGGCGCACTTTTGGTGGTAGACGCTTCTCAGGGTGTGGAGGCTCAAACCCTGGCAAATGTCTATTTAGCATTAGAGCATAATCTCGAAATTATCCCAGTTTTGAACAAAATTGACCTTCCTGGGGCGGAACCAGACCGGGTAGCTGGTGAAATTGAGGAAATCATTGGTTTAGATTGTAGCGGCGCAATTCTCGCTTCTGCCAAAGAAGGAATTGGCATCTCCGAGATTTTAGAAATGATTGTGGAGAAAGTTCCACCACCACAGAACACCATCGATAAACCCTTACGGGCATTGATTTTTGATAGCTATTATGACAGTTACCGGGGTGTAATTGTTTACTTCCGGGTGATGGATGGCAGCCTCAAGAAGGGAGATAAAGTCTACCTGATGGCCTCAGAAAAAGAATACGTCATTGACGAAATTGGTGTCCTATCTCCCACTCAGAAGCCAGTTGAGGAACTCCATGCTGGTGAGGTAGGATACTTTGCAGCGTCAATTAGAGCCGTGGCTGATGCCCGGGTAGGCGATACAATTACTCTATCGGCAAAGAAAGCGTCTGAGGCATTGCCGGGTTACACCGAAGCTAATCCAATGGTCTTCTGTGGGATGTTCCCCATTGATGCCGATAAATTTGAAGACTTACGCGAAGCCTTAGAAAAGCTGACTCTCAATGATGCTGCCCTGCATTACGAACCAGAAACCTCTAGCGCGATGGGGTTTGGCTTCCGTTGCGGGTTCCTCGGGTTGCTGCACATGGAAATTGTTCAGGAACGTCTGGAACGCGAGTATAATCTGGATTTGATTATTACAGCACCTTCAGTAGTTTACCGGGTGACAACAGTTAAGGGTGAGGAACTCTATATCGATAATCCCAGCCGCTTACCAGATTCTAACGATCGGCAAAAAATCGAAGAGCCTTATGTCAAAGTCGAAATGATTACTCCGGAAATCTACGTAGGGTCGCTGATGGAATTATCGCAAAATCGACGCGGTGTCTTCAAGGATATGAAGTACCTTACCCAAGGGCGCACCACACTTACATACGAGTTACCCTTGGCAGAAGTTGTAACTGATTTCTTTGACCAAATGAAATCGCGATCGCGCGGTTACGCCAGTATGGAATATAACCTCATCGGCTACCGCGAAAATCCTTTAGTCAAGCTGGATATTATGATTAACGGCGATCCAGTTGACTCCTTGGCAATGATTGTCCACCGCGATAAGGCTTATAATGTTGGACGTTCGATGGCTGAGAAGCTAAAAGAACTGATTCCCCGCCATCAATTTAAGGTACCAATTCAAGCAACTATTGGTAGTAAAGTTATTGCCAGCGAAAATATTCCTGCACTGCGAAAGGACGTGCTTGCCAAGTGCTACGGTGGTGACATCAGCCGGAAGAAGAAACTCTTGCAGAAGCAGGCAAAAGGTAAAAAGCGGATGAAATCTGTCGGTACCGTGGATGTACCACAAGAAGCTTTTATGGCAGTACTGCGTTTGGATCAAGAATAACCCCTAACTCCCTCCCCGCTTGGACGGGAGGGGAATTATTATTTTGAAGAATTAGATTTCTGTGATTATTAGACTCTATGAACCAAAAGATTTAAAAGCAACCGTTGAACTTTGGTATCGAACTTGTCGTATTTTAGTTTACAAAAGCCCTTACAAAAATATAGTCGTCTTAAGAAAATGGGATTACCATCCCGTTACCGTTTATTTTTTCGAGCATTTAAAGAACAAAAAGCTATTATAATTTTTTGGTTGGGATTTCCTCGTAAAGAAGGAGATAAAAATGATTGCTACCAAGTTTTTACTGAAAAAGTGAAAAATGGCGATTTTCCTGAAAACCTGGATGAATTACTTGCAGAATGTGACGTTAATGAATCTGAATAAGGGAACACCAGAAAATAAATTATCCCTAATCCAAAATTAACCTGTAGGAAAAGCAAGACATTGCGCATCCCGCAGGGTAGGAGTATCGTCATTGCCGTCAAGTTAAGGCTGATGCCCATATGTCAAGTGACCTTTGGGCATTACTGGCACCTGCGGATAGCTTTAATACCATTTCTTTATGAAGATGCGCCTAATTAGCCCACGCAGGTGGGCTTTGTACCCCTCCGGGGAAGCAAGCAACGTATAGCCGAGCCAGTGCGTTGGGCGGCTCCGCCGACTTGAAGCACCTGGCGCCCACCCTTCTAGGGTGTGGGTGAATAAAGCGCAACCTCATACAGAATTGGTATAACAAGACCTAGTGTCCGATGATTTTCTACAAGCCAAGGTATAAGCGTATAATTGCTGCCACAACTTGAAAATCAAATTGTTGGCTTGATATAGTGATGAAAGAGGAACTGGAATTAAACCAAATTTTTGTAGACCCGATGTATCAAAAACGAGGCGTTAGTTTAGCACTACTGAATAAAGCCAAAGAAATTTGTCCTCAAGGCTTAAGTTTGCATACATTGCAGCAAAATAGGATAGCTTGTGTTTTCTATGAAAAACAAGGCTTTCAAGCGAGGAAGCTATCCATAAACGAAATTAACGGGCAACCAAATACTGAATACTATTGGATACCATAGTTTTTTTATTTAGTCAAATTTTGTATGCAAATCATCCTTGGGGATCAAATTAGTTGTAGTCTAGTTAGTATTATGCACTTTTTTTGTTTTCCCAGGCATTTAGGATGCTGAAAATATGGATAACACAAGATTTGATATCCATCAAATTGATGGTGTGGACTACAAGGATGTAGAGCCGATTTTGGATGATTACCAGGATGCCTTAATCAATCTATTTACAAATTCTCCTGAAGGATGGATATATTTACAAAGCAATCCAACTCAAACGGGTTTTTGGATTGCACAATTAATTAACTATGGATATTGTCATGAGGGTTTGACTTTATCACAAATGACAAAAAATGATGTTCAATTAGTTATAGAAGAACTGTTCCCTCGAAAAATATCGCTATTATCTCCTGAAGATATTGATTATGCAATTCCAGAATTAATAGCTTTTTGGCAATTTCTCAAGCGTCAATTTCATTTAGTAAGGGATACAGATGAAATTTTAGCTTATCTAAACAAAATACAGTCAAAATACAGCGGCATTATCAACGATTCATCCAGATTTGGGATGGCAAAGTCTTTTATAACAATGGGGCAAAATGCTGGATTTGATATGACAACAGAGGAAGGCATAAAAGCATTTATGGATGTTTGTAATGCCAATAATGTTTCTCAACTTGTATTTGAAACAAAAAGGCTGTCTTCCTTATTACCAGAACTCAATCCAACAGAATTTGACTTGGATATTGCCACAAATTCTCGTCACCAGGAAGTTTCTGCACAAAAGCGCAAGAAGACAGGTGATATAACAAAGTCCGGGAGCAAGCCAAAGCGCAAGAAAAGTAAATCATAGCATGAGCGTCTGTACAAGTTTTGGGACAAGTCTAATAGCAAAGTATTACCAAACAATAAGGTAATTATTCACTCCGCCCAGGAAAATCGTAGAAACCCTTGATTTTTACTTGACAGGTAGGGGAGAGTGTGAACGGTTACGTAACCTTTGTAAGAGTAATTTCTCTCGACCTCAGATTTCATCTTCAGTTCGTCAAATGCATTACCTATGAAGAAGAATACTCCTCTTCAAATTCTGCCCAAGGTATTAAATTTGCTAGAATCACCCAACGATTATCCGATGATAACTTCCCTGAAAACGGAAGTTCAAAGTTTTCTGGTGAGGTTATTGCCTGCCCCTGTTTTCGGTACATAGCTACTAAGGCCCACTCTTGTGTGCTAGTCACGTAGATGCAAGGATTTTGGACTATATTACCTTCTTGTCTTGCACCTGAATATACTTCTTTGGTATGAAAATCTAGAGAACATAGCTGATATCTTGCAGCTTGCGTATAAACCATAGATTTATAATTTTGTAAGTTACGAAACATCCGATAACAACAAAGTTGATTTTTAGTCCATTAAAATGGACTTACGCTATTAGACAGGGACTTATAGTCCCTGACGGGTAGGGACATGAATCGATTTACCTGGGTAATAGCTATGATTATTTTGACATTCTATTTTTGAGGTGCAAGATATCAGATAGGCTTTTCTTGTTTTTTCAGCAACCCCTAATTAACGTTATACAACTTAGGTTTGACTTACCGAAATGCAAAAAGACTCCAAGAAGCTTACAATACCTTTAAAGATGCTATTGACACTGTAGATTACCTACGTGGGGAAATAATTTCAGGGGATGAGGCAAAGCAGAAATTAGCTGAGGAATGGAATCAACTCTATTTACAGATGGTAGAAGTGTGCTTGAGTTTGAGTAAGGAAACAGATGCTATCGAATACATTGAGCGCAACAAAACCCATATCTTATCTGAACTTCTTGCTACCCGTCAACTCTTCGCGGAAGGAAAATTACCAGAAGCAGTGCGAAAAGAACTGCAAAAATTGCGGTTAGAAATTGATATAGAAAAACGCCGTCTTGCAGTTGATAAACAACCAGATTATGGCCATATCAATCAACTGCGTCAGCGATATAACGAACTTTATCCACTTGAACATATTCAGTTTGAGCAAATCCAAAATCTTATAGATGACGGTACAGCAATTATCCAATGGTATATCTTTGGAGATTGTTTCCGCACTTTCATCATCACCCATCACCGTCCCGAACCTATCATTTGGCAATCCTCTAATGAAGATTTAAAGAATTTGCACAAATGGCGTGATGATTATCTGGCAGCATACTATGCACCAAGGAACGCAAAAACTGAAACAGAACAAGAAAAATTACAAAAACAGTGGGAAAATAGCATAAAATCTCGTCTTCAGCAGCTAGCTGAGATTTTACACATCAATCAAATTCTAGAAAATTTATCAAATATTTCCCCAAATATAGACCAGTTAATTCTCGTTCCTCACCTCTACTTGCATATTTTACCACTTCATGGTTTGCCGATTTCCCAAAATGCAGGAAATTATCTGTTTGACTTATTCCCTCGTGGTGTCAAGTATGCTCCTAGTTGCCAAATTCTACAACAGGTACAGCAACAACAACGTCAAGAATTTCAACATTTCTTTGCAATTCAAAACCCCACACCAGATTTGTATGAACCATACGACCAAGATTTAGGAATTGTGAGAGCTATCAGCAAACAGTTTCAGCATTCGTACATCTTTTTATACTTATTAATAATAGCCAATCTCAAAAAATAAAGCTTGCGAGTGACGCTTATGACTGGTTACTCAATTTACTTTGTTCTTACAAGAAAATACTTTATACCTATCATCAAGCACGTCAACGTTACCAAGAAGCAAAAGTAATATACAGCTATTTACAAAACAAAATCCAAATATTTAATAATCTTCTCAGAACTTCAACATCATTATCCGAACTCAAGAAATTACTAATAGAACTTCCGACAAAAAAACTTGATTACACCAGATGTTTACAAGATTTACAAACACATCTAATTACCATAGATACAAATATTGCTAATTACAAAACTTGCTCGGATAAAATTGTAGCTATTGATGGTGTTGATAGTTCCCTATTTTGGCAAGATTTTCTTGATAAAGACTGTCAAAAAATCTTTAAACAAATCCAAATCGATATTAAATATCTTTCACCTGGTCAAGAATTATTTGGAGAGATTGTGAACACGATTCGAGGTCTTGTAGAAATACAACAAGCCGAGAGCGATTACCAAATACAACAACTCCTGCGCGACAATGAAACAGCAGCAAAGGAACGCGATCGCCACCTGAATAAAAGCGTTGGTGCATTGAGTTTTGGTCTAATTACAACCTCAATGGTTACTAGTAATTCTCGTTACCTAATCGCCCAAAGCCCAGGTAAGTATCCTACCCGACCTCCCTTTAAAGATAGTGCTTGGACAGATTTCTTTCTTTCTCTTGCAGTGGGAATTTGTTTCGGTTGTTTGGCTGGCGGAGCTTGGTGGAAATTCAGCCCTTATATCCAATCCTCTAGCCACCGTAGGGACTACAACGCCGCGACAAAGAAACTTGATGCCTTCCTAAAGCTATTAGAAAATAAATCAAATTTGTTTACAGATGAATTCAGAAAAGAGTTACTAGAGCTAATTGAAAGCAAGCCTAACGAAGTGGTGAAACTGTCAGATGCTATCTATTCCTGCTGTGAATCCAAAACTCAAATAAAAAAGGAGTTAAAAAATATTCAAAAATCTTTATGTAACAAAAGTAGTGTTCACAAAGACTATAAAGAAAAGCTAATAAATACAATTAAAATCAGTAAGCAACTGTAAAAAATGACAATAGCTACCTTGCGGGGATTGTTCATTCTTGATTTAGGAATTTCTAGTGATCTAGGCTTTGAAATTCAATCTCTCTTAGATTAGACATAGCGATAGAACTGTGAGGAGTTTAAGCGAGGATTGTAATCCCCACTCTCTAATTCGTAGAGGGTGGGGAGGATGTCAATTTTTCTGATTAACGATCTACTGAACCCATCACAACATCAATACTACCCAGAATGACAAAAATATCTGCTACTTTTGTACCTCGGATTAATTGAGGAAGAACTTGTAAATTATTGAAATCTGCTGGGCGAATTTTCCAACGCCAAGGGAAGATATTATCATCTCCGATAATATAAATTCCCAATTCTCCTCTCCCCGATTCAATCCGTACATAATGTTCCCCTTTGGGGATTTTGAAGGTAGGTGCAACTTTTTTACCCATATACTGATAATCAAATTCATTCCACTCAGATTTAGCACCATCTGCCATCCGTTTAGCATTCAAATTTTCATAAGCCCCGCCAGGTAAACTTTTCAGTGCCTGATTAAGAATCTTAATCGACTCTCGCATCTCCCCAATTCGCACCAAATACCGAGCAAAGCAATCTCCCGCTGTATCCCAAATTACTTTCCAATCAAAATCGTCATAGCATTCGTAGTGGTCAACCTTTCGTAAATCCCACTTCACCCCAGAAGCCCGTAACATTGGGCCAGAAATGCCCCAATTAATCGCTTCTTCTCGACTGAGGACTCCTACTCCCTCAACTCGACGACGAAAAATGGGGTTATTAGTAATCAACTTCTCGTACTCATCAATCTTTGGTAAAAAGTAATCGCAAAAATCTTCACATTTATCCACCCAACCGTAGGGTAAATCAGCAGCAACCCCAGAAATGCGAAAATAATTGTTATTGACCATGCGGTAGCCCGTCACAGCTTCAAATAAGTCAAGAATGAACTCGCGATCGCGTAAGGTGTAAAATATTGGAGTCTGTGCGCCAATATCTCCAATAAATGGCCCTAACCACAGCAGATGATTGACAATTCGAGTTAGCTCCAGCATGATTACCCGAATGTAGCTGGCACGTTTGGGTATTTGAATATTCGCTAGTTTCTCAACAGCATTCACCGTAACTGCTTCATTAAACATTCCTCCGTAGTAATCCCAGCGACTAACGTAGGGTACATACATAATATTTGTCCGATTTTCCGCAATCTTTTCCATCCCCCGGTGCAGATAACCGATGACAGGTTCGCAGTCAACAACATCCTCTCCATCCAAGGTGGCAATAATCCGAAAGCACCCATGCATGGAGGGATGATGGGGACCAAAGTTAATCACCATTGGTTCGGTTTTAGTTTCAATTCTGCCCATAAAAAAGACCCTAATATTTATCTATTAACCAGACGCATTTAGTGTAGGGATTTTAAGGGCTGGTGTCTTTCAAATTAGTCCGATTTTTTGCAGATTTGTCTGATTGCCTAAGTCATCTCATATTTGCTGAATACTCTTGGGAGTTACACCCAACAGTCGTTTCGTGTGAAAATTCAGATGACTTTGGCTGGCAAAACCAACACTTTGGGCAATTTCTGATATCGCCATTTCGCTTTTTAAAAGTAATTCTTTAGCACGTTCTACACGAGTGCGAATCACATATTTATGTGGAGTCATCCCTGTAGATTGTTTAAACAACAGGGAAAAGTAATGAGGACTCATGTGTACGAGGGCTGCCAACTCTCCCCCACGTAATTTAGCTTAGGGTTCACAGCCTCAATGCTTATACCTAACGAAATTTTAAATTATCTTTCACTTTTAAAACACTAGATATCATTAGTTTAATTTGAACTACTCATCGGCATCAAAATCTACTTTACCGTAAATATCCTCTAATATTATTTGAAATTGAATAGAGGCTAAAGATATTGTGATATCTAAATTTTCATATTCTGAAAAAATCCATTTATTATTATCTGCTTTACTATATTGTTCAACGTGCGTTGTGTACTGGTCAATCAGCAGATATTCCTGAAAACTAGAAATGGTGCGATAAGCCGCAAATTTTTCAGCCCGGTCGTAATTTTGGGTAGATTTTGAAAGTACCTCAACTATCATCAAGGGATTGGTAATAGTATCTTTTCTTCCTTCTTGCAATTGCAGTGGAGTTGCGACTACCACAACATCAGGATAGGTATGAATTCGTTTATTTGGAATCCATAATCGTTGGTCTGTGACAAAAACGCGGTAAGGTTGACGTTTGAGGGCAAAATTGAGCGCGGCATAAAAGTTACCAGCAATTTGGTTGTGATTGGGTGTTCCTCCTGTCATCGGGATAATTTGACCATCAATATATTCGTGACGTTCTTCAGAATTTACCTCTAGCTCTAAGTATTCTTCCGGTGAGTAGTAGCGTTGTTCTGAAATAATCATGGAATTTCAACTCCCACAGATATTAGTTGTTGCCGCTTGTTTGCTTTCAATTACTTTCTGCTATTTAAAACGCAGAGGGACGCTAAGGTAAGCGCAGAGTCACGCGGAGTCTTTGTTGAATATTTCGCTACGAACTTATGAAATTGTCTAGTTGGGACTACTCAAACACATACTTTTCAGCAACTTTCCAGTAACGTGAGAACCGCTTCAAGTCAATAAAACCGTCATGCTCAAAAAATGGTTCTACTTCAAATATTTCCAAATCTAGAGTTTTTTCAATTTCATCGCAGATAGCATCAAATCGAGGGCTAACACTATCTGCCGTCACCACTTGATTGCTGTTGTGTTCCTTCGCAAAATCTACAACACACGAAGCTACATCACCACGACGAATCACCACAGGTAACTCTAACAAGCATTCATAAATAAAAGTGATGCGTTTCAAACTTAGTTGCCATTCTTCTATCAGAGCATCATCCCACACCCAGATGGCGGGGGCATCAGGATATTCTAGAAGTGCAGGGTTGTTGGGACTCAAACAGTCACCGTGTATCCAAATAATTGGTTTTGTCATCTTCTCTTCCCCTTCTGCCAACTTTGACTATTAGCCTGTTTACTAAACTGAGCTTCCGGAAAAAGCTTCGGCTCCAATTCTTCATAACTTCCCTCAAAGTCACATTTACCTTTGAGAGGACACTTTTTACAATAAACGCCTTCTGTGTATCTTTCTAAATTTTCACGGTTAAAAAAATACGGTTTGTGGCTAAAAGTGCTAGCTACCCACTGCCATGACATATTATTACTAGCTGGGTCACCATCAAGAAGATGTTCGAGAAACCATTTTGCACCGGCTTGCCAGCGAATGAGCCGCCAATGCACTATATAAGCTGCCATCCACATTCGCATATGGTTGTGGAGGTAGCCAGTTTCTACTAATTGACGGCTGAAACTGTCGATGCAAACTAATCCAGTGCTACCTTCTTGAATTTCTTCAGGTAATTCTGGCGCGTATTCCGCAACGATATAGCCTGTTTTATATTCTTCCTGGTCTTTCCAAATATCATCTTTGAGTTTGGCATATAATCTTTGCCAATAGTCGCGCCACCCTAATTCGTTGATGAGTTTAGTTGCGTCGTCTTTGTGAGTGACTTTATCGAGGGTATAATCTCGAATTTCTCGCAAGCTAAGAACGCCATAACGAATGTAAGGTGAAAGTCTAGTTACAGCACCTGTGAGGAAGTTCCGTGATTTTGTGTAGCGTGCGGGGTCTACTTTTTGTAGTGCTTTTTTTGCAGCTTTGCGTCCACCGACAATTTCGCTGATGTGGTTGTCGCGTTCGGCAGCTTTCGGAAATTGTTCGCGGAGGTAGGCTACCAATTCTTCGCGGTTGTGAAACTCGCGTTGCAGGTCTTTAGTCATTGGGCGTTTAAAGTGCAGGTTCTCCTGGTGGCTGAACTCAGTATATCGCGTGGATTATAGTCCAGAGCGAACTGGCTCCCGAGTCAGCCATGAACCAAAAGCGATCAAGCTTTGAGGGATGGCTCCTTTTCTCTTGACATTCGTGAAGAGGGAATTGCTATTGCGCACGCTCTATTTGAAAGCGAGATGTGCAGCGTAACACCGTCAGCCAATACGTCGTCGGATAAGATAATTGACGTGCTGAATATGTAACCTAATAACACTACTTCCCCATCTCCCCTTATTTCAACTGTCCATCACTATACACAGCCAAGAATGTTATCGGCTAACATTACAGAAGCCTAGTTTTGACAAGCATATTCAGTATCTACCCGTTCTATTTTCCTAGCAGCAAAAGATACCGCAACAAGATGAATATCACTCAAATAAACCCTACTAGAACGCAGCGTATAGATCAGATTATTAAACAACGTAAAGTTTTCAGTGCCAAAATTCAACGTGACAAGGCTTCTTTGGAAACTCGTAAATTGGCTTTTGTGAATCTGAAAAAACACCGCGAAGAGCTTCTGGCCCGTGGTATAGACTCTATATCTGCCAAACGTTTGGGCGATATTGATTTTACCATGTTGGACAAAATTGACGCTTTGTTGGTGTCGATGCAACAACTGTGCGATCGCTGTACTCGTGATACTCTAAATATCGCCGTCGTTGGCTATGCCCGACAAGGTAAAAGCCGCTTGCTACGCAGTCTCACCGGACTTAATAGCACTATAATTCCCGATGGTGGAGAGGGATACTGTACTGGCACTCTCAGCAAAATTCGCCATGAAGATGGGCTAGAAGAAGCCAGAGGAAAGGTGGACTTCTATTCTTGGCATAATTTCCGCGATGATGTCCTGGGTCCCTACTATCAAAATCTTGATTTGCCTTCTTTGCCCATAACTGTTGATGAGTTCGCTCAAACTCCACCACCAGCTTTACCCACTGAAAAGCGTGATAGCGAAATTGACAAGGCAAGATACGGACATTTGCGTAAAGATTATTTTTCCAACTTGCAGAAATATCGCCAATTACTAGGCAAACCATCAATTGAGATTGGCGAGCAGGAAATTCGAGAGTATGTAACTCAAGATACTAAGGATGGTAGCGGTGACAAAATTGCTAATTATTTAGCAGTTAAAGCTGTTGAGATATCTTGCTCTTTTCCTTCGGAGGATATCGGCAAGATTATGTTAATAGATTTACCTGGATTGGGCGATACTAATCTGATCGACGCAGAGCGACTGATTTCAACTCTCAAGCAGGAAGCGGATTTCGTGCTGTTTGTCCGCAGACCGGAAGCTAATGCTGTCTGGGGAGAAGCACACATCAAGCTGTATCAAACGGCACGAGAAGCTTTAGGAGATTTGCCCTTATCTCGCTGTTCTTTTATGGTTCTCAACAGAACAAAAGAAGGTACCGAAGGCGGCGATAATAATTATCGGTGCGAAAAACTACAGGCAGAACTTAAGGAAACACCGATTCAAGTTGAACGTTGCGCGATCGCCGACTGTTCCGATCCCCAAGAAGCAAACACCCAAATCTTGGAACCAATTCTTAATTATCTGGTTGAGAAAATCGAGGATATCGATAGCGAATATGCCCGTGCTTGCCAAAAACACTTAGAGCAAATCCAACGCCAAATTACCATAGAGTTGGAAAAGGCAGACAAAGCACTAGCACATTATGGCGACGGTGACTTACTATTTGAACAATTATTTGAGAAATTTTGGCAAGAATTAACAAATGATTTAGAAAATCTACTGACGCATTTTAGCGATCGCCGCCACGATAAGGATAGCGAATTTGAGGGACGGGTGAAAGAGGCGATCGCAGACTGTCGGGAGGATACAGGAATTCCTGCTAATGTGAAAGATATTGCCGAACGTCGCAATCTTTTTGGTTCATATAACACGGCATATAATGAATTCTTGCATGAAATCCGCACCCATTTCTTAAAGCATTTCTTGTCTTTGGATAGCGGAATGCAAATGTCATTAGAAAGCCGAAAAACTTTAGTAGCAAAAGCTTTAAAAATCCGTTTGGGAGAACTAGGAGACGGGGAAGGTTCGGAATTTCTCAAAGCAATTACAGCCAGACTACCAGAAAATGCCAATATCCTGAAACTCGGCTTTCAAAGCATTTCCGATTTTAACGTTTCTTGGGCAGGAAAAATACAGCGACAAGTTAGAGAAAACTTGGAAAAACTGCGACCAGATGCGAATCCTGTGCCTTTTTCTGATGTGGCAATGGATGAATTAAAACTTGATGCGAAACTTCCAACCCAAGAAGAGTTAATCTTGACAGCACTGAAAAAACTACATAAAGAAGCGGCTGATAAATCAGAGCAATCTTTGCAGAAAATCCTTTGTGAACCAAGCTTAGATGCATATTTTATGGTTGAAGAATTTGTGGATCGCATCTTGCGTGCCAAAGGCGTACAATTAGAATGGCGCATTTTCTTACGCAAAGTTTCCTCAGAAGTTTGGCCCGAATTCAAAGAAATGGAAAATCGGGTTCAACAACAACAGATATGGAAACAGTTGGTTATGCGTGCGAAGGAAGTTAACGGAATGCACGAGCGGTTGTTTTTGAATTAATGGTTATTACTTATACCGTTTCTTTGTGAAGCTGCATATATTACCCCCCGGCTACGCCGTCCCCCCTTGCCAAGGGGGGACTACAGGGGGGTCTTGATTATGTGCATCTTCATACAGAATTGGTATTACCAAATCTTATTCAAATTCAACTCAAACCCTGGCAATACATCCTCTCCAGATAAAGAATAAGGAGATTGCAACACCTCTACATCGCATCCCTGACGATAGATTTCTACCGTTTTGGTTTTCGGGTCAATCAACCATCCTAAACGAACACCATTGTCAATATATTCCTGCATTTTTTCTTGAAGTTTTTTGAGGGAGTCACTTTCTGAACGTAACTCGACCACAAAATCAGGAGCTACGGGGGAAAACTCCTGCTGTTGCTGAGTTTGGGTCAAAGCGTCCCACTGCTGATTGCTTACCCACGAAACATCCGGGGACTTGACAGCACCATTGGAGAGAGTGAAGCCAGTTGAGGAGTCAAAACCGATACCTAGTCCTGTCCGTTCATTCCAAGCGTCAAGTTGCCCGATTAAACTAAAGTTTTTCTTACCTGTCCAAGGATAGGTTGGGGGCATAACGATAACTTCTCCAGTCGCAGCACGTTCTAGCTGCAAGTTTTGGTTAGCTTCGCAAAGTTCAACAAACCCCTTTGCACTCAAATTGGGGATGTTTAGAGTGATGGTGTTCATAAGCTGCACGGTTAATGTTCTAGTTTTTTGTCCGATCAATGCTTACCAAATCTTATTCAAATTCAACTCAAATCCTGGCAATACATCCTCTCCAGATAAAGAATAAGGAGATTGCAACACTTCTACATCGCATCCCTGACGATAGATTTCTACCGTTTTGGTTTTCGGGTCAATCAACCAGCCTAAACGAACACCATTGTCAATATATTCCTGCATTTTTTCTTTGAGTTTTTTGAGGGAGTCACTTTCTGAACGTAGCTCGACCACAAAATCAGGAGCTACGGGGGAAAACTCCTGCTGTTGCTGAATTTGGGTTAAAGCATCCCATTGCTGATTGCTTACCCACGAAACATCCGGGGACTTGACAGCACCATTGGGGAGAGTGAAGCCAGTTGAGGAGTCAAAAACAATGCCCAAATTTGTGCGATCGTTCCAATTCCACAGTTGAGCATTCAAACCAGAATTTTTCTTGCCAGTCCAAGGATAGGTTGGGGGCATAAGGATGACTTCTCCAGTCGCAGCACGTTCTAGCTGCAAGTTTTGGTTAGCTTCGCAAAGTTCAACAAACCCCTTTGCACTCAAATTGGGGATATTCAGAGTGATGGTGTTCATAAGCTGCACGGGTATTGCTATGAGGTTTTGTCCTTTATTATAAATGTGACTTAATGTTCTAGTTTTTTATCGTGTAAGTGTTTGATGGGTAGAGTGAAATTAGTTTACCCACAGCCCCACGACTTTAGATATGGAGAACATTTTATGGTACAACAACTACAGCCTGAGAGCGCCTTAGATATCATCTACCCTGACAGCGACGGTCAACCAATGTCAGATAACACAGAACAGTTCTATTGGATTGTTACTATTAAAGAAAATTTAGAAATCTTGTTCGCATCACAAGCTGATGTATTTATCGCTGGTGATTTATTGTGGTATCCCCTTCAAGGCGATAATAAGATTCGTCAAGCCCCGGATGTGATGGTCGCATTTGGTAGACCAAAAGGAAAACGCGGTTCCTACAGGCAATGGCAAGAAGAAAACATTCCCCCTCAGATAGTATTTGAAATTTTGTCTCCTGGTAATAGGCTGAAAGAAATGGCAAAAAAATTCAGCTTTTATGAACGTTATGGAGTGGAGGAATATTACATCTACGATCCAGAGAAAGTGGACTTAAATGGTTGGTTGCGCTCTGGAGATGACTTAGAGGTTATTGAAGAAATAAATGGGTGGGTTAGTCCACAATTGGGTATAGGGTTTGAGGTGAAGGTAGGTACTCTAGAAATTTATCGTCCTGATGGGAGAAAGTTTCTCACCTCAGTAGAACTGGATCAACTACGAGAACAAGAACGTCAACGTGCTGAGGAAGAACGTCAACAAAAAGAAGCTGCACTCCTGCAACTAAAAGAGGAACGACAGCGCTATCAAGATTTATTAGCACGGTTGCAAGAAAGAGGAATCGATCCAGAACAACTGTGACTAATAGTGCTTCCTGTACTGTGGGAAGATTATTGATGGGTTACTTCTGGTCAAAAAATTGATGCTGCATTTGAGCTATCTCATGTTCAAGTTACTAAAATCTTGGTTGAAGAACAGCCTCATAGCGCTGCTGCTGGCAACGCTATTTTTAGGGATAAGTACAACTGCCTGGACTGACTCCAGTTACGCTGCACTACCAGCCGGCAATGCGATCACCGACGGTAAAGCATTGCTGCGCTACTCACTCCCAATTGATAATAAACCTGTACGGCAACTACAAAAGAGTCTAGAAGATATTGCCAACCAACTGCGTGCCAATAAGCGCTGGGGTGCTATCTCCAATGATCTCAAAAGTGCATCCCGAATTCTCGATAAGCCGGAAAAAATCTTAGCGAGTGTCCCCGAAGAACGGCAACCTCAAGCCCAGGCTTTAATTACAGAGTTAAAATCTGGGGTTAATTCTTTGCGAGAAGTTGCTGACTTGAAAGATAAAGAAAAAGTTTGGGAACAACGCGCTCAAACCCTGAATCTTGTAGGCGATTTAGAGCAATTAATGGTAACGGGATTTCCCTTTGAAGTCCCAGCAAAATACAGCAATTTGCCCCAACTAAAAGGTCGTGCCACAGTGTCGATGAAAACCACCAAAGGCGACTTAACTTTAGTTGTGGATGGTTACAGCGCTCCTGTGACTGGTGGAAACTTTGTTGATTTGGTTCAACGGGGTTTTTATAATGGTTTAGAATTTACCCGTTCGGAAGAATCTTACGTCCTGCAAACAGGAGATCCAGCAGGCAAAGAAGTTGGTTTTATTGACCCAAAAACCAAACAATACCGCGCTGTTCCTTTAGAAATTCTTGCGGCTGGTGATAAAGAACCTACCTACGGCATCACTTTAGAACAAGCCGGTCGTTACACCGATATGCCTGTACTACCTTTTTCTGCCTTTGGTGCCTTAGCAATGGCCCGTCCTGAAAATGAAGCGAATGGGGGTTCTTCGCAATTTTTCTTCTTCTTGTTTGAACCAGAACTTACCCCAGCCGGACGCAATTTATTGGATGGACGCTATTCAATTTTTGGCTATCTGACTGACGGCAAAGAAGTCTTGGATCAACTAAAAGCTGGTGACAAAATTGAATCAGCAAAAGTAGTCCAAGGGATAGAAAACTTAGTCGAGCCAACTTAATTTTTTTAATCTCACGCAAAAACGTAAAGATGCTAAGAAAAAACTTTGCGTCTTGTGCGCCTTTGCGTGAGTAATAAAATAAAAAAATGTCTTATTTAAAAGTTCAAGATATTGGCGAACAAGGTCTTTTAGAAAGGTTACAAAGCTTCTGCCCGCCGGAAATTATCGGAGATGATGGGGCAGTCCTAACAACTCAACCAGAGCAATCTTTGGTAGTGACAACCGACGTGTTAGTTGATAGAGTTCATTTCAGTGAAATCACCACTTCTCCCGAAGATGCTGGTTGGCGGGCAGCGGCTGCAAATTTATCAGATTTAGCGGCAATGGGTGCTTCACCTCTAGGAATTACCGTCGGATTAGGACTTCCTGGTGATGTTGCCGTAAGTTGGGTGGAGCGATTGTACCAGGGAATAACAGAATGCCTGCAAAAATATAATACCAGTATTGTCGGCGGTGATATTGTGCGATCGCCTGTAATAAGTATATCGATCACAGCTTTCGGTCAAGTACACCCCAATCGAATTATCCGCCGCAATAATGCTGCTGTGGGGGATGCAATTGTCGTCACAGGCGTTCATGGAGCCTCCCGTGCGGGCTTAGAGATGCTGTTAAATCCATCATTGGGGCAAATCCTCATTCAAGGGGACAAACAGGCTTTAATCCGCGCTCACCAGCGTCCTCAACCCCGCCTTGATGTACTGCCAATCCTCTGGAAAATTCTCGATTTCCCAGACATCCCACTCCCCCTCTCAGGAATGGATAGCAGCGACGGGTTAGCAGATGCTGTGCTGCAAATCTGCCGCGCAAGTGGCGTCGGGGCTGTACTGGAATACGCTCAAATCCCCTTACCAAGAGCTTTTGAACGCTGGCTAACTAAAGAGCAAGCAATGGAATATGCTCTATACGGTGGTGAAGATTTTGAATTAGTTTTGTGCTTGCCTATTGAGCCAGCTTATGAATTAGTACAACTGCTTGGTGAAGGTGCGTCTATTATCGGAACGATTACAGATGGCTCACAAGTAATTTTGCTTTACAAAAATAAAGAAATGCCCGACCAAGTTTTGAGTCTCAATCGGGGATTTCAGCACTTCAAAAGTTAGGAGTTGAGAGTTAGGAGTTAGGAGTTAGGAGTTAAGAGTTATGAACTGAGAAAATATTTATTCTTCATTCCTAACTCTTAACTCCTTATTCTCATTCTCATTCCTAACTCCTCATTGGTAACCCCTAAGTTTTGACTTAATTCCATTTTTCGGCGACTAATTCAGCCAAATCGAGAACTCGTTGGCTGTAGCCCCACTCATTGTCATACCAAGCCATAACTTTCACCATGTCGCCACCCATGACCATTGTCAAGTTGGCATCAATAATGGAAGAAGCATCAGTACCTTGATAATCGGATGATACCAAGAGTAAATCGCTATAGTCTAAAATGCCCTTCAGTTGACCTTCAGAGGCTTCCTTGAGGGCTGCGTTTACTTCTTCGGTAAAGGTCTGTTTTTGGACTTGGACGATGAAATCCACCATAGAAACGTTGGGGGTGGGTACGCGCAATGCCACACCATTCAATTTGCCTTTTAGGTCTGGTAATACCAAAGCCACTGCTTTTGCCGCACCCGTGGAGGTGGGTACAATGTTCATTGCTGCTGCCCGTGCCCGTCGCAAATCCCGGTGAGAAGCGTCTAATAGCCGCTGGTCGCCGGTATAGCTGTGGGTGGTGGTCATCGTGCCTTTGATGATGTTGAATTTTTCATGCAACACCTTGGCAATGGGAGCTAAACAGTTGGTAGTACAGCTTGCGTTGCTGATGATGTGGTGTTGGTTGTGGTCGTAATCGTGGTGATTTACACCCATTACGAAAGTCCCATCTTCGTTTTTGCCAGGAGCGGTAATTAGAACCTTCTTCGCACCAGCATTGACGTGCCTCATTGCGCCTTCTTTGCTGGTAAAGACTCCTGTTGCTTCGATGATTAGGTCAATTCCCCAATCTTTCCAGGGCAAGTTTTCAGGATTGCGATCGGATACACACTTAACGGTCTTGCCGTTAACGACGATCGAGTTATCATCGGCTGTAATGTCAACACCCTTTAACTTCCCTAGCATCGTGTCATACCTTAGCAGGTGAGCGTTGGTTCTAGGGTCTGAAGTGTCGTTAATAGCAACAAGTTCGATTTTGCTATTCTCCCTACCGACCCAGCAGCGCATGAAGTTACGTCCGATGCGTCCAAACCCGTTGATTGCAACTCTAATCACAGCGTCTTGCCCTCTGTATTAATGCCTAAAAAAATGCTATTGATGACCCCGATCATATCGCAAAGGGGAGTATTTATAACTATAAAGTGTTAGATTCTGAAAAAAAAATAAATATTATTGCGATCGCAAAGGATGTTGCTCAAAGTTTTCCTTTGAGAACTGAAGTCCCCTGACCCATAGCTCTTGCGGTATAGGGCAATGTAGAATTCCGAAGCTCTATGTAATCTCTAGCAGCTTCCGAAACTAAGTAACCGATTGACTGAGGATGCCACCATCAGTTACCAATAGGACTTGACGTAACTCCAACTAAAGGTATATGCAATAAGTACGAATGTATGTTATCTGACTGCTTATCATCTGTTGTTTCACTTGCTTGCAGATTGGCTGACTTTGAGCTATATTCTCACCACCTGGAAATCAGGGTGCGATTAACCAGTTACACAATCAGGCTGATTCCTGACTGCGGGACTAAAGCTGTCAGATGTAAAAAAGTATCAAAACCAACAATTTAGTAAAACGTGAGATTGGGACATAAAGTAGAAAAGTTAATTTAAAGTGTTGATGTCGTAGTAATTTACTATTGGAACTTTCTCAACTAACAACATAGTAAATGCACTACTATCTACTGTTGCTTGTTTTACTCTTTATACGCATTATTGCGGATTCGGTTGTTTACTTGTGAGGAGGGCTTAACGAGCGCACCCAAATTAGTTGTTTTAGAGCTACTGAATGCAAAACTACCTATCGATAAAAGTAAATGTTCCCAACAAACTGGAGCGAATATGTCGCCAAAGATAGCTATTTTTTACACCCATTAACTGCTAAACTTTTAGCAATAAAAAAGCAGTTTTACAACCAATTTACTATTGTAGGCAATACCAGCAAGTGAAAGAAAAATATGTGTTTGAAATTACAGCCATTTCTGTCCAGATTAAGGGGAAATTTAATGAAGAAACATAGTAGAAGTTCGGCAAGAGAAAAAACCGCGAATAACGGTAAAATAATTGCGAACAATTCAGTCCATAGCAGGAGAATTAAATCATCGCAAGATATGACAGTTATACATGGGTAGTATCGGTAGAAAACAAATTCCTGTTATGATATCGGTGTCGATTGCAGTTATGGTGTGGTGTGGTGTTAGAGGAGTAATAAATGATAAATTCTGTAGACTTTAGCGGTAGACCATTTCACTTTATTGGTGTCGGTGGTATAGGTATGTCTGCCCTAGCATATGTACTTGCAAAGCGTCATTTGCCAGTGTCAGGTTCAGACCTTCGTCCCAATCACATGACTCGACGATTGGAAGAAATTGGAACTCATATTTTTGATAAACAACAAGCGAGCAATCTGGAATTGTTTCGCGCTAATGCTGAAGCTAAGGTCGTAGTATTAAACACCGAGGAACAAATAACAACTGGTGAATTTGCACATCTACCCCAGGTTATTTGTTCGACAGCGATAAATACTAGTAATTTGGAATATAAGGCGGCATTGGAACTAGGTTGCCCAATTTTCCACCGTTCTGATGTATTGGCAGCTTTAATTGCTGAATATCGGAGTATTGCAGTGGCAGGAACCCACGGCAAAACCACCACTAGCAGCATGATTGGCTATATGCTATTGGAAGCTGGTCTCGACCCGACAATTTTGGTTGGCGGCGAAGTTAATGCTTTTAATGGCAATGCCAGATTGGGTGAAAGTCCCTATCTAGTAGCAGAAGCAGATGAGTCGGACGGTTCCTTAATCAAACACTCACCAGAAATTGGCATCATCACCAATATTGAGTTAGACCATCCCGACCATTACGACACGTTAGAAGAAGTAATTGACATCTTCCAAATATTTGCCAAAAATTGCAAAATTTTAGTAGGTAGTATTGATTGTGAGACAGTACGCGATCGCCTGAAACCCAACCTCACCTATAGCCTAATTGCCGATAACGGTGCTGACTATTACGTCACCAATATTGACTATCGAGCTGATGGCACCACTGCTCTGGTATGGGAACGGGGCAAAGCTTTGGGAGTGTTAAACTTGCGGTTGCTCTCGAAACACAATCTCAGCAATTCCCTAGCAGCTGTTGCTGTTGGTCGCCTACTTGGGTTAGATTTTGGTGAAATAGCCAAAGGACTCGCCACATTTGAAGGTGCCAGACGCCGATTTGAATTCCGGGGAGAAGTCGATGGGATTACATTTATCGATGACTATGCCCACCACCCCAGCGAGATTCGCGTTACCCTTGCCGCTGCACGTTTGCAAGCAAGACCAGGACAAAGAGTGGTTGCGATCTTCCAACCCCATCGTTACAGCCGCACCTTAGCATTTTTAGACGAATTTGCTGAATGCTTTGCTCATGCCGACATGGTTGTGCTAACTGACATTTATAGTGCAGGTGAACCAGATTTAGGGCTAGTGAGTGGTGAAAAACTGGCACAAGAAGTTGCCAAGCGCCATCCCCAAGTGACTTATCAACCAACAATGGCTCTAGTGTGTGAGTACTTGCTCTCAACGTTACGTCCTGGAGACTTAGCGCTGTTTTTGGGAGCTGGTAACTTAAATCAGGCAATTCCTGAAGTCATCACATCACTTCGCCAACCCGAGATAGCTACATCCTGAGGGAAAAACCAAGACTGGAAAGCTTATAGGGTGGAAGCTGGCTTTTGTATTTCTGCCAGTTCCGATTGGGGAAAGCAATATCCAAAAATTGCTTCACTGTGTTGCCGGATGTTTCCGGCGGATAAATGTCAAAATCCAAATAATTTTAGCAAATATGACAACCTTCCAGGCAGCTGCACATCTCTGCACAGTTTCTGGTATTAATTGTAACCAACCACCAGCTAATTCTGTTGAGAGTAAAATAATTAAGTTACCAGGAACTGATTGTGCGATTAAGTCGCAAGTTTCCCTGGCAAGCTATACTTCATACCGAGTCGGGGGCCCAGCCCAATGGTGTGTTGCTCCTCGTAATATTGAAACATTGCAAGCAAGTGTAGAGTACGGTCAAGAACAAGAACTACCAATAACAGTATTGGGAGCCGGTTCTAACTTATTAGTGAGCGATCGCGGGATTCCCGGTTTAGTTATCGTTACCAAACATTTGCGCCACAGCCACTTCGACCCTTCTTCTGGTAGATTAACTGTTGCGGCTGGCGAATCCATTCCAGCATTGGCGTGGGCAGCAGCAGAATTGGGTTGGTCCGGATTAGAATGGGCTGTAGGGATACCTGGAACCGTTGGCGGTGCTGTAGTCATGAACGCTGGTGCCCACAATGCCTGTATTGCAGATATGTTTGTTAGTGCCGAGGTACTTTTACCTAATGGCACACTACAGACTCTTAGCCTAGAGGAATTGGGTTATACCTATCGCACCTCATTACTCCAAGGAAGCAATAGCATAGTCACTCAAGCTACCCTGCAACTAACACCAGGAGGCGACCCCGCAGAAATTTTGGCAGTTACCAAACAGCACAAACAGCATCGGTTATCAACTCAACCCTACGACAAACCTAGTTGTGGCAGCGTCTTCCGCAATCCCAGCCCTTACAAAGCAGGCTGGTTAATTGAACAATCTGGTCTAAAAGGGTACAAAATTGGTGGGGCCCAAGTCGCAGAACGCCATGCCAATTTCATTCTCAATGCGGGTGGAGCAAGGGCTTGCGACATTTTCAACTTAATTAGTCACATTCAGCACCATGTACAAGAACATTGGTCAATCTTGTTAGAGCCAGAAGTTAAAATGATTGGAGAGTTTCAAGCTGCTTGTTAAAAAAGCTAGTGGTTGGTGGTTTGCTGTTCTATTAAGCACCAACCACTAGCAATCAACTACTAAGCCTCTGAATAAAAAACAGGCAAATTACCTACCGCATCTATAATTGAATTTGGTTTGTTATTGAAAGCACACGCGGACAATAGATTATGACAGGTAAAGGACAGGGATTTGGCTTCGGCTTGGGAAAAATGAAAGAACTGGCTGAAGCTTTTAAAAAAGCGCAGCAAGTTCAAGAAGGCGCAAAGAGACTCCAAGAAGAATTGGAGCAAATGGAAATTCAGGGTGAATCTGGTGGGGGTTTGGTTAAGGTAATTGTCAGTGGGAACCAAGAACCCAAACGGGTGGAAATTTCCCAAAATGCTCTCAACGAAGGACCAGACGTACTTTCCGACTTGGTGACAGCAGCGATGAAAGACGCTTACAACAAGTCCACTGCCACAATGCGCGAACGCATGGAAGATTTGACCAGTGGTTTAGAACTTCCGGGGTTTTAATTTCTTGTTAGTGGTTAGGAGTTAGGAGTTAGGAGTTAGGAGTTAGGAGTTAGGAGTAAACAAGTAGCAACTAGCAACCAACAACTAACAACTAACAACTAACAACTAACAAAGTTCTTCAAAGCGAATATTTATGCCTTACAAGCTACTATTTGTCTGTTTGGGTAACATCTGCCGATCGCCTTCGGCAGAAAATATTATGAATCATCTGGTGGAGTCAGCGAGAAAGAGCGATAATCGCATTATCTGTGACTCTGCTGGCACGTCTAGCTACCATATTGGTAGTCCACCAGACCGACGCATGAGTGCTGCTTTTAGTAACAAGTTTGGGACTGAGCTACAAGGTCATGCTCGTCAATTTAAAAGGTCAGATTTTCAAGACTTCTCACTGATATTGGCGATGGATAGAGATAATTATCAAGATATTATTTCTCTCGATCCCACAGGACAATATCACCATAAAGTCCGCTTGATGTGTGACTTTTGCACTCGACACTCAATAAAAGAAGTTCCAGACCCATATTATGGTGGTACTGAGGGCTTTAATCAAGTCATAGATTTACTGGTCGATGCTTGTGAAGGATTACTCAAGCATATTAGTAACGATGAATGAAGGATGAAGGATGAAGGAAGAAGGAAGAAGGAAGAAGGAGGTTTATATATGTGGATACAGAACCCCAACTCAAAACGGGCGACCTTGATTAGGTCGGGATATTAAAAAGAACAGCGAGGATCAAGCTGATAACCCCGCCGACTGATACAACTGTTTCAGCAGTGCTTTAATCTTGTCACCATACTGCAAATCCGCCGACCAACGCCCAGATAACTGGTCGATTAATGGTGCAACACCACGAGGCACAAAACGAAACCTCGGATCTACAACTTCTTGAACCAGAGCATCGGTACTGGCGTAAGCTTTCAAGTGTTGAATGTGCGCCCTGACACCAATTCTGGCACTTTCAAAGGTCGCCGCTTCCGTACCACTACCAATAGTCCCTAACCCTGCAAAGTTATTTTGTTCTGGTTTGATATCGCCACCAAAGCGTAAAAATCCTGTTTCTACACACATTTGACAGAAAGCGATATCATAATTTACTTTTTCAATAGTAGCTTCTTCTCGATAGAGTTTCGGCAAGTCAGGAAACTGTACCGAAGCATTTTGATTATTATTTCTTAAAAATAACTGTAATTCTGCTTCTGAAGTATTACCAGGAGAAATAAGTTGGTCAATTTTACCGGGGTCAATTACCAAACTTGAACGTAAGGTGATAGTCCGGCTTGCACCATCCCAACTGATAGAAACATTAAACTGTCGGAGCTCAATGGCTTTGACATAGACAATTTGACGATAGGTAACGCGGCTGATATTCGGCGAAGAAGACAAATCAACCCGCAATCGATCTACTAAATCAATAGGGATGTAAGCATTACCATTTATTAACACCCCTTTTTCTGGATAGCTTTGTCGATTAATATTAATATTAATAACTGGATAATTCGGTTGGGTAGGATTGTTTGAGGTCGGGTCAATTACACGACTCCAAGATACCAACCCGTCAGCAATTCCTAGGGCAAAGTCACGGCGGCGATTTTGTAGCAAAGACCTATCTTCTGGGTTGCTAAGAAAACAAACTTGCATTAATAAAGAAGGAATCGCTGTCTGACGGCAAAAAATTAAACTACCCAGACCAGAATCTTTATCTGGCTTCAGTCCGCGATTTGGCAATTGGGGAACGCGCCCCAACAGCCCCAGCAACAACAATTCAGCATTCTTTCTGCGCTCATTATTGTTGCTGATGTAAAATACACTCGCCCCTCTCACATCTGGGTTGCTAGCAGAATCTGTACCAATTTCTAGCGCCACATCAACACGACGACCGCGAGAATTTATCCACTCGATAGTTTGTGCTGCACTCAAATCATCGGGAACTGCAAAAATTTCCAAATTCCGCGATCGCATTTCTGTAACAACCAAATCGCGCAGCAGAATCATTTCCCTTGCTTCCGTTGTCCCCCCAGCTATAGCACCTGGGTCGATTCTTCCACCTTCTTTACCTCCGTGAGCCGCTGAAATAAAAATACGTCCCATTCTCAGTATTTCCTCTAATATAATTAATTTTGAAAAAATCTATATAGCATCTTCAACTCAGCAACAACAATATAATAGCGATCTGAGGTTAATTGTTGGTTGTTAGTTGTTGGTTGTTATTTGTTAGTTGCTAACCACTAACCACTAACTCCTAACCCCTAACTCCTAACTCCTAACTCCTAACTCCTAACTAAATATGCAAATTCCTCGCTTGCATCCAGATACAATTGAAGAAATCCGAAATCGGGCTGATATTGTAGATGTCGTCTCGGAATACGTAGTTTTACGCAAACGAGGCAAAGATTTTGTTGGCTTGTGCCCCTTTCATGATGAAAAAAGTCCCAGTTTTACAGTCAGCCCCGGCAAGCAAATATACTTTTGCTTTGGCTGCCAAGCTGCGGGAAATGCCATCACATTCTTGAAGAACCTACAGAAACGCTCCTTCACGGAAGTCGTAGTAGATTTAGCACGGCGTTACCAAATATCCGTACAAACCCTAGAACCCGAACAAAGGCAAGAATTACAACGCCAATTATCTTTACGCGAGCAATTATATGAGGTTCTCGCTTCTTGCGCCCAGTTTTATCAACACGCTCTCAGACAGCCCCAAGGACACCCTGCTCTTGAATATCTCCAGTCTAACCGCAAGCTGGGGGAAGAAACAATTCAGCAATTTGCTTTAGGTTATGCCCCTGCTGGTTGGGAAACTGTTTACCGTTATCTAGTAGAAGATAAACGCTATCCAGTGCAATTAGTAGAAAAAGCAGGGTTAATTAAACAGCGTAAGGAAGGAAGCGGTTATTATGACGTATTTCGCTCAAGATTGATGATTCCCATCCACGATAGCATGGGGCGCACGATCGCTTTTGGTGGGAGAACCTTAACTGATGAGCAGCCGAAGTATCTAAATTCTCCCGAAACGGAATTATTTAATAAAGGTAAAACTTTATTTGCTCTGGATAAAGCAAAAACAGGTATTTCACAACAGGATCAAGCTGTGGTGGTCGAGGGATATTTTGATGCGATCGCTCTCCATGCTGTTGGAATTAATAACGCGATCGCTTCTCTGGGTACGGCACTGAGTTTAGACCAAGTAAAGTTGATATTGCGCTACAGCGAATCAAAACAGCTAGTACTCAACTTTGACGCTGATAAAGCCGGGACAAATGCAGCCGAAAGAGCGATCGGGGAAATTGCTCAACTGGCTTATACAGGGGAAGTACAGCTAAAAATCCTCAATATCCCGTCAGGGAAAGACGCTGATGAATACTTGCACAGTCACACACCAGAAGATTATCGGCAATTATTAGTCAAAGCTCCGTTGTGGCTTGATTGGCAAATTCAGCAAATTACCAAAAATCGGGATTTAAAGCAGGCTACAGATTTTCAGTATGTCTCGCAACAAATCGTCAAATTACTAAAAAATATTAATAATATTGATACTCGCGATTATTATATAGACCGTTGTGCGGAAATACTCAGTTTTGGAGATGACAGACTTAAACCTCTACGAGTAGAAAATCTCTTAACTCAAATTGCTCCTGCTAGCAGTTACAGTAAGCCAGTCTCATCCAAGGGGAATAGGGAATCCAAAAGTAAAAATTATCCCGATCCACTCCAAAATAAAGATCGCAGTCTTTTAGAATTAGCAGAAGCTTTATTACTGCGAATCTATCTGCATTGTCCCGAACAGCGAAAAGCGATTACCGAAGCTTTAGACGAGCGAGATTTGCAATTTAGCCTTTCCCATCACCGCTTTTTGTGGCAAGAAATTTTAGGAATAAGCGCATCTGGGAGCGTTGTAGATTTAATCCCAACTCTGCAAGATAGATTAATCGAGTTTCCTGAAGAATCGGGGCTATCCCATCTATTTTATCTCAGCGAGAAAATGCAGAAAGAAATTTTACGTACGCCGCAGGTGATTCAAGTTACAACCGCTTGTATAGAAAAGGCGCTGCGAGAAAGACGTTATCGGCACTTCCGAGAACTTTGGGAGCAAACAGATCCAGAAACTGAGCCGGAATTATACCAATCCTATTATCAGGCTTTTTATGCGGAAAAACAGTGGTTGCAAGAGTTAGACAAGCAGAGGTTATTCTCGATTACGGACTTATTATGATTGGGTTACGTAGTTGTAAAAAAAGCCCCCTGAATCCACGCCACATACTACAAGTCGGCAGAGCCGCCCAACGCATTGGCTCCCCAATTCAGGGGGACTTTGAATTTTATTCTCGAACAGTATTGGGGGCAGGGGGGAAAATTTACCTTAAAGCTTAGTAGCGGCGAGAGTATCCACCGCCACCGCCACCGCCACCAGCACCGCCACCACGTCTGTCACCGCCGAATGAACCAGAATCAGACTTAGGTTTAGCTTTATTAACCTTTAAGTTACGACCCATCCATTCAGCACCATCAAGAGCTTCAATCGCTGCTAGTTCTTCAGCGTCTGTTCCCATTTCTACAAAGGCAAAACCTCTGACTCTACCTGTTTCACGGTCTACAGGCAATTGAACGCTTTTCACGGTTCCGTATTCTAGAAAAACCTTTTTGAGGTCATCTTGAACAACCTCATAAGATAGATTACCTACATAAATCGACATAAAATATCTCCAGAATCAAAAGTTGTAGAGGTTTAGATTCGGAGAAATGTCTGTAAAACGAGTCATATAACCGAAAATAATACTCAATCATCATGACCTTAACACGGAAAATATCTCTCTTGCATGGGAGATTGTATTTTGGCACTAAATCGCAATATAGCTTAACTGAAGAGTGATGTTGAGCAATTATACTTATAAGTATACTGTAGGCTTTCATGAATATTGCTCAGTCCCCAGTCAAACTAAATTCTACCTGTGCCTCCGCTGTCTTATTCTCTTTCTCTTGTTCCCGTTGCTGTTTATATTGCCGCAATTCTCGTAATAGAGTTTCTTGAGATGAGATGTTCGTCAAGCGATCGCTTGCACTTTTAAAAGGAGCCGAAAATGTATTAATTTCTACATCTGGAATTTGGATGCCTGGAGTTGGAAACGTTTTATCTGGGTTATTTGCATTAGCTCTTACTGATTCTAAAGTTGCCGCAACTTTTACCTTTTCTTCTATCTGATTCGTGGAAGATACTAAGCTACTTAAACCATTGACCAATCGTTTAACATTTTCTCTAAATTTGGGGTCGCCTGTCAATTCGTCTAAATCAGATGTAATTTTTTGAGTATTTTCAAATGTCACCCTTGCTGAATCTAATGTTTGTTGCAATACCAGCACATTATTTGGGTCATTTAGTGTTTTGCTAGCATCACGTAAATTAGCTGATGCTTGGGCTGCGTTAGCGGAGAGAGTTTCTAAATTTTGTAATAATTCCCCTTTGGTGAAGCGATCCACAGTGGGTGATAAGCTGTTAACTGTGGTGCTTAATTTTTCGCTGGTTTTGGTGATATTATTTAACACTGCCACCAAGGAAGAACGATTTGTGGTCACCAGACTATCTAGATTTGTTAACAGCCGACTTGCTTGTTTTGCTGTTGAACTAAGGTCTTTTGCGGTTGTACCAAATTGAGTTGCTGTGGCGTTAAACTGATTGGTAGTTGTGCCCAACTTATCTACCGTTTGACTCGTAGATGCACTGATTTTATCTGCGGCTCTAGATACGGAATTGGCTGCATTGGAAAAGCTGCCCAATTGTTGTTGCGAACTTCTTGCCAAACCGGAAAAATCGCGGCTAAGGCGGGCTATTTGTGCTGCGGCTTCTGCTGTATTTTTTAATGCATCATTTACGTTGCCATAGAATTTAGGGTCGGTATAAACGGTAGCTAACTTGCTACTAGTGCGAATCAGTTCATCAACACTGATACCGATGTTACCTTTTAAACGAGAACCATTACAGATGATTAAATTTTTATCGCAATTTGGATCTAAAGGTTTGCCAGGGTTAATGCCACTTACTAAGTTTGCTTGTGGTGTAATGTCGATCATACTTTCGCTGATCAGTCCACTCTGATTTGCCTCAACTAGCACATCACGGGGAATTATCAGGTTAGGTTGAGTAATTTCGATTTCTACCTCCACACCATTTGAACCTGGGCGAACATTAGAAATTCGACCGACTTTAACGCCACGATAACGAACATTCGTACCTTTTTGCATCCCTCCGGCATTGGTAAAGTCCACAATAGCTTTGTATGAAGTTTGACCAACAGTTAATCTATTCAACCATAAAAATATAATTCCAAAGACTCCCAGTCCGGCAAGTAACAACAATCCAACAGAACCTTCTCTAAATGTTCGAGATCGCATTTTTATCCTCTCCCCTACAATTTAGTTATGAATTATGAGTTAACACAAAGACTCCTAACTCCCAACTCCTAACTCCTAACTTTCTATCCCGCCACTTGAATAGGACCTTCGACACTTCCACTAATAAATTGTTTAATCAATGGATGTTCTGTTTGATGAATTTCATTAGCTGTACCTTGCCACTGCACTTTACCTTGGTAGAGAAACACTATTTGATCGGCAGTGCGACGGATGGTGCTATCTTGGTGAGTAACGATGGCATAGGTACTACAAACTCCTTGAGTCGATTGCAACTGCCGGATTAAATCTTCTATTACAGTTGAAGCAATTGGATCGAGTCCGGCGGTAGGTTCATCGTATAGTAAAACTTCTGCTCCGTCTTTGGGATTTTCGGGGTTAGACATTATCGCACGGGCAAAACTGACTCGTTTTCGCATCCCTCCAGAGAGTTCCGAAGGATAGCGGGAGGCAATTCCCGGCAAGCCTACCATGTCTAATTTTTCATGAACCAGTTCCCGAATGCGTCTTTTAGGCAATTTTGAGTATTGGTAAAGCAAAAAGCCGACATTTTCCTCCACCGTTAAGGAATCAAATAACGCTGCTTGCTGGAATACCATCCCAATTCCAACTGCATCGGCTCCATCTTCAATCAATCCCTCTCGTCGTACCCCTTGTATATATATTTCCCCTTCATCGGCTGGAGTTAACCCTGCAATTATTCGTAAAACAGTTGATTTGCCTGTACCGCTAGGGCCGATAATTGCCAGCGCTTCTCCCCGGTAAATCGTTAAATCGACATTATCTAAAACTTTATTATTACCAAAGGACTTAGAAATGCCTTTGAGTTGAATTAATGGTTCATTCATTAGTCATTCGTTAGTGGATAGTGGATAGTAGTAAAGAACTAACAATTAACAACTAACAACTAACAGCTAACAAAATGCAAGATTGTGATGTTATCGTCATTGGTAGTGGTATCGGTGGGTTAACTGCTGCTGGGTTGCTTGCGCGTTACGGTAAGCGGGTAATGTGTCTAGAAAGTCATACAATTGCAGGTGGTGCGGCTCATAGTTTCAGACGAAGAGGATTTGAATTTGATTCTGGTCCTTCATTCTATTGTGGTCTGACTGAGCAAGAGAGTTTGAATCCTGTGAAACAAGTTTTAGATATTTTAGGTGAATCTCTCGAAGCTGTACGCTATGACCCTCTAGGACATTACCATTTTCCGGAAGCTAGTTTTCCTGTTTATAGCAATCCGGAACGTTATCGCCATGAAGTGCTGAAAATTACCCCTCAAGGTGGAAGGGAATTCCAACAGTTTGAAAAACGGTTGTTGGCTCTATATGAGGCTATGAAAGCAATTCCCACTATTGCTTTACGCTCGGATTGGCAATTAATTCCCGTTTTACTGGGGCGGTATTTGCCTTCTGTGTGGAAAATGATACCTCATTTGCCGATTGTCCAAGGTTCTGTGGGTGATGTGATGGATGCGACAATACAGGATTCTTGGGTGCGGCGGTTGATTGACTTGGAATGCTTTCTGCTGTCTGGTTTGAAGGCACATGGCACTATAGCCCCAGAGGTAGCTTTTATGTTAGGTGAACGTTCCCGTGCTGGTGTTGAATATCCTGTGGGTGGCAGTGCGGCAATTATCAATGCTTTGGTGCAGGGTTTAGTACGTTGGGGTGGTAAATTGCTCTTAGGATGCCATGTTGAGCAGATTTTGCTGGAACAAAGAAAAGTTGTGGGTGTGCGTTTGAGATCGGGAGATATTCTGAAAGCGCCGATAGTAATTTCTAATGCGACGATTTGGGATACCTACACTAAGCTACTCCGACCCGAAGATTTACCCGCATCTTACCGTCAAGCTGCTTTAAATACTAAGGCAGTTGATAGTTTTATCCATTTACATCTGGGTATAAAAGCTTCGGGGTTGGAGAATTTGACAGGACATCATGTAGTGGTTCACGATGGGGATCAGGATATCACTGTACCAGGAAATACTTGTATGATATCGATTCCCACTGTCTGGGATGCAACTCTCGCACCCGAAGGACACCATGTGGTTCACGCTTACACCTTGGAACCTTGTGCGGGGTGGCAACGGAATAACGAGTATGAAGAGAAGAAGAAACAGAAAGCGCAATCTTTATATCGGGCATTAGAACGGATTATTCCCGATATTCGCGATCGCCTAGTGTTGGAGCTTATCGGCACACCCCTGACTCATGCTCATTATTTACGAAGATATCAAGGAACCTATGGGCCAGCAATTCCAGCAGGTAAAGGGATGTTTCCCAGCACTCATACGCCGATTCCTGGATTATATCGTGTGGGTGATAGCACAATGCCGGGAATTGGCGTGCCTGCGGTGGCAGCATCGGGGATTTTGTGTGCGAATAGTTTGGTGAGTTCCAAAGAGATGGCAAAGTTGCTGAAGTCCTACAGTTACTGATTTATAGAGTATTCCAATTAAAATAATTTTGACTTATTTTTTGGGGATTGGTGATATAGATATATCACAGGAAAATTGCTATTTTAAACACAAGGCAGGACGACTACTCAAGGCTTGCCACAATTCTAATGCTGTAGATTCCCCGCTTTCTACCAAATGCTGTCACAACAAAGGCAATGCTAACTCTAAACCAATTGCCCCAGTAGGAGATTCTGCAAAGGCTTGCACTTTTTCTTCATATGTGTGAGCTTTGTGGTCAATAGCGATCGCATTCACAAAACCAACCACCCTAGCCGCAGCCAAATCTAACCACTCCGTCATCTGCTTTCCTCCCAGATCGACGGTGATAGCACCTCAAGATATATATTTTACTGTTGTAGAGTAAATTTATAGTTTACTCGCCTAAATCTTGTAAAATTATTTGAATATTTGCTTTTAAACTAGGTAGATCGCGCTCAACAATTCCCCAAACATCATTATAATCAACCCGCAAATAGTCATGAATTAACACATCTCTAAATCCTGCTATCTGCTTCCATTTGACATCAGGATACTTTTGTCGTAATTCCTGAGAAATTCTTTTAGTTGCTTCACCAATAATCTCAAAATTCCTAACTACCGCATCCTGAATCATTCTAGTGTTAGCAAATGCTTCTTTCCCTGAGCTAGTATATTCTTCTATTCTTTCAATACATTCGGCAATATCCAACAAATAACGTTTTTCCTCTCTCATAACACGACAGCTTCCCGCAAAACTTTATCTCTGATTAACTGATGTAGATTACTCGGTTTTGCAACATCAACTTCCCGCTTTAATAATTCTTCCAAATCCTGTTTTAAACCAATCCTGTCTAATAAATTTCTTCCTGTTTCCATTTCTACTAAAAAATCAACATCGCTATCATCCTTCGCTTCACCTCTTGCCACCGAACCAAATACCCGTACATTATAAGCGCCATGTTTAGCAGCAATTTTTAATATTTCTTCTCGTAAAGGTAATAGTAATTCTTCAATGCCCATAGTTTGTATTTTCCCTGCGGATGTTATGGATTGATACAGTAATCCGCTATTTTATCCATTTCAACGATAGCCCGTTTGGGGTTGGGTAGTAGCGCTCCGAGCGTTTGGGTGGGACTGGATTGTAGTCTATTTCACCAGTATTTTTTAAATATTCTAGATATTCCTGGCATTTATTTAAAACCAACACGATGCTTTCAGTTCCTTCTGGACTTTACAGCCCAGATGTAGTTTTTAGTTATAGTAACAGTAATCGAGGTGGACTTAAATTATTAATCCTTTTTCAAACTCGTCTATTGCTAAAATCGAATCCGAAATAGAGAGGCATTGTTCCAATAGAAAAATATCTAATTGCGGTAGTAATTCGCTTCTTGTCAATAGCTCGTACCCATATGTATCGGGATAAACAGCAGCTTGTTCGAGATTTGAGTTATCTTTATCTCGTAATTTGTATAATTTCAAGTGGTTTCTTTCCCAAAACCAAACTTCTCCAACCCCTAATCTTCGGTAGATTTCCAGTTTGCTTGAATTGCCACTGGTGAGAACTATTTCTATAGCTAAATCTGGTACGGCTTTCTGTTCACCTATGCAGTAACATTCGTCTGGTTCAGCCCCAGCTTTTTTAGCTTTGTTTTTAAAAGTAGTGCTTCCCATTGGCACATAGGAAATGCGCTTTTTGTAGAAGAAGCGCTCTAGTAGCGTACCTAAATTAGTTTTTACTCTTTCATGCCTAATTGATGGTGACAAAATTTCTAACACCCCATCTAAGTAAGTGACGCGGTAATGTGAGTTATCTATAAGCTTAATCAGTAGTGCTTCGTAGTTTTCCCAACTTACATCACTACTGATAAATCTTTCTTCTGGGTCATCATTATGACTTAACTCACGTTCGTCGATTAGTTCTTTAAGGCTAAGGCTGACCATAATTAAGAACCAAGATAACTTTAGCTATAAGATAACCCAAATTTCGGTGCATCCATCTGCAGCTTCTGGATTTGACGTGTTGTGAGGGATTTTTGGTAGTGTGGGCATCCCACACCTGAGCGAGACGCTCACACTACCGATTATCGCACAATCCTTTCTCCCAACCCCAAAAAACTATTGCGACGACGCAGGAGTTTTAAGAGCAATCCTAAGTTGACAAAGATATAGACAAGAATGTTTATATATCGACAAGTCTATACGTTTGGATGTATAAACTGGAGCGCCCGAGGCCTTACTTGTTGAAGTTTGTAAGCGTACCCAAGC
>JAESGD010000120.1_pt1 | contig 37746 bp, 33 predicted proteins | sample 9269581 | NCBI WGS metagenome assembly JAESGD01 (sample SAMN14515903, study PRJNA621661) | algae metagenome | isolation source: Cyanomargarita calcarea GSE-NOS-MK-12-04C and co-occurring heterotrophs from... | place: USA: Grand Staircase Escalante National Monument, Utah | collected 2007-12-30 | reverse complement strand
CTCGATCCAGTCCGGCAGTTTCTGGCTGAAGCTGGCGCAGGCGAACGTCAGTGACGAGGCGGGAAGCACCGCCACGAAGATTTGCGCCGAATGGATGACGCCGGTCGAAGGGTCGATGATGCGGATGACGTGCTGGAAGGTGTAGGCCCCTATGACGATGACGTAGCGGCTCAGATCTTCGGCCCGGTAACCCATGTGGTTGGAGTGCGCGATGACTGCATCCAGGAGTGCGGCCTCGGTACTCCTCTTGTAGGTCCAGGAAGTCTCCTTCGCCATGTACGGTTCCGTGGTCCCATACTGGATCAGGAGGGTCCATAGCTTGCGGGAGAGCCAGCCTCGAATTCCGTCCTTTCGGTTACAGAGACGGTAAGGTGTCGGCTCGAAGGTTACCTCTCGGTGGAGGGTTGCGGTATGGAGACGGTCTCCTACTCGGAGGGGTGCGAGGGCATTCATAATTGACTCCTTGTAGATGCGTAGTGTCAGCGCGAAGATACGACGTAGGTGTGGAGGTCGGTACGCTCCCAAGTGGCCATCCCTGTGCGCTTGAAGTAGTCGCCGGGCCTTGGTCGGAAGACCTGGGGGAGTGACGGTATGTTGGGCTTCAGTACGATTGTCTTAATGCGGCAGTTGTGGTCAGTCATTCTGTGATCCTTCGAGTTCTCCGGAAGATGGCTCCCGTGTACATGCACTGACGCTCCTCGATCAGCCACCAACGTCCCTCAGAGTCCACCGTCATCCGCCGCTTTCGCAGCTTCAGGCTTCGCCATTTGTCGTCCTTGGAGGCGTTGCTTGCGGTCGAAGCATAGGGCCTCCAGGCTGTGGCAATTGGTGGCGCAACTCGGCGTATGCGAGCCACGAGTGTCTGTAGATGCGTAGTGACGGTACAGAAGCGCATGACTGAAGTCCTTACCATATTCGGCACATCGTGTGCAAGATCGTAGTATGGGGAGTTGCTTTTGAGTCGAGCGCGTCTACCAGTTCCGCCAATGGGGCACGGTCTGGATGAGCGCGACTTACCATGGGGCGCGGCGGGCTTGCAAGGGGTGCGGGGTGTCGTTTCTGTCAGGATTTGGGAGTGTGTCGCGGTGGCTGGTGATAGGCCGGAGGTGATTGCCTGGCATGTTGAAGCGTCTCTCCCGGAATGCTAGGGAAAGATCGATCCGCATGCGCAGTCGTGTGGGGCGACCCGGCCAGTTGTCGGGGCGATTTCACATCCATGGAAAGCAAGACGCATGACAACCTCGGCCAAGAAGATCCGCATTCCCCAGCCCGTCAAGCAGGTTGTCGTGGACGCGGCGCTGTTGCCGAAGGCGCCGGCCCAGCCTGTTGCTGCCAAGGGCAAGCGCAAGGCAAAGGCTGCAGCACCTGTGATTGCGAGCCCGGCCGCTGCCGTCGATGGCAAAGCCAAGGTCAACATTGTTGCGCCCGTCGCGCCGCAGGTGGCGGCCATGCGGCAGAAGCTGAAGCAGCAGTCGGTGCAGTCGCAGATTGCCCGCGTCGATGCTGCGATCGAGGCGGGAACGGTTGCCCCGGCGGAGGCCAAGACTCTCGTGCTGGCGCTTGCGATGAAGCGCCTCGGCTCGAAGGAAACGGCCGAGAAGTGGTATCGCAGCCAGCATCTCGAAGCCTTTGGTGGCCGCACACCGGCCCAGATGGTTCGCGGCGGCGAATTGAAGGCGCTCGTTGCGCTGATGCGTGCGGAAGCAGCCCAGAACAAGGGCTGATATCCGGCGGCGGCATGGTTCGCCTTGATTGCTCTGCCGACCGAATTCCTATCCGGACACCGTGTCCCTTCCGCTGCAGTCTTCTTCCTGGAAAGGCGGCAGGTTTGCGCGTGATTTACGCTGATTTCAGCCGGTTATTGTGCATCTGCGAGATGAATGTTAGCAGAGACAGCATGACGATCCGGATACTCAGCCATGCTGCTTGAGCCGCGCGATACTTTCGAGGCGCTTCGCCACGATTTCCGTTGGGAGATCCCCGCCGATTTCAACATCGGGCGGGTGGTGTCCGACGAATGGGCCGCCAAGGCGCCCGAGCGCATCTGCCTTCAACATTTCTCGCCCGATGGCGATCATCTCTCGATGACGTATGGCGCGCTTGCGGCGCAATCCTCGGCGCTTGCGCATGGGTTGACGGAGCTCGGTGTCGTCCCCGGCGATCGGGTGGCGCTTCTCCTGCCGCAATGCTTCGAGACTGTCATCGCGCATGTCGCGATCTACAAGATGGGTGCGATTGCGCTGCCGCTGGCGCTGCTTTTCGGCGAAGAAGCACTGGAATACCGGCTGCGGGATGCAGGCGCCAAGGTCATCGTGACCAATGGTTTTGGCCTTGCGCGACTGAAGACGCTGCGGGCCCGCCTGCCAGCGCTGCAGAAGGTGATCTCGATCGAAGGTGCCGGGCCTGATGTCATCGGCTTCCATGCGATGATCGAGGGCAGGCCCGATGTTTTCGAGATCGCCGAAAGCGGCCCGGATACGCCGGCACTGATGATCTATACGTCCGGCACAACAGGGCCGCCCAAGGGCGCCCTGCATGGTCATCGGGTGCTGGCTGGCCATATTCCGGGGTTTCAGCTGGCGCATGATTACCTGCCGCAGCCTGGTGACAAGGTCTGGACGCCGTCCGACTGGGCCTGGGCAGGAGGACTGCTGAACGCGCTTCTGCCGGCGCTGATGCTCGGCGTGCCGGTGGTCTCTTCGCCGGCGCAGAAATTCGATCCGCATATGGCCTTCCGGATCATGGCCGAGATGAAGGTGCGCAATGCCTTTATCCCGCCGACGGCGCTCCGGCTCCTGAAGGCCGTCGAGAAGCCGCGCGAGGCTTACGACCTCGTGTTGCGCAGTATCGGCTCTGCGGGAGAATCGCTGGGGCGCGAGACCTATGAATGGGTGAAGTCGGCGCTCGGTATAGTGCCGAACGAGTTCTACGGCCAGACGGAATGCAATTTCGTGCTGTCGTCGGCGGCGCATCTTGGTGTCACCAAGGGTGGCTTTATCGGCAAGGCAGTGCCGGGCCATGAGGTTGCGATCATCGATGCCGATGGTCGGGAAATGCCGGTTGGCGAAACGGGACAGGTGGCGATCAAGCGACCGGATCCGGTGATGTTCCTCGGCTACTGGAACAATGCCAAGGCGACGGCAGAGAAATTCGTCGGCGACTGGATGAAGACGGGTGATCTCGGTCGGCAGGATGAAGAGGGCTATGTGCAGTTCTTCGGCCGTGACGACGATGTGATCACGTCTTCCGGCTATCGCATCGGCCCGGCGGAGATCGAGGATTGCCTGATTGGCCATCCGGCGGTGCGGCTGGCAGCCGTCATCGGCAAGCCCGACACGCTGAGGACTGAGATCGTCAAGGCCTTCGTCGTGCTGCAGGACGGTTTCGCCGGCAATCCGGCGCTTGCAGCCGAGATCCGCGACTGGGTGAAGAACCGGTTGTCGATGCATGAATATCCGCGCGAGATCGAATTCGTGGCGGAACTGCCGCTGACGACCAGCGGCAAGGTGATCCGCCGGCTGCTGAGGGACCAGGAGATCGCCAAGGCGAGCTGATCGGTTGGGATGACAGTCCCGTCGATCTGGATGCCAATCAGTTGCCGAAGCGGCGGTTCAGGACCTTGTCGCGCAGGATGCGGGCGATGTTGCGGGTGTTGCGATACATGTGCAGCTGGGCGCCGACCTGCCGGACGTCGCGGTCGGCGTTCGATTTGAGGCCGATCACCAGCGTGCCCATGGCTTCGCGTTCCTTCCAGAAGCGGCTCATGATCGGATGGTCCGGGACGGCGCAGCTGTCGGTGCGCACGATGTTGGCGTCGTCGAGATGCCATTCTGTGAGGTCGGCCATCAGCAGCTTGCCGGGCGAGAAGCGGGCATAGGTCTCGTCGAAGGCGGTCTTCCAGGTATAGGCCTCGCCGGCCATGATGAAGACGACCATGGAGGCGATCGCGCGCCCGTCGAGGTCGAGCGTGTGGATACGCACAGCGTCGGCTTCGGCCAGATTGGTGATCGCCTCGCGGGCGAAGGCTGCGCGCAGGCGGTCGTTGACCATGGCGGAGCGCTTGCGACCCTTCCAGCCGCTTGCTTCCAGGGCCAGGAATTCTTCCATCCGGAAGCGGATCTCTTCCGGCTGACGGGCGACATTGTAGGTCACCGATCCCTGTTCGGAGAGCAGTCGGAACTGGCGGCGCATCTCGCGCAGGTGGTTCTTGTTGAGCGCCGCGCGGAGATAGTTCGGTCCGTCGTCGAAGCTCTGCAGCATCGGCCGCTGGTATTCGTTGGTGAGCGTTAGCGGCAGGTCGCGGGCGAGCGCCACGGCGCGGGCGAGCTGGGCGAACCGGCCTTCGAGGCGAAGGTCTGGAATGACAAGCAGGCTCGGCAGGCGGGCTTCGGGACGGCCGAGCGCTTCGAGCAGGTTGTCGATCGTCTCGGCGGCACCTTCGGCATCGACCAGCGGCGTGCCGAGCGGGCCAAAGGGGTTTGCCCAGGCGCGAATGATCGAGGGACCGACCGAGAAGCCCGGCTTTTCGATCGAGAAGGGGAAGAGCAGGCGCAGGCGCGAGCGGCGCTCGTCCTCGTCGCGGATGACGGCAAAGCGGACCTGACGCTCTTCCAGACGCGGCATGGCGGGCGCCAGGAAGCGCGGGGCGAAGAAGACGTTTGCTTCCATCACCCGGTAGGTCAGGTATTCGAGTTCGTCCTGGAGTTCATAACCCATCTGGCCGGGATAGACGCTGAGGCGACGACCCGGTCGACCTACGGCCACTTCCATTTCCGCAATCGGGGCTGCGGGAGCGCCTGCGAGACTGCCGACCAACCGGTTGGCGTCGCTGTTCATGCTCTCGTTGTAGATGCGTTCGGTCATGGGCGGACGGCCTCCGTGCGGGGCGTCAGGGCATGCGGATCGGCAAAGGCGAAGACGACGATGCCGAGCGCGCGGCGGACCGCGACATGCAGGAGAAGGGCCTCGATGGTCATGGCGGCGGCCGTGGCGGTGGCGGCGCCTGCGAGACCCCAGGCGGGGATCAGCGTGATGTTGAGGCCGATATTGCTGGCGAGGGCGACGGCATAGACGGCAACGCAGAGCTGCTGGCGGCCGGCCATGGTGAGCAGCATTTCGGCGGGGCCGACGAGCGCCTTGGCCATGTTGCCGGCAAAGAGGATGACCATCAGGACGTAGCCTGCGGTGAAAGCGGAGCCGAAAAGGCCAAGGAGCAACTGGCCCAACATCAGGACGACGGCACCGACGGCGAGCGAGGGCCAGAAGGTCCAGCGCGCGGCTGCACCGGCGAAGCCGGCGAGACCATGGCGGTCATCGGCGGCCATCAGGGCGGAAAAGCGCGGGGTGGCGCCCGCCTTGACGGCGAAGAAGACGAATTGCACCAGCGCCATGGTCTTGGCAGCGGCGAAATAGATGCCGACCTGGTCCGGCGGCAGATAGAGGCCGACGACGATGACATCGGAATTGGTGAGCAGGAAGCCGAAGCCTTCGATGAGGAAGATCGGTAGGGCGACCTTGATCCAGGCTGCAAAATCGATGGTGCGGGCGCCGCGGTCGTAGCGGTTCAGGAGGCGGCGATCGACGAGCAGGAACTGGCCGAGCGTCGTGACATAGGTGGCGGCGAGTGCTGCCTGCATGGCGGTGACGGCGGTTGCCGGTGCGCCCCAATAGACGGCCAGCAGCATGAAGACGAGGATCAGGCTCGGGCGGATGATATAGGTGGGGCTGAGGCCAAGGACTGCCCAGCGATTGGCGCGCGCGGTGCCATCCAGCACGTCGCCGAGCGCGATCATCGGCAGCGCGAAGACGGCGAGGAACAGCGGCACCAGGTAATAGTGCTCGATGCTATCACCAAACAGATGCAGGGCCGAGATGCCTGACAGCGCCAGGATGCTGGCACTCGTCATGGCAAAGAGGCGGGCCGTCGAGGTCAGCCCGCGGATTTCGGCCTTGGCGTGGTCGAGATCATATTGCGGCAGGAAACGGATGACGGCTGTCGGGAAGCCGAGGGAGGAGAAACTGCCGGCCAGCACGACCAGAACCCAGACGAAGACGAAGATGCCGTATTCGAACTCGCCCATCAGGCGGGCCTGGATGATCTGCGAGAGGAAGGCGATGGCGGCACTGACGATGCGGATGGCGAAGGCGATGGCGGCCATGCGCTGGGCACGGGCCGTCTCGTCGTCAGCCAAGAGCGAACGGACCAGACGCGGGCCCGCGGGCAACCATTTTTCCGCTGTTTCCAGAACAGTCATCGGTACGGACGCAATACTTCTCGCTGGGTCGGGTATGGCCTCCAGTGATGACAGATCAGGGTTAACGAAGTGTGGTGATGCTGCCTTGCGGCCGGCCGTCGTCCCGGGTCTTGCCGGACATCGGCACGCCGTTGAAGAGGAAAAGCGCCAGCGCCGAGCGACGGATAAGGCGGTGGGCCGCATAGGACAGCACCGAGGTCACCAGGCAGACGATCAGGAACTCCACGAGGGGTGGCCAGGTGGTGAGGAGGAAGAGCGTCGCAAGCCCGTAGATGATTGGATGATGCAGGAGGTAGATGCTGAAGGAGGCGTCGACGATCCGGTCGATGCGCGGATCGGGGCGGTTCCAGAAGCGCTCGGCGATGCCGATCACCACGAGGCTCATGAGGACGGCAGCAGCGCCATCGACGGCGTTATAGCCGAGTTCGACGCCGGTCGTATCGCGCCCGCGCAACAGGGAGGCGGCGATGGCGGTGATGACGGCCAGGGCCGGGAGTGCCCAACCCCTTTGCCAGACGAATGCTGCTCGCAGATCGGCCGCCGATCTCATGCTGATGCCGATCAGGAAGAAGGGCAGGTAGCGGAGATAGGGATCGATACCGTGGGCGAGCAGGTAGGGCAGGGTGCCATCCCGCGCGAGCATGGTCTGGTGCGAGAGGTGGACGATAACCTCCCATGCCGTGACGAGGAGCGTGAGCAGCGCGAGTGCCGTGCGGGGATGGGCTATGGCGTTCTGGTGGAGGCGTTGGACTAGCCCTGCCAGCGGTGGCTGCCGCAGCGGATGCCAGAGGAGGACGAGAAGGGTGCTGTAGGCCAGCAGTGCCGGCAGGAACCAGAGATGCATGATCCAGCTGAAGCCGGGATGGGTGACATCCCGGGCGGCCTGATCAAGGGCTGATGTCATCGACATCGTGCCGGTCAGCGCTTGGTTGATGTCGACCAGGGCGATCTGCAAGGGGGCCAGCAGGGCAAGGCCTGTCAGGAAGGGGACGCCGAGCCGCACGAAGCGGCCGCGCAGCCAGGAACTTGCAGCTCTGCGCTCGAGCATCATGGCGGCGAAGTAGCCGGCGACGATGAAGAAGGCCGGCATGCGGAAGGTGACGAAGACGCCGCTCACGAAGGTGAGAAGCTCGCTCTTGTCGGGCGACTGGATGTCCCAGAGGACACGGGCATTGTAGGCCATGGCGGCGTGATAGGGGATGCCGAGAAGCATCAGGAATGCGCGCAGCGAATCCCAATGATGTTCCCGTGCTGCACCAGCCGACATCGCGACCCTCCAAAGGAAAGGGGAACCGGGCCGGGTGGCGCGGTTCCCCTCTTTTGTCGGAGGCTGACAGCGAAAGGTTGAAAAAACCTCAAGCCTTAAGGCTGAAAGATCAGGCTTCCAGCGCGCCGTGGCAGTGCTTGTACTTCTTGCCGGAGCCGCAGGGGCAGGGCTCGTTGCGACCGACCGTGCCCCAGCTCTTCGGATCCTGCGGGTTGCGATCCTGCGGCGGCACCTGGGCGCCTTCGGCAAAATCGTCCTCGCCGGTGGTGGCGTCGAGGTGATGGCCTTCCATCGGCGGCGGTGTCGGGGCCGGCGGCGGATCGCGCACCAATTCGACGCGCGACATCTGCATGGTCACGGCATCGCGCAGGTTGGCGAGCAGGGCCTGGAAGAGTTCGAAGGCTTCCGCCTTGTATTCCTGCAGCGGGTCGCGCTGGGCATAGCCGCGGAAACCGACGACCGAGCGCAGGTGGTCGAGGTTGACGATGTGCTCGCGCCAGAGATTGTCGATGGTCTGCAGAACGACAGAACGTTCGACATAGGCCATCAGTTCGGCGCCGAAGCGCTCCGCCTTGTCTGCGGCGGCCTTGTCTGCGGCTTCCATGATGCGGTTGTAGATGTCGTCTTCCGCGATGCCTTCTTCCGCCGCCCAGACGTCGACCGGCAGGTCGAGGTTGAGGGTGTTGGCGACCTTCTGCTTGAGGCCCGCTACGTCCCACTGTTCGGCATAGGCGTTCGGGGGAACGTGGATGGCCACCATGGTCTCGATGACTTCGTGGCGCATGTCGGTGACGGTTGCCGACACGTCGGTCGCGTCCATCAGCTCGATGCGCTGTTCGAAGATCACCTTGCGCTGGTCGTTGATGACGTCATCATACTTCAGGAGGTTCTTGCGGATGTCGAAGTTGCGGGCTTCGACCTTCTTCTGGGCGCGTTCGAGCGCCTTGTTGATCCACGGATGGACGATGGCTTCGCCGTCCTTCAGACCGAGCTTCGTCAGCATGCCGTCCATGCGGTCGGAGCCGAAGATGCGCATCAGGTCGTCCTGGAGCGACAGGTAGAACTTCGAGCGGCCCGGGTCGCCCTGACGGCCGGAACGGCCGCGCAGCTGGTTGTCGATACGGCGGCTTTCGTGGCGTTCCGTGGCGATGACGTAGAGGCCACCGGCTTCGAGCGCCTTCTGCTTGAGGGCGGCGATTTCAGCCTTGATGGCATCGGCCTTGGCATCGCGCTCCGGACCCGGCTCCATCTCGGCCAGTTCGTGCTCGAGGCGCATGTCGAGGTTGCCGCCGAGCTGGATGTCGGTACCACGGCCCGCCATGTTCGTGGCGATCGTCACGGCGCCGGGCACGCCGGCCTGGGACACGATATAGGCTTCCTGCTCATGGTAGCGGGCGTTGAGGACCTTGAAGTCCTTGAAGCCGGACTGGCTGAGCATGTTAGCCAGAAGCTCGGACTTTTCGATCGAGGTGGTGCCGACGAGAACCGGCTGGTTGCGCTCGCTGGCGGCTTTGATCTCTTCGATGATCGCCTTGAACTTTTCCTCGAAGGTCCGGTAGACCTCGTCGTCCTCGTCGATACGCTTGATCGGCAGGTTGGTCGGGACTTCGACTACTTCCAGGCCGTAGATATTGGCGAATTCTTCCGCTTCGGTTGCCGCCGTACCGGTCATGCCGGCGAGCTTCTTGTACATGCGGAAATAGTTCTGGAAGGTGATCGAGGCGAGCGTTTGGTTCTCGGGCTGGATCTGCACCTTTTCCTTGGCTTCGAGCGCCTGGTGCTGGCCTTCCGAGTAACGACGGCCCGGCATCATACGGCCGGTGAACTCGTCGATGATGACGATCTCGTTGTTGCGGACGATGTAGTCCTTGTCGCGCTGGAAGAGCTTGTGGGCCTTCAGTGCGTTGTTGATGTGGTGGACGATCGCGACGTTTTCGACGTCGTAAAGGCTTTCGCCCTTCAGGAGGCCTGCTGCACGCAGCAGGTTTTCCAGCTTTTCGGTGCCAACTTCGGAGAAGTTTGCCGAACGCTGCTTTTCATCGATCTCGTAGTCTTCGTCCGACAGCAGCGGGATGTAGGCGTCGATCGTGTTGTAGAGATCGGAGCGGTCGTCGAGCGGGCCGGAGATGATCAGCGGCGTGCGGGCTTCGTCGACGAGGATGGAGTCGACTTCGTCGACGATCGCGAAGTTGTGGCCGCGCTGGACCATCTGGCCGCGCTCATACTTCATGTTGTCGCGCAGATAGTCGAAGCCGAGCTCGTTGTTCGTCGCGTAGGTGATGTCGCAGGCATAGGCTGCGCGGCGCTCGTCGTCTGAGAGGCCGTGGACGATGACGCCGGTGGTGAGGCCGAGGAAGCCGTACATCTTGGCCATGGTGGCGGCGTCGCGGCGGGCGAGATAGTCGTTGACGGTGACGACGTGCACGCCCTTGCCGGAAAGTGCATTGAGGTAGACGGCGAGCGTCGCCACGAGCGTCTTACCTTCACCGGTCTTCATTTCGGCGATGGAATTGTCGTTCAGGATCATCGCGCCGATCAGCTGTACGTCAAAAGGACGCATGCCGAGCGCGCGACGGGCGCCTTCGCGGGCAACGGCGAAGGCGGGGACGAGGATGTCGTCCAGCGTCTTGCCGGCGGCCAGTTCTGCCCGGAACTCGGCCGTCTTGGCGGCGAGTTGTTCATCGCTCAGCGCCTTCACCTTTTCCTCAAGGGCTGCGATCTGAGCGACGCGCGGGTTATAGGATTTTACGCGGCGTTCATTCGACGAGCCGAAGATTTTGCGCGCAAGTCCACCAAGACTGACCATATCGATGGTCCTTTCTGACCTTCGTCATATCGTTGACGTACCTTTCGGACCACCATTAGAGCAGTCGAATAGGCACAATGCGTCCTGAAACTACTCTGGACGCGAGGTTGCGTGACAGATAAGAGGGGGGTCGAATGATGTCAACGGCGCAGGCCAGTCGCAAATCCCCTCGATCGCCGGGCATCTGACAATATTTTGCCCGATTCGAACGGTCTTGAAACGGTTCACCATCCGAAAGGTCTTTCATGCTTCGCCTCAATAAAATCGTGCTCGCCGCCTGCGTTTCCCTCTCGGCCCTCTATGGCGCGGCTTCCGCGCAGGATGCGACCGTGGTCGCCAAGGTCGGTGATCTGGAGATCACCCAGTCCGAACTCGATCTGGCAATCGCCAATCTCGACCCGCAGCTGGCCCAGCTTCCCGACGAGCAGAAGAAGGTCGCAGCCCTTTCCGGCGCCATCGACGTGAAGCTGCTTGCCGCCAACGCGACCGCTGCCGGCCTGCAGGACGATGCAGACTACAAGCGCCGCATGGCTTTCATAGCCGAGCGCGAACTGCACAACGCCTTCTTCAAGAAGAACGTCGTCGACGCCGTCACCGAAGATGAAGTGAAGGCCCGCTATGAGAAGGAAATCGCAGCCCTTCCGAAGCAGGAAGAAGTGCGCGCCCGTCACATCCTGGTGAAGACCGAGGAAGAGGCCAAGCAGATCATCACCGATCTCGACGCCGGCAAGGACTTCATCGAAATCGCCAAGGAAAAGTCCACGGACCCGAACAAGACCGAAGGCGGCGACCTCGGCTACTTCACCAAGGGTCGCATGGTTCCGGAATTTGAAGAGGCAGCCTTCGCACTCGAAAAGGGCGCCTACACGAAGACCCCGGTCCAGACGCAGTTCGGCTTCCACGTCATTCGTCTGGAAGACAAGCGCGACGCCCCACCGCCGGCTTTTGAGGCCGTCGAGCAGCAGGTGCGCCAGCTCGTGATGCGCGACAAGTATCTTGCCATCATCGAGAAGGCCAAGAGCGAGCAGAAGATCGAGATCGTCGACGAAGCGCTCCGCAAGGGCTATGACGAGGCAAACAAGGCAGAGCAGCAGCAGTAAGCTCTACCTCATCGGTATTTCTTTCAAGGCCCGCAGTTTGCGGGCCTTCCATTACGGGCCGCTCCATGTCTTCCAGCATTTCTCCTCTCGCTCCGAAAACCTATGCCGACATGCCTGTCATCCGCGGAGTGCGGATGGCGACGGCTGCAGCGGGTATCAAGTACAAGAACCGCACCGACGTGCTGTTGATGGCCTTTGATCAGCCGGCGTCCGTCGCGGGTGTGTTCACCAAGTCGAAGTGCCCTTCGGCGCCGGTGGATTTCTGCCGGCACAACCTCGCGCATGGCGTGGCGCGCGGCGTCGTCGTCAATTCCGGCAATGCCAATGCCTTTACCGGCGTGAAGGGCAAGGCTGCGACAGAACTCACGGCAAAGTCGGCTGCGGCTGCGCTGGGCTGCGGTGAGAACGAGATCTATCTCGCCTCGACCGGTGTCATCGGCGAGCCGCTGGATGCGACGAAGTTTTCCGGCGTGCTGGACCAGATGGCGAAGGACGCGACCGGTGACTTCTGGTTCGAGGCCGCCAAGGCGATCATGACCACGGATACCTATCCGAAGGTTGCGACGCGCAGCGCCACGATCGATGGCGTGACCGTCACGATCAACGGAATTGCCAAGGGTGCTGGTATGATCGCGCCTGATATGGCGACGATGCTCTCCTTCGTTGTGACGGATGCGGATATTGCACCGGTTGCCCTGCAGGGTCTGCTGTCTGCAGGCGTCGAGCCGAGCTTTAATTCGATCACCGTCGACAGCGATACCTCGACCTCCGACACGCTGATGCTGTTTGCGACAGGTGCTGCGGCGGCCGATGGCCAGGCGAAGATCGAAGCTGCTGCCGATGCACGGCTTGAGGGTTTCAAGGCGGCGCTGAACGACCTTCTGAAGGATCTGGCGCTTCAGGTCGTGCGCGACGGCGAAGGCGCGCGCAAGATGGTGGAGATCACCGTCAAGGGTGCCGAAAACGACCTTGCGGCCAAGAAGATCGCGTTGTCCATCGCGAATTCCCCTCTGGTGAAGACGGCCGTTGCCGGCGAGGATGCCAATTGGGGTCGTATCGTCATGGCGGTCGGCAAGTCGGGCGAGATGGCCGATCGCGATCGGCTGGCAATCTGGTTCGGCGATGTGCGCGTAGCGGTGAATGGTGAGCGCGATCCTTCCTATTCGGAAGAGGCGACCACGGCGGTGATGGAACGGGAAGACATTCCTGTTACCGTCGATATTGGCCTCGGTTCCGGCACCGCGACGGTGTGGACCTGCGACCTGACCAAGGAATATGTCGCCATCAATGGCGACTATCGGAGCTGACGTCTCTATGCATGCAATGGTGAGTGATCCCAACCTGCCGCTCGTCCGGCGTCTCGAAGCGGTGGGTTTCCGGGCCTGGCCGGCGAGCAGCGTCGTCTATGACGGAAGCTGGCAGGTGCGTCTGACCGGTGGGCATCCCGGCAAGCGGCTGAATTGCATCGTGCCGCTCGATCCTTCCGACAGCCGCGATATCGCGATCCGGATCGAGAAGGCCGGAAAGCGCTTCGAGGCACACGGGCGTCCGCTCCTGGTGCGCCAGACGCCGCTTTCTCCGAAGCCGCTGATCGACTTCCTCGCGGCCGAGGGCTGGGAGCGTTTCGAGGAAGTGGTGACGATGACTGCCGATCTCGGTGGCATGACCTTTCCCGATACGCTCGATCATCTGCCGACGCAGGATGTCGGGCGCTATGTGGACGCCGATATTGTCGTGCATGGCAGCGATCCGGCCCTCAAGCCGGCGCTTGCCGAGGTCATCACCGGCATCAAGCCGCCGTCCGGGCTGTTCGTCATCGAGGATGCCGCCGAGGGAGCGCTTGCCGTCGCACTTTGCGTCCAGGACAATGATCTCGCCGGCATCATGTCGCTTGCGGTCAAGGCCGATCGCCGTCGGCAGGGCCTCGGTATCGAGATCCTGAGCTCGGCCCTGCGCTGGGCACGGATGCGCGGTGCACGCACGACCTGGCTGCAGGTGGTCGCCGAGAATGCGGAGGCGCTTGCGCTCTATCGCAAGATGGGCTTCGAGGAAGTCTATCGCTATGCCTATTGGCGGAAGGCTTCCTGATGAGCGAGACGAAGAAGCCGATTCTCCTGGTCGCTGCCTGTGCGCTCGTGGATACCGACAACCGCATCCTGCTGGCCCAGCGTCCCGAGGGCAAGTCGCTCGCGGGGCTCTGGGAGTTTCCCGGCGGCAAGGTCGAAGCCGGCGAGACGCCCGAGGAGACACTGGTGCGCGAGCTTGAGGAAGAGCTCGGGATCCAGACCAAGGTCGCGTGCCTGGCACCGCTGACCTTTGCCAGCCATACCTACGAGACGTTTCACCTGCTGATGCCGCTTTATATCTGCCGGCGTTACGAGGGCATTCCGCAGGGGCGGGAAGGCCAGGCCATCAAGTGGGTCAAGGCGAAGGCCTTGCGCGACTATCCGATGCCGCCGGCCGACGAGCCGCTCATTCCCGTTCTGCAGGACCTTCTGTGAGACGTCGCTGATTTTAGCGCCGTCGTTAATCAAAAGTTTATACCCCGCACCGCAATATACCCTCTGTTCATACGTCGAATACGTGTGTGGAGCGTAATATGGTAAACGAGGATTTCTGGAAGGCCGCACGGTCCAGAGAGCGGTCTTCGATCAAGACGGGCAGGACTGGGGTCCTCAACATCGCGCTGCTGTTTGGCACGGCGGCGATTGCGTTGTCGCTCGTGCTGACCCCGATGCTCGCCTCCAAGACCGATCGCAAGACCCTGGCTTTCCAGCCGGACGAGTTCGACATGATGACCACCGGGTCTATTCCGAAGGACGATAGCGGCAAGCGATACACCATCCGCCGCAGCGTGCTTCAGGAAACCCCGGGTTCCGTCTGCATCATCGACGGCTACGGCTCCGGCCAGGCCTGCTAACCCAATCGTGGCCGGGGCGGGGGGCAACCATCTCGGGTCCAGACCATCAGGAGCGAGAATGCGTCTCTTCCGTCAGTTGATGTCCGACCTGCGTGGTGCAACCGCGATCGAGTATGGGCTGATTGCAGCCATCATGAGCGTCGCCCTGATCAGCGGCTATGGTGCCCTCACCGGCTCGTTGCTGGGCACGCTCAACACCGTGGAAACCCACATCACCAACGCCAACAAGTGATCTTCGCCGTCAGGGCTGATCGGAACGCTTGGTCGGATCGAGAGCGTCGGCAAGGCGCATCTTTGCCGATCCCGGCTTGAGCGGTTTCTGCTGGCTCTCATGCGGAGCCCAGCCGGATAGGAAGACGATCGAGAAGGTGGCGCGGATGCGTCCATCCGGATCCGAGAACCGTTCGGCATAGAGTTCGGCTGCCCTGAGGAAAAAGCGGCGCGACACGGGGCGGCGACTTCTGCCCTTCAGCGGGTTCGCCATGCCCATGGCCTTCAAATCCCGCATCAGCGCAAAGATATGATCGTAGCGAACGGTGAAGCTTTCCTCGTCGATGACGGGAAGGGCAAAACCGGCGCGCTGCAAGAGGGAGCCGATATCCCTGATGTCGGCGAAGGGCACGACGCGCGGGCTCGCGCCGCCATAGATTTCCGTTTCGGCTGCAAGCAGCACCTCGCGCAATTCGGACAGCGTACCGGCCCCCGGGATCGCGGCCAGCAGCAGGCCGTCCGGCTTCAGCGCACGACGCATCTGGATCAGCATGCCGGGCGTGTCGTTGGTCAGATGCAGCGAGAGCGGCGAGAGGATGAGGTTCACGGACTGGGGCTCGAGCGGGACACTCTCGAAATTCGTGACCGCGACCGGCTGGCCCTCTTCGCCAAAGCCTGCATGGGTTTCGATGCGCCGCAGCCGTTCGATCTTGCCGGTGGCCATGGCGGCTCTGCCGGTGAGCCCCGTTGCGCCGAAGAGTTCGACAGCGTTCTCAAACCGGCGCTCGACGATGGCCAGGCGGTCGGCGAGTTCGCGCGCCGTCAGTTCCAGCAAAAAATCGCTGCCGGCTGCATTGCGGGCGAGCGCGCGTTCCCGGTTCCGGGCGATCAGGGCTTCGTCGAAAAGCTCGTTCATGGGGTATTCCTGGTTTTCGGCCTGAATTCGGCAAGATTTCCGGCATTGGCCGAACGCCATGACGGGCGTAAAGTCGATGCATGTGGGCTCATTTAGTGCAGAAAAGCGCATCCGTCAGCCGGCATCATGCCGCGACGATGCTGCGTGGGCTTTTTCATCTCGTCTATCCGCCCGCCTGCGCCCATTGCCATGGCCATGTTGCCAGCCATCACGCTCTTTGCCCCCGGTGCTGGGGCGAGATGCGGCTGATCGAGAAGCCCTATTGCCCCATTCTTGGTTTGCCCTTCGCCCATGATCCCGGTGAGGGCATGGTGTCGCCGCAGGCGATGGCGCAGCCGCCTGTCTTTGACCGACTGCGGTCGGTTGCGCTGCATGAGGGCGTGGCACGGCACCTTGTGCATGATCTCAAATATCGGGATCGCGTCGACCTTGCGCCGATGATGGCCGGATGGATGCTGCGCGCTGCATCCGCGGAGATTGCCGCTTCCGATGCCATCCTTTCCGTGCCGCTGCATCGGATGCGGATATTCCGGCGGATGTTCAACCAGTCGGCGGAGCTTGCGCGGCATGTGGCGCGGCAATCGGACAAGCCGTTTCTGGCGGAGGCGCTGGTGCGCCGCAAGCGCACGCAGCAACAGGTGGGGCTGACGGCAAACCAGCGCTCGCTCAATGTGCGCGGCGCCTTCAGCGTGCCGGAGGGATGCGAGGATCTCGTCTTCGGCAAGAGGCTGGTTCTGGTTGATGACGTCTATACCACAGGGGCGACGGTCAGTGCGGCGACGGCTGCCCTGAAAAAGGCAGGGGCTGCGGATGTCACTATTTTGACCTTTGCAAGGGCTCTTGCCGGGCCTATATGAGGGGTCCAATTCCTTGTCCCACCGATGCTTTCCGGCGGAGTACCCATGGCTGACGTCACGATCTACACAAGACAATTCTGCGGCTATTGCGCCAGTGCCAAGGCACTGCTCGACGGTAAGGGCGTCGCCTATGTCGAGCATGATGCCACCGGAAAGCCGGACCTGCGCGAGGAAATGATCGCGAAGTCCGGCCGCAATACCTTCCCGCAGATCTTCATCGGGAGCCAGCATGTCGGCGGTTGCGATGATCTGCATGCGCTCGACCGGGCCGGCAAGCTCGATCCCCTTCTTTCTCGTTAAGGACAGACCCATGGTGTTCAAGGCCGCTGCCGTCCAGATGTGCTCCGGGGTCGATCCGGAGAAGAATGCAGAGAGCATGGCGCGGCTCGTCCGCGAGGCCCATCGTCGCGGTGCGATCTATGTCCAGACGCCCGAAATGACCGGTGCCGTGCAGAAGGATCGTGCGGGTCTCGCGGCAGTGCTGCGCGACGAGGAAACCGATCTGATCGTCAAAAAGGCTTCGGAGCTTGCCAAGGAACTCGGCATTCACCTGCATGTCGGGTCGACCGCCATCAAGCTCGCCGACGGCAAGATCGCCAATCGGGCGTTCCTGTTCGGCCCCGATGGTCACAAGATCACCTCCTACGACAAGATCCACATGTTCGACGTCGATCTCGACAATGGCGGGAGCTGGCGCGAGAGCGCTGTCTACCGTCCGGGCGAGCGGGCCGTTGTGGCGGATCTGCCGTTTGGCAAGCTCGGCTTCGGCGTCTGCTACGACGTGCGCTTCCCGCATCTGTTCCGGGCGGAAGCCATGGCAGGCGCCGAGATCCTGACGACGCCGGCCGCCTTCACCAAGCAGACCGGCGAGGCGCATTGGGAGATCCTGCTGCGGGCTCGTGCGATCGAGAATGGTGCCTATGTCATCTCGGCTGCCCAGGCGGGCGTACACGAGGATGGCCGCGAGACTTTCGGGCATTCTATGATTGTTGGGCCCTGGGGCAAGGTGCTGGCGTCTGCCGGCGGTGCGGGCGAGGACGTTGTGGTGGCCGAGATCGATCTCGAGGCGGTCAAGGCCTGCCGGGCGAAGATCCCGAACCTCAAGAATGGTCGCGACTTCCAGCTCGACATCGCGCCGGTCCTTGCCAATGGAGGCGTCACGGTTTGATCCGCTATTCCCTGTGCTGCGAGAAGGCCCATGAATTCGAAGGCTGGTTCTCGGAGAGCGCCGAATTCGACCGACAGAAGGCGTCCGGTTATCTCACCTGCCCGATCTGCGGGTCTGGCGAGGTCTCGAAGGTGTTGATGGCGCCTGCCGTGACGACCGCTCGACAGAAGGAGGGAACGCAGGCGCTTGCGGTCTCTGCCGCGCAGAAGCAGGCGATGTCCAAGCTGAAGGAAGCGATCCAGGAAATACGGGCGTCCAGCGAGGATGTTGGCGAGAAGTTTCCGGAAGAGGCGCGCAAGATACACTACGGCGAGGCGGAAGCCCGCGGCATTATCGGCCAGGCTTCGCCCGTCGAGGTGAAGTCGCTGATCGAGGAAGGCATCGAGATCGCGCCTTTGCCGGTACTGCCTGACGACGTGAATTGAGCGCCGGCTCCCATCATCTCGCGATCTACAATTTCGGTGTCCATACCGAGACCTATCTAGCTGCACCGGTCCAGGGTTTCGCTTTGCGGGAGCCGCTGAATTTTGAAGCGGCGACGCGTTCTGCCGGTTTTGTGGGACGGTCCGGTTATGCGGGGGAACCGGGACCTGAAAGCTGGGGCAAACAGGAGTTTCCTCGCTTTCTGCAAGCCGGTCAGACTGGCGCGGTGTCGTCACTCTCGGTGTGGCAAGATATCGAGAGCCTGATGGCCTTCACCTATGCAGGGGTGCATGCCGACGCGCTGAAGCACGCCCGCGAGTGGAACCAGACGCAGGCTTGGCCGCCACTGGTTCTCTTCTGGATCGAAGCTGGAGACGTGCCGACTTGGAGTGAAGCGGTGCAGTTGTTCGAACGGCTGGCTGACCAAGGGCCGACGCCGGAGGGCTTCACCTTCAAATCTGCCTTTGCCCCTCATGGGAGCGCACTGCAGATCGACCGCCAGCGGGTAAAGGCACTTGCCGCGAAGAATGCGGAGGCGCAGGCCGACCTGCTTGCCGTGGTCAAGACCTTGCCCGTTTAGACGATTATCAGCCCTTGAAACCGTCGGCGTCGAGATAGGCCTGTTCTTCAGGCGTCGTCTCGCGGCCGAGGGCCGCGTTGCGATGAGGGAAACGGCCGAAGCGCTCGATCAGTTCGAGGTGCACGATCGCCCATTTCAATGGCTCGGCATCGCCCGTTTCGTCGCGGTGTTTCTCGAAAAGCGAAATGCTGAACTTCTGGTCTTCAAGCTCTTCCGAATGCTCGAAGGGCAGATAGAAGAAAGGGCGCAAGATCGGCTCGACCTTGACGTCGAAACCCTTGGCGAGCGCGCGACGGGCCGTGGCGCGGGCCAGCGGATCGGTGGCATAGGAATGGCCGCTGCCGCGAAAGAGGTTGCGCGGGAACTGGTCGAGCAGGAGGAGCAGCGCAAGCGTTCCCTCCGGCGTCTGTTCCCATTCCGAGAGTGCGCAGCACGAAGCCTTGAAGTGTAGGTCGGCATATTCCGCCTGGATTTCCGCATCGAGGGCTTCATTGCGGGAGAACCAGGCCTCCGGGCCGTGGCGCAGCCAGCAATCGATGACGGCCTTTGGTGAGGTCATGCCGTCTGGCCCGGGCGGCTGGCGAGCATCATATAGTTCACGTCGATATCGGCCGAGAGGTTCCACTGGTTCTGCAGCGGATTGAAGAAGACGCCCTTGCGCTCGATGATCTGCATACCGCTTGCCGAAAGCGGGCGCTCGATCTCTTCCGGACGGACCAGCTTTTCATACTGGTGAGTGCCGCGCGGCAGCCAGCGCAGCACGTATTCGGCGCCGACGATGGCAAGTGCGGCTGCCTTCAAGGTGCGGTTGATGGTGGAGACCAACATCAGACCGCCGGGGCGGACCATTGAGGCGCAGGTCGAGAGGAAGAAATCGACATCGGCGACGTGCTCGACGACTTCCATATTGAGCACGATGTCGAAGGTCTCACCCTGGGCTGCCAGTTCCTCTGCCGTGACGGCGCGGTAGTCGACCTCGACGCCGCTCTGGGCCGAGTGGGTCATGGCGATCTTGATGTTCTTTTCGGACGCGTCGGCCCCGAGCACGCTCGCACCCATGCGGGCCACCGGTTCAGACAGCAGACCCCCACCGCAGCCGATATCGAGGATGCGAAGGCCTTCGAGCGGGCGGGCGCTTCTGGCATCGCGGCCGTAATGCTCGACGACCTTGTCCCGGATGTAGGCGAGACGCACGGGGTTGATCTTGTGCAACGGCTTGAATTTGCCGGTCGGGTCCCACCATTCCGCGGCCATGGCGGAGAAGCGGTCGACTTCAGACTGATCGATGGTGGTGCGTGCCTCTGCACTCATGACGGAACCTCCTGCGGCGATGGCCATGAAGTCGTCCCGATGGCTTGCAAAGTCAAGGGCAGGGACGTCGCAGGTGGGCAGGAGCGGGAACCTCGGGAGGGGCCAGACGTTGAAAGGCGGACCGCAGCCCTCGCGGGCGATCGGTGAACAGGAGTTTGAAGACCATGAAGAAGATGTGGATCATCGCGGCGCTTGCCGCATCTGCAGGTGCCCTGCCCGCCGTTGCCGAGGCGGCCACGGCCTTCTCGACCGCCAATGTCAACATGCGGTCCGGGCCCAGCACACGCTATCCTGCCGTGATCGTGGTGCCGGCTGGAACGCGCGTCAATATCCAGGGCTGCATGTCGAGCGCCAACTGGTGCGATGTGTCCTTCGCGGGTTACCGTGGATGGGTTTCGGGATCGTATCTGCAGACGACCTATTCGCAGCGTCGCGTGGCGGTCGGGCCGCAATACTACCGTCCGCTCGGCATTCCGACGGTTACCTTCAGCATTGGCCGGTACTGGGACGATCACTATCGCGGCCGCGCCTTCTACCGGGATCGCGATCGCTGGCGGGATGGTGACGGCTGGCGCGACGATCGTCGCGACCGCGACCGCCGGGTCGACAACGACAGACCCCGTCGCGACGATGATCGTAGGGTACGTCGCGAGATCGAGCCGCTTGACGATCGGGACCGGAATCCGGTCTTTCGCATGAGGGCTGAGCGTTGCGAGCGTAATCCGAGCGCCTGCCGCTAACTTCGCATTCCTGGAAATGTAGAACGAGGAGGCGTATTGCCCCTCGTTCCGCGTTTAGCGTGACGTTCGCTTGTCCAGCCCGTCGACGATACGTTTGGCGAGCGCAGGATAGTCGCCGTCGAAGTGGTGCCCGCCCTTGATGCCGACCGTTTCGATCGGGCCGCCGACGAGATCCTTGCAGGCGTCGTCGTCTTCGTCCGTTCCGTACATGCATTGAACGCGTGCGGGATCTATCTTCGCAACATCCGTGAGTGGATCGGCGCTGCCGGTTCCGCTGCTGCCGAGCCAGCCTGACACCGAGACCTCATAATCGGCCTGGTGGGAGAGGGCGAGCAGGCTTACCTGTGCGACGCGCGACTTCAGTTTCTCGGGCAGCCCGTTATAGGCCGCGGGCAGGATGTCGGCGCCGAAGGAATAGCCGATCAGGATCACGTGCTTCACCTTCCAGCGCTTTTCGTAGGTATGGATGATGGTGGCGAGATCTTCGCTCGTCTGTTCGGGCGTTTTCTTCGACCAGAAGTAACGGAGCGAATCCACGCCGACGACGGGGATGCCGGCGGCTTGCAGATTGGTGCCGACCTGGCTGTCGAGATCGCGCCAGCCGCCATCGCCCGAATAAATCACCGCCATGGTATCGCGAGAGGGCGTCGCGTCCAGAATGGTCAGCGGCATGCCGAGCGGGGTTTCCGCCGCATTGGTCGCTGCGACCAGTTCGTCGATCGTGTCGGAAAAGGCCTTATCCGTATCTGCATCGATGTCGCGCTGGTCGATGTCTGGGTGGCTCGCCATCGAGTCCGCGACATGGGTGCGGGCATCGGCCTTGGCAGCGGGGCTGAAGAGGACGGTCGCTGGATCGGGGAGGTCGCCCGGTGTGAGGCCGTAGATCATCCTGTCACCATCGACCTTCTTCTCGGCCGGCGTGCAGAACTGTTTGGTGAGCGGAATGCCGGCTTCCGGGTCGAGGGCCAGCGTCTGGCCGATGGTGGCTTTCGGTGTCTGGGCGAGGATGGCGAGCGCCAGGGCGCCGCCTTCGCCTCGGCCAGCGACGATTGGCGGCAGGAAGTTTGCGTTGCCTGCCTTGCGCTGCAACTGGTGACCGAGCGCCTCGATATCGGAGACGGTGTAGATGCAGTCGCCTTTGTCCCGTGCAAGCGAGGCTATGTATTTGGGTGTGTCGATGCCGACGACGATCGCGCCGTTTGCCTGCAGGCGCTCGGCTTCCTTCTGGTCTTTATCCTGCCAGCCCGGGGCGTCCGACAGCAGCACGACGAGCGATAGCGGATCTCCGTCGGGCAAGAGTGTGACCGGCGAGGGGATCATGCCGGTGTCGAGCGGCGGGTCTTCGGCATGGGCCAGGCCGGGCGCCATGGTGGGCGAGAGCAAGCCGAGGAGGGGAAGTGCGAGCAGCATCGCGCGGAGGGAGATCTTCATTTTTTCACCACGCCTTTCAGGCCGCCGCCGATCAGAAGGGTCGCGTCGAGCAGGGCCAATACGGGATTGAGACCGCCGGCGACCGCGAGATAACGCGGCTGCCAGTCGGGGTGGAACTTGGACTTGAAGGCGCGCAGGCCCTTGAAATTGTAGTAGCGTTCGCCGTGTTCATAGAAGGTGTTGGCGACCCTATCCCAGACGGGCGCGACCTCGCGGCGCGACAGGCCTGATAGCGGGGCCATGCCGAGGTTGAAGTGACGATAGCCCTGGTCGCGGAGGGTCGTCATCAGGCGGACAAAGAGGAAGTCCATCGCGCCTTTCGGGGCATCGGGGGCGAAGCGCATGAGGTCTATCGATGCCTCCTCACGGGTGTCCGTCAGCAGAATGTCGGCGAAGGCGACGATGCGGCCCTCGTGGCGCAGGACGGCGACCGGTTGGGCTGTCATGTAGGTGTCGGTAAAGGCGCCCAGCGAAAAGCTCTTTTCCTTCGCCCTGTGATGATCGAGCCAGGCATCGGATATGTGGCGCAAGTCGTCGAGGATATCAGCGACTCTTTCCGTCGGGATGATCTCGAAGGTAAGGCCGTCCCGCTCGCCCTTGGCGGCAGCCTGGCGCAGGCCCGACCATTTTCCGCCCTTGAGGTCGAAAAGTTCAAGGTCGACCACCGCCATTTCGCCGAGCTTGAAGGCCTTCATGCCGGCATCGGCGATAACAGGCAGGATGGCGGGCGAGGCCTGGTAGAAGACGGCGCGGCATCCGCTTGCACGCGCGGTTTCGACGAATTGCCAGACGAGCTCGTCACGCGAGGCTTTTGGCCCGACGGGATCGAGGAAGGCAATCAGGGACCGACCCTGGCGGCCATACATCAGGAAGGCTTCGCCATCGGGTGAGATCATCACCGACTTGTCGCCGGTGCGCACGAGATTGGCGTCTGCCACATCGTGGCGGTCGAGAATGGCGACGGCCTCGGCCAGTTCTTCCTCGCTTGCCGGACGGATCGCCGGGGCTGCCGGGCGCATCAGGCTGAAGAGGCAGACACCCATGGCGACGACGGTGAGGCCGAGCATGGCGCGAAGCGAGCGCGGCGCCTCGGCATCGAAGGCGAACTGCCACCAGAGCGCATGGCTGTATTCGACGTCGCGATAGACGAAGAGGAGGACGATTGCCGCGCCGCCGATCAGGACTGCAACGGCGAGCAGCCAGGAGGAGGTGAGGGTCCGGCCGAGAGATGCCTTGCGGTGAAAGAGGCGGCGGCTCGGGATGAGACCGATGACGAGGATGGCGAGCAGGGCCGCTTCGTAGACGGCGACCGCCTTGGCGAGCGAAAGCACAAGGGCAAGCACTGTGATGAACAGCGCTCCCCACCAGGCGCCGTCGAGGCGCTGGGCAAGGCCGCGGGCGAGGATCACGAGCATCAGGCCGAGGATGCTGGCAAGGAAATGGGCGCCTTCGACCACGGGGAGCGGCAGGAACCCGGTGAGCAGGTCGAGATTGTCGCTTGGGGTCGGGGTGACGCTCGACAGGACCAGTATGGCGCCGATGACGAAAGCGAGGGCGGCCAGCAGCGTCGGCGCAAGGCGTCCGGCGGTTCTGGCGACGCCTGTTGCAAGCGGGCTCGACGACAGCTGGCGCAGTTCGCTTGCGGTGACCACGAGGATCGCGATGACCAGCGGCAGGACATAGTAGATGGCGCGGTAGGCGACGAGCGAGGCAAGCAGCGCGTCGCTCGGAACCTGCGAGCTGAGGGCGGCCAGCATCACGGCCTCGAAGACGCCAAGGCCGGCGGGCACGTGGCTGACGATGCCGATGCCGATAGCCACGGCATAGACCGCGAAGAAGGCGGGCCAGGAAATCTGCGCTTCTGCTGGCAACAGGGCGTAGAGGACAGAGGCCGAGAAGGCGACATCGAGCACAGTCACCAGGAATTGCCGCGAGAGCGTGCCGGTATCGGGAAGGCGAAGTGTGCGGCCGGCAATCGTCAGTCCGTTTCGGCTGGCAATTCCGAGAAGCAGCAGGATCGAGAGCAGGATGATGGTGCTCGTGGTCGCAAGCGTCGCCGAGGAAATCCCGAGCAGTGGCGCAATTTCACCGGCCATCGGGATCAGGCTGCCTGTGGTCAGGAGCGCGAGGCCGACCGAGAAGGACACGGTGACGAAGGCTATGATGCGGCCGATTTCGTCAGGCGAAAGACCGGCGCGGGCATAGGCACGGTAGCGGATCGCCCCGCCGGACAAGGCGCCGAAGCCTGCGACATTGCCGACTGCATAGGCGCTGAAGGCGGTGAGCGCCACCTCAGGCCAGGGTCGCTTGCGGCCGATATGGGCAAGTGCGTTCAGGTCGTAGAAACAGAGTGTGATGAAGCTCAGGCCTGTGAATAGGACGGCGAGCGCGATCGACGAGGAATGCGTTAATGCCAGTGCGCGCAGCACATCGGCATAGGTGACTTCCTTCGTCAGCCGGTAGACGGCATAACCGACAGCGGCAAAGACGATGAGTGCCGCGATTGCCGCGATCGACTTTGCATGTCTCTTAAGGAAGGAGGGCGGCGGGAGCGTGTCGCCCAGGGCAGTCTCGGGGAATGCGTCAGCTGCTTTCATGACACCCTATCCGGTATCCTTCGACGAAACGAGACGATCCGGCCTCCCAGTCCGGGCGTCGCCTCATGGTTGGCGCTCGAATTCGATCCAAATTAAGGCAGTGTTCCCTCGGGGTAGAGGCGTGGAAAAATCCGCGCCATAGCGTACCGTTTGAGGGCTAAGTGGCCGTTGCGCCCCTTGGCCAGATAGACTAAAAGCCCGGCAACCTGAGGCTTATCCGCCCAGGCCGGTATTTCTGTGCCGGGGTCCCGGCGTCATTCAAGGGCATATGGTTCAAGTCTATGGCTCGCATCGTCATGAAATTCGGCGGGACATCCGTCGCCAATCTGGATCGCATCTATAACGTCGCGCGCCATGTGAAACGCGAAGTGGATGCGGGTCACGAAGTGGCCGTTGTCGTGTCGGCCATGTCCGGCAAGACGAACGAGCTGGTCGACTGGGTGCAAAACATGCCCAAGGTCGCCGGTGCCGCTTCGCCCTTCTACGATGCGCGCGAATATGATGCCGTCGTCGCCTCCGGCGAACAGGTGACTGCCGGCCTGCTGGCAATCGCGCTCCAGTCGATGGACATCAATGCCCGCTCCTGGCAGGGCTGGCAGATCCCGATCAAGACCGACAACGCGCATGGTGCTGCCCGTATCCAGGAGATCGACGGCACCGAAATCATTCGCCGCATGAGCGAGGGCCAGGTGGCTGTCGTCGCCGGTTTCCAGGGTATCGGCCCTGACAATCGCATCGCGACGCTCGGCCGTGGTGGCTCTGATACCTCGGCCGTTGCGATTGCCGCTGGCGTGAAGGCTGACCGCTGCGACATCTATACTGACGTCGACGGCGTCTACACGACCGACCCGCGCATCGAGCCCAAGGCACGCCGCCTGAAGAAGATCGCGTTCGAGGAAATGCTCGAGATGGCCTCGCTCGGCGCCAAGGTGCTGCAGGTCCGCTCCGTCGAACTCGCCATGGTGCACAAGGTCCGCACCTTCGTGCGCTCCAGCTTTGAAGATCCCGATGCACCGGGCATGGGCGATCTGATGAACCCGCCCGGTACGTTGATTTGCGATGAGGAAGAGATCGTGGAACAGGAAGTCGTCACCGGTATTGCCTATGCCAAGGATGAAGCCCAGATTTCGCTGCGCCGCCTGGCCGATCGGCCGGGTGTGTCGGCTGCGATCTTCGGACCGCTCGCCGAATCCCACATCAATGTCGACATGATCGTCCAGAACATCTCGGAAGATGGTTCGAAGACCGACATGACCTTCACGGTGCCCTCCGGCGACGTGGACAAGGCGCTGGCCGTTCTCGGCTCCAACAAGGAGAAGATCGGCTTCGACGTCGTCCAGAGCGAAAAGGGTCTGGTCAAGGTTTCGGTCATCGGCATCGGCATGCGCAGCCATGCGGGTGTTGCTGCGACCGCGTTCAGGGCGCTGGCCGAGAAGGGCATCAACATCAAGGCGATCACGACTTCGGAGATCAAGATCTCCATCCTGATCGATGGTCCCTATGCCGAGCTTGCGGTTCGGACTTTGCATTCCTGCTACGGTCTGGATAAGAATTGATTCCTGAGAGCGGACACGCGTGACCCGACCCCTGAAAAGGCAAGGGTAACAATCCGCTGACCAATGGGAAGTGGAGCAAAAACGCGATGAGAGACCTTTCTGCGGGTCCCCGCGTCCTCCTCAAGCGGCTGCGCGAACTGATGGCGGAGCCGCTCGAGCCGCAGGAGCGACTTGATCGGATCGTTCGCCAGATTGCGAACAACATGGTCGCAGAGGTGTGCTCCGCCTATGTCCTGCGTTCCGACGGGGTTCTGGAACTCTATGCCACCGAAGGTCTGAACAAGGACGCGGTTCACCTGGCCCAACTGAAGATGGGCCAAGGTCTCGTCGGTACGATCGCGGCCTCTGCCCAGTCGCTCAATCTTTCGGATGCCCAGGCGCATCCGGCCTTCCGTTACCTGCCGGAAACCGGCGAAGAGATCTACCACTCCTTCCTTGGCGTGCCGATCCTGCGTGCCGGTCGAAGCCTCGGCGTTCTCGTCGTGCAGAACAAGGCGCAGCGCAACTATCGCGAGGACGAGCTCGAAGCGCTCGAAACGACCGCGATGGTGCTCGCCGAGATGATCGCCACCGGCGAGCTGAAGAAGATCACCCGACCTGGCCTTGAACTCGACCTGACGCGACCCGTCTCGATTGACGGGGACAGCTATTCCGAAGGCATCGGCCTTGGCTATGTCGTGCTGCACGAGCCGCGCATCGTCGTCACTAATCTCCTGAACGAAGACAGCGAGACGGAAATTCGCCGGCTGGCCGACGCGCTCGGATCGCTGCGGATCTCGATCGACGACATGCTGTCGCGGCGTGAAGTCTCCATGGAAGGCGAGCATCGCGACGTGCTCGAAACCTACCGCATGTTTGCCCATGACCAGGGCTGGGTGCGGCGCATGGAAGAGGCGATCCATAACGGCTTGACGGCGGAAGCTGCCGTCGAGAAGGTGCAGAGCGACACCAAGGCGCGCATGATGCGCCTGACGGACCCTTATCTGCGCGAGCGGATGCACGACTTCGACGATCTGGCGAACCGCTTGTTGCGCCAGCTCACCGGCTTTTCGCCGCATAGTGCTGCCGAAGGCTTCCCGAACGACGCGATTGTCTTTGCGCGCGCCATGGGAGCCGCCGAACTTCTCGATTATCCGCGTGCGAACCTGCGCGGTCTCGTACTCGAAGAGGGTGCTGTTACCAGCCACGTCGTGATCGTTGCGCGTGCCATGGGCATTGCGGTCGTCGGTCAGGCGGCGGGTGCGGTGGCGCTTGCCGAAAACGGCGATCCCGTCATCATTGACGGTGACGACGGCAAGGTGCATGTGCGCCCGGTCGCGGATCTGCAGAAGGCCTATGAGGAAAAGGTCAAGCTGAGGGCCAAGCGGCAGGAACAGTTCCGGGCTTTGCGCGATGTCGAACCTGTCACCAAGGACGGGCATCGGATCAAGCTGCAGATGAATGCCGGTCTGCTTGTCGACCTGCCGCAGCTTGCCGATTCCGGTGCCGATGGCATCGGGCTGTTCCGGACCGAATTGCAGTTCATGATCTCCTCGACCATGCCCAAGGGCGAGGAACAGGAGAGCTTCTACCGCAATGTGCTGAAGCAGGCGGCTGGTCGCCCGGTGACCTTCCGCACGCTTGATATCGGCGGTGACAAGGTCGTTCCCTATTTCCGCTCTCAGGAAGAAGAGAACCCGGCGCTCGGCTGGCGGGCGATCCGCCTGTCGCTTGATCGCCCCGGCCTGTTGCGCACCCAGCTCCGCGCGCTTCTCAAGGCTGCCTCCGGTGCCGAGCTCAAGATGATGCTGCCGATGGTGACCGAAGTCTCGGAGATCCGGCAGGTGCGCGAGCTGATGCAGAAGGAGATCCAGCATATCTCCAAGTTCGGCCATCAATTGCCGAAGAAGCTGCAGTTCGGCGCCATGCTCGAAGTGCCGGCGCTGCTCTGGCAGCTCGATGAGCTGATGGATGAGGTGGATTTCGTATCGGTCGGGTCGAACGACCTGTTCCAGTTCGCCATGGCCGTCGACCGTGGCAATGCGCGCGTGTCGGATCGTTTCGACGTGCTGGGGCGGCCATTCCTCAGGATCCTCCGGGACATCGTCCGTGCCGGCGAGCGGAACAAGACGCCGGTGACGCTGTGCGGGGAGATGGCGTCGAAGCCGCTTTCGGCCATGGCGCTGCTCGGGATCGGCTTCCGCTCGATCTCGATGTCGCCAACCGCAATCGGTCCGGTCAAGGCGATGTTGCTCGGGCTTGATATCGGCCGATTGTCCGAGGTTCTGACGGCTGCGCTTGACGACGACACCCCGGGCGTGTCAGTGCGCGACCTGCTCGTCCGCCATGCGGAAGAGCACAATATCCCCGTCTGACTTTGACGACTGATTCTGGCGACTGACCTGGAGTAAAGGGTGGCGAAGCTTCCTGTCGAGAAAATGCGCGAACTCGAACGCCGCTTCGGCGAGATCGAGGCGCGAATGTCGGCGGGACCGGCAGCCGATGTCTATGTGAAGCTCGCCTCCGAGTATTCCGAGCTCGAGCCGGTCGTGACGAAGATCCGCGAATACCAGGCTGCGATAGACGAGGCCGACGGCTTGCGCGCCATGCTTTCCGACAAGGCGACGGATCGGGAGATGCGCGATCTCGCCGAGATGGAGTTGCCCGAGATCGAAAGCCGGATCGAGGCGCTTGAGGGCGAGATGCAGATCCTGCTCCTGCCGAAGGATGCCGCCGACGAGAAGAGCGCCATCCTGGAAATTCGCGCTGGAACCGGTGGCTCCGAGGCGGCGCTCTTTGCCGGCGATCTCTTCCGCATGTATGAGCGTTTCGCCTCGACCAAGGGCTGGAAGGTGGAGGTGCTTTCCGCCAGCGAGGGCGAAGCCGGCGGTTACAAGGAAATCATCGCGACGATCAGCGGGCGGGGCGTGTTCTCCAAGCTGAAATTCGAATCCGGCGTTCACCGCGTTCAGCGCGTGCCGGAAACGGAAGCGAGCGGGCGCATTCATACGTCTGCGGCAACCGTTGCCGTTCTCCCGGAAGCCGAAGATATCGACATCGAGATCAAGCCCGAGGATATCCGCATCGATACGATGCGCGCTTCGGGTGCCGGTGGACAGCACGTCAACACCACGGACTCGGCCGTGCGCATCACGCACCTGCCGACCGGACTGATCGTGACGTCCTCGGAGAAGTCGCAGCACCAGAACCGCGCCAAGGCAATGCAGGTTCTGCGTTCCAGGCTCTACGACATCGAGCGGCAGAAGCTGGACAGCGAACGGTCGGCGAACCGCAAGAGCCAGGTCGGCTCGGGCGACCGGTCGGAGCGCATCCGCACCTATAACTTCCCGCAGGGGCGCGTCACCGATCACCGGATCAACCTGACGCTCTACAAGCTCGACCGGATGATCGAGGGCGATCTCGACGAAATGCTCGATGCGCTGATTTCCGACTATCAGGCCGGGCAGCTCGCGCAACTCGGCGAAAACCAGTGAGTGGCGTGGCGCCATCCGCAAGGTTGCTGATGGCCGAGGCACGGCGGCGCTTCGAGGCGGCCGGGCTTGCCGACCCGGCAACCGATGCCCGGGTGCTGATCTGCGGTCTTTTGGACCTGAGCCCGACGGCTCTTCTGCTGGATGGCGACAAGCCGGTGGCTGCAGATCTCGCGGCACGTGTGGAGGCGGCCATCAGCCGGCGGCTCGCGCGGGAGCCGGTCTATCGCATTCTCGGTCGGCGCGACTTTTATGGTGTCGATCTCGCGCTATCCCAGGGCACGCTGGAGCCGAGACCGGATACCGAAATCCTCGTTGACGTGATCCTGCCACATCTCCGGACTATGATCTCTGCAGGTTTGAAGCCGAAGATCGTCGATCTCGGCACGGGCACCGGAGCGATTGCTCTCGCCCTGCTTCAGGAATGCCCGGAGGCCGAGGCCATGGGTATCGATATCTCAGAGGATGCGTTGAAGACCGCTGCGGCTAATGCCGTGCGCAACGGGCTTTCGTCCCGTTTCACGACACGAGCGGGTCCATGGTTTGAAAGGACATCCGAGCGTTTCGACCTCATCATCTCCAATCCGCCTTATATCCGGAGCGATGTGGTGGTGGGCCTGGAGCCCGAGGTGACGAATTTCGATCCGATGGCTGCGCTCGATGGCGGGGCGGATGGGCTGGAGGCCTACCGTGCCATCGCGGCAGAGGCGCTGGAGCATCTCGAAGATCATGGGCTGGTTGGCCTGGAAATCGGTTTCGACCAGCGGGATGACGTGACGCAAATCTTTGAAGAGGCTGGATTTTCTCTTCTTGAAGAACGTCGCGACTATGGTGGTAACGACCGTGTTCTTGTGTTTGCACCAAAGCTTAATTAGGCCCTTTGCTGCGCCTGCTAAGGATAATTGCAGGAAAGCCAGAAAAAGGCTTGGTTTTCCAGATGAAGCGTAATAGTTTGCGGGCACGCAACGGGCGGCGGGGAAAGAACGAAGATTCGTTCGCGACTAGGCCGGCTTCGAAAAAGTTCGCTGTCGAACTCCGCGAAGCACGACTGGACCGATGCGTAACTCAGTAAACTCGACTTTCACCAGCGGCGAGCAAGGCGAGAGCGCGGTCTGTCGGCGGCGCGCATAGACTTGGTCCGGTTCAACCAGAGCCAATGACGTTGCCCTTTATCAGCACAACAAAGACATTCAGGTGAAGCATCTATGAGGCCAGGACAGCAAAACAAGCGTGGTCGGGGGCGTAACAACAATGGCGGCGGCGGTGGCGGCGGCGGTGGAAACAACAATTTCAACCGCAAGGGCCAGAACCCGCTTACCCGGACCTATGACAGCTCCGGCCCAGATGTGAAGATCCGCGGCACCGCTCAGCATATCGCCGAGAAGTATTCCACGCTCGCTCGCGACGCCCAGAGCGCGGGCGACCGCGTCATGGCGGAAAACTACCTGCAGCACGCCGAGCACTATAACCGCATCATTGCGGCCGCTCAGTCGCAGATGCAGGAGCGCTTCCAGCGTGATGATCGCGATGGCGGCGACGATCGCCAGGATTACAACGAACGGGACGGCGAAGACTTCGACGGCTCGGACGACAATTCCGGCCAGGGCAATGATCGCGGCAATCAGCAGGCGCCGCAGCATCAGCAGCCGCAGCAGCACAATCGCTCGCAGCAGAACGAGCGCCGCGAGCGTCAGCCTCAGCCGCAACCCCAGGCGCAGCCGCAGCCTGAGATCGCCGGTACCGGTCCGCAGCCCGTGCTTGAAGACATGCCGGCCGAAGCCGTCGCCGCTGCTGCCGAAAGTGCAGCGGAAGCCAGCGGCGAACGCCAGCCGCGCCGCCGCAATGCCGGCAACCGTCCACGCCGTCAGCCGCGCCGCAGCGCCGGTGGTGACGAGGGTGGTGAAGGTGGTGACAATGGCGAAGGTGGCGAAGCGCCCGCTCTCGCCGACGTGACTTCCGAATGAGCTTTTCCCGCTCCATTTGACGATTGCAAAACTCCGGGCTCGCGCCCGGAGTTTTTCGTTTATCTGCCTCTTTAAAGGGCAAAATCCCGCTCCCATATCTCGGTCGAGGGAGCGGTTTCCGCTCCGGGGTCCGCCGCTTTCGGGGGCCTCATCCACACCATCCGATCTGTGCCGATTGCGGGCAGGGCGGAGACAAGGGAGAGTGACGATGAATATCGAGAAATATTCCGAACGCGTGCGCGGTTTTCTGCAATCGGCGCAGACTTACGCCCTGTCGGAAGGGCACCAGCAATTCACACCCGAACATGTGCTCAAGGTTCTGCTCGATGACGAGCAGGGCATGGCTTCCTCGCTGATCAGCCGTGCGGGCGGTGATGCCAAGGCCGTGCGCATTGCCAATGATGCAGCGCTTGCCAAGTTGCCGAAGGTCTCCGGCGGCAATGGTCAGGTCTATCTGGCGCAGCCGCTTGCCAAGGTGTTTTCGACGGCGGAAGACGCCGCGAAGAAGGCGGGCGACAGTTTCGTCACCGTCGAGCGCCTGCTGCTTGCGCTTGCGATCGAGAGCTCCGCCTCCACATCCGCCTCTCTCAAGAAGGGCGGCGTGACCGCCAATGCGCTGAACCAGGTGATCAACGAGGTCCGCAAGGGCCGCACCGCTGACGGCGCCAATGCCGAAGCTGGCTTCGACGCCTTGAAGAAATATGCACGCGACCTGACGGCCGAAGCGCGCGAGGGCCGGCTCGATCCGGTCATCGGTCGTGACGACGAGATCCGCCGTACGATCCAGGTCCTGTCGCGCCGGACCAAGAACAATCCGGTCCTGATCGGTGAACCCGGCGTTGGCAAGACGGCGATTGCCGAGGGTCTTGCGCTGCGCATCATCAATGGTGACGTGCCGGAAAGCCTGAAAGACAAGAAGCTGATGGCGCTCGACATGGGCGCTCTGATTGCTGGCGCCAAGTATCGCGGCGAGTTCGAGGAGCGGCTGAAGGCCGTTCTCAACGAAGTGCAGGCCGAAAACGGCGAGATCATCCTGTTCATCGACGAGATGCATACACTCGTCGGTGCCGGCAAAGCCGATGGCGCCATGGATGCCTCGAACCTGTTGAAGCCGGCGCTTGCCCGTGGCGAGCTGCACTGCGTCGGGGCAACCACGCTCGACGAGTACCGCAAGCATGTCGAGAAGGATGCGGCGCTTGCCCGACGCTTCCAGCCGGTCATGGTCGAAGAGCCCACGGTCGAGGATACGATCTCGATCCTGCGTGGTCTCAAGGAAAAATACGAGCAGCACCATAAGGTTCGGATCTCGGATTCGGCGCTGGTTGCGGCTGCGACCCTGTCGAACCGCTACATCACCGACCGTTTCCTGCCCGACAAGGCCATCGACCTGATGGACGAGGCTGCATCGCGGCTCAGGATGCAGGTGGATTCGAAGCCCGAAGAGCTCGACGAACTCGATCGCCGCATCATCCAGCTGAAGATCGAGCGCGAGGCCTTGAAGAAGGAAACCGACGCGGCCTCTGCCGACCGGCTGAACCGCCTGGAAACCGAACTCACCTCGCTCGAGGAAGAGGCGGATGCGCTCACGGCCCGCTGGCAGGCGGAAAAGCAGAAGCTGGGCCTTGCCGCTGACTTGAAGAAGCAGCTGGACGAAGCCCGCAACGAACTTGCGATCGCGCAGCGCCAGGGTGAATTCCAGCGAGCCGGCGAGCTCGCCTATGGCATGATCCCGAAGCTCGAAAAGGAACTGGTCGCCGCTGAAGCCCAGGACGGTTCGGGTGCTGCCAACATGGTGCAGGAAGTCGTCACACCTGACGGTATTGCCCATGTCGTTTCCCGCTGGACCGGGATCCCGGTCGACAAGATGCTGGAAGGCGAGCGCGACAAGCTGCTTCGGATGGAAGACGATCTGGCGAAGTCGGTGGTCGGCCAGGGCGATGCGGTGCAGGCCGTGTCGCGGGCGGTTCGCCGTGCGCGTGCGGGGCTTCAGGATCCGAACCGGCCGATCGGCTCGTTCATCTTCCTCGGTCCGACCGGCGTCGGCAAGACCGAGCTCACCAAGTCGCTCGCCCGCTTCCTCTTCGACGACGAGACGGCGATGGTTCGGCTCGACATGTCGGAATTCATGGAGAAGCATTCGGTCTCTCGGCTGATCGGGGCACCTCCGGGCTATGTCGGCTATGAGGAAGGTGGCGCGCTCACGGAAGCCGTGCGGCGCAAGCCCTATCAGGTGGTGCTGTTCGACGAGATCGAGAAGGCGCATCCCGACGTGTTCAACGTGCTTCTGCAGGTGCTCGACGACGGTCGCCTGACGGATGGTCAGGGTCGCACCGTCGACTTCAAGAACACGATCATCATCATGACCTCGAACCTCGGAGCCGATTACCTGACCAGCCTCGGCGAGGACCAGGATGTCGATCAGGTTCGCGACCAGGTGATGGATGTGGTGAAGGCTTCGTTCCGGCCGGAATTCCTCAACCGCGTCGACGAGATCATCCTCTTCCACCGGCTGCGCCGCTCGGAAATGGGTGCGATCGTCGATATCCAGATGAAGCGGCTGCTCTCGCTCCTGGCTGAGCGCAAGATCCGCATCGATCTGGCACCGGATGCCCGGAGCTGGCTCGCCGACAAGGGCTATGATCCCGTCTATGGCGCTCGCCCCTTGAAGCGGGTGATCCAGAAATACCTGCAGGATCCGCTCGCCGAGCAGATCCTGTCGGGTCAGGTGCTCGACGGATCCGATGTCACGATCGAGGCCGGCAGCGACCGGCTGCTGATCTCGCCCAAGGCCTCGGTGAGTGCTGCGGCCTGAGTGCTTCGATAGATGAAGAAAAGGGCGGCTCCCATCGAGCCGCCCTTTTTCGTGGCCGGTTGGACCTTCACACCCCGCGCCGACCGAAGCTCGGTTTCGTCCCCGCTTGTCGCCCCCGGGTCGATGCTTCCTCGCTATGTCTCGGAGTGGGCCCCACCCCGGCTCCGTCTTCGCTGCGGATCATCGCGGCGCGCCGATCAAGAAGGGCCGAGTTGTAACCGAGCGGGTCCGGCGGTTCTGATGTGTGAGACCCTTTCCCCGGCATCAGCAGCAGGAAAAAACCGAAAAGTGCCTGCAGGGCCATCGTCAGACCTGCCAGCAACGTGCCGACATCCGTATCCTTCATCGTTTCCTTGCCGATATGCGCCATGGAATAGACGATCGTGAAGGCCATGATGACAAGAAGCGGGCTGAGACCGATGTCACGGATGCGCGCGGCTTGCGGGCTGAGGGCCATCCAGATCAGAGCGATACCAGCCAAGGCGAGGGTTGCGATCGCCCCCGCTCCTGCGCCATTTCCCATCGATACCACGCCTAAGAGCAAAATGCCGCCGCCCACCAGATGAGTCAGAACGCCTGCCAGCAAATATTGAAGCCTATTGAGGCGGCCTCCGAACATGAAAAGTGCTTCGATCATATCCAATCCCTTCTTAAAAATTGCAGGGAAGGACATCATACAACTGCTGAGCTTCGATGAAGCGGACGACTCGAATTTGATTCAAGATTGGCGCCATCGGCGCTAGCGGCTTGCCACCTGGGCCGGGCGGCCGCCGCTTTCGAGCAGGGTGTCGATGCGCTGGCGTTCCTGCTGGAAGCTTGCCAGTACCTCGCCTTCGAGTGCCTTGCCGCCGGGCAGGCGCACCTTCATCGCATCGACCTTTGTGCCGTTGACGATGAGCTCGTAATGCAGATGCGATCCGGTGGAGGAGCCGGTCGAACCGACGAAGCCGATGACCTGACCCTGCTTGACCTTGGCGCCTGGGACGATGCCCTTGGCGATGCCGCTCTGGTGATTGTAGGAGGTGACGTAACCATTGGCATGGCGGATCAAGGTCTGGTTGCCATAACCAGAGGCCCAGCCGGCCTTCTCGACCACCCCGTTGCCCGAGGCGATGATCGGCGTGCCGCGCGGGGCCGCCCAGTCGACGCCGGTATGCATGCGCGAATAGCCGAGGATCGGATGGCGGCGCATGCCGAAGCCCGAGGTGAAGCGGCCATTCGGCACGGGATTGCGCAGCAGGAACTGCCGGATCGATTTGCCGTTCTCGTCGAAATAGTCGATCGAGCCGTCTGCCGGATCCTGGAAGCGATAGAACTGGGTGACCGTATCGCCGAAGCGTGCGCGGACATAAAGCAGTTCGGACTCGTCTGTCGCCATACCCTGGTCGTCGGTGACCGAGAAGACGGCTTCGAGCATGTCGGACGGCTTCAGTTGCGCCTGGAAGTCGACATTGGCGGCGAGCAGCCGAATGACCTGACCCGTCAGGTCCTGGTTCATGCCATAGGAGAGTGCGGCCCGGTAGATGCCGTCATAGACACGTGGCAGGTCTCGGCCCGACATCATCGCCGGCTGGGAATTGTCGAAGGCGCCGGCGATCGCATCGAGGGCCGGGGGAGCCGCGCCCTCGACCAGGCGGCCTGCATCGTTGACGGCCAGCGTCGCGACATGTTCGGTGCGATGGTAGAGCGAGAAGCGAACGAGCCGGACCTCTTCGCCGCGCTGCAAAAGACCGACCCGGATGATATCGCCCTCTACGAGACCCTCACCCTTCATGAAGGGCGCGAGTGCCTTGCCGACATCTTCAGCCTTAGACGCGGGATAGCCGGCCGCGGTCATCAGCGTCGCAACCGATTGGGGCCGGCGCACCGGCAGGATGTCGTCGGCATATTCCGGCGTCATCGGCGTGATGATCTCCGGCTCGGCGAGGCTCATGTTTTCCTCGACGATGCGTGCCGTCATGCCCGTGGCGAGATCGAGGCCTGTATCCTCGGTGTCGAAGCGACGCGGGTCGATGTAATAGAGGGCGGCAACCTGCGTGTTGCCGTCGGTCAGCACCGAACCGTTCGAGCGGACATTCTCCTCGACTTCGTCGAAGGTCATCTCGCCAGCGAGTGGCTTGTCCGGGATGCTCGGGAAGGGGGTCGACTTCAGGATGACTTCCGACTCCACGTCTGAGCCATAGAGAGAACCGGTCCTGTTGGCGACCGGCGGTGTGGCTTCGTCGGTGGCGAAGATGGAAAGGGGATCAAAGCGCGGATAGCGCTCCTGATTGGCATAGTCTGCGGCCAGCACCATCTTCACATGGGCGAAGGGCAGTTTGCGCACGACTTCGCGCTCGCCATCTTTGAAGACGGTGGGGACATCGAGGATCGCCTTGTCGACAGGACGGGCTGCGATCTTCGGGCCGAAGATGCGCGAACCGCGAATGGTTTCCTCTGCAGCAGCCTGGGCAGCGTCCGGCGGGGTGACGGCAAAGGCTTCCGCCGGGATCGCCAATTGCTGGCGGCCATCCAGCGCTGCAAACAGGGCGACACCCATCAGGATGCAGGAGGTGATGCCGGTCAGGAAGGTGCCGGACAGCCAGCGCAGCGAGATCTCGCGGCGATCGGGCGCGCGAAGGCCATCCGCCAGGATCGGAGGCTCGCCACCGAGCGAACGGATCAGGTCGCGGTCTGTTGTCATGCCGGCTTGCTGTCTGTGGCCGAGGCGCAGGGCGCCTGCCTGTTGGTCGACTGGATCACGTCTTCTGTGTCTCATGTTTTGGCCAGAGCCGTCAAATCCGCGGGCCATGATCCCCTTATGCGCAGGCAAATATGGAATTAGCGCGGCACGCGCGCGTACACACACGTAAGGGAGGGCCGCGAGTGCGCCTGATGGCTGATGCAAACGTCCTTTCACGGGCCAAGTCGGGCTGAAATCCAGGCCATTGGGGGCGGCCCACACGAGGGGCGCAGAAAAACCGTTATTTTTCAATGGCATGTCGATTTTTTGGAATTTTATCGAAGAAGGCTGTTGACTGCTCGGAGAAGCGAATCTATACATCCGCTCACTGACGAGGGCGGCGGCGCTGCTAGCGACGAAGTCCTTCGTTCTTGAGAAAACCTTCGAAATTGGCTGGATTGCTGATTTATTGCCCGACTTTAGGGTTGGGTGGCAGGGATTTTTGACGGGTTTTGATCCGTCTGTTTTTTGACAATTGAAGATAGAAGAAAGAGAAACGTGGGCGGCGGTCTTGCGTAGATGGGGTCGAAAGGCTCTGTCTTAGAAGACAAGATGACGGTCACGTTTTGATATGAGAACACCGGGTTTGGCCCTTGTGGTTGAACCCTAGTGAGTTCTCGTCGATTCAGAACATAAAGTGAT
>JAESGD010000119.1_pt1 | contig 38303 bp, 39 predicted proteins | sample 9269581 | NCBI WGS metagenome assembly JAESGD01 (sample SAMN14515903, study PRJNA621661) | algae metagenome | isolation source: Cyanomargarita calcarea GSE-NOS-MK-12-04C and co-occurring heterotrophs from... | place: USA: Grand Staircase Escalante National Monument, Utah | collected 2007-12-30 | reverse complement strand
TCAGAACACCAGCGTATATTAACGGGCCCCCCCCCCCCCCCCCCCCGCGACGCGCAACTTTGTCTAACGGCGGTTTGAGGCGCTGCGTGTTTAGACTGTCTTGTAGCACTACGAGCGAGGAGACTTATCGTCGCATTAAGTCAGCGGACACAGATCCCCATCAATGATCACGCTCAGCTCAGCCGGCCTATGCCCTTGAAGGTTTGCGATTAATTTCTTCAGCGGATACCCGTGCAGACTAACGAACTCACTCAAGCTTATACCGCTAAAGTATCTATAGGTGTCTGAAGAAAGTATATGGTATTCGCTGTTCACAACGCACACATCCATCATCAGATAGATCAATACTTCATCATATTCTTTTAATTCGTTCCGAAACTTGACAATGTTCCAAATAAATCCGTCCATATCGACGTTGTCTTGGATAACATATTTCAGCCTCCGTGAGCTCATTGCTTCCCAAAACACCGCATCATTCAGCCAAGTCAGCCCTTTATCGCAACGCGAGCTGGTTAGGGCCAAGAACTTAACCGAGGATAAATTTGCACCTTTTCCCCTAAACCGGTTATGTATTCCCTCAGGGACGGCAAACCTCCTCTGCTTCACCTTGGCCGGGTCATCCAAATTCATTTCATCACCCCCATTAAGCAGTAACTTGAGCTGCCCACCCAAGTAATCCGAGGCATCACAGTCCCTGTTTTCCCACAGGATGACCGTCACCTTTTCTTTTGTTTTGATTTCCAATGCTAGTGCAATTTTTATGCTTACGAGGCAACACACAAATAGTGCAAATGTATTCCGGAGTTTCATCGTCCCCTCGCCGCTTCAGCGCCCACTCAGCACAGCGTTTACCCAAACGGATTTTTCGCAGTAGGCACTCTAATTCAAGTTCATGGCTGTACCCAATAGGTTCAACGGTTCCTCGGCTCATTCGATAGGACGTTACCGTTGCGCGCCCAGTGGCGGAAAGGGCTACCGGGTGGCACGCCTGCCAAGCGGCGGAAACTGACTGGAGCAGTCTGATGATGATTTCAACTGCCGTCTTCGAGAGGACTGCCGAGGAGCTTTGTTTCAGCAGTCTACGCCGCTTCTCTAACATGTTGTGCGCAAATGGACCTTGCCTCAGAACAAGCCAGCTTGGAGGCCGGGAAACTGTTGCTCAATCGGCCGAAACTCCGTCCTGCGGAAACTGAAGCGGCTCCGCAGGTTCTCAAGATCCCGGGAGCCGCTGCGATCGTCGAGGAGATGTAGGAAGAGGAGAAAAGGGAATAGCTTCGCGAATTCATCGCGGCCCGTCACTCAGAGCTTTTCATGGCATCAGGCAAGACCAACCCGAATCCAAAGTTCATTCCCCGCACCCTGCATCGAGACCCCGGCATCGCCTCGAACCTTGAAGCTGCCCTTGGCGGGGCGGCTTTGCATTTCGTAGATCCGGATCGCGTCCCACAACTCTGGGATTTCGTTGAGGATGTGGCCCCAACGCTCGGCCATCGCTCTCTCGGACATATCCATGAGTTCACCCAGCGTTGCGCATGCGGTCGATGTGTGCCTGTCGCTGCTCAAGAGCGACGTGCAAGCGCCGGACCTAGGCCTCCAGGCTGGCAACATGGCGAACGGCACGAATAGCGACACGACCCAGCTCGTCGGCGCGGCCACGGGCTTCATTCAGCTCGTTGGCATACTTGAATGCCGCGCGGCGCTCCTTGCGGCGTTCGGCAGCCTGTTTGCCAGCGGCGGCGGCCTCGGCGAACGTCGTCGCAATGACACTCGTCAGCAGCCCGAGTTCGAGGGCAGCACGGCCCGCCGGGTCTCTGGAATCGAAGATGGTCATGCCCATGCGAGAAACTCCTTTGTCAACAATTCGCAGAGCAATCGATCGCATCTGAGAATCGCCGTCAACAGGAGGACCACGGGAAAGTTAACGGATGGCTCCGTTATGCAACTTGTTAAGATGGGTCTCGACACATTGGGGGCAGATACGGTTTCCGATGTGCGAGGAGCCGAATGTCCTACCGCACGGAAGGCACTTGCGCAGCGCGTAACCGATTTGCTTCCCACCTTTGGCATAGTGTGAGTGAAGACCGAGGCGATTCATCCGCGAGTAGATCGCTTTCAGCGAATGATCGCCGACGTGAACCTGACTAGGCGACAGTCCGTCAGCCAGAGCTGTCTTGAGGAACTCATGTTCTTCATCCGTCCACTGCGCCACGTAGTCATTCTCCAATTCAGAAGAATGATTTGCCGCCGGCGCGGCGGATGCAAGCCGCTTCTGCGTGTCGTACGCGTCCATTGCGAAGGTAGCTTAGGACGGCAAATGATCGAGCCAGTTAGCCGATCACGATCTTGTCGAGCCGCATGTCACCCCTCTCCTGCTGCTTCAGGCTTCACAGCCTTCTCGAGAACCTCCTTCAAGGTAGGTGCCATCTCAAAACCCTCAGGGATAAAGAAATTATGCAAAAGGCTTGCATCATAGCCTGCCGCCTTAACGACGGTTTTCAGTTGCCTCCAGAGAGACTTCCCTAAGACTGTTTCTGGACATTTCCCCTGCTTGTCCCATAGCTCCTCAGCGGATTTGCCTCCTCCCGCGTTGTTGTAAACTACTCGTTGGATAACCATCCTCTTATTGAAGAAGGTGTCACGCGCTCCGCTGACCTTTTCAGCGGCGGCCACGCGCCATCCTTGTGCGGTCGGCGGATCGACCCCATACAGCGCACAGAGGTAAGCTTCATCGCAAAACAGCGCCTCAACGTCACACCCGGGCGTGATCCAAGGATAGATGCCGTCCGCTTCGTATAATTTCGCCCATTTTTTCTTTTCGTCGTCATCCATGAAGTCGCTATCGCGGTGAACAATCGCCGACATCGCTAACTGCCCATCGATCATGATGCCTTCAAGCAACTTCTTTCTCGGAATGTTATCGACGCCAAAACAGCGGCAGATAGCGATTTTTCGCGCCAGGTCTGGCCATTGCCGCAAGATCGATCTGATGGCCTGATCATCCTCGTCCTCGATGAAGAACATGGCCGACTTGTCCAGACCACCCCAACCGAGGAGCCGCCGGATCGCGTCGGTGTCGTCGGTCTTGACCGACCCCTGACTCATCCAAACGAGCGTAGACGTAGAGGTCGCGGCACGAACGATGTGGGGGCTGTGAGTGGTTAGAACTACTTGGGTCTTAAACTCTGAAGCAGCAAGTTCGAGAGCCTCGATCAGACGTTCCTGCTTGTCCGGGTGGAGATGCGCATCTGGTTCGTCAATGAGAAGAATTCGGGGCCTGAAAAGGACCAAATAGGCGAAGATCTGAACGACCTGCAAGACACCAGTGGCAAGCGTTTCGAGACTGCGGGGTCGTCCCGGAATGCTCGGATGGGTGTATGTCGCCGATATTGTATAATCCTCGCGTTCGTCGAACTTGATGACGATCGAAATGTCGGGATGCACAGAGGAAATCAGCTCGTTCAGCTTCTTGAGGCGCTCTGCGCCTTCGTGTTCTGTCTCATCGTTTGGCCGTCTGGATGCTAGGTTCAGAAGGATGTTTCGTAGGACACCCCCAGCATCGCCGCTGGCGGCCTGTCGCCGAAGTTGTGGCTGAGCGAGAAGCGTTTCGCGCTCGGATAGCCCCGCAAGTCCAGGGATGTACGCTGTAATGAACTGTGAACGCTGCTTGTAAGGACTGACCGCGTTTCCCCCTTCAATATGGGCCGTAATCCCTCCCCCATTCCTTGCGGCAAATATATTCACGCCGACAGCAGCCTTCTCCTCACCCTGTGACGCCTGGTGATTGAAAACGACCGATGTTGGCTTTGATGTCGAACCTGGCCGCAACTCGGCCTTGTGCGCCGAGCGCAGTGGCTCACTGGAGGGTATGTAGTCAATCCTTTCGAATGACATCATATCTTTGCCGCTCTTGGGCCGAATATAGCTGGCAGCGCGCGCAGCCCAGTGGACAGCTTGCAGGACGGATGATTTTCCAGAACCGTTCGGACCGACCAAAATGGTAACATCACCGAGGGGAACCACTGCCTTCTCAATGGCTTTGAAATTTTTTACGACAATGCTTTCCAGGCGGCTCCATCGCCTCTGCCGCGATGTGCGTGTATCTGGTAGCCCTAGTGTAAGGGCGGGGGTATCCTCTCCTGAGCCTTCGCCTTCGTTGATCTCTTCTTCCTCAGACAACTTAGGCTCCTTGCCGCGCAACCTCCAAAGCCGGAGTGCGGCATCCACGGGTTTTTGGAACAATTCTTATGGAGACGCTAGGTCCGTTTGATCGGACTAGGGCCAGACTGCTTGGCAATGACAGCGTCGCGGGTAATCGTCGTCGTCCGAACGGTTTCTACGCCTTGATACTCGACCGCGAAACCAACCTGATGCAGGTGTTGATCACTACCACCGAAGCAGGTGTGGAACGCCTTCAGCAGCCCGACCTGATCGATCGTCTGGGGGATTGGTGACGGGTTGTTCCTTGGTGCAGGGATCGTCGCTGGGAAGAGATAAATGCACGGCGGGGGCAGTTCGTAGGGGCCAATAACCGTCACAGGTGCGCCGCCAACTGCAACCTTGGGACAGGGGCGCCCGATCGTACCACATGCCCAGTCCCATATCATCAGACCATCCACCACTTGGCTGCGGGAGATGATCTCTGCAGAGAGACGGGTGTGGATGCCTGACCAGGCATTGTGCGCCGGGTCAGCACCCGGGTTCGAACAGATCGACCAGATGATAAACTCGTTGACGTGCGGCGGGCGCTCGAAAATGTTGGTATTGTTGCCGTCCAGGCAGCCTTTGAGTTCGATTGCGGACTTGGTGCCGTCCAGCAGCTCCACCACGTAGTCATGGCGGTTGCTCTCACCTGCAGAGTGCCATTCTTTGATCGCGCTCTGATCCTGCATGTAGTTCAGGACGTGCCTGACGAACTCTCGCTTCTCAGACATCGACGCGATGAACTGTCCACGAATGCGTTCAACCGCGCCGCGGAAAAGGCCCGAATTGTAGAACTCGTTCTCATCAAGACCGTGATCGCCCAGCTTGTGGGCTTCGGTCTTGAGGACTTCGGCGAAAGTCTCGATCCTCTTGCGCAGTTCTGCGTTGGCTATGCATGGTATCGGCGAGTCGGCAGTCATGCCACATGTATCTCATCGGTTGATTCGTCCGATGAGATTACACCCGCGAGGGGCTCCAGCAAATGCTGCGCGAGGAACCGCACGACAGGCACAGCAACGCCATCGCCCATAAGGTGATAAGCTTCGTTGTAGGCCTTCGGCAGCTTGTATGTGTCCGGCAGCCCCATGAGCCGAGCAGTCTCCCGTGCGGAAATCAGGCGGCTGCGCACAACGTTGCCGTCGACGACGATGATGGTCTGACGCGAGGAGCCACCTGCAGGAGTGCGAAGGCAGCCAGCAACGTCGTCAAAGCGCACTTCGGCGCGCACACCGCGGCCCTCTGCGTCCTGACGGGTACGCTTGTAGATGCCGCCAACCATCCGGCGGCCTGCACGCTTGGCGGCCTCGACCTTGGCACGATTGACGGCGGACATGGAATCCAGAAGCTTCGCGGTCTCGGCCTGTGTATGCCATTCAACAGAAGCCGGGTTTTCTTCGATGATGTCAGCAAACGTGCTGGTGCGCATCGCGGGCATCGACAAGTTCCACCAGAGCCAGTTCTTCATTGCGGACGCAGGAACGCGTTCGACGGCACTGCGGAGGCCACGCGTGTGGAACGGCATTGTCGGCCCCGGAGCGATGAGCGCGGCATCGATCTCAATATCCTCGCGGACACCGACCACAAACAACCTCGGCCGCGACTGAGGAACGAAGACGGCGGCATCGATGACGAGAGCACCGTAGCGGTAGCCGTGTTTGGTGAAGGTCTCACAGATGGCCGCGAAGTCTTTGCCAGCGTGTGAGGTCAGTGTGCCGTTGACGTTCTCAAGTGCTATTACGCGGGGAGCGCGACCGTCTTCCTTGAGATCAGCAATGATGTCCCAGAACGGATAAAACGTGCCGCTGCGCTCACCCTTGAGACCCGCACCGCCACCTGCAAGCGACAGGTCCTGACATGGAAAAGAACCCCAGACGAGGTCGGCCACGCCCGGCAGGTTCTCGATTTTGACCTTGCGGATGTCTTCAACAAGCAGCTCGCCACCGAGCCCCCAGTTCAACTGGTAGGTCATGCCCTTTTTGCGATCGAAGTCATTCGCAAACACGCATTCCCAGCCTTTGCCGAGGCCAGCGCGTGCCATTCCGGCACCACAGAAGAACTCGTAAAAGGTTGGGCTCGGTTTGGACATCATACTCTCCGATTCTAGCTCGCAGGATATCAACTGGCATCCGACGATAGAACTTCAATAGTTTACGTTTTGTTCTCTTTCCAGAACTTTATTCGTCCTGGTTGTGAAACTGGCCGTGGAATGTCCCCATCACACTCCCCTGCCCTTGCCCGAGGCTTGTCTTTCATCCTCCAGTCGCCGCCTGGTAGATCCTCGCCGCCGCGCTGATGATGGTCGCGCACATGACCAGGACGATGAGACAGATGATCAGATAGTCGCCCAGGCTCCTCTTCATCTCGCGACCGTAGCCGGTGGCGATTCCTGCGTCGAGGACATTGTTTCGGGAATCGCCGGCGGCGACCATCCTAAAAGACACAAAGCAGGAAGAGTGAGATGCCAGAAGGTCCAGAACAACGCACGCTGACAACGGTCATCAAGACGGTTAAACTGCAGCCTGAGACAACGCGCGAAGACGAGGGTGACGAAGACACCTGGCTTCGAGACGCGCAAGAGCAAGCGGCATACGACATGTCGACCGCTTTCTGCCGCATATGCTATGACTGACGGGCCGTTATCGCGGAAGCTTGCGAAGCGATAATCTGTGGCCGTGCCGCGTGCGGCAGGCTGTGCAGTAGAGTCTGTCCTGCACATCATCGAGCTGAGCGTCGTAGCCGAGCACCCGCCGGACATCCCGGCGCTCCACCTGGCCGTACCGACGACATCGCTGGCACCAACCGAGAAGGACGTACCATTCTGGCAACTGGTCCAACCTGGGGTATGACTGTGGGCCCGCAGAATTGACGGTCGGCGGCGCAGCGAGCAAATCTACTCCCCGCCGATGCTTCATCGCTTCAGCTCAATCGTTCATACTGGGGGCGCCAGCCGCGCGATATGCCGCGGCTCATCAGGTTGCTGGCGATGTAAAGCTGGTCTCGCAGAAAATCGGCATCTTCGAGAAGGCTGCGGATTGCAGCCAGTGCGTCACCACCGTGGGCGGTGAGAACCGACTCAGCCAGATCAACCTCTTCCTCTGCTACGGGTTCGACCGGATCATCATTCAGGATATCGAGTGCGAGCTGCTCAGACATAGGTGACCTCCGTAGGAGCAAATTCCGTTGACTGAGGATAATGTTCCTATTTTGTTCTCATCGGAGAGTCAAGAAGGTGCCACGAGTCTAGCTCTGGTGTACGGCCTGGAGAATCTGTTAGCGGATGCTCCAAGTAGCAGAGGAGCGCAACTTAAGATTTTATCTCTTCGAGATTCACGATCGGCGCCTGAAATTGCTTCGACAACATTCGACCGGAAGGAAAACTCGATGTTGTCGATGATGTTGTCGGAGAGCGCCTCAAGCACCGAATCCCATAAACGAAAAAACCCCGCATTTGCGGGGTTTTCGACTGGTCGGAGTGGAGTGATTCGAACACTCGACCCCCACGTCCCGAACGTGGTGCGCTACCAGACTGCGCTACACTCCGTGACCAGCGGCGCCTCTATAGACCAGCGATTTTCGTTGCACAAGCAGGGAAACGCAAAAAGCGGCGAGAAAGTTGAAATATTCGTGACAGCCTTCGGCATCCCACTGATTTCACTTCCATATGAGCGAGTGCTCGTTGCCTGGGACAGAGCAGTGGCCGATGCCCTGGCGGCGTCTGTTGCGCTTCGCGCGCGTGCCGTTGCTCAGAAGTCACCGGTGGAAAAATTGCGGATAGACTTCCCTCTTTCCATTTCGTCTCGAAGCGTTTCGCAGTAAAGCAGTCGTGGGTCGGTAGTACTGGACGGTGCGTGTTGGACGATTGTCGAGGCCGACCTTTGAGGGGTTCCAGGGACAGTGACAATGAATTTGCTGAAGAGCACGACATCGGGATTGATCGCCGCACTTTGCCTTGCCGCCGCGGGCTGCACGACGACGGGAGGCCTGCCGAAAAACGAGATCGAGACGCGGTGGAACGGCCAGCAGGCCGGCGCCTTCTTCGCCAAGTTCGGCCCGCCGGTCTCGGATGCCGCATCCGGCGCCTCGACGCTCTATACCTGGCGCGGTGGATTCAACAGCCGCGTCGTGCCGGCAACCTATGAAGATCTCGGCGATGGCAAGAAGGGCAAGCTCCTGACCCGCGCGCGCACCGAATATCTGCGCTGCGAAGTCCAGCTCACGGTTTCCTCGGATTATGTCATCCGCGGGGTACGCACCGTCGTCGATCGTCCGGGCACGAATGGCGGCAAGAGCTATTGCGCAGAATTCCTGACGGCCGAGTAAGATCGGCTGACTGACGAACACGACCGAAAGCCTCCCGCCTGATGGCGTGGAGGCTTTTTCGTGTCTGCAGAATGGAAGATCGGTGATTGCCGTGTCTGGTGACGGCGCTTCTCGCCCGAAGGGCCTCATGCCCTTGCGACGCCCGGCCAAGGCGGATGTGGGAGAGCGCCGTGGATGACACTCTCCCCAATACGCAATACAGAAACCGAGCGCTTCGCGACGCATTACCTTGGTGGAAGCGACTTCTTTATAGAGAGATCAAGGTTAACAGTTGGCTTACAGACCGCAGAATTTATAGTTAATTTTCAGTGACCTAGGCAGATCGTCCCAGATGAGGCGCGCCCAGCCCCGCAACATGCGAAAAGCCTTGGAAACCAGCGCCTGCAGCGTTTCGTGATCATCTCAGCACTTGACGATGTTCTTGTTTTGTTCAAGATCATATTCCATGACCCAGACGATCGACACGCTTGGAAAAGCACTTCGCCACAACATGCTGGTGGTTACCACCTGCCGGGAGTGCCAGAACCAGGCCCGCTTCATGGCGAAGGACCTCGCGACCTTCTATGGCCATGGCCGCGACCCCTTCTCGCTCAAGTTCCGCTGCAAGCAATGCGACACGCGCAACTGCAAGATCACGCTGATGGACAACCCTTATGACCGCACACCGGAGACGATCGTCTGGCGGCCGGTGAAGGTGAAGCTTTGAGGTTCAGACAAGGGGTTATCGGTGTGGGACTGGCTTCTACCTGAACCGCAACACGGCATAGATCACGGCAGATCCGGATAGCCTGCGGCGATCGCCGTCTGCTCGTGGTCCAGCAGGATCTCGTAGGCGCCCTCCTCCAGAACGACCACATCCCTGAGGCCGAGGATTGCGCGGGCATCGGCGAGTTCGGGAGCGATAACGGCAGCCTTGAGGGCGGCGCGGAGAGTGGCCAGTTCTTCGTCGGACGTGAACAAGCGGGTGATGAAGGGGAGATTGGGGCCGGAGGGGGTTACTCCCAGGACTGCGAGGCCCTCGATGCGTTCCGGGGCGTGGCGGCGCAGGAGGTCGAAGGTGATGCAGTCGATCGCCGCGAGATCGGCCTTGGCGCTCAGCACCGCCTCCATGCTCGCCAGATGGCCACCGGTTTCGATAACACCGGCAAAGAAGGGCTTGCCCCCGGCATGTGGGGCGACGGCGGCGCGCAGGAGATTGTAGCCGGAATTGCTGCCGCGATCGTTGATCGCGACCTTGAGGCCGGCGGCGGCGGCGAGATCGGGCGGGGCGCCTTCTTTGCGCACGACGATCACGCTCACCATGGTCGGACCCTCGCAGCCCGCCGCTTCATAGACAGGCGTCCCGACCAGGCGCACACGCCCCCTCAGATGCTTGACGAAGGGAAAGCCGCAGGTCTGGGCGAGAAGGAGGCGGGGATCGAGCCAGGCCTCGTGATGCGGGATCGCTTCATCCAGCGCTTCCGGCACGCCGGTCACGCCCGACTGGCGGAGCTGGTCGCGGAGGAAGCTCCACAGTTGGCGCTGCGCCTCCACTACTAGCTGAGGGGCGACATACATCGAGAGGCTGGCAAGCCTCGTCTCGGACGGGCCGGTCAGGAGTGCCTCGGATGGGTCGGCCGGTCGTGCTTGCGGAACAGGAAGCGGCGGGCGACATCGCTATAGCCGCGATAAACGAGACCGCCATTCAGCCGCACGAGGAAATCACGATGCCGCTCGTAGAAGTCGGGCAGCATGTACCAGGGCAGTGCCGGCACGCGGTGATGCAGGACATGGAGGTTGTTGTAGAGGAAGAGCAGGCCAAAGAGCGGGGTCTTCTCGACGATCGCCGTGCGCTCCTCATGGTCATCGGCGAAGCGGTGCTCGGCATAGGATCGCAGGCGCGACAGCGCCGTGCCGCAATAGACGAAGCCGAAGAAGAAGAGCAGGAAAGGCATCTCGCAGACGGCAAGCACCCACCAGAGCACGATCGCCACACCCAGACCATGCCAGGCCCAGAGACGGCGGCTATCGCCCTCGCCCCGGATCACCTTGATCGCCTCATGCCAGAGGAAAGAGCCGAGGATGATGGCCGGACCGACGGTCAGGCGGCCGGCGAGCGTCAGGTTGAACTCGCGCAGCGTGCGGCCGAACCAGCCGAAGCGGTCCCAGTCCTTCGCCGTGAAATAATAGGATTCCGGATCTTCGATCGGATCGGTCAGATGCTCGTCGCGATGATGGGCAAGATGGCTCTGCTTGTAGACATGATAGGGCAGCCAGAGCGAGATCGGCGGAACGCCGATCGCATCGTTGATCCAGACATGGCGGGTCGGATGATTGTGGATCACCTCGTGCTGAAGCGAGCCATGCCAGGCAATCAGCCAGGCGCCTGATGGAATGAGGATCCAAAGCGGAATGTCGCGCCAGAACCAGGTGAGGCCAAGGAAGCCTCCGTATATCAGAGCGGCCAATGCGACGGTCGGCCATTCGATGCGCGCGATGCGCGGTATTGCGATCTCACCTTCGGCAAGATGTGCCATGCAGTCCCCGTATGAAAGTCCCCATGGAACCTGAAGCTAGCGAGTTTGCAGATGATTCGCTCCAGCAAATGCGCCACGTTGCGCCGCGAAAAGAGCAGGAAACGGCGAAAACCGGCCAAAAATCAGCTCCTATCGCGGGAAAGACGCCGGATCTGGACAGGGTGAGACTGAGAACGGCATTCCAACCGGCACGGATTGCCACCCCCGGCCTAATCGGCTAGAGCGAAAGCTTCCTGCATTTCTCATATTTTAACCGGTGACGTCGACGCCCCATGGCTGCAGAACCCCAGAGCCAGCTCGAGGTTTTCCTGGAGAACAGGTCGGTCCTGGTGAGCTATGCCGCCCGGTTGCTGGGTTCGCGCGACCAGGCCGAAGACATCGTGCAGGACGCTTTCCTCCGGCTGACGCCGATCGATTCGGGCGATTATGCGCCGCGTCAGGTCTTGTCCTATCTCTACAGCATCGTGCGCAATCTGGCCCTTGATCAGTTGAAGCGCCGCAACATCGAGACGCGTGGCCGTGACACGGATCCGCCGTTCTGGATCCTGCCACAGGACCCGGGCTCGCCGGAGGAATCGGTGCTTTTCGCCGATCAGGCACGGGTTGCGTCGGAGACGCTGGATGCGTTGCCGCCCGAGACCCGCCGGGCCATCGAGCTCTACCGGATCGAAGGCTGGACGCTGGAGGCGATCGCCTCCGAACTCAACGTATCGGTCGCGACGACGCACCGGATGATCCGCAGCGGCATGGTCAAGATCGCCCTGTCGCTCGATCGGGCGAGCCATTGAAAAATGTCGGGGGGCACATGAAAAAACACATCGATCCGATCGTATATCCTGCAGGCAGAGATGAGTTCGCCGCCAAGGCGGATCACACTCGTGCCCGCATCGCGCGCTGCCTGAAGGTGGTGGCGAGCCGGAGCCAACAGGGGACAGCCACGCGGTGAGTGTCACGGATCAGCCAGAACAGCAGGACGCCATGCTTCTCGAAGAGGCGATGGACTGGTTCATGTTGCTGCGCGATGCGCCAGCGGACCCTGCGCTGACTGCCGCCTGGGGAGACTGGCTGCATGCCTCGGACACCCATGCTGCTGCCTGGGCCCGGATCTGTCGCACCTGGGCGGCGCTCGGCGAAACGCCGGTTGCGTCGCCCGAGATCGCGCCGAAGGCTTCCCACCCCTCGCCCGCACCTCAGGTTCCGATGCGGAACTCGGCATTTCTCCGCCGCGGTCTTGGCCTTGCCGGCGCAAGCCTGATGTCGCTTGCGCTGATTGCCGGTTTATTTGGACCGGCGCTGCGGATCAGGCTGGAGGCGGATTTCCGCACAGGCGCGGGCGAGACGGAAATCGTTACGCTTGCCGATGGATCGCGGGTGACGCTTGCGCCCGAAACGGCGCTGGCCGATGACTTCGATGGCACATCACGCCACGTCCGGCTGCTTTCGGGCGAAGCCTTTTTCGAGGTCGAGCGGGATACTGCCCGACCCTTCGTGGTCGATGCGCAGGATGCCTCTGTGCGCGTGCTCGGCACGGCGTTCAGCGTGCGCGACACGGGCCATGGCACGCGGGTGGAACTGGCGCATGGGTCGATTGCGCTCAGACCGCAGGGCGCGCCAGACGCCGAAGAACTCGCGCTCGTGCCCGGCGACGTGGTGACCGTGGATCGCAAGGGTGGCAAGGCGGAACTGAGCCGGATCGAGCCTTCCGATATCGCGCTCTGGCGCGAAGGGCGCCTCGCCGTTACCGATCAGCCGCTCGGCGATGTCGTGGCACTCATCCAGCGCCAGCACCCGGCCTGGATCATGCTGCCGGAAGGCGATCTGGCAGCGCTCAGGGTCACCGGTCTCTATGATCTCAGCGATCCAGACCGGGCGCTGATGGCACTGGCTGCCGCCTTCGGCCTGCAGGTACGGACGGCATCTCCCTATCTGCGCATCGTCTCGAGCCGCTAAAATAACGTCTATAATTCAGATATTTAATCATCATTTCGCGAACCAGTCGCAAAAAGATGAATGTTGTCTGAAAAACTTGTCTCTTTCACTCGTATTTAACCTCGAACACGGCGTTGAGCCAGTTTGAGTATGGGGACGAGTATGACTGTGACGAGACTTTCTGCGGATCGCGACGCCTTGATCGGGGCTGCGTCGCGCCGGCTTCTGACCACAACGGCCTGCGCGCTGGCGCTTCTGGCGGGGCCATTCACGATGCCCGTTATGGCGCAGACGGCGCCTGTGAGTGCCGCGACCCGCGCCTATGACATTCCGGCGCAGCCGCTGGCCAATGCGCTGAGAGCCTTCGGCCGCCAGTCCGGCCTGCAGGTTTCCCTGCCGGCAGAGGCGGCACGCGGCGCGAACTCCGCCGCCGTCTCCGGGACGCTTTCGACCGAGGCTGCGCTGTCGCAGCTCTTGTCCGGCACCGGACTTTCCTATCACATCAGCAATGGCACGGTCGTCGTCGGCGACCAGTCTTCCGCAGTGACCGGTGGCGCGCCTGCCGCCGATGGCTCGACGGTGATCGGTGAAATCAACGTCACCGGCCAGCGGGCCGAGACCAGCGTCAGCTCCGTCAATATCGGTGCCGAAGAACTCGCAGCGCGCAACCCGACCAGCGTCGCCGACGTCTTTCGTGACGAAGCTGGCGTCAGCGTCGGAAGCTCGATCCCGACCTCGCAGAAGGTCTATGTGAACGGGTTGGAAGAAACGACGCTTGCCGTCAGCATCGACGGCAGCCGCCAGAACAACCGCGTCTTCCACCACAATGCCACCAACCTGATCGACCCGTCGCTCTTGAAGGCCGTCGACGTCGATGCCGGCATCGCGCCGGCCGATGCAGGTCCGGGCGCGCTTGCAGGCTCGATCGCTTACGAGACCAAGGACGTGAAGGACCTGCTCACCGCAGACGGCTTCGGCGGCATGGTGTCGGAAACCTACAATTCGAACAGCAACACCTTCACCACCGGTCTCGGCGGCTGGGCGATGCAGGACGGCTTCGAATTCCTCGGCTTCCTGAACTATGGCAAGGGTGACAACTACGAAGCGGGCAATGGCGACGAGGTCCGCGGGACCGAGACGAACCTATTGAGCGGGCTCGGCAAGTTTGCCTATGAGGCCGAGAGCGGCGACCGGTTCGAGTTCAGCCATGAGCGGGTGCGCGACGATGCGGAGCGGCCTTACCGTGCAAACGCCAGCGTCGTCGACACTGGCCGTGCTTGGGAACCCAAGTACAGGAACTACAAGATCGACCGCGACAACACGGTCTTCACCTATACGGACACGACGCCGGAAGGGTGGTGGGACCCGACGGTGCGGCTGGCCTACAGCCATAGCTCGGTGGAGACGCCGATTTTCTACAATGCCGGCGGTGGGGTCGGCGCGTCGTATGAGGGACAGGGCGAGAGCGGCAGCCTGAACGGCAAGTTCGAGAACAAGTTCGCGCTCGACAATGGCAATATCATCGCCGGTGTTGATTTCTACAGCGACAAGATCGAGCTCGAGACAGCCAGCGAGCCTCTCGGATACTCTGAGGACGCGTCCGAGCAGGCACAGAACATCGGCATTTACACCCAGGCGCGGATCGAGCCGCTCGACGCCATGCGGCTTTCCTTCGGCGGGCGCGCCGACAAGCAGTGGTTCGAGGGCACGACCGGCGAGGAATGGGATCACGCGGGCCTGAGCGGCAACGCCTCGGTCGAATATGATCTGACGAGCTTCCTGACGGCCAAGGCCGGCGTCTCGCATGTCTGGGCTGGCATTCCGCTCGCCGAGGCCTTCATCATGAACCCTGGCTGGAACTATGGCGTCGATGGGCCTGAAGTCACGACATCCAACAACGCCACAGCAGGGCTGGAATTCCATCATCAGGGCTTCACGCTCGAGGGGAGCCTGTTCCGCAGCATGATCCAGGACGCACGCGTGGCCAAGTATACCGCGACCCGTGCCAATCTGAACTACGACGTCGAAACGCAGGGCTTCGAACTCGGTGCCGGCTACGACTGGGACGAGGGTTTCATCAAGGTGAAATACGCCCACGTCGATGCGAAGATCGACGGCAAGCCAGCTGATTCCGATACCGGCAACTATCTGACCACGCCGGTTGGCGACATCATTACGGTATCAGCCGCCCATACCTTCAGCGATTGGGGCCTGACGGTCGGGACAGACATGGAATTTGCGCCGGAATACAAGGACGGCGCGATCACCTATGCTGCTTACGAAGTGGTCAATCTCTACACCGAGTGGAAGCCGGAACAGCTTTCGCACATGACCTTCCGCGCGGAGGTGCAGAACCTCTTCAACGAGACCTATGCGAGCCGCGCCACCTACGGCCAGGAATTCGGCAACGTAACCCCGCTCTACGAGCAGGGCCGGACCTTCCTGCTGTCGGTCAAAGCGACCTTCTGAACAGACATGACAGCCCTTCGCCGGGAGACCGGCGGAGGGCTTTTCTGTATCGAGTGACGAGGACAACCTCGATGAGCGAGTTGGAACCCAAGCGGGATTTCTGCCACGGGCTTCGCGGACCGGATGCTCGGCCGACCGGAGCGTGGTCATGATGGCGCGCGCCCAAACCCAGGCACAGGCACAGGCCCAATCTTGGCACGATCCGCATGCGATCGCAGCCGCCGCCACATTCCAGAGCTTTGCCAATTGCTATATCCGCGAGATCGATGCCGGCTGCGCGGCTTGCATGGCACTCGACGGCTGCGAGCGGCACTGCCTCGACTGGTATCTCACAGCACAGCGGCTGCATCTTCGCGCGGTTCTCGAGGCCGAAAGCCAGGTAGGCCCGAAGGCCTTCGGTCCGCTCTTCAGCCGCCAGCAAGGGGAAACGGGCTGGCAGCCGATCGATCCGCTCTGGGCGGTGCAATGCCTGGTGCAGGATCTCACCGAAAAGACCAAAAGTGAAAGCCGCCCGGGCGCCGGGCTCGAGCTGATGCTCAGGACGCTGCAGAGCTGCGCGCGGATCGCGACGCTGGCAGACGAGGCGCAGGATCGGCGCAACAACCAGCCGGAAGGTTTCCTCGAAAGCGAGCAATCGCTCACCTTCGGGCACTGGATGCACCCCACGCCGAAGAGCCTCACCGGCATGAGCGACTGGCAATCGGCGGTCTATGCCCCCGAAGATGGCGGGCGATTTGCGCTCAGTTATTTCGCCGCACCGCGCGATATGGTCCGGGCCTGCTCGGTCGCGGGCGATCTCAATGCAATCGTCGGCGCAATGGCGGGCGACCTGCTCGATGCGGGGGCGCTCGGCGAGGGTGAGATGCTCTTGCCGATGCATCCGTTGCAGGCCGAGGCGCTGTTGCTTCAGCCACGCATCAAGGCGCTGATCGAGGCAGGTCTTCTGCGTCCGCTCGGTAGTGGCGGGGTTCTGTTTACCGCGACCTCTTCGGTGCGCACCGTCGCCTCCGACGACTGCGACTGGATGCTGAAATTCTCGCTGCCGGTGAAGATCACCAATTCGCTCCGGCTCAACCGGGCCCATGAGCTGGAAGCGGGCGTCGTCATGGCGCGTCTGGTCGAGTTGCTCGATCTTGAGACCCGGCTGCCGAAGCTCGGCTTCCTAAGGGATCCCGCCTATCTGACCCTCGATCTTCCAGGCGCGACCGAAAGCGGCTTCGAGGTGATCCTGCGGGAAAACCCCTATCGCGGCGCAAATGGCGAAGGCGTGGTCAGCATCGCCGCGCTGACCGCGCCGGCACTTCCCGGTCAGTGCCAGCGGCTTGCGGCGCTCATCGAGCGTCTGGCCAATGAGGCGGGACTAGCGAAAACCGAGGCCGCGCATCAGTGGTTCGACCGCTATCTCGACTGCGCCGTAACGGCCCTTGTCCGGCTGTATGACAAGACGGGCATTGCGCTCGAAGCGCATCAGCAGAACATGCTGGTGGATGTCTCCCAGGGGTGGCCGTCGAAGGTCGTTTACCGCGACAGCCAGGGCTTCTATCTCTCGGAGCGGCACCGGCCGGCGCTGACCTCTGCTCTGCCCGATCTGGCGGAGGTCTCCGACCTCTTTTATCCCGACGCCGAGATCCGTCGGCGCTTCGGCTATTATCTGGTGGTGAACCAGGTCTTTGCGGTGATCCACCGGATGGGTGCCGAGGGGCTGGCCGACGAAGCCTGCCTGCTGGCACGGCTGCGCGGCCACCTGACGGCGCTGACCAAGACATTGCGCGGCAGCGGACTCGATTTCGTCCGCCATCTTCTCGACGACCGGACGATCATCACCAAGGCCAATCTCGGTGTCCGCATCGCCGGCATCGATGAGCTCGAAGGCGGGGCGGGAGCCTCGCTCTATCGCGAGATGCCGAACCCGCTGCATCCGACCCATATCCAGAACGGGAGGCTCACCGATGCCCTTGCCTCTTGATCTTCCCGGCCAGCCGGAAGACCGCGTGCTCCGTCAGCTCGTCTCGGCCCTGCTTTTCGAAGGCGTTGCCCGGATCGACGATCCCGGCTCGAACGACGGCACTACCCGGCTTGTCATCGGCAGCGGCGAGGCCCGCGCGCGGCTGCATCAGGGGCCGTTCGGACGCACGCGCATGGCGCCCGGCTCGCTGCAGCTGCGCTGCCCGCAAACGCGCGCCTGGACGGCAGGCGCGCTCGATCAATTGGTCGATCTGGTACCGGCACCCGAGGCAGCACGGTTGACGCTGCTCAAGGAATTGCAAAGCACGATCGTCTTTCTGGAGCAGGACAGCACCCTGCCCCAACCCGGTGACCGCCGGTCGCTGCCCTTCGATCGGCTCGATTGCGCGCTTTCCGAGGCACATCCCTATCATCCCTGCTTCAAGTCGCGCACCGGCTTCAGCATCGAGGATAACGCCCTTTTCGGGCCGGAGGCCGCACGGCCCTTCCGGCTGCATTGGCTGGCTGTGGCGCGAGACCATGTGCGCGAGGCGCTGCCCGTCGATCCGGAAACCTTCTGGCGGAAGGAGCTGGGCGAGGCGCATGCAGATCGCCTCCTGTCGCGGATGAAGCGCAAGGGCGTCTCGCTCGACAGCCATGTGCTCGTGCCCCTGCATCCCTGGCAGTGGCGGCATCTGAAGGACGGGCTGCTAGCCGACTGGACCGCCGACGGACGGGTGGCCTCGCTTGGCGAAAACGGCGATCCTTACCGCGCAACGCAATCGATCCGCACGCTCATCAACCATGCCGATCCGACGCGCGCGCATGTGAAGCTGCCGCTCGACATCGTCAACACCTCCTCCATGCGCGTGCTGGAGCCGCATTCGATCGTGACGGCACCGCATCTCAGCCGCTGGCTTGCAGGGCTTGTTGCTGACGATCCGGATTTCCGCAGCCGCTATCCGCTCGACATCCTGCAGGAATATGCCGGTATCCGCGTCGATGCGCATGGCGCGCTCGATGGCAAACTCGGGCTGATGCTGCGCGAAAGCCCGAAACTCCTGCCCGGCGAACAGGCGGTGCCGTTCAACGCGCTGATGATGCTGGAGGCGGATGGCAAGCCGTTCATTGCGCCGTGGATTGCGCGGCATGGGCTCCGGCCCTGGCTGCACCGGATGCTGGAGATCGCGGTTCTGCCCGTCTGGCATCTGATGGTGCATCACGGGGTGGCACTTGAGGCGCATGGGCAGAACATGATCCTCGTGCTGCGCCATGGCTGGCCGGAGCGGCTGATCCTGCGCGACTTCCACGAGAGCGTCGAATTCTGCCCGGCACTTCTGCGCCACCCGCAAGACCTGCCGGATTTCGCCGCCATCGACCCCGTTTATGACGGGGCGCCGTCGGATGCCTATTACTGGACCGACCATGCCAACGAGCTGCGCGAACTGGTGATGGACTGCCTGTTCATCTACTGCCTGACGGAGGTCTCGCTGTTGATCGAGACGGCCTATGGCCTTTCCGAGCAGGCCTTCTGGGATCTGGTGAGCGAACTGCTCGACAGTTACGGCGAGCACTATCCCGACAAGGTGCGGCTTCAGCTCTTCGCCCATGACAGCACGGAAATTTCGACGGAATCGCTGCTGTCGCGCAAGCTTTTCCGCGACCGCAGCCTCTATCGCCACCGGGTGCCCAATCCGCTTGGGCTCAAAGAAAGGAGCGACCAGCCATGATCCTGATCGACGGGACCTCCCATAGCCAGACCGAGATAGATTCGAGGGGCCAGGCCTTCCTTGACGCAACCGGGATCGCGGACCCGCGCCTCAGCGTCGCGGTCTGCTTGAGCGAGACGGTCGACTGGCTTTCGGCCTTCCTCGCCATCAAACGGCTCGGGGCAAGCATCCTGCCGCTCCTGCCCGGCACGCCGCTGGCCACCGCCCGCAAGCTTGCGAAGGAGGCCGGTTGCCACCGGCTCTATCACGGCGGCACGACTGCCGAATGGCTGGGCGATCCCGACGTTGAGAGCCCGCGCGGGCGACTGTTGCAGATGAGCTCGGGCACCACGGGGGCGGCGAAATGCGTGGCGCGCGGATGGGACGATATCGAGCGGGAGCTGGAAGACTATGTTGGCTTCTTCCGCGAGCCTCAGGACATGACGCCCGTCGTCGCCTGCCCGACCACCCATTCCTACGGGCTGATCTGCGGGCTTCTGGTCGGCTTGAAGCGCGGGCGCGTGCCGCATGTGGTGAACACCGCCAATCCCAAGCATCTGATCAAACTGCTGCGCGAAACCGAGCGGCCGATCCTCTATTCCTCGCCGGCCATGCTGCACACGCTGGCGCGGCTTTTGCCTCAGGGTGAAAAGATACATGCGGTCATGACCTCGGGCACGCTGTTGCCGGAGAGCTGGTTTTCCACCATCCGCGCCAAGGCCGAGCGCTTCTACCAGCAATATGGCTGCTCGGAAGCCGGCTGCGTGGCCATCAACAGCGACCTTACCCATCCCGCCGACATGGGCCGCATCCTGCCGCGTTTCTCGCTGGCTGACGGCGGCACCGCGGATGCGCCGGTCGAGATCGTGCTGGACGGGATCACCAGGATCGAAACCAAGGATCTCGGTTATGTCAGCGCCGATGGCATGCTGGTCTTCATCTCGCGGCTCGATGACACGGTGAATGTCTCGGGCCTCAACGTCTATCCCCGCGATGTCGAGGACCAGGCGATAGCCATCGACGATGTCACCGATGCGGTGGCCTTCCGCGTGCCGGACAGCTTTGCCGGGGAGCGGGTGGCACTGGTCTATTCGGCGAACCGGATCATGCCGTCATCCGAGCTGCGCGAGCGGCTGATCGCCGTTTTGCAGCCGCATCAGGTGCCGATGCATCTCGTGCAGGTGGCCGAGGTGCCGCGCCAGGCGAACGGCAAGATCAGTCGCCGCGAGATCGCGAGGCGCTTTTTGGACGGAGAATTCAACGATCAGAAGGAGCGCGCCTCGTGACTCGAAGCGACATCATCGACGCCATCGCCAAGGTGCTGGCCGGCCCCATGCAGCATCGGCATATGGAGGCGTTTTCGCCGACGGCGCGGCTCAACCAGGACCTCTATCTTGATTCCGTGCTGATCCTGCAGATCTTCCTCAATCTCGAGCTCGAACACGGGCTGATGGTCGATGACGCGGTGATCAGCCGAAAGGACGTGGTGACGGTCACCGATCTCGCCGATCTCTTCCTGCCTGAAGACGACTCGGCACCCGCCGAACCGGAGCCTGCCGCAGAACCGATGGCGGAATTCGAAGGCGGGGTGCATGGCGAGGAGTATTACGACATCAAGGTCCACTGCTTCGTCAGCTGCCTCTGCGATGGCTTGAAGCGGCGCGGCATCGACCATCGGCCCTTCTATTTCGGCATCTGGGATGCGCCTTTCGGCATCAGCCCGCGCCACGAACTGCTCTATCACGACGCCACCGTCAGCCACGAGCCCTTCCGCCTCTGGTTCGAGCGGCTTTACCGCGCGCCCGTGACGCCCTGGTACGACCATTCCCACTCGAAGGAAGAGAACATCGCGACTTTCCTCGACCTGCTCGAAAAGCGGACGGAAACCGAGGGCGTGATGGTGATGCTCGACCTCTTCCACCTGCCGGAGCGCGAGAACAAGTTCAACCAGAACCCCTTCCCGCATTACCTGATGCCGGAGATGACCGAAGACCCTGATGTCTGGTTCATCCGCGACCCCGACTATCGCTGGGAAGGGCCGATCGAACGCGCGAAGGTGCTGAACGCGATTGCCCAGCCGTCTGTCGCCGGCGGCTATTATTTCGACCGCGCCGCCTTCCAGCCGGCCGCCGATGCCGATGTTGCGGCCTATCTGAATACCTGCCTGATCCGCGACCGCAATCCGCTGATCGACGCGCTGCGATCGATCCTCGCCGCCCATGTCGAAGGGCGCGACGGGCTGACGCTCTCAGACCTGACATCAGGGCTTCGCGAACTGCCGGTGCTCGCCATCCGCAAATATGCCTATGAGCATGGCTTTGCCTTCATCTGGCGGGCGGCAAAGCTCGCCAACAGCGAATTCGAGCACTGGTGCACCGAGATCGAGGCTCTGCATCAGGAGCTGAAGAACATCCATTTCGCCGCAATGAAACTCGCCCAGACCGGCGACCGGCGGCTGATCGAGGACGTGACGCGCAGGCTCGACCGGGCCGACCGCTTCGAGACCTCCATCAAGACCCGGCTGGGCGCTGCCTTCGACGCCTGGAGTGCCGGTTTTCAAGACACAGCGGCTCCGCGCCTGAAGGCGCTGGGCTGATCCATGACCATCTGACATCTGGGAGAAACGACCATGACCATCCGCCCCTTTACCCGACCCCTCATCCGATGGGCGCTGATCGCCGCCGGCCTCACCCTTGCCGCCCTGCCGGCGCTGGCGCTCGATGTCGAGACCTATGCCGGCAAGGTCACCGTCGAGGGCACGCCGTCGAAGGTTGCCGTCTTCGACATTGCCGCGCTCGATACGCTGCTCGCCATCGGCGTGATGCCGGCAGGCATTCCGGAGAACCTCTATCTCTCCGAACTCTCTGATATGAAGGGCAAGGCCGAGGTTGTCGGCGACATCTTCGAGGCCAATCTCGAAGCCTTGAGCGCGCTTGAGCCTGACCTGATCATCCTCGGCGGCCGCTCCTCCGGCAAGGAGAAGGAAACGGGCAAGGTCGCGCCCTCGCTCGACATGACCATGGACGGCGTCGACGTGGTCGACCAGGCACGGGAGCGGGCCATCACCTATGGCGCGATCTTTGGCAAACAGGCGGAGGCCGAAAAGGCGGTTGCCAAATTCGACGCAGCGCTCGCCCGCGCCAAGGCCGCCGTTCAGGGCAAGGGCAAGGGTCTGATCCTGATGACCAACGGGCCGAAGATCACCGCTTACGGGATCGATTCCCGCTTCGGCTGGGTGCACAAGGCGCTCGACCTGCCGCCGGCCGTCGAAGACGTAGAGGCCGCCACCCATGGCGAGCCGGTCTCCTTCGAATTCATCGCCAAGGCCAATCCCGACTGGCTGCTGGTGCTCGACCGGGCCGCCGCCATCGGCGCCAATGACCAGAATGCCAAGGCAACACTCGACAATGCACTGGTCGCCGAGACCAAGGCCTGGAAGAGCGGCCAGGTGATCTATCTGCCGTCAGCGGACTTCTACATCGCAGCCGGCGGATTGAAGGCCACCGAACGGGTGCTGGCCACGATCGAGGCCGCATTCTCCGCCAGCCAGTGATGTCTGCCATCGCTGATACACACCATCGCCGCGTGATGATTGGCGCCGGGCTCTGCCTGGCGCTTCTCGTCGTGTTGAGCCTTGCCATCGGCGTGCAGGAGCTGTCGTTCTCTGGGACCGAGGGCACGATGCCCTTTGCCGGTCTCATGGCCATCAGCCGGCTGCCGCGCACGCTCGCCGCCGTGCTCTGCGGTGCGGGGCTGGCCGTTGCCGGCCAGATCATGCAGACGCTGACGCGCAACCGCTTCGTCGAGCCTTCGACTGCGGGCACCGCCCAGAGTGCGGCGCTCGGCATCCTGATCGTGACGCTGTTCCTGCCGGCCGCAGGTTTGGGCGTGAAGGCCCTGGTCGCTAGCGGCTGTGCGCTCGCCGGCACTGCACTGTTCCTCGCCACCGCGCATCGCCTGCCGCCGGAACAGCCGCATCTCGTGCCGCTTTTCGGCCTTGTCTATGGCGGCGTGGTGGGGGCTGCCGTCACCTATGTCGCCTGGCAGACCGATCTCCTGCAATATCTCGACATCTGGACCAATGGCGAATTCTCCGGCGTGCTGAAGGGCCGCTATGAACTGCTCTTCGTCGCCGTGGTCATCGTCGCGGCGGCGATCCTGATTGCCGACCGGCTGACGATCATGGCGCTTGGCGAGGATCAGGCGACCAGCCTTGGCATCGATTATCGCCGGATGACCCAGATTGGGCTGGTGCTGGTCTCCGTCATGTCGGCGCTCTCGGTCGTTGTCGTCGGGCTGATCCCGTTTGTCGGCCTCGTCGTGCCCAATCTCGTCTCGCGCATCTCAGGCGATAATCTGCGCGGCACGCTGCCGCTCGTGGCGCTCGGCGGGGCAATCCTCGTTCTCGCCTCCGATATCGCCGGTCGCGTCATGCGCTTCCCTTACGAGATCCCCGTCGGCACGGTGATGGGCGGGATCGGACCTGCCGTCTTCCTCTGGTTCATCCTTCGGGAGCGGCGCGATGCGTGACCGGATCGTGATCGGCCTTCTTCTCTGTCTTGCGCTCTCAGCCATCATCGCCTTCATGACGGTCAACCTGCGCGGCAATATCGCTTTTGCGCTGGAGCTGCGTGGCATCCGGCTTGCCGCGCTGGTGACCGTTGCCGTCGCCATTGCGCTGTCGACCGTCACCTTCCAGACGATCACCGGCAACCGCATCCTCACACCGTCAATCATGGGCCTCGACGCGCTCTACCAGTTCGGTCAGGCAGCCCTCGTCTTTGCGCTGGGCGGGCTGGGTTATGTCTCGCTCTCGCCGCATCTGAAATTCGGCATGGAGGCATCCGCCCTGATGCTGCTCGCCATCGTCATCCTCTGGCCGGCGCTGAAAAGCCGGATGGACCTGACGCTGATGCTGCTCGCCGGTGTCGTGATCGGCGGGCTCTTCCGCAGTCTGACCAGTCTTCTGGCACGGCTGATCGATCCGCAGGAATTCGCCGTGGCGCAGCGGGCGATGTATGCCAACTTCTCAGCGCCGAATTCCGACCTGCTCGCCATCGCCGCGCTCGTTACGGTGTTTGCGGGCGGCTTCCTCTTCTCGCGCCGCCATCTGCTCGATATCGCGGCGCTGGGACGCGACACGGCCCTCGGCCTTGGCGTCGACTGGAACCGGGTGGTGCTGGTGCAGCTCGTCACCGTGTCGCTGCTTGTTGCCGTCTCCACCGCGCTCGTCGGCCCCGTCACCTTCTTCGGCCTGTTGATCGCAGCGCTTGCCGAACGGCTCACATCCTCGCGCCGGCATGCTTCCGTCTTCGTGGTTGCCATGCTTCTCGGCGTCATCGTGCTCGTCGGCGGCCAGACGCTGTTGCAGCACGGGCTTGGCCAGGCCGGCACGCTCTCTGTCGTCGTCGATTTCGTCGGCGGCCTTGTCTTCATCCTGCTTCTGTTTGCGAGGCGCACACGATGATCGAAATCACTTCCGTAAGCCTCACTCGCGAGGGCCAGCGCGTGCTCGACGGCATCGACCTCGTTCTGCCCAAGGGTGGCCTCACCGCCCTGGTCGGCCCGAACGGGGCGGGCAAATCCACCCTGCTCTCGCTTGCCGCCCGGCTGTTGCCGCTGCAGCAGGGATCCGTCACCATCGACGGGCTTCCGGTCGGCTCGACACCCGGCAAGGTGCTCGCCAAAAAGCTTGCGATCCTGAGGCAAGACTCTGGCCCGCCGCCGCGTGTCAGCGTGCGCGAAATGGTCGGCTTCGGCCGCTTTCCGCATAGCGGCGGGCGGATGACGGCGGAGGACAGGGCGATGGTCGAGGAGGCACTCGCCCGCTTCGAACTCGAAGGCCTAGCCAACCGCTCGCTCGACCGTCTCTCCGGCGGCCAGCGGCAGCGGGTGATGGTGGCGATGACCTATGCGCAGGGGACTGACTATATCCTGCTCGACGAGCCCTTGAACAATCTCGACATGTATCACGCCCGCCAGCTGATGCTGGAACTGCGCCGGCTTGCCGACGAGACCGGCCGCACCATCGTCATCGTGCTGCACGACATCAACCATGCCTCGGCCAGTGCGGACCGGATCATCGCGATGAAAAACGGCCGGATCGAAGCCGACGGCTCGCCTGACGCGATCATGCGCTCGGAGGTGCTGGAGGCGATCTACGGGTTTTCGGTGCCGGTGGTGGAGGCGGGCGGCATGCGGCTTGCGCTGCAATATGCGGGGACGGGCTGAGCGTGAGGAGGGCAGATTTGACGGTGGCTGGGGCGCCAGGATTCGAACCTGGGAATGTCGGTACCAAAAACCGATGCCTTACCGCTTGGCGACGCCCCAACAGGATTGCGAGGCCGCGGGCGGCGCTGCAAATCGCGGCCTGATTATCAAAGCCTAAGCCGGGCGGCAACACCTTCACGCCGGGACTTTGCAGTTTTTCCCGGAACGATGCGGCGGGCAGGTCGTTTCTCTCACATCCCCACGAGAGAAACCCGACGAAAGGACATCTCATGCCCTCCATTACCTCCGCCCGCATCCTGATCATCGCCACCCATGGCTACGAGCGCTCCGAGTTGCGCATCCCGCTCGAGCAGCTGACGGCCAAGGGCGCTTCGGTCAGCATCGCGTCGCTCGAAAAGGCGCCGATCAAGAGCTGGGACGCTGAAAACTGGGGCGATACGGTTGACGTCGATCTGACCCTCGACGAGGTCAAGATCGAAGATTTCGACGCGCTCGTCATTCCCGGCGGCCAGATCAATCCGGACCTGCTGCGCAAGGAACCGAAGGCCGTTGACCTGGTGAAGAGCTTCATTAAGTCCGGCAAGACGGTTGCGGCTGTTTGCCATGGTCCGTGGCTGCTGATCGAGGCCGGCGCCGTCAAGGGCCGCAAGGCGACCTCCTTCTCGTCGATCAAGACCGACATGATCAATGCCGGAGCCGATTGGCGGGACGAGGCCGTGGTCACCGACCAGGGCATCATCACCTCGCGCAATCCCGATGATCTCGACGCCTTCGTGGCGAAGATCGTCGAGGAAATCGAGGAAGGCCGCCACGAGCGCCGCGCGGCCTGATCTTAGAGGCCCGATCTTGAAAACAACGCGAAAACCCGGCGGGCGACTGCCGGGTTTTTGTCATCTCCGGGCAGTCGAGCGGCTGTTTGTTTTCGCTAGCCGGGGACGGCCGGTATCTCCCGTTTCAAATCCGGCTCGTCGTGAATGAAGGTGAGCTGCAGGGTCGCCATGCGCTCGGCGGCCGGATCGCGGATCGCGTCCAAGCCCTCCGGCGGGTCGACGGCAATGCCGGCCTCACTGAGGACCGTGACCAGCTCGGCAAAGGCACCGGCCGGGAGCGTCAGGCGGATCGTGTTCATCAGGTTGGAATACATGCGCGTGTCGTCGATCCAGCCGCCGAGGCGATTGACGGTGTCGAAGACGAAGCTTGTTGCTGCCTTTCGCTCGACGCGCGTGACAGCCGACAGCATGACGATGGCCATAAGACTTCCCTTCCCTCTGATCAGAGAGTGCAGCAGGCTGCGGTGACAAATCAAGCGTGCTGTGGAATAGGCATGCACACGCCTTCCGACGCCAGATCAGGTCACGGACATGAAGAAGCAGAAGCAGCCAAACAAGACGGGACGCAATAGTGCAGGCCATGGGCAGGCGGCGAAACCTGCGGCTGGCGCTCCGGCTGCAGGCTCTCGCGCGCTAGCGGGAGATCCTGCGCTTTCACCTCGGCCCCTGGACGGCACGGTGCAGGGTGGGCGTGCGCGCTTCCTGGCTGGGGTGCAGACGCGGGCCTTCCAGGCCGCATTGCTCGTCTTCCTCCTCGGCGTGGCAACGGTTGCTGCCTCCCTCGTCATTCCGCATGAATTCGCCTTCTTCGAGCTCGGCTATCTCTTCACGCTCTCCATCTACGACCTCGTGCTGGCCATGCTGGGCCTATCCGTCGCGATCGGCTTGGCGGAGCGTCGAAGCGAGGTCCTGGCAATCGCGCTAGCCTTCCTCGGCATCGTCGCGCCCATGCTTGTCTTCTTCGACCCGATCTTCCATGCGATCCTGCAGAGCCCGCTCGGCCACGAACTCTTCCTGATCGCGCCCGTCGCCGTGATGCTGTCGGGTGCGGTGCTTTGGCTGCCGGCATCTCTGCGCCGGTTGGTGGCGCCGGTGGCGGCGGTCGTGGTTGGCTTTTCGCTATCGCTCTTCATCGGGCTTGATGATTTCGGCATCGGCATCAAGGAGTTTGCCTTCTCCGCCGTCCTCGGCGCCTTGTGGATCCTGCTCGTGCCCGGGCTGATGCTGCGGCCCTTCCGGGGTGGGTGGCTCACCATTCCAGCGCGGATCATCGGCTCCTGGCTGATGGTGATCGCTGTCATCGTCACCGTCTCGCTCTATGTGCCGCTGGCCCCGGATGCGCCGCCGCTTGCCGATCCGAGCCTGCCGGACGGCGGTGTGACACTTGACGCCCCGGCGCTGCCGCCGCTTGATCCCGCGATCGAGGAAGGGCTGATGGAGGCGCCGGATGGTTTTGACGGCGCATCGCCAGACGGCGGCATTCCGGCACCGGAGCTTGGCGACAATCCACTTCTGGGTGGCGGGCGCAATAACCAGCCTTGAGCTTGGTCGCTCGCTTTGTCTGTCGACGCCCTTCGCGCAAGCCGTTACACCTTGGGCGAAACGCCTCCTGATTCCGGTAGATCCGCATGCTCGTCCGCTATGACCGTCCGGTGTCCCGCTCCGCCTTTCTTGCGCGGCGGCTGGCCCTGTTTGCGCTCGGCATGCTTGTTGTCGTGGTGCTGGCGCATCGCTTCGGGCCGCTCGCCACGCCGGACTTCGTTTTGCTGGTGCTGGCTTGCGCGGTGCCGGCCGCCCTCTCCGTGCCGCTGGCGCTTCTGGGACTGGCGCGGCTTTGGCAGGTCGGGGCCCTGGGCGGGGTCGCGGCGGCCTGGGCGCTCATCTATGCGGCGCTCCCGCTCGGACTACCGGCCTATGGCTGCTACCTCTATGTGACCAAGCCGCCGCTCATCGAAGTGGCAACCGATCTGTCGGACCGGCCGGCCTGGGTTTCCGTGCCGACAGCGGAACAGCATCTTCTGCCGCGCCCTGCCCTGCCTGAGAATGCCGATGCAGCCCAGCTTGCCGCCTATCCCGGTCTCAATGGTCGCCGTTACGAAGGGGCGATCGACCGCGTCTATGAGGCCGTGCGCAAGGTGGCGGCGGAAAACCGGCTGGTGGTGACGGCAAGCCGCGGCGAGGAATATGGCCTGCCGGCGCTGGAGCTGCGCCCGACGGCGGAAGGCCCTGTTGTGGCGGAGACACCCGGCGGTGCCACGCCACCGTCCGCCGACGAGGCGCTGCCGGAAAGCGGGCCACTGCCGACCGCGCGGCCGGAGCCCAGCCTGCTTGTGCCGCTTTCCGACGGCGAACCGGAAGGCACGGCGCGCCTGCAATTCTCCACCCGCACGCTGGTGTTCGGCCTGCCCTTCGATGCCGTGGTGCGCTTGCGCGAAGAGGCGGAGATGACGCTGGTCGATATGCGGGTCGCTTCGCGCTACGGGCCGCATGACCTTGGCATCAGCGACCGGATCGCCGAAGATTTCCTGCATGCGCTCGATGCGGAACTGCTGGGGATTGCGGGGAACTGAGGTTCGCCTTCCCCAAGACGAAGGTCGGCTTGAGAGCAATCTTACACGCTCAGCCCGGCCGATATTCCCCCAAGAGCTTCGGCGGGCCATCCGTGGCGATCTGCCCCTTCTCCACGAGATCCTCGATATGGGCAAGTACCGAGAGGGCTGCCGCCCCATGCAGGCGCGGATCGGTCGTGGCGTAGATGACCTTGACCATATCGACAATCCGGCGGTCGCCCTTGCGGATCCGCTCCAGCACGGCGCGTTCGCGCAGGCGACGGTGGGTGCGCAAGGCGCGGACGAAAGCCTGGGGTTCGGTGACCGGGCCGCCATGGCCCGGTAGATAGAGGCGGTCGTTGCGCTCCAGCAGTCGCTCGAGCGAGGCCATGTAGTCGCTCATGGCGCCATCCGGGGGTGCGACGATCGAGGTGGCCCAGGCCATCACATGATCGGCGGAGAATAGGATGCCGGTGTCTTCGAGGGCGAAGGCGGCGTGGTTGGCCGTATGGCCCGGTGTGTGCACGGCGGTGAGGCGCCAGCCACCGCCTTCGAGGGTCTCGCCATCGGCAAGTGCCAGGTCGGGGACAAAACCGGTGTCGGAGCTCTCGGCAAAGGGGTTGACCTCGCCCTCGAAGAGCGGGCGGGCCGGACGATGCGGGCCTTCGGCGACGATCACGGCGCCGGTCCTTTCCCTCAGGCGACGGGCGAGCGGGGAATGGTCGCGGTGCGTGTGGCTGACGGCAATGTGGGTCACCTCCCTCCCCTTGAGCGCCGCCATCAGCGCCTCGAAATGTGCGTCATTGTCCGGACCGGGATCGATGACGCAGACGGAGTTTTGGCCGACGATATAGGTGTTGGTGCCATGGAAGGTGAAGGGACTGGGATTGGGTGCGGTGAGGCGCTGGACGCCATCTGCCACCGGCACCGCCACGCCATACTGCGGCTCGAAGGTGGTGATGAACTGCGGCACCGGCTGATCGTCGTCCAAGCTCATTTGTACTCGATCTCGATGAAGCTCATCGGCTGGTCGCCGCCATTGACGACATTATGCTCAACGCCGGCATCGCGGCGATAGGCCTCGCCGGCCTTGGCGGTCACGCGGCGCTCGCCGGAGGCATCCTCGATCAGGAAGTGACAGTCGGTCATCGGCACGACGACATAACCGAGGCCATGGGTGTGATGGCCGGTTGCGGCACCGGGCTCGAAATCCCAGCGGGTGATGCGGGTGACGGCATCATCGAGCACAACTGTCGGGATGGCGGGCGGACGGGCGGAATAGCCGGGCATGGGTGGGGACTCCGGAGGGGATGAGAGCGTGCGGGCATGCGGTGTCCGGACGTTAGCCCCTGGCCGACCTGGGGGCAATCGCCCCTTGGCAAAAGCGGATGGTTACGCGCAGCCCCTGCGATGTGGAGGTCGCGGGCGCGTACGGTCCGGTTCTTCCGGCTGCAGAACCGCCCTCCTCCCCACCCTTCAATGCAGATGCTTGAGCTTGTCGGGATTGCGCATGACGTAGATGGCGACAATTGCACCGTCCTCGATCTGCAGCGCCGTCGTCTGCAACTCGCCGTCCGCTTCGCGGGTGACAAAGCCCGGCAGACCGTTGATGAGGCCGACACGCAGGAGGGCTGATCCCGCAGGCCAGATCTTTTCCGCGAGATAGTTATGAACCTTCATCACAGCGTCATGGCCGAGGATCGGCGTGATCGCCGCCTGCCGCTTGCCGCCGCCATCGGAATGCAGGCCGACATCAGCCGCGAGCATGGCGGAGAGTGCGGTCATGTCGCCGCTGCGCGAGGCTTTGAAAAAGGCCTCTGCCATCTCCAGCCCGCGCTTGGCGTCGATGGTGTAGCGGGTTCGTGCTTCCCGGACGTTGCGGCGTGCTCTGGCTGCGAGCTGCCGGCAGGCGGCGACGTCGCGGTCCAGGGTTTCGGCGATCTCCTCGAAAGGCAGGCCGAAGACATCGTGGAGCAGCAGGGCTGCCCGCTCTAAGGGCGACAGCCGCTCCAGCGCCAGCATCAGCGGCAGGGTGACGTCCTCGGACTCGTCCTCGTCTTCGACCACCGGTTCCGGCAGCCAGGGGCCGATATAGGTCTCGCGCAGGTGGCGTGCCGATTTCAACTGGTCGAGGCAAAGCCTTGTGACGATGCGGCGGAGAAAGGCTTCGGGCTCGCGGATCTCGCGGCGATCGGCCCTCATCCAGCGGATGAAGGCCTCCTGCAGCATGTCTTCGGCATCCGTGACCGAGCCCAGCATGCGATAGGCGAGCCGCATCAGCTTGCGCCTCAGGGGATCGAAACTCGCCGCTGCATCTCTATGCTCGGTGGGGTGCATCAGGCGGCCACGCCTTGAGCCCGGCTCGCCGGTGTCTCGATCCAGAGGCCGAAGCCGACGGCCAGCCTGTTCCAGCCGTTGATGACATTGATCATCAGCGTCAGTTTCACCTGCTCCTCCTCGGTAAAGGCCGCCTGCAGATCAAGGCGCGCCGCCTCCTGCGGATGGCCGGCGGCGAGTGTGGTGAGCGCTTCAGCCCAGCCGAGCGCCGCCCGTTCGCGCTCCGTATAACACGGTGCCTCGCGCCAGGCCGAGAGCAGATAGATGCGGTTCTCAGTCTCGCCCTTGGCCCGAGCTTCGCCTGTGTGCATGTTGATGCAGTTGGCGCAGGCATTGATCTGGGACGAACGGATCTTGACGAGCTCGACAAGGCTCGGTTCGAGACTTGCGGCGATGTCAGTCGAGACGGCCATCCACTTCTTCATCAAGGCGGGGGATGCTGCGAAAGGATCGAGTGTTGCGGTCATGATGTCGGTTCCTTCTGTTGGGTACGACATCATGACGAGCGGCGGATGGTCAATGTGACATGGGCGGGGATTTTTTGTTGGGTGATGGGCCGCCGACGTGTCCTGCGGTTGCTGACGTAAGCACATCCGCCGTCAGCGAAATCCCCAGCGCCTTCATCACCACAAGTGTGGCCTTCAATGTCGGATTCCGCTCGCCTGAGAGTCCCGCCTCCCGCGCGATACCAGCCATACCCCTGGCGCGAGCGACGACGCCCAGCGCGCGGGCGATGTAGGCGGCATCCTCGGTTTTCAGCGCCTCGTTGACGAAGACCGATATCGCTTCGGGCGAAACAAGGTCTTCCGCAGCGTCATAGTCGGTCAGGATTTCAGTCATCGGTCCAGCCATTGCGGTTCTCCGCACCTGCGCAGACATCAGCCACGGATAAGCATTGCCCCTCATAAGTGTGTATATATAGATTACACGTTTTGAGGAATTGCGATGCAGACGATTACCACGACCACAAGCACATCTGCGGCCCACTCCTATGCCGGCACCTCGAACATCAGATCGTTCGATCTCGACAATAACATGATCTTTCAGAACCTGCTGAATGACGCGTCGGTCAGCCAGTTTATCGATCGGCAAGAAGACGGGTCCTATGACTGGACGTGGACACCGTCCGATGGCCCGACCACAACACAGCAAAGCGTGGCGCGCTGGCTGATCGGCAGCGCCGAGGGAACCATCGACGGCGGTACCGCACGCGACGACAGCTATACGCAAAGTGATATCGACCTGTTCAAGACGCTGACGGGCTACAATCTTGTCCTGACACCAGCTGGCGCGTCACTCGTCTGCGATGACTACGGCAAGGACGTTGCAGCTGCGGATGAATCTCTCGTCACCGAGGCAAGGACGCTGATCGATACGATCGCCTTTGCGCGGCGCGACGCCAATCTCGGCAGCGGGCCGCTTACCCTCAACGATCTGCCTGCGGTGTTGCAACGCTATGGCGGAAACGCGAATGGCGACTTCGATGCGGCGGAGACTGTCCTGAAAAACTGGATGCGGAGCCTTGGCGCGGACGAGGCAACGGTGGCCAAGCTGCAACGACATGTCGGACGTGATGCAGCGGGCAACGCGTTCGCAACGTTCAGCTTTTCCGGAGACATCGATTTGACATCAAAGACGTTTTCGGAAAGCGATACTTTGCTGGACCTGCTGTTCTGACGCAGTCAGGAACGCAATATCTCACCCCCGCGCCTTGATCGCCGCCTGGGCCGCCGACAACCGCGCAATCGGCACCCGAAACGGCGAGCAGGACACATAATCCAACCCGACATCCTCGCAGAAATGGATCGAGGTCGGGTCGCCGCCGTGTTCGCCGCAGATGCCGAGTTTCATGTCAGGCCTCGTGCGGCGGCCGCGTTCGGCGGCGATGCGGATGAGTTCGCCGACGCCGTCGAAATCGAGCGAGACGAAGGGGTCCTGCACGATGATGCCCTTCTTCTGGTAGGTCGGGATGAAGCGGGCGGCGTCGTCGCGGGACATGCCGAAGGTGGTTTGCGTCAGGTCGTTGGTGCCGAAGGAGAAGAATTCGGCGGCTTCCGCGATGATATGGGCGCGGATGGCGGCGCGGGGCAGCTCGATCATCGTGCCGACGAGATAGGAGATCTCAAGCTCGGCTTCGCCCATGACTTCCGTTGCCACACGGTCGATGACGGCCTTTACGTAGTCCAGCTCGGAGCGCAGGCCGACCAGGGGGACCATGATTTCGGGCACGACAGGGGCACCGGTTTCGCGGGCGGCGGCGACGGCGGCCTCGAAGATGGCGCGGGCCTGCATTTCGGCGATCTCGGGATAGGAGATGGCGAGACGGCAGCCGCGATGGCCGAGCATCGGGTTGAACTCGTGCAGCGCATCGATGCGGCGGCGCATGAAGCCGGGTTCGAGGCCCATGGCGTTTGCCACTTCCTCGATCTCCTCATCCGATTTGGGCAGGAATTCATGCAGTGGCGGATCGAGCATGCGGATCGTGACCGGAAGCCCATGCATGATGGTGAAGAGTTCGGTGAAGTCAGAGCGCTGCATGGGCAGTAGCTTGTCGAGGGCTGCACGACGACCGGCCTCGTCTTCGGCGAGGATCATTTCGCGCATCACATGGATGCGCTCACCCTCGAAGAACATGTGTTCGGTGCGGCAGAGGCCGATGCCTTCGGCGCCGAAAGAGCGGGCGGCGCGGGCGTCGGCAGGCGTGTCGGCATTGGTGCGCACCGTCATGCGGCGGGTGGCATCAGCCCATTGCATCAGCTGGGCGAAATCGCCCGAGAGTTCCGGCTGGAGCATGGGCACTTCGCCCTTCAGCACCTGGCCGGAGGAGCCATCGATGGTGATGATATCGCCCTTGGTGAGCGTGACGCCCATGCCAACGAGTTTCTCATTGCGCAGGTCGACGCGCATGGTGCCGGCACCGGAAACGCAAGGGATGCCCATGCCGCGGGCGACGACCGCCGCATGGCTGGTCATGCCGCCACGCGTTGTCAGGATGCCCTGGGCGGCGTGCATGCCATGGATGTCTTCGGGGCTGGTTTCGACGCGCACGAGAATGACCTTGCGGCCCTCGCTTTCGGCTTCAACTGCCTCTTCCGCCGTAAACACGATGGCACCGGTCGCCGCCCCCGGCGAGGCGGGAAGGCCCGAGCCGATGACATGGCGGGTAACGCGCGGGTCGATGGTCGGGTGCAGCAGCTGATCGAGCGAGGAAGGCTCGATGCGCATCACCGCCTCTTCTTCCGAGATCAGGCCTTCCGCCACCATGTCGACGGCGATCTTCATCGCGGCCTTGGTCGTGCGCTTGCCCGAGCGGGCCTGCAGCATCCAGAGCTTGCCGCGCTCGATGGTGAATTCGAGATCCTGCATGTCGCGGTAATGCGCTTCGAGCCGATCGCAGATCGCGCAGAATTCGGCAAAGGCCTCCGGCATCAGCTTTTCGAGGGAAGGCTTGTCGGAACCGGAATCGATGCGGGCGGCCTCGGTGATCGATTGCGGCGTGCGGATGCCGGCCACGACGTCTTCCCCTTGAGCATTGACGAGGAATTCGCCGTAGAGTTCCTTGGCGCCGGTCGAGGGATTGCGGGTGAAGGCGACGCCGGTGGCGGAGGTCGAGCCCAGATTGCCGAAAACCATGGTCTGCACGGTGACGGATGTGCCCCAGTCTTCGGGGATGGAATGCAACATGCGGTAGGTCTGGGCACGCGGGTTCATCCAGCTGGAAAAGACAGCACCGATCGCCCCCCAGAGCTGGACATGCGGATCCTGCGGAAAGGGCTCGCCCAGTTCCTGCTCCAGGACTTCCTTGTAGAGCTTCACGACATCTTGCCACTCGGAGGCCGAGAGATCGGTGTCGAGTTCGTGGCCAAGCCTTGCCTTCTCGTCTTCGAGGATTTCCTCAAAGACCTCGTGATCCAGGCCCATGACGACATCACCATACATCTGGATGAAGCGGCGATAGCTGTCCCAGGCGAAACGGGCGTCACCCGAATGCTCGGCGAGCGCCTCGACCGTGTGGTCATTGAGGCCGAGATTGAGGACGGTGTCCATCATGCCGGGCATGGATGTGCGCGAGCCGGAGCGGACGGACAAGAGAAGCGGCTGGCTGGTGTCGCCAAAGGCGCGGCCGGTGGCGGCCTCGATGCCGGATATGCCGTGGAGAACCTGGGTCTTCAGCTCGTCGGCGAGTGTCTTGCCACTCTTGTAGAAAAGTCCACAGGCATCTGACACGATCGTGAGGCCGGGCGGAACCGGCAAGCCAAGCGCCGCCATTTCGGCGAGATTGGCCCCCTTGCCTCCCAGCTGCTCGATCTCGGCCCTACTCCCCTCGGCCGCTCCTCCGCCGAAGGTGTAAACCCACTTACGCATTGCCCTCTCCACCCGAACAGGCTTGTTTTTCCACCGTTTACAGCAATTGTGACGGATTGGAAACGCCACACTGTCAAGTTTATGTTGCAATGCATCATAATTGCGGCAGATCTGGCCTCAAAGGCTCACGCGGATGTGAAATTGCGTGGAGAGACGTGAAAGACGGATTTCGAGATGGCATTGTAAGCAAGGCCTACAAGTACGGGGATATCAGGGGATTAGAATGACTGTTCACTGGACGCGGCGCCAGCTTTTGCGGCTGGCCGGGACGGCAACACTGACGGGCGCGCTCACCGGGGCGCTGAAGGCCGAGGGGATCGAGATCCAGACCGAGCTTCCAGCCGCGCAGACGCCTGAGTTACCTTTCGGCCTGACGCGACCGGTGCATGTCGGCGAGGTCTGCCTTAGGGCAAAAGATGTCGCGCGGCTGAAGGCCTATTACACCAGCATGCTGGGGCTCGACGTGCTGAAGGATGCGCCCGATGCCGTGACGCTCGGCGCCGGTGGGACACCGCTCCTGCATATCCTTGCCCGACCGGATGCGACGCCCGAGGCGCCCGGCCAGGCCGGCCTCTATCACACCGCCTTCCTGATGCCTGACCGCGCCGATCTTGCGCGCTGGCTGGTGCATGTGGCGCGCAGCCAAATTCCGCTGACCGGCTTTGCCGATCACTCGGTGTCGGAGGCCGTCTATCTCACCGATCCCGAAGGCAATGGCGTCGAGGTTTATAGCGACCGGCCGCAGGAGAGCTGGCTCTGGGCCGGCAACACGGTCACCATGGGAAGCAAGGAACTCAATATCGACGACATCTTCCTCAAGACGAAGACGCGCACCGACCGCGACGAGTATACGAGCGTGCCGGCCGCGCTGCGCATCGGCCATATCCATCTGAGGGTCGGCGGGCTGGAGACGGCGCGGGCCTTTTATGCCGATGCGCTTGGCTTCGACGTGGTGGCGGGCAGCGACGAGCGCGGCGCGACCTTCCTGTCGTCGGGTCGCTATCACCACCATATCGGCGCCAATATCTGGGAAAGCCGGGATGCCGGCCCGCGTCAGGACGCCATGACCGGGCTCGACTGGTTCTCGCTGCACACGAGTGATCAGGCGATCCTTGATGCGCGTCGCGCGGATCTTCAGGCGAAGGGGTTTGCCGTCAGCCCTATCGACGGCGGGTTCGAGGCGCTGGATCCATGGGGAACGCGGGTTCGGCTCAAGCTGGTTTGACGCGCCAACACCCGGCAATTGTTACAGGGTCATCACGCAATGCAATAAACGGTCACGCAAAATGACCAGACAAATCAATTGAGGGTGATGCGCTCGGGGCCAGCGTTTGCTAGGTGGCATTCTAGTAAATTGTAATCCGGAATCAAAAATGACCCTGACCAGCCCGGTTTCCCTGACTGAGATCCCGCAGAACAACCTTTACCGCAAGGGCGACGTCTTCGTTCTGTTCGGCGAATTGTTCGGTCGTGGCTATGTCACGGGCCTGCTCGACCAGGCCAAGAAGGCCGGCATGGAGATCATCGGGATCACCGTTGGCCGCCGCGACGAGAACAACAAGCTGCGTCCGCTGACCGAAGAGGAACTCGCCCAGGCGGAAGCCAATCTCGGTGGCCGGATCATCAACATTCCCGCCATGGCTGGTTTCGACCTCGACTCGCCCGAAGGCGAGCCGACGCCGACGGACCTTCTGTCCTCGCTGACGCTGGAAAACTGGGAAACCGAAAAGCTCGACTGGGCGCATATCGAGAAGTGCCGCCAGGTTGGCGTTGAACGTTTCCAGGATGCCGTGGCCAAGATCATGGCCGAGCTCGAAGGCATGATTGCCGATGGCAAAAACGTGCACTTCGCCCACACCATGGCCGGCGGCATTCCGAAGGCGAAGGTCTTCCTCGTGCTGGCCAACCGCATCTACAAGGGCCGTGGCGCACGCCACATGTCCTCGCAGGTGCTGCTCGACAGCGATCTTGGCAAGCTGATCCTGCAGAACTTCGATGAAGTCTCGGCCAACACCTTCCGTCACCTGATCGAAGGCAGTGCCGCGATCCGCGCCCGCATCGAAAATAGCGGCGGCCAGGTGCGTTACTCGGCCTATGGCTATCACGGCACGGGCATTCTGATCGGCGACGAATACCGCTGGCAGACCTATACGAACTACACCCAGGGCTATGCCAAGATGAAGCTCGAGGCGATTGCCGAAGAGGCCTTCGCTTCCGGCATCAAGGCGACCATCTTCAACTGCCCCGAGATCCGCACCAATTCGTCCGACGTCTTTGCCGGCATCGAGCTCCCGCTTCTGCCGCTCTTGAAGGCCTTGAAGAAGGAAAACGGCGGCGCGCGCGCCGAGAAGGTTTGGGCTGATTGCCAGAACCTGCTGGTCGAGGGTGCGACCATTGACGACGTGCTGCAGAAGATCACCGACTTCCAGGCCAGCGACGTGATGATCCCGTTCTACGACTTCAACAACTGGCCGATGCCCAACAGCCAGGGCCAGTCGGACATCACCATCGGCACATCGGCCGAAATTGCCCAGATGCACAAGGACGGCAAGGCGCTGATCTCGGACTATCTGAGCGTGCTCGTGGTCGAGGCAACCGGCGCGTTGATCTTCGGCGAAGTGGCTGAGCCGTCGGCGCCGGTGCTGTGGCTGAACCACGACATGGTCGCGCGGCAGATCAACAAGGCTGGTTGAGCGAATTAGGCAGTAGCCGATAGGATTGTGCCGGGAGCCTTGCTTCCGGCATTTTCGTATCGGTGGATCGTCATCCTCGGGCTCGTTGTAAAGCCCGGAGACATGCCTGACAGATGTTCGTAGACATGCCTGACAGTCATTGTCTTTTGAGGAGGTCGATAAGCGCGACCTGATTGGCTGCGAAGAAGATGCCGTATTGACCGTCTTGTGC
>JAESGD010000118.1_pt1 | contig 39184 bp, 43 predicted proteins | sample 9269581 | NCBI WGS metagenome assembly JAESGD01 (sample SAMN14515903, study PRJNA621661) | algae metagenome | isolation source: Cyanomargarita calcarea GSE-NOS-MK-12-04C and co-occurring heterotrophs from... | place: USA: Grand Staircase Escalante National Monument, Utah | collected 2007-12-30 | reverse complement strand
ATTGAGCAATGCTGGTCTTGCTTAAAAAGTCGAATCCGTAAAAAACTTGATCAGTTCGATTGTTTACGAGATGCCATTGAGGATGCCTTGCGTTTCGCGTCTTAACCGCCTTGGCGGTTGCTATAGTTTCGGAATTGCAAGGGTATGAAAATTCACCCGCCTATCGTTTGAATCGGGCTGTGATGCGAGCCGCTTTTCCAAATCGCTCATACGGCTTACCTGTAGGTGGTACCAAAGCTGATGTCGAGAAATTCACGGTGGCACAGGTAAAAAATTACTACCAAAATTATTACAGCCCGGATAATGCCACTTTAGTAGTTACCGGGGATTTTGCTACAGAACCTGTATTAAAAGCTGTTAAAAATACTTTTGGCAAGGTTCCCAAACGAGCAAAACAAGACAAAGAGATACCGAAACCGAACTCTATCTCCTCTCCAACCTCGTCGAAAAAGCAGCCCATTGTCCTGAAAGAACCGGGAAGTGCTTCACTACTACATACTGTGTATCCCTTGCCAGATGTCAATCATCCGGATGTGCCGGCGATTGATGTGATGGATGCAATTCTTACTGGTGGTCGTAGTTCTCGACTTTACCAAGCTGCTGTGGAAACTGGACTTGCCAGTTCGGTTGGTGCCAGTGCAGCAGAACAAATCGAACCAGGTTGGTACGAAATTACCGCAACAGCCGCCCCAGGGAAAGAACTAGGGAAAATTGCTGAGGTCATACAGGCATCTCTAAGCCAACTGCAACAAAAGCCAGTGAGTCCAGAAGAGTTGAACCGAGCAAAGACCCAATTGCTAGCGATCTTTGTCCTCAGCAATCAGGATATTACCTCTCAAGCAACTCAACTGGGATACAACCAAACGGTAGCTGGAGATTACCGCTATGTTGAACGCTATTTGAACGCGATCGCTAAAGTCACATCGGCTGATATCCAGCGAGTAGCAAAGACTTACCTCACCCCAGCCAAACAAACTATCGGCTTCTTTGCACCCACATTACCAGATGGTAAGCCAGGAAGTTCCACTGGTGCCTCGGGTCGAACCGTGGAGAACTTCAGCCCTGGTGAGCCTGTAGACCCCGCAGAACTAGCGAAATACCTTCCACCTGCCACCTCAGCGACAGCTCCCAGCAAGCAACCGCTACCGGAACAGTTCGCTTTGGCAAACGGGATGCAAGTTCTTTTGTTACCTGACCGTAGCGTCCCTACAGTCAACCTCAGTGGACAAATTGCTGCTGGTAGTGGATTTGACAACGAACAAAAAGCCGGTTTGGCAAGTTTTGTTGCTGGTAACTTAATGAATGGTACCAAGACTAAAAATGCTCTGACACTGGCGCAAACCTTGGAAGACAGAGGAGCCAGTCTGGAATTCAGCGCCAGTCGGGAGGGAGTCAGCATTGGTGGTAGTGGGCTATCAGCGAATTTGCCAATCATAGTACAAACTCTGGCAGATGTAGTTCAAAATGCTACTTTCCCTACAGAGCAACTAGAACTTAGCCGTCAACAAGCCTTAACTGGTCTAAAAGTGCAGTTAGATGACCCCCGTTCCTTGGGAAGAAGAGCATTTCAGCAGGCAATTTATCCCGAGAATCATCCATTCCACAGCTTTCCCACAGAAGATAGTTTAAAGAGCATTACTAGGGATGATTTGGCTCGCTTTTACAAAGAACACTACCGACCAGATATCACCACACTTGCTCTAGTCGGGGATTTTGAGCCAAAACAAGTTAAAGCCTTACTCAATCAAGCTTTTGGAAAATGGCAAGCTACAGGTAAGGCTCCCATTCTCAACTTTCCACAGGTTGGATTGCCAAAAACAACAACACGTCTAGAGAAAGTGATTCCCGGAAAGGCAGAATCTGTCACCTACATCGGTTACAGTGGCATTTCCCGCAAAGACCCACGTTACTATGCAGTAACAGTGTTGAATCAAATATTGGGTGGGGATACCTTATCTAGTCGATTAGGTACCGAAGTCCGCGATCGCCAAGGTCTAACTTACGGAATTTACAGTGCTTTCGCTGCCGGCATCAATCCAGGGCCATTTTTGATCCAAATGCAGACCTCACCAGGAGATGCCAATAAAGCGATCGCCAGTACCACTGCTTTACTCAAACAACTTAGGGAACAAGGCGTAACTGAAGCCGAATTGAATGCCGCTAAACGCTCAATTACCAACAGTTACCCCGTAGATTTGGCTAATCCTGGCGATATTGCCAGTATTATTTTAGACAACTCCATCTACGGACTTTCACAGACAGAACTCCGCGAGTTTCCTACAAAGATTGAGGCTGTAAGTATGACTCAGTTGCAACAGGCAATTCAGGAGTTAATCAAGCCAGAGAATTTGGTGATTGTCACAGTTGGACCTGGTGATATTGTGCCTAAGAGCTAGGCTAAAGTGTCACAACAGCTACATACGTTTGGCACTCATAGTTAATACCTAGTCCTTAAACTGATCTTAAAGCGAACATTTGTTTGCTCCTCACAACATATTCAATCCAGGCTCTCTTGTTGGGTAAACCGGAGGAGGGCTTTTTTTATGAATATGCGATTATCTGTTCTATTTAGCGTAACGTCTCGCAGAGAAGACCGCTCCAAAGGAGCATCGCACTTTCCAGCACACATTTTAGACGATATCACTCTGTATAACCCAATAATTTTAGTCAAGAGCAGCCTGCTTGATCGAGTGGAATTCCCATTAGACATAGGAGTGAAAATGACGTAGGGATAATACCGTTCGGCAGGTAAGCCACATGAATTGTCCCTACCAAGGATTTCGAGCAACGCAGAATTAATTTTCACTCCTATGTCTATTATGAAAATACCAAAGCATCTACCAAACAATAGAAACCAAACCCGATCCGGTTATATTTTGGTCGCATGTCAATAACTGCACTATCTCACCTTTGCTTGCTAAAACTAGCGCAGTCGCAGCAATTTGCCTGTCATGCATTTCATTAATAGTAGATAAATTTATAGTTGTTGCAATTACATCTTTGTCAAGTGGATAAATGACCACACGATGGTCAGCTTCGATTGCTGAAATTATATCTTTAACAGAAGGGATAGACGTTCTTCCTCTCTCGACAATCCAAACAGCCTCTGCTAGTGCTGTTGCAGGTATAATTAATTGAGAGTCAGGATTAGAAAGGATAGCATTTGCGTTTGCACCTAATCGCGAATTTCCTTCCAGAAACCATATCAGAGCATGAGTATCGATAACATACTTCATAATTACTTATGACCAGTCTAATCCGTCTTCTATATCCCCTTGAAATTCAGCAATTTGAAAATCTTCTTCTGTTGATGGTCGATTTCCAGAAAACATACCAAACCGCATGATTTGCTTTTCTATCTGAGCTTTCTTTGGCTCTAAAAAAGTGACAATTACGCGGCTTTCCCATACCTCAGATGGTAATTCGGCAAGTTCGACCTTTCCGTGCTTATAAACTCCTTCAATTGATTGCAACATAATTATGCCAACCTACTTACAGTAAATAAATTAACGCAAATTAGATGAGTAAGCTATACTCATAATATACTCATGTTCCTAACACCAAACGAGCAAATTCGTCTGGTTGTACCCGAACTGGAACCAGCCCCGCAGTCAACTTGGCAATATTTAGTGTTCCGTCCCTATTCTTGGAGACGACAGCTTTGTCTGAAAGAACGGGGTGTAAGCGTTGAGTCTTAGGATATTAGTAGATGAAGATACACGGTTTATTTTGTCTTGTCGAAAAGAATCAGGGGAGAATGACCTTTTACACATTCAACCTAAAATAATCTCTAATAAGTTTTGTAAAGCTTGATAGTCAGGTTCTTGAAGTCGTCCTAATTTTTGTATTACAAGCTTTACATCAAGAGTTGTTAAAACTGGTTTGATAATTGAAGGCTTAATTAAACCAGCATTTTTCCAGTTAGTAATTGTCATTTCTCCAAAGGAACTCGCTGGATTTGCCTGACTACTAACAGCAATTAGTATCAAATCTAAGCGTTGAAGTTTGATAATCAGCAGAACTAACGACAATAGCTGGACGTTTTTTTGTAGTAGTCTGGTCAGTAAAAGGGAAAGGCACTAAGACAACATCGGCAAATTCATAATTTGTCATATTCTGCGTCTTCGGGATTATCCCAAATTTTTTGGAAAGTTGGTTCGGAAAGCCTTGTGGCTGCTAAGGTTATGTCATGGTCTGCAACATTTGTATCTTTTTTATCAAGAGAGTCAATGAACTCTTCAACCTGCAACATCTGTTCAGGAAACAATCCACGAATTTTTTCAATTACTCTTTGTTCAGTTGTGTTATCAACTTGCATTATTAAAATTCTCCTTTCATGGATATAATACTATTTTACTGTCACACCTCGCACGAGTAAATTTTCATCATTGACCCAAGCGAATAGAATAATCTTACTTTCTTGGTGATATCGAAAGAACAATCGATACTGTTGGAAAAATTTAGCCCTAAACCAATGTTTATACTCATTGCCCAAAACAGTGCCTTGACGGTATTCACTGCATGTTGGGTCTTGAGGAATAACTTCAAATGCAAGTTTAGCTATAGCAGCTAAACGTTTGACAGCATTTTTCTTTTGGTAGTTTTGGGGATTATTTTGGCGCAGAAGCTCAACAGAAGTCAAAAGTTCTTCAACTTGATCGAGAAAAAGGGGATGAGCAAAAATACTCCACCCATTAATCACCAGTGGCTGACTTGTAGACAAATTTATTCATCCTCGTCAGACAGTGGTGAATCAAGATCGAACTCAACATCGGTAATCAAAGATTGAACACGGTTGAATAAATCAGAGCTAATTGCTTGAATATGCAGAGGATTATTTCTAATATCTTCAACAATAAAATCCAGAAACTGTCCAAGCACAGGATCATCCTCTGACTGGGCAGCCTTTGACATGATAACTTGACCGTTTAGCTGAATGCTGTAATAAATTTTATCGCGCTTACTCAAACCCAAGGCTTTACGCACACTATGGTGCGCCAACTGATAATTGGCAATATGCAGCGCATCGTGTCAGAGAGGCAGAAGCAAATCGCCGATTATGTTTCTTCGCTGTCGGTGTGCAAGGCGCTGATACAAAGATTCTAAATCAAATCGCACCTCTTGAGCGTCCACCTGTATTGCTAAATGGATTAGATTTTCGTTCTTTATTTGTTTGGCTATCGACTTCAATGAAACGAGTATCTAGCGGCAAAATAGGACAAGCTGTAGCATTACCAGCCGTGGGATGGGGTCAAATCGCAGTTTAAATCTAAATATTGAGGGTATATTGTGACGTGGAAAGCAATTGAGTGCCATGCGATCGGAGTCAGTCATGAAAAGCAGGGTATGCCTTGTCAAGATTATGGCGATTATCGCATTTTGGATAATGTGATTGTCGGAGCAGTAGCTGATGGCGCTGGAAGTGCAAAATACTCCGATGTTGGGGCAAAGTTGGTAGTTGAATCTGTAGTAAATCACTTATCACAGATTGCTAAACGCATCCAAAAACGGAAATGCACGCATTGCTCTTCTCAAGCGCTTTCTCAACAAAGAGCCGAAAAGCTATTTACAAAAACAGTTTTAAAAGCGCGTGCTACTTTGCAACAGCAAGCAGACGTTAAAGATTATTCGATTATGGAGCTAGCTTGCACTCTCTTAATTTTTGTTGCCACTCCTCAATGGGTTGCAGCGATGCAAATAGGAGATGGATTTATTGTGACGCGCTCAAGAAGACAGTGAATATCAATTACTTTTCCGCCCAGATAAAGGGGAATTTGCCAACGAGACGACGTTTGTTACCTCAGCAAACGCTATAGGTGAGATTTGGAACAATTCTTGGTTTTGTTACAGGCTTATAATTCGATGCAACCAATAATATCTAGGTTATATGCGGAATACGAGCAGGCATTTGAACATGAAGATTATGCAGATGCTAGTTTATTAGAAGCGAGAGCAAATAGGCTCTTTCAAGAAGCGGACTCAATATTACAAGTAATATCGGAGCATGAAAATGATTGAAGAAGCAAAAGTACTGGCAAGGCAAGCTAAAGAACTAAGTCAGCAAGCAGTTGATTTAAATCAACAAGGGAAATACGTAGAAGGTCATCGCTTAATGCAGCAAGCGGTGGAAGCTGGAAGAAAAGCTAGCCAGTTGATTAATCAACCCAAAATTGAAAAAACTTTAGCTCAGTTCGAGGAAATGCATCAAAGTTAAAAAAAATACAATAAGTACTGTCCAAAGGCATCGTTGTTACAGTGCTTTTTTCTTTACCTCTGGCTAACGCTATAAAGCCAAAAAAACACTATCTCTTTCTTACAAAAAGAATTTGTTGGAGGACGCACCCAATTTTTCCAGCATTCCTCCCACCACAAAATCAACAAATTGTAATGGGGGACTCTAGCTGGGTTTAGTTGAAAATGAATTATTCAAGAATCACCCTGGTGGTAATTCCTGATGAGCATCAATCATCAATGTCTTCAAGGGGTGATTCTGGTGCATCTGGGGAAAATTCCAGAGTCAGTCTTACTCTACCTTTTCGCCACCCCTTAGCACCAAATTTTAGAACCTCACAGGAGATACCTTTTTCAAACAACTGTTCCTCTGTTTCCTGAAAGTCAATAAATTCTTTAATTGCCGCTAGTAGTTGAACAACTTTAAACGTGCTGGGTAAATCTAAATTACCAAAACTTTCAGTATCTACTGACACAACTTCAGTATGATTTAATGGCTCGAATTGATTATGCATATAAATGTTTTCTAACTAAATCTATAGTTACCAATAAATAGCAGTTAATCTCAAATAAAAACATGATTTTTTAATGTGAGCAAAACTGATGCTGAAAATCCAACTAGTGTCATACCAGTTGCTAGATCCCCGACTTCTTTGAGGATACTGTTGGTCAATTCGTGTGGGGTTAAACCCCTCAGACTTCAAACCTCGGTTTTGTGTCGGTTACCCGCCCTGAAATCAATTTCGGGCTAATAGCCTAAGTGCGTTTAAACGCACTGAAACCCACAGAAATACGGTCGATGGGTTAAACCCCTTATTGATTCGCCAACAGTATCCTTTGAGAAGTCGGGGATCTAACCCTCACAACACCTCGCGGGGGCAAAAGAATTCCTATGTATAAGATAATTCCTGAAATCCATGCGGATGAGCGAACTGTTCATCCGTAAAGTAAAGCAATAATTATTAGTCTTACTCTGGATGGTCGGATCTTTAGTTCTAAATTTTTAGATAAAAAAATGCTGCCAAAAAATCGGACATTATTTCATGTAATAGCAATTGCGTTTTTGTCCACTGCTTGTGTTCTGATTTTTAGTTCATACCGGGTGATTGCAACTGGATTTGAAAGTCAGCACAATACATTACTTCCTTCTCTGATTTCCCTGAAACAGCTCAAGAATCAACAAGTGTGTAACAAATATAAAAATATAGGTAGGGAACTAGAACCTGTAAACAATCAAGTATTATCTAGCTCAGAAATATTATTTAAAACTTCTAGAAATGACAAGTTATCTTTGCCAGCCGAGCCAGTACCAACAATCCACCAAGCTGCAAGGAAATCCAAAGTTCCTGTAATTATGTATCACGATATTATATCCAAAAAGCAAGTAATTTATGATTTAACACCCCAAGAATTACAGAAACATTTTGAACTGATTAAATTGGCTAAAATGACACCTATTAGCATAAATCGGCTGATAGCTCACTTGCGAACAGGAAGCCCATTACCAAACAAACCTATCTTGCTAACTTTTGATGATGGTTATGGTGGACACTATGAATATGCTTATCCTTTACTGAAAAAATACGGTTATCCGGCTGTTTTTGCCATTCATACAAGCGGTGTGGGGGTGAATGCAGGTCGGACTCATGTAACTTGGTCACAACTAAAAATCATGGCCAATGACCCACTAATTACAATATCTTCCCACAGTAAAACTCATCCAGCCCTCACAAAAATATCAGATCAACAGCTTTATAAAGAAGTTGTGGAATCTAAGCAGATACTTGAGGCTAAATTAAATCGTTCTATTATTTATTTTACTTATCCCTACGGTAATTATGATTTGAGGGTAAAGAAAATAGTTACTGAAGCCGGATATTTGGCAGCAATTGCATTTGGTGATCCAACTGAAATGTTTGCAAATCAGTCAAAGGATTTGTTTGCGATTGCTCGTTTTGAGAAATCTCGTCTAGAAAAAGTTATTCCCCAAGCCTGGGGGAGTCCTATTTTACCGCAGTGTGATTGAGCAAAGGGCTATTTGGCATAAACGCCGGAATTTTTTCAGGTTAAGTGTTTTTTCTGAGGACACTGTTACTTAACAGTAACTTAAGATAGAGCGCATAACCTAGTGTGCGTTCCATTAGCTAAGAAACTTTAGTAGCCAGAAATATCTAAGATAATTTACATGGGAATCAACTTACAAAAAGGGCAACGCATCTCACTTGAAAAAGTTGCTCCTGGACTAACAAAGCTGATGTGCGGACTGGGCTGGGACGTACCAAAACGCTCTGGAGGTGGTTTTTTTGGGGCTTTTAGCAACAGTCAAAACTGCGACTTAGATGCCTCAGTAATCTGTTTAGATCAAAATGGCAAAGTGAGGGATATGACCAACTTAGTTTATTTTGGAAACCTATCCCACAAATCAGGAGCAATCACCCATCTGGGTGATAATCTGACAGGTGCAGGAGAAGGAGATGACGAGCAGATTCTTGTAGATTTAGCTCGACTGCCGAAAGAGATTGCGAAATTAGTTTTTATGGTGAACATTTACGATTGCATTGGTCGTAAACAAGACTTTGCACAAGTGCAAAAAGCCTTTGTACGTCTGGTAAATACATCTAACAATGAAGAACTCGCTAAGTATAATCTATCGGGTTCTGAATACAAAGGAATGACCGGGATGATCATGGCTGAAATTTACAATCACAACAACGAGTGGAAAATGGGAGCCATTGGCAACGGTGTTAGCGTTAATGGTTTAGAAGGACTCGTACAATCCTACGCTTAATCATTCGTTGAGTACCTAAATACGCCCTAATTCTTGAGTAACTCAACTCAATATCAATTTAAAATAAAAGTCGTTTTCCAGAAAGAGGTAGTAATCATGTCAATTAACCTAAGCAAAGGTGAAAGAATCAATCTTTCAAAAGAAGCACCAAGCTTAAAAAATGCTGGTATTGGTTTAGGATGGGATATTAATGTCACAGATACAGGTTCAGCTTTCGACTTAGATGCTTCTGTATTTATGTTGGGAGCTAATGGAAAAATTATTAACGAAAAATACTTTGTATTTTATAACAACTCTCAATCACCAGACGGTTCTATCAAGCATCAAGGAGATAGCAGGACTGGAGAAGGTACAGGGGATGATGAGACAATTCAAATTGATTTAAGTAAAGTTGATACTTCAGTTCAAGAAATAGTTTTTGTCGTGACTATCCATGAAGCGGAGCAAAGAAAGCAAAATTTTGGACAAGTTAGAAATTCATATATCAGAATTTACGATAATGCTACCGAAAAAGAAATTACCAAGTATGAATTAGAAGAAGATGCTTCGGCAGAAACGGCAATTGAGTTTGGTAAGCTTTATCGAAAAGATGGAGAATGGAGATTCCAAGCTGTCGGGGCTGGTTATAAATCAGGGCTTCAGAGTTTTGTAGACCGATACGCTGCTTAGTAGCTATCTAAATAGTTAATAGAAAGGGGGTATTCATTGTTGTTATCCCTTTTTTTTAGATTGTTAACATAATAAAAAATTTAGCCAAGATAATTTATACAAAATGGAAATTGAATTAACTAAAGGTGCCAGGTTTAATCTTTCAAAAGAAACTCCTGATTTAAAAAAAGTGGCTATTGGCTTGGGCTGGCAGGTAAGCAAGAATGGACAAAATTATGATATTGATGCTTCTGTATTCATGTTAGGTGCAGATGGCAAAGTCAGTCATGAAAAATATTTTGTATTTTACAATAACCTTAAATCTCTTGATGGATCTCTTAGACACTCAGGAGATAATAGAACTGGAGAAGGTAACGGAGATGATGAAACTATTTATGTTGATTTTGCAAAAGTAGATCAGAGAATTCAGGAAATAGTTTTCGTTGTGACTATTCATGAAGGACAGGAAAAAAATCAAAATTTTAGTCAAATAAAAAACGCCTTTATCAAGATTTACAACCAGGAAACGAAAAGCTCTTTAGCTCGCTACAATCTGAGAGAGGCTTTTTCTCAAGAGACGGCATTGGAGTTTGGACGGTTGTATAAAAAAAAGGATGAATGGAGGTTCCAAGCAGTAGGAGAAGGTTATAATACCGGATTACAAACTTTTGTAGATAAGTATATTGTTAAAACTAAATCGGAAGAAAAAAAAGAAGAACCATTAGCTGAGATTTCTGCGATAAGTTATAGCCAAAATAGCAAACCTCAGCCTATCGATATTACAAAAAAAGCAAACATTAGTCTTTTAAAAGCAAAAGTAGATATTGTTCTCAAAAAGAAAGGTATTGGTAATACTGTAGCAAGAGTTGCTTTGGTTTTGGATATTTCTGGTTCTATGAGCAATCAATATAATTCTGGGGCAGTACAAGCATTTATTGAAAGAATAGTCCCGGTAGCTAGTAGGCTAGATGATGATGGGAAATTAGATGTTTGGTTTTTTGGCTCAACATTTAAAAGAACAAAATCAGTCCAGGAGACAAATGTTCATGGCTTCATTCAAAAAGAATGTGGTGAAATGAAGAGAGCTTTACTTATTTTTAAAATGTCCTCTCTTATGCTGGAATTAGGTGGGGGAAACAATGAGCCTCCTGTAATACGAGATGTAATCAAGAAATTCACTGAAGAAGAACCTAGTGAAGTACCTACGTTTATAGTTTTTCTTAGTGATGGAGGCATTACTGATGAAGAAGGAATAAAAAAAGCTATAGTTGATGCAGCTAAATATCCTATATTTTGGCAATTTGTTGGATTGGCTGGTTCTAGCTACGGAATTTTGGAAAGATTAGACACGATGGATGGTCGTGTCGTTGATAACGCCGACTTTTTTCATCTAGATGATTTAGGAAAAATCACTGATGAGCAATTGTATGAAAGACTGCTGAATGAATTTCCTAGTTGGATTAAAAAGGCAAGAGCCAAAGGTATATTCCGTTAAGGACTCTAAATGGAAAAAAAATCAATATATAGCCCGCTTTACTGTGCCCTTTACTCGTATATCCCTACACGAATAGGGTGAGGGACTTTGGGAGACAAATCGAATATTTTCCGACTTGTATATATACGGTAGACAAGCAATAAGGGGGCTATTAATTGACAACTAAGTGATTAAAAGAACCAACCGTATGAGTGTAAACCCTTACCTAAGAGATTCACTCCCAAGTAGCAAACCCAGACAACAACAAACCCACCTGCGGCTAAAATTGCCGGACGACGACCTTGCCAACCCTTTGTGATGCGGGAGTGGAGGTACGCAGCAAAGACCAACCAGGTAATTAAGGCCCATGTTTCTTTGGGGTCCCAACTCCAGTAAGAGCCCCAAGCTTCGTTAGCCCAAACACCACCAGCAATGATCCCAATTGTCAATAGGGGAAATCCCAAGCCGATAATCCGATAGCTGATATTATCTAGAGTTTCAGCGAGGCTGAGACGTTGTGGTGTGAGTGGTTCCGCTGCTACCTCAGTTTGAGTCGCAGGAACAGTTACTAAATTTAGGACAGCGGTTTTGCCGTTCCCGTTACCATTACTACTGCTGCGAGCAAAGCCGTTATTTTCAGCGGCACTTATTGGCATCTCTGAAACTAACTCACCAGCTTTATGCAAACGATAACCGTTAGTGCGATAGCCACCATTCCCAACCGAACTACCTTGGAGTTGGATATTTTGCCCTCTGGTGACAACAAGAAATGCGATCGCCAACAGGGAACCCACCATCAAAGCTGAATAGGAGAGCATCATTACACTGACATGCATCATCAGCCAGTTAGATTTCAGTGCAGGTACTAATGGTTCTGAAGCCTGCATGGATGATGGTAATGTCAGTGCCGCAAAAGCAGTAATTGCCATTGCCACAGGTGCTGTAGCCACTCCCACCAAACGACTGCGGCTGTTGTTTTCGGCAATTAGATGGACGGTGGTAATTCCCCAAGCTAAGAAAAATAGCGATTCATATAAATTGCTCAAGGGGAAATAACCTGCTTCTAACCATCTTGCTCCCAACAGGGTAGCCATGCACAAATTAGCGATCGCCATGCCAGCTGTCCCCAAAGCGCCAAAAAAAGGCAAATTCGGAAAAGCAGCCCCAACCCAATAAACTAGCATGGTGACGAATAAGACAAGAAAGGAGGCATTGTCCAGCCAATTCTGGAGTACAACCAGATTCATAAACAGCCTTCTCCTCTAAAAATTTTTAAGAAAGTATGGATTCTGACTGTTACGATCCTATCTGTTTCTGGGAAATTAAGGAGTTATGAGCTTTGAATTCCTAAAGTTTTATTATGCCCTAACTCTGTGCCTCCGAACTCTTACTTTTCGATCATGGAGATTGTGCAGTACTAGGAGTTGGGCTAGGAATAGTCAGAGCGGCTGGTTTCTCACCTTTTTTCAAGCTGAAGAAAATGTCATAGCGGTTACTGCGATTATCGCTGACAGATGATGTCACCCCAATTGAGCGAGTTGCTTCTAGTACAGATTGTTGAAAAGGAAATATCGTTGGCAAGGGAAAATTCTTCAGTGTTTTATCTACATCCAAGAAAAATTGACCATTGCTAGGATTGGGATCTGATGGCACTGTGCTTTGAAATGGAACAGTGCTAGCTAGGCTATTGTTGGGTGCAGCAACTAATTTATCACTAATGGGAGCGCCAAATGAGAAGAAAGCGACATTTCCATCCAACCAACCGTGGGTAGCGGCCAAAGTCCCATATGGACCCACCCAGTTAATAACAGGTTTACTGCCCACTGTTGCTGGTTGAATCTGGAACTGATATTGACTCTTCATTACTTCGTCGATCTGTTTTAGAGATGCTTCCGCTTTTGTGCGATCGCTCACTTGCACCATAAATACCAAAGCAGAACGAAAATTGTCTGCTGAACCTAATGCAGGTGTATTTGGTACTAGTGAAACAGCAAACTCACCACCCATCCACGACAGCAAATCTCTATCGAAATCAAAATTGGTTAGAGATTTGATGCTCGAACGTAGCTCCTCTGGTGATATTGGCGACAGGGGATTTCCCTGAGATGTTAATGCGTAATCTGCCCACAATCGCTGTAAATTTCCCCCAGAGAGCATCATCAAGGTTTCTTCCGGTAGGCGGGTTTGCATTCTACCAGCATTATTTTCTACTGCTAGAGTCCGCTGGCTGTTGGGATTTAGCCACGAAATACCTTTCAACCGGATTCCTTCTGTTTCCAAGTTAATTGTCCCCGCTAAACCCTGGTTATTTTGCAATTGCGCCAAAACTTGCGCAGGTAAAGCCCGTTTTGGAGAAGCTGAGGCGATTTTGGCGGAGTAAGGCACATTGATATAAAATTGTGCAAAGGGTTGATAATTGCTGATTTTGGATAAATTTTCCGCAAAACCGCCAGTTGTTGCCAGCGAAACTTTACCCTTATAAGCATCAATCGCTCTTTCTGTCGTTTTGGGGTTATCAGTAATTACTAGAAAATTCTCGTCTATAACTGCTGTTGAGAGTTTTTCCCCGTCTTTTGGCTCGCTTTCTCTAATAGCAATACCCTGGTACTGACGCTCAATCCATTTGCCATTTTTTAACGCTTTTGGCTGTGCTAAAACACTCTGCGCTTTGAGTGAATTTTTAATTGGCAGAACCATCACCATCGACTGGTCGCTCTTCTCGAAACTGCCATCAGTCGCAACTGGTTTCGGCGCAGGTTTACTTGCCTCTGGTGCCAAAACTGCGATGGTGACTTGCTCCCCAACCCAAGGACCAATATCTTTCTGAAAATCGTAACCATTACTAGTCAAAAAGCGATCGCGCAGTTGTACCAGATTCTTATCCAGTTCTGCTTGAGTCTCTTTTGTGCCAAACTCCCGCAATTTCTGCCATTGCTTTGGATCTGTTGTCAGGGAAACCGTAAACAGGGCATCTTGGGGAATTATATTTGCCCCCACTGGCAAATCTCTGGTTAATGGTTTTCCTTGGGTGAAAAGCCAGTATGCCGTCACACCACCAACAATCAATAACCCCGCAGACGATAGCGTCAGCACCAGAGACGGTTTCTTTTTTTTCTTCATCGAAACAGACACAACGGGCAGTGCCATTGAAACCAATACCTCAATAATTGCGAACTGTTATTTGCTTTGTGGCTAGAATTAACCACAATGTTTAAGAGAACTCTAGGGCTGCCAATTACATTAATTTCTCCATTTCAGGCGATCAAGAGCGTTGCTACTCCTTTGAAGCTGCGCTTAATCGGTAATAAAGCTAGTACAACAAGGCAAAAGTAAAAAGAAAGAACACCTATGTTGTGATACCGTTTCTTTGTGAAGCTGCATATATTACCCCCCGGCTACGCCGTCCCCCCTTGCCAAGGGGGGACTACAGGGGGGTCTTGATTATGTGCATCTTCATACAGAATTGGTATTAGCTTTTTACCTATTTCAGATGGTAGCTTTATTTCCGCCTACCTGTACTAGCATTTTTTTCTTAAATTGCCACTGTTTTGTAAGTGGTGTTAGCCATGCCAGAATTTTGCTGAAAATGTAGCTAACAGTACAAAAATTTCCTTTTTGGAGTGTAGCACCAACATAGTGTACACAACTCCTAGAGGGTTGCATTTACCTTGTCTTACCTTTCAAGAGGGGCAAGCCTAGCACTACCATCACGATTTACTATCTTAAAAGTGATACACACTATTAAATTACCAATCGGGCAAAAATTTTATCGCCTTTAAGCAAAATAGCGCTAACTTTTGGTGTTATAAATTGCAAATTTTGATCATTTTGTAATTCCCGGCAATTTAGGCAAAAATCATCCATAGATACGTAATATCGCTAACTTAGAGCTTTGAAACTGCTTCCAGTAGCAATGTAAACTTCCTTAAGTTATATCAATTTTATCGAATTTTTCTAGTATATTTTAATACTTATGTATAAAAAGCAAATTCTGGCATTACAGCAGAATATCATACAAGAGTTGACCAAGCACTGCTAAAATAACCCTTTATTTTCAGTTTACCGTTGCCTTGACATTTTAATTTTTATACCCATCGTCAAATTCGGGATTTTCACTCGAATTGGACAATGGGTATAAGGTTTTGATCTTGATGACTGATACGAATACAACGTCGTAGACATACGGGCATTGCAAAATCCAAATGTTAATTCTTGCCATTCCCATTATTAAGTTAAATCCGTCGCTCCCAAATATTTTGTCAAATAAGGGGAGAAAACTTCATAAATCAAAGTTAGAGGCTGTCCGTGATGCCAAAACAAGTAGTGACGACCCCAAAATGGCCCGGTAACATCAAAACCTGATTCTAGAGCTTCGGAGTGACCATAGTAAATTCCTTGGATATCCCGATATAATTCCGTACGCAGACGAGCCAAACTTGCCCAAATTGGTAAGGAGCGGTTCTGCAAATACTCATCTACATGAGATGCTTCCCACCATGAAGTCGCATAGGCTAATCGTTGACCAGAAGCAGTACGCAGCCACACTTGTCGCCGCAGTCTTGGTCCAGGTACAGTTTGAATTAGGTCGGGAGCCGCATCAGCGTCCATGCCAATTAATGACATACCAATGACATCCACTTCTGTAGGCTCCCCCGTAAGCAATTCTAAGTGCCTTGTCGGGGAACCATCACCCAAAAGTAGCATTTGCCATGTTGGTGCCAACTGAGCGTGAGGCAAACCTTTTTCAATGGCTTCTTCTCCACCTTGCCAAATCGGAGTCAGGCGATGCCACCCTGTAGGTACTGTTAAGTTATTTGTCGGCGTAAAAGTTGTAGTCAATTTTCTTCACAAAAGTTCACATATCTATATAAAAGCATAAATGAAGTCCTGAGTGTTAGGACAGATAAGAATGCTTTCTATTTGGGCAGTCCAAAATTTGATAATTTTACCAATGCCGATAATAAGTAGAGAAATATCGGCAAATTCAACAGGTATCAGTTATCACCTTAACAAACGCGATCGCCTTCTGAGTCGCCCACCGATAAAATTCAGCGGATACGGCTTATTCTTTAACTAAATAACTAGCTACAAAATTCTTAGTACCAAGAACTGAACAACCCTTATCCTTACTCAGGAATTGGGATTCAGTACTTGGCACTCAAAAATGCGGATGGTGAGACTCGAACTCGCAAGGGCATTGCCCACACGCACCTCAAGCGTGCGCGTATACCAATTCCGCCACATCCGCATGTTTTGTCTAAAGATAGAGTTTAGCATAAAAAATTAAGTTTACAAAAAAAAAGTAAGAATTTCCAAATTTTTGGCATGACGGCATTCATTATAATGACAGAATTTTAGAAATCCAGAATATGAGGTCGTTAATCGTTTGACTAACAACAGACTGGCACCATGAATGTTGATAGTCTATTGACACCTTTGAAGACGAGGCTCTTAAATCTCACGAACATAAAATGAAACAAAGCTTTGCAGTGTTTCAAATTGGATGGGAGAGAATGTGAATCTAGTGGTACTGATATCAAAGTAAAAGATGAAGTTTGATAAAATATTAATTGCCAATCGGGGAGAAATTGCGCTCCGCATTCTCCGGGCTTGTGAAGAAATGGGGATTGCGACTGTGGCAGTCCACTCTACTGTTGACCGAAATGCTCTCCACGTCCAACTTGCAGACGAAGCGGTTTGCATTGGGGAACCTGCAAGCAGTAAAAGTTATTTGAATATTCCCAATATTATCGCTGCTGCATTAACGCGCAATGCCACCGCTATTCATCCCGGCTATGGCTTTTTGTCAGAAAATGCCCGATTTGCAGAAATCTGCGCCGATCATCATATCGCCTTTATTGGCCCAACTCCTGAAGCTATCCGCCGGATGGGCGATAAATCTACCGCCAAAGAAACTATGCAAAGGGCGGGTGTCCCAACAGTACCGGGTAGCGATGGCTTGATAGAATCGGATCTAGAAGGATTGGCGATCGCGGAAAAAATTGGTTATCCAGTGATGATTAAAGCCACTGCCGGCGGTGGTGGAAGGGGGATGCGCCTAGTCCGAGAGGAAAGCGAATTTGTGAAATTATTTTTAGCAGCCCAAGGGGAAGCCGGAGCCGCATTTGGAAATTCTGGCGTATATCTGGAAAAATTCATCGAACAACCGCGCCATATTGAATTTCAAATTTTGGCGGATAATTACGGTAACGTCATCCACTTGGGCGAACGAGATTGTTCAATTCAACGCCGCAATCAAAAACTTTTAGAAGAAGCCCCCAGCCCAGCGCTAGACCCAGAACTGCGGGAGAAAATGGGAGAAGCTGCAGTCAAAGCCGCACAGTTCATCAATTACACTGGCGCAGGCACGATCGAGTTTCTCTTGGATAAATCGGGTCACTTCTATTTTATGGAAATGAACACCCGGATTCAAGTCGAACATCCAATTACTGAGATGATTACTGGGGTAGATTTAGTTGTCGAACAAATTCGCATTGCCCAAGGGGAAAGACTCAAGCTGCAACAAGACGAGGTAGTATTGCGCGGTCACGCGATCGAATGTCGCATCAATGCCGAAGACCCCGACCACGACTTTCGCCCTGCCCCCGGACGTATCAGCGGCTACCTCCCCCCAGGTGGTCCTGGCGTCCGTATTGATTCCCACGTTTACACTGACTACCAAATTCCGCCTTACTACGACTCCCTGATTGGTAAATTAATCGTTTGGGGACCCGATCGTCCTACTGCCATTAACCGCATGAAACGGGCACTGCGGGAATGTGCGATTACAGGATTAACCACCACTATTGGGTTTCATCAAAAAATTATGGAAAACCCACAGTTTTTACAAGGCAATATCTCCACTAGTTTTGTTACTGAGCTTCTAGCCTCAATGCAACAGAATTAGCTGTTGTTGGTTGTTAGTGGTTAGTGGTTCACAACCAACAGCTAACAACTAACCATAACGAGACATCATCGTTAGCAGTCCTTGCTGACCTAAGAGGATTTCTCTAAGCAAGCTGAAAATGCCAACCCAAACGATCGGGGTAATATCAACCCCGCCAATGGGTTGTACCAGCTTACGCATTGGTATCAAAAAAGGTTCAGTAGGCCAGGCGATTAAATTAAAAGGCAATCTATTCAGATCCACTTGGGGATACCAACTCAAAACGATCCGGAAAATAAACAGCAATATCATCAGTCCTAAGACAAGACCGAGAATCAAGCCAGTAATGTTAGCACTAGTCATAGTTTTGAACTACTTTCTGGGGAATAAAAAAAAATTCGGCGTTCGAGACGAAAGTAGAAAAATTTTAAGCTTTGTAAAGCTCTCTAATAATTTTAACCAATTTTGGCGCTGAAAAGAAGAATAGGCAATGACTCAGTTTTTTCCACGAGCGGGATAGCTCACCACTTTTCTTTTAATGTGATAGACCATTAGAATTAGTATTGAAGTGTGTAAAAAAAAGGTTGAAAAAGATGACGCCTTCTTTAGCAAATTTTCTTTGGAGCCTGCTTGCGGGTACTGTGATTGTTGTCATTCCCGCAACAGTGGGATTGATTTTTATCAGCCAAAAAGATAAAATTCAACGTTCCTAAGAATATGGGGGTCGTTTTGACTCTCAAAAATTAGAGCTTGTGCCATTTAATTAGCCAAGTGCTAACGCTCAGTAGTTTATCTGACTGAGAAAAAGTGAGTCAAGCCTGACGGTGAACAGCTTCAGAGTTTCTTTACCAGAAGCTCTGAAGCTTTGACATATTGTGTCTAGCTACAGTAGAGATTTTAATTTTGAGTCGCTAACATAGATTTGATATTGGGAAAAGAACAATGGTAATTTTTGGGCTGAACTCAGCCAGTGTTCTGGCTCAGGTAAATTTGGGAACCAACTCAGCCAGTATTCTAGGAATTTTCCTAGCTGTGGCTGGGGCAGGTCTGTATTTTCTGCGAACTGTTCGTCCGGAACTATCGCGAGATCAAGATATCTTTTTTGCAGCTGTGGGCTTACTCTGCGGCTTTATTCTAATATTCCAAGGTTGGCGGCTAGACCCAATTCTGCAATTTAATCAGTTGCTTTTGGTTGGTTCCACCGTGTTTTTTGCGGTAGAAAGTATTCGCTTGCGAGGGATAGCCACCGAACAAGCCAAACGCAATACCCCGATTGTGGATAAGCGGAAGGTTAGCGATGATTATGACTACCGTGGTGGATATGACGCTGATTTAGACTCATCCTTAGACCCACTACCTTACGAAGATGAGTACGACCAGCGTCCCCGTGCCAGAATTCAGGGTAGTAAGGATAGTCGTCCATCTCGTGATGGTTACTATGAAGATGAACCTCCCCGTCGTTCGGAACGTCGTAACAGCCGCAACGAAAGACCGGAAACAGGAGATAGAACGTCAAAACGGCGTGATTCTGGGCGTTCGCCAAGTCGCAACTCTGAAAAAATTCAAGAAGATGATTGGGGTAGTTCTTCTCGACCTGTAGATAGACCATCTGACGACTGGGATAGCTCTAGTAATGAAGAAAGAAAACCTCGTCGTCGTCCGAGTAACAATTCCTCACGTCCAGAAATTCGTGATGAAGAAGTTTCTAGCAGACCACAAAGAAAGCGCCGTCCATCTACTGACTCATCTCCTAGAATTGAACGGGATGATGATGATGTTATCCCAACAGATTATGTAGATTACAAACCCCTGATAGACAAATCCGATGGTCCAGAAGATAATTCTGACGAGTCGAGAAATTTTGATGATGTTTAACTTTCGACAGTAAGTCCCCATTATTTAATAGTGGGTACTTCACATCAGGGATTAGTGGAGGGGACAGAAAATAGTTGAGGTGAAAAAATTTACGCCTAAATTTTGGCTCCAAAAACCAATTCATTGGGGTCTATGTTTTAGCTTGGGAAGTCTACTTGTATCTTGTAGTTCCAACGATATCCCTATGGGATCTAGTTCCCTCAACAGTCGCTACACCGAAGAACAACCGGCTTTGAGTGGGAATGGTCGTCTTTTAGTATTTGTATCAAGTCGTAATGGCAGTCAGCAACTTTTGGTATACGATTTGCTTTCTTCACAGTTTATTAGCATACCGCGTTTAAACCGACCAGAAACTATTGTTGAAAGTCCTAGCCTCAGCTACACGGGACGCTATATTGCTTATCTAACTAGCGACCAAGGTAGACCTGTTGTAGGACTTTACGATCGCGCCACTCAAAACTCAGAAATTCTCACTCCGATCTATCGCGGTTGGGTGAGAAATCCCAGTATTAGCCCGGATGGTCGTTATGTTGTTTTTGAAACCGCCAGTCGCGGTCAGTGGGATATTGAAGTTCTCGATCGAGGATCAAATGTTGAGTTAGATATTCCCAATGGTGCCCCTGTTCCTGCTCCTCCACAGTAGAGAGTGGGGGAATGGAAGAGTTATGAGTTAGGAGTTAGGAGTTATGAATTTTTAACACAAAGACTCCGCTCCTGTACTCCTTTTAACCATCAACAACCAACAACTAACAAATGAGCAAAAAGTTTATTTTTATACCTATTATTGCTAGTTTAAGTTTGTTGGGTGGTTGTAACGGTTACCCACGGCTGTTGAGCTATCCGTTCGATCCGGGGGGTAGAAGTCTCAACAGTCTTGCTTCGGAATTAAATCCCCAAACTTCCGGGAGATATATTGTTTTTACGACTGACCGACGTGGTACCCAAGACATTTATATGTTTGATACAGTAAGTCGCAATTTGGTTGATTTACCCGGATTAAATTCCTTGGATGCGATCGCTTCTCATCCAAGTGTTTCTCAAGATGGTCGTTATATTGTATTTGCAGCTTCTCGTCAGGGCCGATCGGCTATTTTCTTTTACGACAGAGAAACACGTCAATCACGCAATTTGACCGCGAGTTTACAAGCAGAAGTCCGCAACCCTACTATTAGCGCTGATGGTCGCAGGGTTGCTTTTGAGTCTACTGTTAATGGTCAATGGGATATTCTAGTTTACAACAGCAATGGCGAGCCGTTGAATATCCCGCAAGAACCACGGTAAACAAAAGTTAGGAGTTAAGAGTGTAGCTTGCTTCCCCGTAGGGGTAGAGTTATGAATTAAAACTCCCCTCCTCCCAACTCCCTTCCTCCTAACTGCTAACTCCTAACTCCTAACTGCTAACTCCTAACTCCTAACTGCTAACTCCTAACTGCTAACTCCTAACTCCCCTCTTTGCTCCTCTCACAGCTTTCTTGTTCTTTCACCGCTTCAATAAGCGATCGCACTTGTTCGGTTCCTTCTGAAGGTTCAAATGAGAAGGGGAATTTCCCCCTTGCAATCATTCGCAAACCTAGAGGTGCAAGACTGAGCAATCCTTTGAGGTCTTTAAAGTAGTTACCGACTACCCGTAGGCCAAATTGACGTTCATCAATCCAGCCGCCTGCTTTTACCAAGTCTACCAATACTTTGCGGTGACGAATCGAACGGCTATCGCTTTTTTCTTTACGAGCGAGAATTTTTTGTTTAATTTTGCTTATTTGTTCCAATGGTGCTACTTCCATTGGACAAACTGAGTCGCAGTAATAGCAACGAGTGCAACCCCAAACACCTTTAGTCCCTTCGTTGTAGTTTTCTAAACGGTTTTCAGTGTTGCTATCGCGAGAATCTTCGACCATGCGGTAGGCTTTAGCAAGAGCATGGGGACCAACAAAGTCTGGATTGACTTCCAAGGCATTGCACTCAGAATAGCAAGCCCCACACATAATACAGTTGCCTGTCTGGTCAAGACGCGATCGCTCGGATGGTGTTTGCAGAAATTCTCGTTCAGGAACTTGTCGAGCTACAGAACTCACGTAAGGCTCAACTTTTTCTAAATTATTCCAAAAACCACTCATATCCACAACCAAATCCTTAACCACAGGCATATTGCCTAGGGGTGCAATGATGATTTCTGGGATAGCGTTGGCGTGACTGTTTTTTGTGTCGAGAGTAACGAATCTGGCAATCTCACTGCCCACATTTTCTTTACAAGCTAAAGCTGAACGTCCGTTGATTCGCATCGCACAGCTACCACAAATTGTATTGCGGCAATTTTTGCGAAATGCTAGAGTCCCGTCTTGTTCCCACTTAATCCGATTCAGACAATCGAGGATTGTATTGCCGGGTTCCACCTCTAACAAGTAATTTTGTACTGTAGGAGAAGAATTTTGTTTCTGCCGAATAACTTTAAAAAGAACTTCCATTGCCATTAACCAAAATCTTAAAATTGCCACACCTCTAGGCGCGAAAGCATAAATCTAGCTTGCTTGTTTGGAAAACTGAGTTATACTTTTGTTGCTTTGAATTCCAGAGTAGCTCTTAATCGCCTAATAATTAAGGAATTACTGATTCTAGTATAAGGATAACCATTAAAATTCTAGCTGTATAGTTTTCAAAAATCGCTTTAGCTTCTTCTATATCGAAAAGTGAGTCACTTGCTGCTTAAAACACTCTTAGAGTACAGGCGATAGACTATATCTCGCTCTGGTTGAGTTAGTTCGCCCCTTCTGATCTATATAATTGTTAACGCATCTAATCTAGCTGCTTGCAAGTTGAGTTTGCAGTCAACCAGACAAGGGGAAGAACTCTTAAGTGCTGATCTTAAAAACCTAAAGATATCCGTTTTGATATACAAAGTTAACAAGGCGGTAGGTTTTGGTGTCAACAATAGTCAAGTTGATCTTTCAAAATCTCTCGATCAGTCCCAAAGCTTAAACTTTTTACTTATTTACAATTCTGAGAGTATAAGTATAAGTATTGTTAAATTTCAATCAAGCATATCTTTAGATAGATGTGGGCAGATTTATGAGGCAAGTTTGAAGCATAGAATATTGGCTTCACCAAAACCCAAAACCCTACTTTCCAATTTTGAAGCCTTGGCTTTTTGAACTTCGAGGGCAAAGCTTGGCCTCTGTGTGATTAAAGGTTTTTGACAAATAACTATAAGAATCTTCTTGAACTCTGCACTGTTGCACTGCTGCGCTGTTATACTTTTTTGACTGACATCAATAAATCAGTAAGCTCGGAGTTTTAGAGAAATAAAATCTCAACCCTACTTTTTGTTTCAGGGCAGAAAAGTCGGTAGAGGAAGTTTTCCACAAGGCAAATCCATACTCCTAACTCAAAAGAAAATCAGAAGCAGATGCTTTTTGACGAATGTCATTCTGGCTCGTCTATCTTGAAAATAGTTCTCTAGTTTGCATATTCTTAGCGTGGGCTGAGTCCTAAGTGCTGATTTGAGGAATATTTTTATGATTATGGCTGACTTATCAGTTCCCATGAGAAGTGACTGTGTTCGTATTCAAATATGAAAAAGCCTAGCTAATCGGGCTTCATGAGTTTTCTCTAAAACTTATCGTAAGATGAAGATAAATTTTTATAAAACTCAGTAAAAGTAATCCAGACTCGGGCAAACAGTAAGGGAAGATGCTCAAAAAGTCTTACAGAAACACTCTTCTCGCTTTACTCACCCTTGAAAATTCTTACCTTAGTTGCCTTCCCTGAGGTTAAGAATTGAAATAAAACTGTAACAGCAAGTTTAATTCAAAATTAAACAACTATTTTGCTATTATTAGTCCATGCTAGTATTTAATATAAAATTACGAGAGAACAAAACCAGTAGAATTCGCCCCCAAGTGCGGCTAATACAGGTTCGTTTATTCGTAATCAGCAGACGCGAATTTTCTCGTCTCTAATGCAGGATAAAAGGGTGTATGCCCATACAACCTTTTAAATACTATGCAGTTCTATGCTCTCAAGCATGAGGTTTGGAAAATCCTACGACTTAAGAGCTAGAATCGCAGGTACTCAAAGTGAAAAGCCTGCTTTTTTTGGGTCTACGACTGCTGAAGTAGTAAGACTCAGACATTTTGTAAAGGTGGCTTAAAGTTACACCGTCGTAGTAACGCCAACAGAGAAAATTATTTCCTCAATCGATGGCGTCATACGGTTGAAACTGCCCTAAAATTAGCCAAATCAATGCTTGTGATAACCATGACCTCTAATTTGTCTTGGGTAACCATTACAGAGGCTCTTGGTCTGACACAAAGCAGAAAATACCCCCCCCTCTCCTTAGGGAATTGAGGGGTTTGTGCAGATGTCAAAAAGCCAAGGGCTTGGCATCAAATGACATCATTTATCAGTTTGGAGAGAGTAAGGATATTTTGAGCGTAATGACTGAAACTGCAACCGTGCCATTAACCGGAAAAGCACTACTTGCTAAGGTTAAAGAACTTTCCAATTTACCACGGCGAGAAAGAGCCAAGCAGTGTGGCTATTACACTACTACTAAAGGTGGTCAGGTAAGAGTAAATCTCACTGATTTCTATGATGCTTTGCTATCGGCTAGAGGCATACCTCTGAGTCCGGAAGCACCCAAAGATGGTCGGGGTCGCGAACCGACGTATCGGGTTAGTGTCCATCAAAACGGTCAAATTGTTATTGGTGCAACATACACCAAGGCAATGGGCTTAAAGGCTGGTGATGAGTTTGAAATTAAACTGGGTTATAAGCATATTCACTTAATTCAAGTTGGAGAAGGTGATAAAAAATTAAGCCAGTTAGATGAAGACTCTGACGAAGATACCGATGAGGATGACGATGAGTAAATTTTTCAAAAAGCACCGGGTTAAGTTATAGAGTTTGAATGCTTCATAATTTCTCCCATAGCTTTTTGGTGCAGCAGTTGCTGTAGTTTAAAAAACTTTCCAGTGGAAAAATACGATTAGACCTCTTGCATAAGTCACCATTTTTGGTACAGGGTTGATTAAGATGAGAGAAGTGTTACAAAAAGCGAGCAAAGTTTGAGATAGTAGCCTTGGCGATCGCCCAGGCTACTATTGGTCAAAAACTGCTAGCCATCTGTAAAAATTTCTCTCCATCAAATCAAGTAATTTATATTGCAAGAAGTCTGTCGTGTTTTTTTTGCCTGCTTTGATAAATTTTTTTCAATTAGCCATCAATCCTGTACCGACATTTTTTACAAATGCACCAGCACTGCTTGTGGTGGCTACTTTTTTTATTACCTGGATAGGATGTTGGTTGCCAGTTGCAGTCATATCTGCTTTAGTGATTGATTGGCAACCCAACAAGCCTTTGCAGCCAAAACAAAAGATACCTTTAGTGGTATCCCTCTATTTGTTGGCTCCTCTAATGATTTGGGGGGTTTGTTGGCTGACAAATACTTCTTTTTTAACCTATGGTTTTGTCAAAAATATTTCCACTATAGGTTATTTTCTACTGGGTTTCGGTTTGGGAGTGCTGACTTTAGCCACTGTATTTATTGGTCAATTTAGCTGTGGTTGGTGCCGCTTTGAAGCATCAAGCACCAAGCTTTTACCATCAATTTTCCTACCTATTTTGCTGGTAGGACTATTAGTCGGTGGCGTAGAAGAGTTAGTTTTTCGCGGTTTTCTACTAACTCAGCTGCTAGCCGATTATTCAGTTGGGGTAGCAGCTATAACTTCAAGTTTGATTTTTGCCTCTCTACATTTGGCTTGGGAGAGACGGGAAACCATACCTCAACTACCTGGATTGTGGCTGATGGGAATGGTATTAGTACTTGCACGATTTGTCTGTAGCGGTAATTTGGGTTTAGCTTGGGGACTCCATAGCGCATGGGTATGGGCGATCGCGACCCTGGACACATCAGAGTTAATTATCTACACGGGTAAAGCCCCTGAGTGGGTGACAGGTAAAAATAAAAAACCCCTAGCAGGGGTAGCGGGAATTATTTGTATGCTGCTGACTACGGGGATTCTCTGCTTTTTTTAGGTACTCAGTTATGGGTCGTCCCGTCATCGCAACATCAACCGTTCCGGGTATGGTGTAGGGCTTCTGACGGGTCAAGTTCAACTCATGAGTGTTGCACTCTTATCATCTTGCCAAAGGATTTAAGCGTTTGAGAGCGCGATCGGTAACATCGCTATAACGCAATTCACCACACAGAATTTTAGTCATCAGTTGAGGTCCAGAGGGACGCTTCACACCAACTTTGTAACCAACGCCGGGGAAACGGTAAAATATTCCCGCTAATTTTTGGGCCCAAGACATTTCAGAACCCCATTCTTCGTTAATTACATTAGTGTAATTTTCTAAGGCGTTAATATCCCCAGCTAATGCTTGGTGAACGGCTTCGGCCGCTTTCATACCGCTAAAAATTGAAGGGCGAATACCTTCTCCTGTAAAGGGGTCTACTACACAAGCTGCTTCCCCAGCCAAAACTGCATTTTGCGTATGCAGCTTTTGATTGCCCTCCCACATACACAGGGAATGACCATACTGCTTGGAGGTTTTGACATCTAGACCAAAAGACTTACCGTATTCATCCAAAATCTTTTTGAAGTCTTGGGGTTCTCCACCGATGAAGGTAGCAACACCGATAGAATAACCATCTGCTTTCGGGAAGTTCCAGATGTAACCATTTTTGACCATGCCAAATTCAAAGTGAAACATGGAAGACTTTTCCACTGTAGATGAAACTTCTGCTTCCAAAGCACCAGCTAGACGACGTTTACGCTCTTTAAAGCCTAGCCATTTTGCCATTGGACCCTTAGTACCGTCAGCAGCAATTAGGTAGCGTCCTGTAACTGGTTCATTGGGGGTATTTACTTGCCAATGGTCATTTTTGAACTCAATACCACTTACTTCCGTACTATCGCGTAGTTCAGCACCTTGTTTCTGTGCTTGTTGCACTAAGAAATGGTCAAAAACTTCGCGCCGTACCATCCAAACTGGTTCGGCAAGTTGAAGTTTGCTTTCCACCGGATCGCCCAATTTCATCGTACAACGCAGCGTATCAACTTTCATCGAAATTGCTGGGCTAAAGTCAAAGTCAAACCATTTGGCGATCGCAGGTGATACACCACCACCACAAGGTTTATATCTAGGCAGGGATTCTTTTTCTAGAATTAATACTGAAAGTCCCCGCTTGGCTAAATGATATGCGGCTGTGCCACCAGCAGGTCCCGCGCCGACGATGATGCAGTCATACATATTACTAAATCTTTGCTCCTGAGTTAGTGGATTATCTGTTTTCTGTTTGTAATTTTGGGGTAGATATTCACAAGAAAACTTTAACTGATTTTGGAATTTACTGCGTTACAATTTGGCAGTTTTTCGATTTACGTATAAGTATGTGTTTTTAACACACCTTACTCGTGCGTAAATAATTGGCAATTAAATAACTAAGTGGGCACAAGAAAAGTCAACACAATAAAGACCTTAGCCCTTACTAGAAGCCAACTTCTCAAACATTCATAGTTATGTTTAATAACGCCACCTATTTGTCGGTATTAATCGCTTCAGGTTTATTTGGACTACAATATCAAGCTTTTATGTTCCAAAGAACACGAATAAATTTTAGAAATTCACAGAAATTGCATATAGGCTTGATGTTATATCTGAAGAATGTATTTTTGTATCGCGTTGCTCTCGTTACAACCCATTAATTATACTGATTACAAATTTTTAGCCAAGTATTTTTACTGTTTTATAAAGTTTTGGTAAATACTGAAAAAAGAAGAGACATCAGTCGGGAGTTAGAAGTTACGTATAATACTCCTAACTCCTGTATGGGCGGGATTAACCCCGCCCCTCCTAACTTTTTTAGACAGTGGTAATGTCTTTTTCTTTCTCAGCAAACAATTCGTCTATCCTCGCAGTGTACTTGTTGGTAAGCTTCTGCAGTTTATCTTGTTGATCGCGGGATTCATCTTCAGATATTTCTGCAGCTTTCTCCTGTTTGCGGATAGATTCTTGGGCATCTCGACGGATGTTACGAATCCCAACTCGTCCTTCTTCAGCATATTTATTGGCAAGCTTCACCAAATCTTTGCGGCGATCGCTTGTCAAAGGTGGAATATTCAGCCGGATTACAGAACCGTCGTTGCTGGGGGTTAAACCCACATCCGATAGGGAGATACCTTTTTCGACGATATTTAAGCTGCTCCGATCGTAAGGCTGAATCAGGATGGTCGTCGCATCAGGAGTGGTAATATTCGCCAGTGATTTTAAAGAGGTGGGAGTACCGTAATACTCCACTGTCACTTTATCTAATAAACTCGCATTGGCACGACCCGTGCGAATTGTGTTAAAAGATCGTTGAGTTGCCTCAATGGTCTTTTGCATCGTACTCTCAGCATCAGCTAATTTCACAAGAACCTCCCACAAGGGTACCGATAGATTCTCCTAAAACTGCGCGACGGATGTTACCGCGCACGTTTAAGTCAAATACAAGAATTGGAATGTTGTTTTCTTTACACAGCGCGATAGCGGTACTATCCATTACCCGCAAATCCTGAGCTAAAACGTGTCCGTAAGTTAAGCTATTGTAACGTTTTGCGTTAGGAAATTTGTGAGGATCGGCGTCGTACACCCCGTCTACCTTCGTAGCTTTAAAAATGATTTCGGCTTCGATTTCTGCCGCCCTCAATGCAGCAGTAGTGTCGGTAGTAAAAAAGGGATTTCCTGAACCCGCACCAAAAATAACCACCCGTCCTTTTTCTAAGTGACGAATGGCTTTTCGACGAATATAGGGTTCAGCGAGTTCTTGCATCGCGATCGCGGTTTGGACTCGCGTCTGTACCCCGATCCGTTCTAGGGAATCTTGTAGCGTCATGGCATTCATTACCGTGGCAATCATGCCGATGTAGTCAGCGTTTGCCCGATCCATCCCCGCCGACGCCGCCTTCACGCCTCGAAAAATATTTCCGCCGCCAACGACAATGGCGATCTGAACACCAGTGGCTACTACCTCTGCTACTTCTTGTCCTATTTCCTTGACCACTTCAGGATCAATTCCATAGCCCATGTTGCCCATTAAGGCTTCACCGCTCAGTTTAAGTAAAACCCGTCGGTAATTCGTTCCCATGAAGTTACGCTTTATCAAAAAAAAAGTTGCAATTGCCTCCAATTTAAGATAGCAGTATGGTGACTTTCTGTCTCTAGTTGCGCAATATCAAACGAGTTCCGATCGGTTCAGTTTCTGGGTAAACAATTTCCTCACCGCGAAACAGACAGGCGATCGCATTTTTTAGATAATGCTCTCTCACTCGGGTTGGGTCTTGGGCATTATCATCAATTTGCCCTTTATAGCGGACTACACCATCCCGATCTATTAAAAAAGCCATTGGTGTAATCGGCGCACCAAAACTGCGAGTCACATCTTGAGTTGAATCCCACAGGTAGGGAAAATTTAATTTGTTTGCATAAGCAAAAGCTTTCATGTTATCAAACTGAAGGGTCGGATTCCATGATGAATCACTGCCATTCATGCCAATCAGTGTAAAGCCATCTTCACCAAATTCCGCTTGAATATTTTTCAGCCTTTCTAGATACAACCCTACGTAAGGGCAGTCGTCGCACATCGAAATGACGCCAACTGCACGGAGTTTCTGTAAATATCGCCTTAGATGATGTACTTGTTTGTCAATTCCCGGCAGTTCAAAATCTGGTGCATAACTCCCTACTGGAGTATCAATTGTTTCTAGTATACTCATCTTCCCTGATTTTTCGCGAACTAGGAACAAACAATAGAAGTTTAATTCAGCGTCACAATAAGCCTCAAACCACCTCTTTTGAAGATGCTTGAGACTCAATCATATAGATCAATTTTGTAGATGTAAATTGTGAAACTACTGAATCTCCATTCTTGTGTTAATTCCATTACATCACATTTAATAATGCTGTGATTTTCACTATTGTTTAGCATTCATGTACAAAGGGCACGTAAAGGAATTACAAAATATTGGCTTTTATCAACTTCTGGACTGTTTCTTCTATTACCCATAACATTTCTTGTCTGACAATTCTCTTACATTTGGCGTGCCCAATAAAATACAGGTGTAAAATATTACATTTTTTCTCCGACTATGGAGTTATTTATTATAATATTAAATTTGCTGCATAATAAAGTATGAAATCTTTTAGCCTAAAGTCAATAAGTTTTTGCCAATATAGAAAGTCGGCAAGATAACGACATTTGCTGTATCATAATTAGCAGAAGTAGATGTTTGTGCCAACATTTCTGACAAGGCTTTTGTGGATGATTGTGTACTAATTATTAATACTGATATGGAAAGAGTTCGATTGGCATAGCTAAAGTCAGCCAAGAAGCGATCGCACACAATTTTAATTAATATAAAAGCTATATAAAATTATTGTAAAGTATTATAAATTTTTGCAAAAATCAAATATCTATCTTGAGGCCGACTCAGAAAGAAGTAAGCCTAGATTAAGTTTTGCGGTCGGGTGGTCTATGTCTGTTTCTCTAACGAGCAATTTTTCCATACTAATTTAAAATTTTAAATATTGAATTTGCCATGACCACCTATACGAATACAACAGCAAGCTCAACGAAAACCTGGATTTGGCAAGGTTTTTCCATCTGCTATCAAACCCAAGGAACTACAGGACCTGCTGTTGTTCTGGTACATGGTTTTGGTGCATCTTGGTCGCACTGGCGAAAAAATCTCCCAGTCTTGGCGGATAATTGCCGTGTTTATGCGATTGATTTGATTGGTTTTGGCGGTTCAGCTAAACCTAAACCAGGTGAAGAGATAGCCTACACATTTGAAACCTGGGGACAGCAAATCGCTGATTTTTGTCGTGAAGTGATCGGTGAACCCGCTTTTTTGGTTGGTAACTCTATTGGCTGTATTGTAGTTATGCAAGCGGCTGTGAGTTACCCGGATACAGCTTTAGGAGTGGCGTTACTCAACTGTTCGTTGAGATTATTGCACGATCGCAAGCGAGCAACTCTACCTTGGTCGCGTCGTGTAGGAGCGCCTTTGCTTACGCGCATACTCTCAATTAAATCAATTGGCGATTTCTTTTTCAATCTAATTGCCAAACCAAAAACTGTACGCAAGATTTTATTACAAGCTTATGGGAATCCGGAGACGGTAACCGAGGAGTTAGTAGATATACTGATGAAGCCAGCGCACGATCCAGGTGCTGTTGCTGTATTTTTAGCATTTACTTCTTATTCACATGGACCACTAGCAGAAGACTTGTTGCCTCAATTACCATGTCCGGCAATTATTGTATGGGGAACTGCAGACCCTTGGGAACCAGTGGATTTAGGAAGAGAGTTAGCAAACTATCCGCAAGTGCAAAAGTTTATTCCCCTTGAGGGTGTGGGGCATTGTCCCCAAGATGAAGCTCCTGAGGTAGTGAATCCCATTTTACAGGATTGGATTTGGGAACGATCGGCGATCGCGCAGCAGAACCTGTAGTAGATCCTTATTATAATTTAGCCCGCGTAGGCGGGCTAGCCTTCAAGAACCTTAAGAGCGCTCTACGGTAAAAGATAGATGAAAAAGAATGAAAGCACTCTTGTCTAATGCTTAAGGTCTGACAGGGTTTTCAGAAGAACCAGTCTGCTGCAACCAATCTTTACCCAGTTGAATGGTAATATCAGAACCGAGGTTACCAGTACTTTCAACACGCACTTCCCCAAATCCCAAATTAGTACGAATTGATTCAGCGCTGTTACCATCTCCTTGTTGGGCGACGATATGAGTTGATTCTAGAGGTTCACCCCCAGCTTTTGCGACAAAAACGTTGCGATAGCCAGCTTTTGCGAGATTTCTAATTAAAGGTTGCAGGTTGGCATTATCGCTACCCGTACTGTTTTGAAGTGCGATTCGTAGAGAATTCGGACTGGTCACTTGGGGTTGAGAATCTGACTGGACATCAAAATGTTGCGCGACCATTGCGTTGATGCGATTCTTATCAGGTATCCAATAGCTAGCATCAAACTCGTTCTTGCCGCTAAAACGACCGGGTAGCATCAACATTTGCATATTAGAACGATTTGTTCTACCACCAAAACCGACCAATGCCACTAATTCTTCAACAGTCAAGTTGGTATCGATATTTGACTGAATAACATTTAGAATTTGAGGAATCCGGGCTAGTGTGGCTGGATTCAGAGTTTGATCCATCAGCGCTCGCATGACCATTTGTTGCCGCTGAATCCGACCAATATCACCATTTTCGTCATGACGGTAGCGCAGTAATTGCAGGGCTTTATCGCCATTAAGGTGCTGTTTTCCAGCCTTTAAATTAATGTATAAGTGTTGGGAATCATCTTGATACTTCATATCTTTGGGAACGTATACTGTGACACCTCCCAAAGCGTCAATAAGTTTACCAACTCCCAGAACGTTAATTCTGATATAACGATCAATACCCACTCCCCCCGCTACTTCACTAACTGTCTTGGCAGTCAAAGCTGGACCACCGTAGACGTTAGAGGAGTTAATTTTTTTTGTACCATGCCCTTCGATTGGAACACGGGTATCTCTGGGCACAGAGAGCATAACTAATTTTTTCTTCTCTGGATCGAATTTGATCAAGAGTATGACATCAGAAAGACCTACAAAAGAGTTTACCTGAGGAAGGTATTTGAGATTTTTGCTTTCTGCTGGCGGATTTTGGACATCTGGAGGAAGTACGCTCATCCCCAAAACTAAAATATTCACAGGACGAGTTAATTCCGAAAAACGCAATCCTTGACCGTTCAGGCGATCGCTGTCAAATACGGCTGCTTCCTCTGGAGAGAGATTGGCTTGCATCAAGGGTGTACTGGTTAGAGAAACCGCTAACAGCGCTCCTGCTGTTGCTGATACCATCGCAATACCAGTCATTCCCACCCAGAACCATAACCATCGTCCGGCTTTTGGGTCTTTGGGATTTTGATTGTTTAAGCTAGATACATTTGCTGTATCGGAATTGTCCGCCGAAGTTCTTTGAATGGTCACTGACTTCCTCACACTTACTTAAAAATTCGGTAAATCCGCGAGACTTGAAGCAGACGAATCAACCCACAATAGCTAACTCTTAATTATCAGTGCTAACTTAGCCGCTGTAGTGTTAACCAAGACACTTATAACAGTAATTCTCCTAGCTTTTAACCAGATCCGGAGATGTTTTATTAAAGTATGGCAACACTAAACTTAATTTGACCAGTGATGTTAGCAGATGATTTTTAAGTTGTTACTTAATAAGTATAAATACTGAATGTTGCATCCTAGTTAAGGGATTAAGACAAATACTTGCCCAGCACTCGCTCGGCGAAGCTGCTAAATCCTGTTAAACGGTTAGATTTACCCCTCAACATACGGACGATCAACCAAGCACTTACCAAAAAGTAGCCGGACGTGAAAAAACTATTCAGGATTAGCAGACGCAGCGTTGCAAAATCTGAACTTTCCGCCCCAGTTGCTAATAAAAGATATCCTAAAAGCCAGATAAGTGCCAACGTAATAGACAAACGACTGGTACTAAGTTGTTCCCGACCACCCGAACGACGGTAGAGAGTCCACAGGGATGGGAAAAAACCGATAACTGGAATTAGATAGAAAATCAGCCCCAGGGTGGAAGTCGTTGTGTCCTCGTTGATAGGGGAATCTTCTTTTGAAGAGTGATTTTTCATTTAAGTTACCTTAATCCTAAACTAGAGAGATGAATCAGAGTGATGTAGTTAGAGATAATAAGTTGTAAAGAAGGATTCATTTACTAACAACCGCAATTGGCGCAAAAGATGCAGACACGCAAGCTCATCAACTGGTGGCAGACACTAACACCAATATGGCGAATCTGGGCGATCGCAATGTTCGCTCCACTTTTGGTGATAAATGGTTGGGCAATTTCAGCAATTTTTAATTATTTCCATTCCCTGATTGTCATTTTAGTGGCAGCGTCTGTACTAGCGTTCCTGCTAAATTACCCAGTCAGTTGGATGCAGCGCCAAGGTGCGAGACGAGAACAAGTAGCCATTCTAGTTTTTCTCCTCGCTTTATCGATTTTATTCGCGTTGGGTGTAACTCTGTTTCCCCTAGCTCTGACTCAAGCACAGCAACTGGTAGCTCGCTTACCGGAGTTGATTGACTCTGGGCGCTCTCAGTTGATGATATTGAATGAGAAAGCAGACACTGTAGGGTTACCGATCAATCTTGATGCTTTACTATCACAAATTAACGATCGCGTCAAAAGTCAATTGCAGGCGATCGCCGGACAAGTTCTGAATTTAGCTGTGGTCACGCTCACTAGCCTGCTGGACTTTCTGTTAACGATGGTGTTAACTTTCTACTTGTTGCAGCATGGCGATGAACTCTGGCACAGTTTAGTGGACTGGTTGCCGACTAGATTCCGCAAGCCTTTTACTGAAACCGTACGCCTAAGCTTTCAAAATTTCTTCATTACCCAGCTAATTATCTCCACCTGCATGGCTTGTGCCTTGATTCCTACGTTTTTGTGGCTCAAGGTGCCATTTGGCTTGCTGTTTGGCTTGACTATTGGGATTATGGCGCTCATTCCTTATGGGGGTTCTGTAGGTATAGCTCTAACTACTTCGTTGGTGGCCCTACAGGATTTTTCAATGGGGGTGAGGGTGTTGACTGCAGCGGTGATCGTACAGCAAATTCTCGAAAATCTAATTGCTCCGAGAATTTTAGGCAGCTTTACTGGTTTAAATCCTGTTTGGTTGCTCGTTTCTGTATTAACAGGTGCGAGAATTGGCGGTTTATTGGGAGTTATTTTGGCTGTGCCGACTGCTGTGGTGATTAAGACGGCTTTAAATGCCCTGCGTTCAACTCCGAATCGCAGCGATATGGATCAAGTACATAAGGAGGAGATAGCTGCACCCGTGGTTCCAGAAGAAAGCTCTCAAAGCGATCCAAATAATACTTTGAGCGTTTCGGAACCGACATTACCCTAGTAAATTCAAAATTAGTAAAATAATTTTGAATTGTTTATTGTGGTTTTACTATTGAACCCATAAACAAAATACTTCCAGTTTGATTGTCGCGAATCGCACAGAAGAAGGGACGGTCAACAATCATTGTAAATGGTTGGGGTTTTTCCTGGACAGATGTTGTAACCATACCAACAGAAGTGCTAGCTGCCGCTTCGGTTCCTTCTTCATTCACCTCAACAAAGGTTTTATGTTTCACCTCGCTAATCGCAAGATTTTTACCCATACCTGAAAAGTTGGCTTTATTGCTGAAAGCTTCGCCCATCCCCAAAGCTTTCAGTGCCGAATTGAGTGTAATATCATATTCCATCTGAAAGCTCGGCAAGCGGATAAAGCCTTCTTGTTTTCTAAACTGAGCCATCCACTTTTCCCACTTAACAGCATCCAACTTTTGAGAGAAAGTCTTGAGACTGGAATTTTCAAGAGGCAGGAAAACATAGAAACTAAGCTGACCATTTTGACCATAAGGTAAACTCACCGCCTGAAATTGGTCGTTTTCTAAGTATCGATACTCACCCGTTTGCGACATCATCAATTGTTGTGTCTGAGTTCCAGATGTCAAATTGAAAGGGTATTGAGCGGTTTGCTTTTTATCAAATTCCTTAGTCCAACTACCTTTGAAATAAATGGCATTAATCAAAAATAGCATTTGGTCTGGTGGAATTTGATCAACTATCTTGGTGATTTTTCCTCGTGTATTTTCGTTAATCCAGTTATTGATGATACTGGGTGTACCAGCATCCCCAAAGTTTAAACTTGTGACTTTAGCTTTGTAAAAATCCTGACTTGTTTGCAAAAATTCTGGGTTAAAGCTAGCGTCTTTGTTTGCCCAAAGTGAATTAGCAATGGTTAACTGCACTTTTTCGTCGGGATTTTCGCTCATTGCTTTTAATGCCCCGTTACTTGTGTTAATTTGTTCTAGACTTAAACCTTGTAAGTCCAGAACCTTAGCCATTGCTTGTCTGGTGCTACCACCCGCACCGTTATACGCTATGGCCAAGGCGATCGCCACACTAGATGGAGAAACAAAAACATTCTTGCTACTGTCTTCTTTTAAGAGTTCCGAAAATAATTTAAAACCAAATCTCGTATTAGCAGCAACGAGTTTATTATCAAAACTTTTTAACGCTGCTTTTGGCACAGTCGATTCTGAACGTGGAAGTTGAGATTGAGCAAGGGCACTAGTGTCAGTAGTCACTTGAGAGCATCCAATTACACCCAGCAACATCACACCAGCAGCAGCAAGAACGTAACGTCTCCCCAGACGGACACCGTAACGTCTTTGCAGGAATATCTCTCGGGCATTACTAAATTTCTGCTTCATGTTACCAAAATAATCGCCAGAGTCTCTCTAAAAGAGTATTGCATCTGTTATGGCACAGCTAGTAGGCGGTTACAGTTTTAGCAACAGCAAAGATACTATTTTGATTTTCAGTAATTGTTCCTCACAAACTATTAGCAATTAGTCAATAAGTATTAATTACTAATATTAATGGTTAGGAGGAACGGAAAGCCTATCCCTTCCCCTGATTTCCCTACTTCATCGGCACAGTCCACCAAGCTAAAGCGAAGGCTTGAGTTGCTTGATTTACCTGCTTGCGATACTGGACACGAATTTTGTAATTACCGGTAGCAGGAACGGGGCAGAAAATATGTTCGACACTATCAACTTCACTATTCGAGGAGCAAATAGTTTTAGAAGAACCTTTTGTATCGTCTTTAACTAAATATAAGTCGAGATTATTTAAACCGCGATCGCTAAATGTGTCACCCACATCATAGCGATCGTTATTATTTTTATCGTTGAGTTGCACTAATCTATCCCAACTTAAAGTCAGGGAAACATAACTCCCTTGCTGTAAAGGTTTGGCTAAGACATAATCCAAATTCGCTCTTTTCTGATCAATTGCACGATAATCCCAACCCATAGCAGGTACTGTTCGTAATGGAGCAAATTGACCGGCTCCAAATTGTTGGTAAGCACGAAAAGCATTCAAATGACCGGCTCCCATTTGGGCATCTAAGGGAATTTTCGGGTTTTTGTAAGCATCAGAAGCCAACCAATCCTTATTTTGTTTATCAATTAGAGTTCTGGTCATTCCCAGTTCCAATCCGCTACCAGTATCTTGAATTTTATCTGTAGAATTCAATAATACTGCTTTCATCACTTCATGACGGCGGGAGGAAATAGTCCAGTTTGTTTGTTTTGTTTGCAGTTGTCTGTCACCAAATTCTTGGAGTAAAGCTACAGTCCCCGTAACGTGAGGTGCCGCAAAACTCGTACCTGTGACTTTGTTAGTTTTGCCATCGGGATTGAGCAAGGAAATATTACTCCCAGGAGCAACTATACCGATAGAGCGACGGATGCCCAAATTTATTTCTTTTCCCGATAAGCGACCGGTGACACCCTCGTTCACACCCGCCAAGTTGGAAACGTCAACTTTATTAAAAATCCCTCCTCTGCGGGAGGAAAAAGCCACGTTTAATCCATTAAAGTTATCTGTTGGAATTGGAATACCACCTTTACCTTGATTTCCTGCGATCGGGTACAAAACGTTATGAACGCGACTCGACCAATCGATACATTGCGTTAGTAGAGCGTTACCGTCTAAAAGAGGTTCAGGTCGGGGATCGCGATTTAATGGTTCACCAAAGCTAAAGTTGATTGCACGCACATCACTGCCGTTTTGTGAAGCTATATGTTGAGCAGATAAGCATTCTTCCGGCTGACCCATACTTTTACTAGAGCCGACAGCGGATGAATAAAGTCTGGCAGCCGGAGCAACTCCAGGTAAAGCTTTATCTTTACTCACCATTACACCTGCAACGTTGTAAGCGTGGGGGTCTACACCGCTATTTGACTTAACAGGTCCATTCCGTAGGAAAACGGCTGCTAAGGAAACCATACGATTATTAGAGACAGCTTTGTCCACCCCAAACATTCCCGGACGACCAATTTCTACCTGACCGATCGCAATTTTGCGACCAGTTAAGTTATAAGGAGGTTGGTGCAGTCTGAGAGCATCAATCCCATTGCTTCCTAAGGAAGAACTGAATACTAACGCTAGTACGGGTGTACCTAGACAGGAAGCAGTGAATCCAGAAATTATCCAACTTAGTTTTTTGCTCATAGTTATTTGTTAATTGGTGGTTGTTGAATGCCGGATGCTCCAAGTCGGGAAACCCAGCCACGGTAGTGGCTCTGTGTCAACCGGTTAACCACTAAAATTAAATTATGTGAGTGATTGCTCAATGTTTTGTTACAATCATTACAGACGAAAACGCATCAAAAACCCCTAGCCATGACCCAAAAGCCATCTGAAAAGCCCATTGTAATTGCTCCATCTATCCTATCAGCGGATTTTAGTCGTCTGGGCGATGAGATTCGCGCAATAGACGCAGCCGGAGCCGATTGGATTCACGTCGATGTAATGGACGGACGGTTTGTACCTAACATCACAATAGGTCCTCTGGTTGTTGAGGCGATTCGTCCAGTTACGAAAAAGCCCCTGGATGTCCACTTGATGATTGTGGAACCAGAAAAGTATGTAGAAGATTTTGCCAAGGCTGGAGCCGATCATATCTATGTTCATGCAGAACATAATGCTTCTCCCCACCTGCACCGTACCTTGGGGCAAATCAAAGAGTTTGGTAAAAAGGCTGGTGTAGTATTAAACCCAGGCAGTCCTCTAGAGCTAATTGAACATGTTCTAGAACTGTGCGATTTGGTGTTGATTATGAGTGTCAACCCCGGATTTGGCGGACAAAGCTTTATCCCAACCGTAGTGCCAAAAATCCGGAAACTGCGTACTATGTGTGATGAACGCGGTTTAGATCCTTGGATTGAAGTGGATGGCGGATTGAAAGCTAACAATACCTGGCAGGTTTTGGAAGCAGGAGCAAACGCGATCGTCGCAGGTTCAGCGGTGTTTAAAGCTCCTGATTATGCTGAAGCGATCGCAGCTATTCGCAACAGCAAACGTCCTGCGCCAGAATTGGCAAAGGTATAATAGGTTACTAAAAATACCCAGAAATCCAAATCCGATCGCGGATTAAAGGGATTAAAGGATTTCACTGAGGATCTAAAAGTTAATTATTCTTCCCGTGGAATCCGAGTAATCCTTTAAAATCCGCGATCGGTTAATTATTCTTCCCGTGGAATCCGAGTAATCCTTTAAAATCCGCGATCGGTTAATTATTCTTCCCGTGGAATCCGAGTAATCCTTTAAAATCCGCGATCGGTTAATTATTCTTCCCGTGGAATCC
>JAESGD010000117.1_pt1 | contig 41332 bp, 39 predicted proteins | sample 9269581 | NCBI WGS metagenome assembly JAESGD01 (sample SAMN14515903, study PRJNA621661) | algae metagenome | isolation source: Cyanomargarita calcarea GSE-NOS-MK-12-04C and co-occurring heterotrophs from... | place: USA: Grand Staircase Escalante National Monument, Utah | collected 2007-12-30 | reverse complement strand
GACGACAGCCACGACCGACTTCGGCGGCACCTCGACGACTTCGTCGCCGCCTACAACTTCGCCCGTCGCCTCAAGCGGCTCCGCGGACTCACACCCTACGAATTCATCTGCAAAGCATCGGCAGAAAAACCCGAACACGTCATTGCAAACCCGCACCACCAAATGCCGGGACTAAACACCTAGACAGGGGCTACAGGACCGGGGGCCATCTGGCGCGGCTACTGGGCAGGGCGCACGCCCATGGCCAGCGTTCGCTCATCCTTTCTCGGCTCATGCACGAGCCCACGCCGCAAAGCCCAGACATTGCCAAGGTGCATAATCGGGAACACCGGCACTGTCTCAGCCGACCACCGGACCGCTTCCCAGATAGCGCGTTCGCGCTGCTCGTCATCCATGATCTGGCTGGCGCGCTCTCGCATGGCATCCAGGTCGGGCGAGGAGAAGCGTCGCTGGTTGCTGGCGCCGGTGCGGCGGCCACGGTCGAAAGTGGACAGCACGCTGGTCAGAAAGGACAAGCCCTCGCCTGTGCTGCTGCCCCAGCTGCCCATGCTCATGGAGAATTCCTGCCTGGCAGCGCGGGCCGAGTAGGTAGTCCAGGGCAGCGCCTCGACGGCGGTCTGCACGCCGATGCGGCTCCACATCTGCGCGACGCCCTGCGCCAGGCGGGCGTCGTTGGGGAAGCGATCGTTCATGGTGTGCAGCACCAGGCGAAACCCGTCTGGATAGCCGGCTTCGGCCAGAAGGCGGCGCGCACCATCGGGATCGAAGGTGGGCGGGCGAGTCTCGGGGTCATGCGAATAAGTGCCCGGCGGCAGCCATTGGCCTGCCGGGGTGCCAATGCCATCCATCGCCCGCTCTACGATGGCAGTGCGGTTGATCGCCATGTTCAGCGCACGGCGAACCCGGACGTCGCGGAAAGGGTTCACCGGCAGCGGCTGGCCGCTGTTGTCGGTCACGTGGGGCAGGGGGCCACTGCGGGACCAGTCGGGACCGATATGGACAAGCCGGAGCGAGCCAGTCTGGCTGACGACCACGCGCGAATCCCGGGCAAGGCGCGGTAGGTCATTGGGGGAGACTTGGTCGATCATGTCGACATCGCCCGCGAGCAGGGCCGCGGTACGCGCCGGGTCGGTGGGCACGAAGCGCAGGTTGGCGCGCGCCCAATGGCTGCGCGGCCCCCAATAGGCATCATTGCGTGTGAATTCGGTGCGGTCGCCCTGCCGGTGAGAGGTCAATCGGAAGGGGCCGGTGCCGATGGCGGCGCGGCCGGAATTGTAGTCCTCGGTCGAGGCACCCTCGCCGATGTGGCGGCTCACGATGTGCACGCCGCCAATCTCGGGCAGCAGCACGGGGTTGGGGGTGTGGGTCACGATGCGAAGCGTATGGGCATCCACTGCCTGCACGTCCTTCACGCTCCGCAGCGCGGGGCCGAAGCCACCCGGGCTGTTGGGCACGTTGGGGGCACGGCCATAGGTGAACACCACGTCGTCCGCGGTGAAGGGCCGGCCATCATGCCAGGTAACGCCCTGGCGGAGCTTGAATTCCCATACGGTTTCGGAAATCAGCCGCCAGCTTTCCGCCAGATGCGGCACAACGCGCTGCTGCGCGTCGCGGTCCACCAGCCGGTCGAAGATGTGCTGGGTCAGCGCGCTGTTCGGCGCGGCATTGAAAAAATGCGGATCGAGCGAGGTGGCGGACCCCCCCGTGGCGATGGTGAGGGTCTGCGCGCCGGCCGGCCCGACCATTGCGAGCGCGCAAGCTGCGTAAAACCCTTTGCGCATTGCCCCCAGACATACCCGCATCGCTCTTCTCCCTGGCACAACGCCAACGTGAATTGCAGCAAGGATGCCTGCCCCGCGCAACTGCTTTCGGTGGGGGCGAGGGGCTCGGCATGGCGCTGGCCAGCATCGCCGAGGGCTGCTACCGATAACACTCTTGGTCTGGGGAAGGGGCAACAACGATGCACAACGGCATCCGCACGGCACTGCTGGCCGGCATTTCTGCAATCGCCTTCGGGGGCGTGGCTGCGGCGCAGACACTGACCATGGGCGTGGGGTCGCCGGTGACCTCGCTGGACCCGCATTACCATCAGCTGTCGCCCAACAACGCCGTCAGCGACATGATCTTCGACAAGCTGGTCGAGACGGATGACAAGGCGCGCCAGGTTCCCGGCCTCGCGGAGAGCTGGCGCGCGGTCGGCCCGACCATCTGGGAATTCAAGCTGCGAGCCGGCGTGCGTTTCCACAATGGCAACGCGTTCACGGCCGAGGATGTCGTCGCCACCATCCAGCGCCTGCCGAACGTGCCGAACGCTCCGTCCTCCTTTGCAGCCTACGCCCGACCGATCGTCAGGATGGAGGTCGTCGATCCCCTGACCATCCGGTTCCATACGTCGAGCCCGTATCCGTTGCTGCCGCTCGACATGACCAATGTCCGGATCCTGGATTCCGAGACTCATGCGAATGCCACCACCGAAGGATTCAACGCCGGCACTCTCGCGATCGGCACCGGCCCGTTCCGGGTGGTGACCTATCGCAGCGGCGACCGCATCGAATTTGCACGCAATGACACCTATTTCGGCGTGGCCCCCGGGTTCCAGCGCATCAACTACCGCATGGTCACCAACGACGCCTCGCGCACAGCCGGGCTACTGGCCGGCGATTTGGATTTCATCGACCAGGTGCCGACCACTGATTTGGCGCGGCTGCGGGCCGACCAGCGGCTTTCGATCAGCGAGACGGTAGGCTTGCGCCTCGTGTTCTTGGGCCTCGATCACCAGCGCGCAGCCAACGAGAACAGCCCGAACATCACCGACAATGAAGGCCGGCCGCTCGGCCGTAATCCTTTGAAGGATGTGCGCGTGCGTCGCGCCTTGTCGATGGCGATCGATCGCGAGGCGATCACGAACCGCATCATGGATGGCGCCGCGACGCCCGCCGGGCAATTCCTGCCGCCCGGCACGTTCAGCCACGTGCCGGGGCTGGGGGCGCCTGCCTTCGATCCGGATGGCGCGCGCCGCTTGCTGACCGAAGCTGGGTATCCGAACGGCTTTCGCATCCAGCTGAACAGCCCGAACGACCGCTACATCAACGACAGCCGGATCGCGCAGGCGATCGGCCAGATGTGGACGCGGGTTGGCGTGCGCACCGCGGTGGAAGCGCAGACCTGGGCGACCTTCGTCGGCCGTGCAGGACGGGGCGAATACTCCGCGCACCTGATCGGCTGGGGCTCGAATCCCGACGGCAGCCACCCGATGCGCAATATCATCGGCAGCGCCTCGCGCGAACGCGGCTGGGGTGCGTCGAACCGAGGGCGCTATTCGAATGCCGAGCTGGACCGCTTGTTGGAGGCCAGCCTTGGCGAACTCGATAACGCCAAGCGTGAGCAGCAGCTGATCGCCATCCAGCGCATGGCAGCCGAAGATGTGGCTGTGATTCCGCTACACATTCAAACGAATATCTGGGCCATGCGGCGCAACGTGACCCATACGCCGCGCGTCGATGAGTTGACACGTGGGCAGGATGTCCGCCCCGCGACCATGCGCTGATGTCCGTCTACCTCCTGCGGCGGCTGATCCAGGCGGCCGGCGTCGTGCTGGCGATGTCGCTGATCGTATTCATCGGCGTCTATGCCATCGGTGACCCGGTGGAGATCCTGATCAGCCCCGACGCCGACCAGATCGAGCGTGAGCGGGCGATCAGGGCGCTCGGCCTCGATCTGCCGCTATGGGAGCAGTATGCGGTGTTCTTGGGCAAGGCGCTGCAAGGCGACCTCGGCCGCAGCTTCGTGTTCAACGAACCGGCGCTGACGCTGATCCTGAGCCGCATGCCGGCGACGCTCGAACTTGCCTTCGCCGCCACCTTCGGCGCCATCCTGATCGGCCTGCCGCTCGGCCTCTATGCCGGACTAAAGCCGGACAGCCCGGTGTCCAAGGGCATCATGGCCGGCAGTATTCTCGGCTTCTCGTTGCCGAGCTTCTGGGTCGGCCTGATGCTGATCATGGTGTTCGCCGTGCAGCTCGGCTGGCTGCCCTCCACCGGGCGCGGCGAGACGGTGATGTTGCTCGGCACGCGATGGTCATTCCTGACTCTGGACGGCCTCGCGCATCTGGCGATGCCGGCCTTCAATCTCGCTTTGTTCAAGATCAGCCTGGTGATCCGCCTGACGCGCGCCGGCGTGCGGGAGACGATGTTGATGGACTACGTGAAGTTCGCGCGCGCCAAGGGGCTCAGCCCCTTCCGCGTGACTTTCGTGCATGTGTTCAAGAACATCCTGATCCCGGTCGTCACCGTCACGGGGCTGGAGTTCGGCAGCACCATCGCCTTTTCGGTGGTGACGGAATCGATCTTCGCCTGGCCGGGCATGGGCAAGCTGATCATCGACAGCATCAACGTGCTCGATCGGCCGGTCATCGTCGCCTACCTGATGATCATCGTGCTGATGTTCATCGTCATCAACCTGATCGTGGACCTCACCTACTCCGTCCTCGACCCCCGCGTGCGGCTGGAGGGCAAGTAGCATGAGCGTCACCACCGCGCCGGCAGTCCCGCCCAAGGACAAGGTGGAGACGCCGTTCCAGCGCTTCGTGTCCGAGTTCTGCGAAAGCCGCCTGGCATTGACCGGTCTCGCGGTGTTCGTGGTGATCGTGCTGCTGGCCTTCCTCGCCCCCTGGATCGCGCCGCAGAACCCCTATGACCTCGCGGTGCTGGACATCATGGACGGGCGGCTCGAGCCCGGGTCGAAATCGGGCGATGGCAGCATCACCTACCATCTTGGCACCGACGACCAGGGCCGGGACATGCTGTCCGGCATCATGTACGGCCTCCGCATCTCGCTGACGGTCGGCATCGGCTCGGCCTTCATCGCGGTGATGGTCGGCGCCTCGCTCGGGTTGCTTGCGGCCTATGCGGGCGGGCGCACCGACAGCGTCATCATGCGCATCGTCGATCTGCAACTGTCCTTCCCGGCCATCCTTGTCGCGCTGATGATCCTGGCCTTCCTGGGCAAGTCCATCACCAATGTCGTCATTGCGATCGTCGTGGTGGAATGGGCCTACTACGCCCGCACCGTGCGCGGCACCGCGCTGGTCGAACGAAGGCGCGAGTACATCGAGGCCGCGCAGTGCCTGGCGCTGCCGACGCACCGCATCCTGTTCCGCCACCTTCTGCCCAATTGCATGCCGCCCTTGATCGTGATCGGCACAATGCAGATCGCGCGCGCCATCGCGCTGGAGGCGACGCTGTCCTTCCTCGGCCTCGGCGTGCCGATCACCGAGCCATCGCTCGGCCTGCTGATCGCCAATGGCTACGAGTACATGCTGTCCGGCAAATACTGGATCAGCTTTTATCCCGGCATCGCGCTGCTGGTGACGATCATCTCGATCAACCTGGTCGGCGACCATTTGCGCGACGTACTGAACCCGAGGCTTAAGAAGTAGCGCGTGACACCGACGCTCGAAGTCCGGAACCTCCGGACGCATTTCTTCACTCGCGCCGGCGTGGTGCGCGCGGTGGACGATGTCTCCTTCACCGTGGACCGCGGGAAGGTGCTGGGCCTCGTTGGCGAAAGCGGCTCTGGCAAGACCGTCACGGGCTTTTCGGTGATGGGCCTCGTCGACCCGCCCGGCCGCATCGTCAGCGGCAGCATCTGGTTCCAGGGCCGCGACCTCGCCACCTGTTCGGAGGAGGAGATGCGGAGCCTGCGCGGCAATCGCATCGCGATGATTTTCCAGGACCCGATGATGACGCTGAATCCGGTTCTGCGGATCGATACCCAGATGATCGAGACGGTGCAGGCGCATGAGAAGGTGAGCGAGGCAGATGCTCGCGCCCGCGCCCGCGACGCACTCGGCCAGGTCGGCATCCCAAGCCCGGATGAACGGCTGAGATCCTACCCGCACCAATTCTCCGGCGGCATGCGGCAGCGCGTCGCCATCGCCATCGCGCTGCTGCATCGGCCCGATCTGATCGTGGCGGATGAGCCGACCACCGCGCTCGATGTGACCATCCAGGGCCAAATCCTCGCAGAGGTGCAGAAGCTTTGCGCCACGTCTGGTACGTCGATGATCTGGATCACGCATGACCTGTCGGTTGTCGCTGGTCTAGCAGACGACATCGCTGTCATGTACGCGGGCAAAATCGCGGAATATGGCGACGTCGGGGAGGTGCTGGACACGCCCCTGCATCCCTACACCCATGGACTGATCGGCAGTGTGCCGTCGCGCAACAAGCGCGGTGAGCCGCTGCGGCAGATTCCTGGCATGACACCATCGCTGCTCACGCTGCCGCCGGGCTGCGCTTTCCGTGCCCGGTGCCCCCGCGCTGGGGCCGACTGCTTGGAAATGCCGGAACTGCAAGCCTGGAAGCCCGCGCGGGCCGCGCGCTGTCACCGCCCACATCTTGAACCGGAGAACGCGGCGTGAACGCGCCTGTGCCCGCGACCTACGCCACGCGCGATTTCGCCGTGGATGAGGTCCCAATGATGGAGTTGCGCGGTGTCTCGCGCCGCTTCGCCAAGAAGCTCGACTTTGCCGCTCGCATCGCGCAACGCCTGGGCGCCGATGTGCGGGAGGAGGTGGTGCATGCGGTGGACGGCGTCGATCTCCGCGTCCGGAAGGGCGAGGTGCTGGGCCTGGTGGGTGAGAGCGGCTGCGGCAAATCGACGCTCGGGCGCATCGTGGCGGGTATCCTGCCGCAGTCGGACGGGCAGGTTCTCTGGAAGGGCCAGGATGTCGCGGGCCTGTCGAACGAGGCCGCGAAACTCGCGAAACTGCGGCGGCAGATGATCTTCCAGGATCCCTATGCCAGCCTCAATCCGCGCATGCGCGTTTCCGACATTGTGGGCGAGGCGCCGCTTGTGCACGGGCTCGTGGCCCGCTCCGGCTTCGAGGCCTATGTGGACGACCAGATGCGCCGCGCTGGTCTCGACCCCGGTTTCAAGCGACGCTACCCGCACCAGTTTTCCGGCGGTCAGCGGCAGCGCATCGGGATCGCTCGCGCGCTCGCCGTGCAGCCCGAGTTCATCGTGTGCGATGAAGCGGTCGCCGCGTTGGATGTCTCCATCCAAGCGCAGGTGCTGAATTTGTTCATGCGGCTTCGGCGCGAACTGGACCTGACCTACCTTTTCATCAGCCATGACCTTGGCGTAGTGGAACATTTGAGCGATCGCGTCGCCATCATGTATCTCGGTCGCATTGTCGAGGAAGCACCGACCGAACGTGTCTTTACTGGCGCCAACCACCCCTACACGCGGTCCCTGCTGGAAAGCGTGCCGCGCATCGGCAACCGCAAGCGCGCTTTCGCGACAGTGAAAGGGGAAATTCCATCACCCCTCAACCCGCCCACTGGCTGCCACTTCCACCCGCGCTGCCCACTCGCCTTCGAACGCTGCGCGGTGGAAGCACCGTCCCTGAGGGTGCTCGGCCCCGACCACCGCAGCGCCTGCCACCTGAACGGTTGACCCACCTCAGGTCTCTTTGAGGCTACCGCTTTGGGCTGGACCGCCGAGGCAGCGGCCGGGCGGGTGGCTCTGGGGGGCTGTCGGTGGGATCCCGCGGCCGGCGTCAGCCTCACCCCAGGCCGCGCGAACGATGGGGTCACTTGCTGTTGGACCTTGCGGCCGGTTCGTGCCGCGACTCCGACCAGGCGGATGCATGAGGTCGCTGCCCGACGTCCCGGCGCGGAGCCGCGTGCCGCCGCGGCCATTGCCTGGATCGTCCGAAGGATCGGAACCGGTCAGGGCGCAGCGAGGCGGTGGCCCGGGCATGGCGCCTGATTGCCGTGCGGTTTTGGGCCGCTTGCGCTCTCGCAACTGTGGCCACCGCTGGCGCGACAGCCGCCAGCCTCAGCACCAAAAGCCGGCGCGCGAGTCGCGGATCGACGGGATCCGCCATGCACCGCACTTTGTTTAACGGTGCAGGGGCGGTGGTCTGGATATAGTAGGTAGGCAGGAAACGCCTTTGGACCTCTTGCATGTCTGTTCTTGTTATGTTCCTCTAATTCCATGAGCCAGCATTCCCCTACCGCTGATAGTCCAGTGCGCCTCCGCACCATGTGCGCAGGTCGCGGCTTCCTAGGCCCGACGCCCCCACGCCATGTGCGTCAATTACTTGGTCTGGCCGTTGCCGGTGAGCCGTGGTGGCAGGAAGCGTTGCGCTGGTCGACCATTGCGCTATCGGCGAGCCTGATTGCTTCGGAGACGCTACTTTGGATGAGTTAACCCGCGCAAACCGTTTGAACGACCCGGCACGCAACATCCCTTGCCCGAACTTGACAGGCGTTGAGAGCAGCGCGCGCGGCTGCATCGGACGTCACGCCCGTTTCGGCGGCGGTGTAGGACACGCGGCTGCCGTGCTGGGCCCGTGCGGCGGCGGCGCAACCTGTTGTAAACTCTATAAGCATCCGGCACGAACGTCCGCCAGAACCCGCAGAACAGGCTGAATCGGCCCTTCCATGCGCAGCAAGGCGGTCCCGCTGGCCCGTTACGACACCAAGGCCCTGGAACGGTGCAGGTGCAGCGTAAATGGCGCCCCAACTCGGGGCGGCGCGGCCTCCGGCCGCCCGGGCGGCTCCGGGCGCAACGGCACGGGCGGCGGTCGCGATTGCATCCTGCGGTGCATTCGGCGTTGGCAGTGCCTGAACGCGGCGGCCGAGACCGCTGCCCTGGGTCAGCCTCGCCTGAGGGCGGCGCTCGCGCGTCCCATGGCGCCCTTGTGACGTCGTCTGCTGCACCGCCACCCCGCAGCGCTGCAGGCAAGCGAGCAGCCGCGCGCGATCGTCGCGCGGACCGGCGGCGCAGGCGGCGCGGCATTGCAGGCCCACCGCATCGGTGGTGGCGGTGCTGCGCGGCTGTGCCGCGGCCGGGGCGGTTGCAAAATGCGCCACCGCAAGTCCCACGACCGCCGACACCCGAATCGCCATCCGCAATGCGCGCTGCATTTCGCAATCCTCCTGGTCCAGTGCCAACTGGAACGCCGGGACTGCAGCCGCCGTGCCAAGAAACCCTAAGCCGGGAGCGTCGCCACCGCTTGCAATCCGCCTCGTGGCAAGTTGCGCAGCACCACATCGCCGCCATGCGCCCGGAAGATGTTGCGGGCAATCGGCAGGCCGAGGCCGGTCCCGCCGGTCTCGCGGTTTCGGCTGGTTTCCAGGCGTCGGAATGGCTGGAAGACGTTCTCGATCTCCTCCTCCGGCACGCCGGGGCCGTTATCTTCGACGATTATACGAAGGCTTGCCCCAGCCTGTGTCAGCACAAGCCGCGCCGCACCCCCATAGGCCAGGGCGTTCGCGACCAGATTCGCCAGCGCGCGCTTCAGCGCCACCGGACGGATCGTCACGGTCAGATGCTCCGGACCGTCATAGGCGATCACCTCCGCTTCCTCCGCCGGGCGTGCATCCGCGGCTTCATCCAGCACGGTGCGGCAGAGGGCAGCGAGGTCCACCGGCACGCTCGGTTCAGTCGCCGCATCATCGCGCGCGAAGGCCAGGGTCGCGCCGATCATGGCCTCCATTTCATCGAGGTCAGCCAGCATCTTCCGCCGCTGCTCATCATCCTCAAGGAACTCGGCCCGCAGCTTCAGACGGGTGATCGGCGTTTTGAGGTCATGGCCCACAGCGGCCAGCATCTGCGTGCGGTCCGCGACAAAGCGCCGGATGCGCTCGGCCATCGTGTTGAAGGCGCGCGCGGCTGTGGCGACTTCGGCAGGGCCCGTCTCCGGCAGGGGCGGCGCATTGACGTCGCGCCCGAGCCGATCCGCCGCATCCGCCAGCGCGGCCACAGGGCGCACAAGACGGCGCACGGCCCAAATGGTCAGCGCCGCGGCCGCCAGCGTCATCAGCACGAAGGCGAACAGGAAGGTTTCGCTGTGCCACGGGCGGGGCGGTGGCAGCTCGACCCGCATATTCAGCCAAGTGCTGTCACTGAATCGCAGGCTGGCAATGACAATTCCTGGCCGTGGGCCGCCGCTTATCAGCATCTCCCGCGGGCGAAGCCGCGGCGGTCCGCTCACCAGAGCATCGACGCGGAGCAGTCGAAGCAGCGGACGCGGCGGGGGGGGGTAGTTGCCCTGGGCGGCAGGCAGGTCGTCGAGTGTGGCACGCAGCCCGGGCGGCATCTCGAACTCGGCTAGCGCCGTTCCGCGCCGGTCGGCCGGCGTCGTCACCAGGCCACGCCACAGCATGAAGCCACGCTGCGAGATGTCCCGCGCGTATTGGAAGCGCTGCAAATCCACCCGATCCAGCGCATGGATCGTCAACCCCGCGACCTGCACCAGCACGAGCCCCAACAGCAGCACCAGCGCCGTCCGGGACGCGAGTGTACGCGGCCGAAGCCGTCTCACGCGCGATCCACCGTCGCCGCCAGCACATAGCCGCCGCCCCGCACCGTCTTGATCACCTGCGGATTGCGTCCGTCATCCTCCAGCTTTCGCCGCAAGCGTGAGACGGCGACGTCGATCGCGCGGTCGAATGGCCCGGCCTGTCGGCCGCGCAGCAGGTCCATGAGCATGTCGCGGGTGAGAACCCGGTTCGGACGCTCCACCAGGACCATGAGCAGCTCGTATTCGCCGCCTGTCAGCGGCACCTCCGCCCCATCCGGGTTCAGCAGGCGCCGGCGGGCGGGTTCCAGCACCCAGCCGGCGAAGCGCAGGACCTTGGCTGGTGGTTCGCGACCCGGATCGGTCGAACTGTCTGCCGTCGCGCGACGCAGCACGGCGCGAATTCGGGCCAGCAATTCTCGCGGATTGAACGGTTTCGCCACATAGTCGTCGGCGCCAAGTTCCAGGCCGACAATGCGGTCGGTTTCCTCCCCCATCGCCGTCAGCATCACGATCGGCACCTCGGACTGGCTGCGCAGCCACCGCGCCAGGTCAAGGCCGGACTCGCCAGGCATCATCAGGTCCAGAACCACCAGGTGATAGCGCCCGAGCGGCCAGAGCTTCCGCGCCTCCCGCGCATCACGCGCCGCAGAGACGCGGAAGGACTGCTTCTCGAGGAATTTGCTCAGAAGCTCGCGGATCTCGCGGTCATCATCGACGATCAGGATGTGGGGCGCGGTGCTTTCCATGGTTGTTACATAGCGCGTTCCGAGCGGCAGTGCGGACGCTCGTGTTACAATTCATGTCCGCCGCCCGCGCAGCAACGCAGCGTTGCACTTCATGACCGGCGGCCGCTTGGGGCCGTAACTTGCAGGCCCCATCCTGCGCAGCACCGGCAACCACCCGGACGCGGCCGCACTCCCCCCTGGCCGCGGAACTGCCCCCTCTACCAGCCCGGGTGGACTGCTGTACTGACCGCGGGGATGGACCCTTTCCCATCCCCGCGGCCTTTTCCCGCCGCCCCGCCCGTCGCCCGCGCGGCCATCACCGCATTGGTGGACGCGAATCCATTGTTCGCCGGCATCGAGGCGCGTGCCGGAGAATTGCCTTGGACGATCCGACCGCCGGGCTTTCCCGGCCTTTTGCGCGCCATCTGCGGCCAGCTTGTTTCCAATGAGGCCGCGCTCGCCATCTGGCGCCGCGTCTCGGCGCTGCCGGGCGCCACCACGCCGGAGGGGTACCTTGCCTTGGACCCCGCGCGCATCGGCATCGAGGGGGGGCTGACACGGCAGAAGGTGGCGCATGGACGTGCCTTGGCCGAGGCGATCCTCTCCGGCAGCTTGCGGCTGGACACCCTGCCGGGCATGACGGATGCTGAGGCTATCGCGCACCTCCGTACGGTGAAGGGCATCGGGCGGTGGACGGCCGAGGTGCATCTGCTTTTCTCGCATGACCGGCCCGATATCCTACCGACTGGAGATGTGGCGTTGCAGGCTGCCGTAGCCCATCTGGCTGGCCGCGCCGCCCGGCCGACGCCGGCAGAGCTTGCAGCGATCGCTCAGGCATGGTCGCCGTATCGCAGCGCAGCCACGCGCCTGCTGTGGCACCACTGGCTGCACCATACGAAACGCGCGACGCTGGACCCGCTATGAACTTCTCCCCCCGCATCCGGGCGACCGCCGCGCCGCCGATACCTGCCGCTCGCGGCTGGGCCGCGCGTTACGACGGCCGCGCAGGACCGGTGCTGGACCTGACGCAGGCGGTGCCGGGATACCCGCCGCCACCCGCCTTGCTGGCGAAGCTGGCCGAAGCCGCGGGCAGCGCGGCCAGCGCCGGCTACGGCCCGATCGCTGGCGATGCGCCGCTGCGAGAGGCGCTCGCCGCCGATGTCACCGCCACCTATGGCGGAGTCGTAAGGCCTGGCGATGTCGCCATCACCGCCGGCTGTAACCTGGCTTTTGCCATGGTCATGGCGGTGCTGGCGGGGGAGGGGGAGGCGGTGCTCCTGCCCAGCCCGCACTACTTCAACCACCAGATGACACTAACGCTGCAAGGCGTGCGTGCCGTGGCGGTGGAAACCGCCGCGGAAGATGGCTTCGTGCCCGACCCGGCCCGGGTCGACGCCTTGCTGGCAAAGCATCGCGCGCGCGCGGTCGTTTTGGTCTCGCCCAACAATCCAACCGGCGCGATCTACCCGCCCGCTGTCATCGCTGCCATCGCGGAAGCCTGCCGCGCGCGGGGCGCCGCGCTGGTGCTGGACGAGACCTACCGGGATTTCCTCCCCGGTCACGGTCCCGCGCACGACCTGTTCCAGGACCCGTCCTGGCGGGATGTGTTGGTGCACGTGTACTCGTTTTCGAAGGCCTACTGCGTGCCCGGCCACCGCGTCGGCGCCATCGTGGCGGGCGGCGACTTCCAGGTGGAGCTCACCAAGGCGCTCGACACCTTGCAGATTTGCCCAGCCCGTCCGGCGCAGGCCGCGCTGACATGGGCGATCCCCGCGCTGGCCGACTGGCGCGCCGGCAACCGCGCGCTGATGGCCGAGCGCGCCCTGCTGTTTCGCCAGGGCCTGGGGAGGCTGCCCGGCTGGCGGCTTGACGCGATCGGCACCTATTTCGCATATCTCCGCCTGCCCGTGGGCGCCCCCGATGCCATGGAAGCCGCCGAGCGCCTGGCCGCAGAGTCCGGGCTGATGTGCCTGCCCGGTCCCTTCTTCGGCCACGGGCAGCAGCGCCACCTTCGGCTTGCTTTCGCCAATGCGGGGGCCGATGTGCTGGCCGAGGTGCCGGCACGGCTGGCCATGCTCTGACAGAGGAGGCGCAGATGCGCACGCTGGACATCGTTTCGGACGCCATCTGCCCCTGGTGCTGGATCGGCAAGCGGCATTTGGAGACCGCTCTGGCCGAGATCGCCGAGGATGGCATCGCGCTGACTATCCGCTGGCGCCCCTTCCAGCTCAACCCGGACATGCCGGAGGGTGGCGTGGACCGCGCCATCTACCGCGTGCAGAAATTTGGCAGCGTGGAACGCGGGGCCGAGCTGGATCGCAACGTGGCCGAGGCGGGCCGTGCGGCGGGCCTGACCTTCCGGCATGACCGCATGCTGCGCACGCCCAACACCATCGCCGCCCACCGCGTGATCCGCATGGCGGAGGTGCACGGCGTGCAGGATGCCGTGGTGGAGGCGCTGTTCCAGGCCTATTTTCACGACGGGCAGGATATCGGCGACACCGCGACGCTGGACCGCGTGACGCAAGCCGCCGGCTTGCATGGCGTGGCCGCGATGCTCGCCAGCCCGGAGCACCGCGCGGAAGTGATCGCCGAGGATATGGCCGCGCGCCGCGGCGGCATCTCCGGCGTGCCGTCCTTCCTGATGGACCGGCACCTGCTGTTCAGCGGCGCGATGCCCGGGCCCCGCATGGCCGCCGCGTTCCGCCAGGCGCATGCCATCCTGTCGGAGCGCGAGAAGGCGGCGTAGCCAGAACGGCCCGCTCCCAAGGGGGCGCGATGGGCGCCGGTTGGTGCCGACCGACAACCTGCTAAGTTCCTACTTCAACAGCCCAAGGGCATGCGCGCATGGAATGGATCATCCTCGGCGTCATCGTCCTGGCGCTGTTGTGGGTTGTCGTCATCTACAACCGCCTCGTCGCGCTGCGGCAGACGACGAACCAGTCCTGGGCAGACATCGAGGTGCAGATCAAGCAGCGCCATGACCTGATCCCCAACCTGGTGGAGACTGTGAAGGCCTATGCGTCGCATGAACGCGGCACGCTGGACGCGGTCATCCAGGCGCGGGCCAATGCGATGCGCGCCAGCGGACCAACAGAAGCCGCCGCCGCGGAGGGCGCCCTTGGTGCTGCGCTCGGGCGGCTGTTTGCGCTGGCCGAGGCCTATCCGGACCTCAAGGCCAATACCAACTTCCTGTCGCTGCAGACCGAGCTCTCCTCGGTGGAGAATGCGCTGGCCGCGGCGCGCCGCTTCTTCAACAGCGCCGTCGCGGAATACAACAGCGCGATCCAGTCGATCCCGGCAGTATTCTTCGCCGGCAGCCTCGGCTTCGCACCGCGCTTCTTCTTCGAGCTCGATGAGGGTGAGCGCGCGGCAACGAAGAATGCGCCGCAGGTGAAGTTTTGATCCAGTGGTGCTGCTGCCGACCTTCGGGCTTCGCACGCATATCTGGAACACCGGTCTGCGCAGTCTTGCGCTTCTGGCAGGCTTTCCGCTGCTGCTGTTGCTGCTGGCCTGGGGTGTCACGCTGCTGATCGCATCCGGCACCGCCGAGGATGTCGAAACGGGCCTTGCTGCAAGCTTCGCCATGCTGCCCCTGGCCGCGCCGATCGCCTTCGCCGCCGCCGCCATCTGGTTCGGCATCGCCTGGCTGACCAATCAATGGATCATCGACAGCCTATCCGGCGCCCGCCTTGTGACCCGCGATGGTGAGCGCGCGCTTTGGGAGATGACGGAGAACCTGGCCATCAGCCGCGGCATGCGCATGCCCCGCCTTGCCATCATCGAGACGCCGGCGCGCAACGCCTTTGCCTCTGGCCTCACGCGCGACAGGGGCGCCATCACCGTGACGCGCGGGCTGATGCAGGCGCTGACGCCGGCGGAACTCCGCGCCGTGCTTGCGCATGAACTGACGCATATTCGCAACGGCGATGCGCGGCTCGCCGTGGTCGCGGCGATTTTCGCTGGCATCATCTCGCTGGTTGGAGAGGTGATGTGGCGCGGCGTCGCTCGCGGCGGATTGCGGCCGGTTGGGCGTGCTGCGCATGAGCGGAAGGGAGGCGGTGCGCTGGTGCTTTTTGCACTCGCCGTCGGGGCGCTGGCGGCCGCGCTGTCGGTGGCGCTCCGCTTCGCCCTGTCGCGCAACCGGGAATACCTTGCCGATGCGGGTGCCGTGGAACTGACTCAGGACCCGGATGCGATGGTCTCCGCGCTCCGCCGGATCTCCGGCCACAGCGAGATGCCGGATATGCCCGCCGAGTTGCGTGCCATGCTGCTGCACGACGGTGCGGCCAGTCTCGGCCCTCGCTGGTTCGCGACGCATCCGGCGCTGGAGGATCGCGTGGCGGCGCTGGTGCGCAAGGCGGGCGCGCGGGATGTGACTCCGATCGCCAGTCCCACGATCGCTAACCCATGGCGCGCAACAAGCCTTCCGCCCGGAAACTGAACTGCGCGCCGTTACCGATGATCAGGTGGTCATGGATCGTGACCTCGATCAGCCGCGCGGCCGCCTGAAGGTCACGCGTGATGTCGATATCCGCGCGGCTCGGGCTCGGGTCTCCGCTCGGGTGGTTGTGCACAAGAATCAGCGCCGTGGCGTGCAGCTCGATCGCGCGGCGGATCACTTCGCGCACATAGACGGGCGTGTGGTTCACCGTGCCTTGGCCGTGCACCTCATCGGCGATCAGCCGATTTTTGGGATCGAGGAAAAGCACGCGGAACTGTTCCACCCTTTCCCGTGAGAGCGCGGCGGCGAGGTAGGCGTCCAGCCGCTCCGTGTTGTTCAGGATCGGCTGGTCCCTCACCTCCGCCTGCATCATCCGCAGTGCGGCCGCCTGCACGAGCTTGAGCGCTGCGACACTGTGCTCCCCGAGGCCGCGGGTTTCCATCAGCCGTTCCTGCGGCGCGGCGAGGACTGCGGCGAAGCTGCCATGCGCGTTGATCAGCGCCTTGGCGAGCGGCTTGGTGTCCCCCTTCGGCATCGCCAGGAACAGCAGCATCTCCAGCAACTCATAGTCTTCCAGCGCCTGCGGCCCGCGGCCGAGAAGCTTGCCGCGCATCCGCCCGCGATGCCCCTGCGGCCCGGTGGACGCGAAGGGCAAAGGGCTTGAGGGTGCTGCGCGCGGGTCGTGTTGGAACCGGGCCGGGGCCTCCGCAAAGCCTTGCGGCCTCGTCCCCACGCGGCGGGTTTCGCCACGCAGGATGTCCTGACTGGCTTGCAGGAGGGCTGCGAGACGGGGCGAGAGCAAGGCCATGCCGCCTGAACTTGCCGCGAACACCGGCAAATATCAATCTCAGGTTGATAAAGACCGCTCGAGGGCCTACCGCACTGGCACGACCGCCACGGCGTTGTAGGGGCTGCCATCGATCAGGCGGGTGGACCAGGCGAGGTAGACCACGGAATTGCGCGCTTCATCAACGAAGCGATGCACCCGGGTTTCCTTGAAGAACAGGCTGGTGTCGCTTTCGAACACGACCTCCCCGCGTTCCCCGCGGCGGGCGCCGGGCTGGATCTGGACCGGGCCGGTCGCCGCACAGGTCAGGGCAAACCGCGAAGGATCCTCGGCCATGCCGAGCATGCCGGCGAATCCGCCCGTTCGGGCCTGGCTGATCCAGCAGGATACGCCGCGAACCTCCGGATCGTCGAAGCGCTCCACCACCACGCGATGGCTGCGGGTCAGGCCGAGATTGGTGATGGCGGTGTTCACATGGCCGACCTCCTGCGTCTCCTGCGCAAACACGGTGCCAGGGGCCAGAACAAGCACTGCCGCAAGCAAGGGTCTCATGCTGGGTTTTCCTCAATCGCCGAGGGCTACGCCCTCGCGCCGGGGATCGGCGGCGCCCAGCATACCGTGCGGCGTGATTCGGATAGCGGTCAGGCCGGAAGTCATCTCGCGCACATCGGCGCGATGGCCGCGGGCTTCCAGCGCGGGCGCAAGCGCCGCCGCGCTGGTGGCGGTTTCCAATTCGACCGGGCCGGTGCCGATGACGCCGATTCGCGGCAGGGCGAGGGCGGCTGCAGGGTCCAGTTTCCAGTCGAGCACTGCCACGATCGTCTGCGCCACATGCCCGATAATGCGCGACCCGCCGGCTGAGCCCACCAACAGGACCGGTTGCCCCGCCGCATCCAGCACGATGGTCGGCGACATCGAGGATCGCGGCCTCTTGCCCGGCTCCACCCGGTTGGCCACGGCACGCCCGTCCGCCTCCGGCAGGAAGCTGAAATCGGTGAGCTGGTTGTTCAGCAGGAACCCCCGCACAAACATCCGGCTGGCCATCACCGCTTCAACAGTAGAGGTCATCGACACGGCGTTGCCCGCCGCCTCCACCACCGAGATGTGCGTGGTGCCGGCGCCGAATTCCGCGGTTTGCGGCGCCAGGTCGGCTTGGCGCCAATTTGGGTTGCCGGGGCGCGGCGCCGGCGTGGCGCGGCCGCGCTCAATGAGTTGCGCGCGGGCGGTGAGGTAGGCGGGCTCCAGCAGCCCGCGCAGCGGCACGCGCACGAAATCCGAGTCCGCGAGGTAGATGTCGCGGTCGGCGAAAGCCAGCCGCCCAGCCTCCGCCAGCAGATGCGCGGCGTCCGCGCCCAGCGGGTCCAGCGCCGGGATGTCGAAATGCTCGAGCACGCCCAGGATCTGCCCGACCGCGACCCCTCCAGAACTCGGTGGGCCGAAGCCGCAGACGTGATACGCGCGGTACGGCACGCAGACCGGCGCGCGTTCCACGGCCGTGTAGGCCGCGAGGTCGGCTTCCGTCATGCCGCCTGGGTTCGGGTGCGCGCGAATGGCCGCGGTCACCTCGGCCGCGATGATGCCGCGATGGAGGCCGTCGGCCCCTTCCGACGCTATGCGGCGGAGAGTCTCGGCCAGTGCCGGGTTGCGCAGGACGTGGCCGGCTGGGTGGGGCGTGCCGTCAGAGGCGAAGAAATGGGCGCGCGCCCCGGCGTTCCGCTGCAGGCTGGCGGATGCGCTGGCGATGGCGGCGGCCAGCCGTGGGGAGATGGGGAAGCCCGTCTCGGCCAGCGCGATTGTGGGCGCTACCAGCCGAGCCCAGGGCAGCCTGCCATGCTTGCGGTGTGCTGCCTCCAGCATCCGCAGCAGCCCGGGCACGCCAACGCTCCGTCCGCCCTCCATCGCTTGGCCGAAGGGCATGGCGGTGCCGTCGGCGCGCAGGAACAGGGCGGGGGTTGCCGCTGCCGGCGCGGTCTCCCGCCCATCCCAGGCGGTCATGGCGCGTCCGTCGGCATCGAAGTGCAGCATCAGCGCGCCCCCGCCGATGCCCGACGCCTGCGGCTCCGTCAGCGTCATCATGATGGCGGCCGTGATTGCAGCATCAAGCGCGCTGCCGCCTTCCCGCAGCACTGTGCGTGCCGCTTCGGTGGCCGGGGCGCTCGCAGTGGCGACCATGTGGCGCGTTGCGGGTTGCGCCTGCGCCGTGGTGGCGAATACCAGGCAGAACAGCAGCAGCAGGCGGGGCCAAGGAAAGCGGGGCATGTCGCGCTCCGGAATGACTGCGCTACGCTACGCCATGCCCCGCAATGCCGTCACCCGTCGTGCCGCCGATGCGCGCGGCCGCGCCGCCGAAACCCGCGCCGCGGCAGCTTTGGTCGCGGACGGATTCCAGACTCTGGCCACCCGCGTGCGCACGCCCGCCGGCGAGATCGACCTGGTGGTGCGCCGCGGCGGGCTGCTGGTGTTCGTGGAGGTGAAGGCGCGCACGACCCTCACCGACGCCGCCTTCGCCCTCGGCCCGCGCCAGCGCGCACGGCTGCTTGCCGCCGCTGAATTCTGGATGGCGGAGCACCCGGCGGAGGGCGCGGAGGGCGTGCGCTTCGACGTGCTGCTGGTGGATGGCGAGGGCCGCGTGCGGCGGATCACAGACGCGTTTCGCCTCGGGGATTAGGCGCGCCAGCGCCGGAGCCAGCGCATCACGGGCACGAAGACATGCTCGATCAGCGGGATCATCAACCCGCCCACCACGAGGCCAACCAAGCCTGCGCCGCCGGCCTCGATCACCCAGCCGACAAGCCCGCCGCCGGCCGCGGCAGACCAGCCATGCAGCAGATGCGCCGGCCCGCCCAGACCATATTCCTCCGCGCCATGCAGGATGATGCCGCCACCCACCCACACCATCGCCGCGGTGCCGACGATCGACAGCGTTTGCAGGACGTAGGGCATGCCAAGCACGATGCCGCGCCCCACCGCCGCCACTCCGCTATTCGCCTGCCGCGCCAGCGCGACGCCGAGATCATCCGCCTTCACGATCACCGCAACGGCGCCATAGACGGCCAGCGTGATGCCGATGCCGACCGCGGCCAGCACGGCCGCCTGCATCGCGAAGGACGCCTCCGGCATGGTGCCGAGCGTGATCGCCATGATCTCGGCGGAGAGGATGAAGTCGGTCTGGATGGCGGCGCGGACCTTCGCGGCCTCGAAGGCGCGTGGGTCGAGATCGGTCTGGCCGGTCACCGCCTCATGCGTCTCGGCCGCGTGCGGGGCCAGCGCATGCAGCACCTTCTCCGCCCCCTCATAGGCCAGATACAGCCCGCCCAGCATCAGCAGCGGCGTGATCAGGAAGGGCGCGAACAAACTCAGCGCGAGGGCCGCCGGCAGCAGGATCAGCAGCTTGTTGCGCAGCGATCCGATGGCGATCTGGTAGACGATCGGTAATTCGCGCGCGGCGGCGAAGCCCACCACGTAGCGGGGTGTCACGGCCGCGTCGTCGATCACCACACCCGCCGCCTTCGCGCCCGCCTTGGCCGATTGCGCCACCACGTCGTCCAGCGAGGAGGCCGCGACCTTCGCCAGCGCCGCCACATCGTCCAGCAGCGCGATCAATCCGGTGCTCATGGCCTGTCCAGCGTGGTTGCGCCGCGTCTGTAGCCGGAAGGACCCAGCTCAGCCAGGACGCCCGGGCATCCGATGCCGAAAGGCCAGCGCCTCCGCCACATGTGACCGCGCGACGCGCGGCGCCGCCGCCAAATCCGCGATGCTGCGCGCAACCCGCAGTGCCCGCACCTGCCCGCGTGTCGACAGCCGCAGCCGCGTGGCCGCCACTTCCAGCAGCGCCAGCGCCTCGGCCTCGGTCGTCGCGTGCAGGGCGTCCCACTCCGCCTCCGCGTTGCAGCGGGCGCCGCCTCGGGCGCGCTGGCGGTCCCGCGCGGCGGAGACGCGCGCCGCTACCAATGGCGTTGATTCGCCAGCCGGTGCGCGGGCGAGCTCCGAAGGTGGCAAGGGCTGCACCTCGATGGTCAGGTCCATGCGGTCGAGCAGTGGACCGGACAGCCGCATCTGGTAGTCCTGCCCGCAGGCAGGTGCGCGGGCGCATTCGCGGGTCGGGTCGCCGAGGTAGCCGCAGCGGCAGGGGTTCATCGCCGCGATGCACTGGAAGCGCGCCGGGTAGGTCACATGGGCGTTGGCGCGGGCGATGCTGGTCCGCCCGGTTTCCATCGGCTGGCGCAGCGCCTCCAGCGCGCCACGCGGAAATTCCGGCCATTCGTCCAGGAACAGCACGCCGAGATGCGCGAGGCTGATCTCGCCGGGGCGAGCGCGGTGCCCACCACCGACCAGCGCCGCGACGCTGGCCGAATGATGCGGTTCGCGGAAGGGCGGGCGGCGCAGCAGCTTGCCCTCGACCAGCAGCCCCGCGATGGAATGCACCATCGAGACATCCAGAGCCTCAGCCGGCGTGAGGTCCGGCAACAGGCCGGGAAGGCGCGCGGCGAGCATGGACTTTCCCGCGCCTGGCGGCCCCATCATCAACAGGTTGTGGCCGCCTGCCGCCGCGATCTCCAACGCGCGCTTCGCACTTTCCTGGCCCTTCACCTCGGCCAGGTCCGGGCCGCGCCAGGGTGTCGATTCCAGCAAGGGCGGCTGCGGCGTGCCGAGCAATTGGCGGCCGGCGAAATGGTTGATCAGCGCGGGCAGGTCGGGCGGTGCCAGCACTTCCATGCGGCCGGCCCAGGCTGCCTCGCCCCCCTGCGAGGCCGGGCAGATCAGGCCGAGTTCCCGCGCGCTGGCGGCGAGCGACGCAGGGAGCACGCCTGCCACAGGCGCCAGCGTGCCATCCAGCGCGAGTTCGCCAAGTGCGGCGAATTCCGCGACAGCATCGGCGGGGATCACCTGCATGGCCGCGAGCACGCCGAGCGCGATCGGCAGGTCGAAATGGCTGCCTTCCTTGAGCAGGTCGGCGGGGGCCAGATTCACCAGCACTCGCTTCGGCGGCAGCGACAGCCCGATCGCGGTCAGCGCCGCCCGCACCCTTTCGCGGGATTCGCCCACCGCCTTGTCCGGCAAGCCCACCATGAGGAAGCCCGGCAATCCGGGCGCGATCTGCACCTGCACCTCGATGGGCACCGCATCGATGCCGGAGAACGCGAAGGTCTGAATCCGGGCGATGCTGCTCACGGAACGCAGGGTTGAGGATTTTGGCGCCTAAATCAATCGTGGATGCCCGACAGGAAAAGCGCCAACAGCCCGCCGATCACGTCGACATTGTAGCCGCCCTCCTGGACGATCGCGGTGGATAGGTTTGCGGCGCCTATCAGCGCCGCCGCGCGGGCGAATCCAAACTCGGTGACGCGCAGGAAACCCAACGGCTCATGCTCGCTCGCATCGAAGCCGAGCGAGACCACCAGCGCATCCGCGCGGAATTCCGCGATGGTGCGCAGGCCGTGCCCGATGGCTTCCAGCCATTCGCCATCCCCCATCCCTTGCGCCAGAGGCAGGTTCAGGTTGAGCCCCGTGCCCGCGCCCCCGCCGCGTTCGCCGGCATGGCCGACATACCAGGGGTAGTAGAAGTTCGGGTCGCCATGCACCGACACGGTCAGCACATCGCCGCGGTCCCAAAAAATGCCCTGGGTGCCGTTGCCGTGGTGGCTGTCGATGTCCAGTACGGCCACACGCGCCGCCCCCGAAGAGCGCAGCGCCTCCACCGCCACGGCGGCGTTGTTGATGTAGCAATGCCCTCCGGCGCGTGCCGCATAGGCGTGGTGGCCCGGCGGGCGGCACAGCGCATAGGCGGTGCGGCCCGCCGCCGCTTCCTCGGCGGCCGCAAGCGCGCAGGCGGCGGCAGCGCGCGCGGCTTGCCAGGTGCCGGGTCCGATCGGGCAGGCTGTGTCTGCGGTGTACCAGCCGACCTGACCGACCAGCCAAGCGGGCAGCCGCGCGCCCTGCGCGATCATCTCGGGCGTCGGGTGCATGTTGCCGACAATTTCCGCGCCGGGGTCGGGCAGAGACGCCCAGGCGGGCGGCGCGTCGCGCAGAAAATCCAGGTAGCGAGGATCATGCGCTCGCAGCAGCGCCAGCTGAGACACCGGCGGCGGCGCCTCGGGGGTGATGCCGAGCGAGGCAAGCCCCTTCTCGAGCGCCGCCGCGCGCGCCGGCACCTCAAAATTGGCCCGGAGCTTGCCGCGCATGACGAACCATTGTGGCGTGTGCAGCGCCTGGTCGGGGTGGGCGAAGGCTTTCATGCGGGCAGGCTAGGCGGCGCGTTGCGGGCTTGTCGATTCTCCTGCCCCTGGGCCGCCTGCCTCTGGACAGCGACGCGCGTCGGCGGTGCACTTGCCGGAACGCGAAGGAACCCTCCCCCATGCTCGACCCCGGCGCAAGGCGCGCGATCCTGGATGCCTGCGGCACGCTGCTGGCCGAGACGGAAACCACGCTCGCGCGCCTCACGCGCTGCCCCTCCACGCTGGGCAACGAAGCATCGGCGCTGAACGAGATGGTGCGGAACTACGAATCGCTTGGCCTCACGCCCCGACGGATTCCGACCGACCCCGACAAGCTTACCGGCCATCCGGGTTTCTCGCCGCCGCTGATCGACTATGCCGGGCGCGACAATGTGGTGGCGGTGCATCGACCGCGCGGCGCCGGTGGCCGGTCGCTCGTGCTGCATGGCCATGTCGATGTGGTGCCGGAGGGGGCCGCCGATGAATGGACCACGCCGCCCTTCGCGCCGGAGATCCGCAATGGCCGCATGTATGGCCGCGGCGCCGGCGACATGAAGGCCGGCATCGTCTGTTCGCTGATGGCCTTCCGCGCCCTGCAGATCGCCGGCCTGCAACCCGCCGCCGAGGTGCAGTTCCATTCCGTCATCGAGGAGGAATGCACCGGCAATGGCGCGCTCGCCTGCATGCTCGCCATGCCGCGCTGCGACGCCGTGATCCTGCCCGAACCCGGCCCCGGCTTCCCTGCGATCTACACGGCGGAGGTCGGCGTGGTCTGGGCCTGGGTCACGGTTACCGGCCGCCCGGCACATGTGCGCGACAAGCAATCGGGCGTGAATGCGGTGGAAGCGGCGATGCAGATCTGGTCGCGCTTCGAGGATTACGAACGCGAGCAGAACCGCGCCGAGCACATCCACGCCGCCTGGCACGGCATCAACCACCCGGTGAACGTCAACCTCGGCACCTTCACGGGGGGCGAGTGGAATTCCTCCGTGCCGACACGCGCCACGCTCGGCGTGCGCGTGGGCGTGATGATGGGCAACAGCGCGGCCAATGTCCGCGCCGATATCGAGCGGATCGTGGAACAGGCGCGCGGCGATGCGCGCCTGCGCGGCGCCAAGGTGAAGCTCGAATTCAAGGGCTTCATGGCCGAACCCTGCGTCTTCGACATGGACGCCGAGATCGTGCGCATCGCCAAGCGCAGCTACGCCGAGCTCAACGGTGTCGAGCTGCGCCACTATCCCGCCACGGGCCTGACCGATGGCCGCCACTTCGCGTTGCACCAGGGCGTCCCCGTGGCCTGCTTCGGCCCCGATGCGCAGGAGATCCACGGCATCGACGAAAGCGTCGGTATGGAGAGCGTGCACGGCATCACGCGCACCATCGCGATCACCATGGCCGAGTGGTGCGGGCTGGAGGCGCGATGACCAATTTTCGCCCGAGCGGCGCCCGCCTGTGGGACAGCCTGATGGAATTCGCCGCCATCGGCGCCACGGCGAAGGGCGGCTGCAACAGGCAGACGCTGACCGACCTTGATGGCCAGGGGCGCGCCCTGCTGCAACGCCAGGCCGAGGCGGCGGGGGCGACGCTCACGCTCGATCGCCTCGGCAACATGATGCTGGTGCGGCCGGGGCGCGATGCGGTGCGGAGGCCCGTCGCCATCGGCAGCCATCTGGACACGCAGCCGACGGGCGGGAAGTTCGATGGCGTGCTCGGCGTGCTCGCCGGCCTCGAAATCCTGCGCGCGCTGCATGAGGCGGGTATTGAGACCGAGGCGCCGATCGCGCTGATCAATTGGACCAATGAGGAAGGGGCGCGCTTCTCGCCGCCGATGATGGGCAGCGGCGCCGCCATGGGCATCTTCACCGAGGCGGAGGTGCTGGCGAAGACCGACAGCGCCGGCGCCACCTTCGGCGCGGAGGTCGCACGCATTGGCTGGCAGGGCGATGCCCCGCCGGCCGCGCTGGCAGCGGTCGAAGCCTATTTCGAACTGCACATCGAACAGGGTCCGACCCTGGAACGGGAAGGGCTCGATCTCGGCATCGTCACCCATGCGCTGGCGCAGCGCTGGTTCGACGTGACGATCACCGGCGGCGATGCGCATGGCGGCAGCGCCATGGCCGGGCGGCGGGATGCCTTCATGGCGGCGGCGGAATTGGCACTCGCCATCGAGGCCGCGGCGCTGGCGCAGGGGGCGCGCGCCACCATCGGCCGCGCGACACTGCGCCCGGACAGCCGCAACGTCGTGCCCGGCGAGGTGTGGTTCAGCCTGGACACGCGGCACGACCACGAGGACCAGTTGGAGGCCCTCACACAGGTGCTGCGCGACGCCGCCGCCGGCATCGCGGCGCGGCGTGTCCATCGCGATCACCGATTTCTGGCTCTCCCCTGCCACCCCCTTCGACCCGAAGCTGGTCGTCGCGCTGGAAGCGGCGGCGCGGGCGCGCGGCATTGCGCATCGCGCCATGCCCACCGCCATCGGCCATGACGCCGTCTATGTCGCGCGCCGGTTGCCGGCGGTGATGCTGTTCTGCCCCTGCCACGGGGGCCTCTCCCACAACGAGGCCGAGAGCATCACGCCCGCATGGGCGGAAGCCGGGCTGCTGGTCCTGGCCGATGCGGTGCTCGCCACCGCCGGTATCGCAAAGGAATAGGCGCATGCGCATCGCCATCGGCGGCTTCCTCCACGAAAGCCATTCCTTTGCGCCGCTGCCCACCGGCTGGCCCGATTTCCTGGCGCCCGGCGGCTGGCCCGCGGTGCAGCGCCCAGCCACCCTTCTCGCCACGCTGCGCGATACCGCCGTACCCGCCGCTGGCGCCATCCGCGCGGCGGAGGAAGCCGGTGCCACCCTCGTTCCCCTCTCCTGGGGTTTCGCGAACCCGGCCGGGCCGGTGACGGCGGAGGCCTTCGAACGCCTCGCCGCGCTGATCTTCCACGACCTCCAGGCCGCGCTGGATGCAGGGCCGCTGGATGGCCTCTATCTCGACCTGCACGGCGCGATGGTGGCCGAGCATTTCCCGGATGCGGAGGGCGAGCTGCTCCGCCGCGCCCGCGCTATCCTGGGCGCGGACGTGCCGATCACGGCCAGCCTCGACCCGCATTGCAACCTGACGGCGACGATGGTCGCGCACGCCGACGCGCTGAGCCCCTTCCGCACCTATCCGCACATCGACATGAAGGACGCCGGCGCGCGCGCCGTGGCGCTGCTGCTGGCGCGGATCAAGCTCGGCCGGCCTTTCGCGCGCGCCTTCCGGCAGGTGGACTACCTGGTCCCGATCACCGGGCAATGCACCTTGGTGCTTCCCATGGCCGATGTGATGGCGGCGCGGGCGCGCCTCGCCGAGTGCGTGGCGGAACTCGGCTTCTGCTTCGGCTTCCCCTATGCCGATTTTCCCGGCTGCGGCATGGCGCTGGCGGCCTATGCCGAGACGCAGGACGCCGCCGACCAGGCGGCGGACGCGCTGCTGGCGGAATTGAACGCGCGCGAGGCCGCGTTCACCGCCGAGCTCCTGCCGGCCGAGGCAGCCGTGGCCGCGGCCATCAAGCTGGCACTCAACGCCGAGAAGCCGGTGGTCATCGCCGATACGCAGGACAATCCCGGCGGCGGCGGCCATGGCGACACCACGGGGATGCTGGCCGCTCTGATGGCGGCCGGCGCGGAAGGCGCGGTGCTGGCCTTGATCAACGATGCCGAAAGCGCTGCCGCATGCCATGCGGCCGGGGAAGGGGCGGTCTTGCCCCTCAGCCTCGGTGGCAAGTCGGATGGCGCCCCGCTCGCGGTGAACGCCCGCGTGTTGGCGCTGACGAATGGGCGGTTCCTGTGTACGGGCCCGATGGCCGGCGGCAATTTGGCCGATCTTGGCCCGACCGCGCTGATCAGCCCGCAGCCCGGTATCCGCGTAATCGTCACCAGTCGGAAGATGCAGGCCTATGACCAGGCGATGTTCCGGCACCTTGGTATTGAGCCCACATCGCAGCGCATCCTCGTGCTGAAATCGAGCGTGCATTTTCGCGCGGATTTCCAACCGATTGCCGAGGCCGTGATTGTGGCCGCCGCCCCCGGCCCCGTGGTGGCAGACCCGGCGACGCTCCCTTTCACGAAGCTTCGTGCAGGCTTGCGGCTCCGGCCAGGCGATAACCGGGTCTTCGTGCCGATCACGCCAGGGTGAACGGGCGTAAATCGGCTGTTGTCACCTTTGGGCTATGCGTATCTCCGCGAGGCTCCAGGAAGGGGTGAGCGACCTTTCATCAGGGGGACCGCAGGTGCTGTGTCCAGGCCGAGGGGATTCGGGCACGCCTCGGGCCAGGTTTGTCGTTTTGCGGTTGCACGCATTGCCCGAGGGTCTGCCTGATCTCGCGGCTGATGCGGCGGCCGATGCTGTCAGGCTGGTCGAAGTTCTTCGGGAAGATTGGGAAGCCGGCCGTGTCACCTTCGACGCGCCTGGGGAGGCGCTGTTCGGGGCCTTCAAAGGGGCGGCATTGCTCGGGCTCTGCGGGCTCACAGGCGATCCCTACCTGCGGCAGGACAATGTAGGCCGGGTGCGCCGCCTTTATGTGTTGCGCGCAGCCCGGCGTGTTGGTGTTGGTGCTGCGCTTGTCTCGGCGGTCGAGAAGGCGGGTTCCACTGCCGGCCTCATGCGGCTGCGGGTGCGGTCCCCGGCATCGGCCTTCGGCTTCTATGCGCGGCTCGGCTTTCTGCGCGTGGTGGGGGAGCCTGCAGCGACGCATGTGAAGCTGTTGGTCAGCGGTTCTCCTCCAGGAATTCCATGACCTCGGCCGCGGTCGGGATGGGTGCGACCGCGCCATAACCGGTGGTCGAGAGCGCCGCCGCCGCATTGGCGTAGCGCGCGGCAGCCCAAACATCGTCACCCTGAACCGCGCGCGCCAGAAAACTGCCGGCGAGCGTGTCCCCGGCACCGGTCGCATCGACCGCCGCCACGCGATGACCCGGCAGGCGGGCCCGGGCCTCGCGCGTCGCCACCAGCAACCCATCCGCCCCCATCTTCAGGAGCACGAGAGGGCAGACGTCCAGATAGAAGTCCACGATCCGGTCCGGGTCCGTGCGCCCGGTGAGCGCCCTTGCGTCGTCGTAGGAAGGGAACACGATGTCGGCCATCGCCGCGGCCGTGTGAATCGCGGCGGAGGCGCGCTTCAACGGCCAGAGCCGCTGTCGCAGGTTCGTGTCGAAGCTGACGGTAACCCCCGCTGCCCGCGCGACCTCGATCGCCCGGAAGGCGGCGTCGCAAGAGGCCTCCGAGATGCCGAGCGTGATGCCTGTCAGGTGCAGGACGCGCGCGGTGCGGATCTCGTCTTCCGGGAGGTCTGTCGGACGATACCGGCTGGCGGCGCTGCCCCTGCGATAGAAGGTGAACTCGTGCCCGGTTTCGTTATGGGTCACGAAATAGATGGCTGTTTGTGCGTCTGGATCGCGTCGCACCAGGGCGGTCTCCACCCCCTCCCTGTGCCACATCGCAATGAGACTATCTCCCGGCGAGTCGGGGCCGAGCGCTGTCACCATGCCGACCGACGCGCCTTGTCGCGCCGCGGCAACGGCGGCGTTGGACGCATCGCCGCCATGCCCCTCCAGCCACAATTGGCGACCATCCGGGCCGGGCAGCGCCTGGTTGAACTCCAGCATCGGCTCCCCGAAGCACAGTATTTCGGGCATGGTGCGTGGGCTCCCTCGATGATTGTTTCTGACTGCGCGGTTTTGCCGCGCCGATCAAGCGGAGCCTGACGGCGCGCTCCGCTGTCGGAACGGCAATACATGACACCGGCCGAGTTAGCGTTCGGCCTCAGGCGCCCTCAGGCTTGCATGAGACCGAGCACGTCCCGGGCCGCTGCCTCTACCGCTGCGCGGTCCCCCCGCTCGATAAGGCCTTCATCGACCAGTCGTCCGCCGATGCCGACAAAAGCGGCGCCGGCGGCCAGGTAGTCCGGCGCGTTGCGGGCATCGACCCCGCCGGTCGGGCAGAAGGCGACGTTGGGAAAAACCGCCCGCAGGCTCCGGATATGCGCGGGCCCTCCGGCCGAGCTGGCCGGGAAAATCTTGACCACATCGGCACCGGCGGCGATTGCGCCGCGGACTTCGGTCGGCGTCATGGCCCCCAGCATGGCGCAGCCACCTGCCGCGCGGGCACGGGCGGCTACCGCCGCGTCAATCCATGGGGTGACCAGGAAGCGCGCGCCGGCGGCAAGACATGCCTCTGCAGCCGCCGTGTCCGGCACCGTGCCGGCGCCGATCAGCAGGGCTGGATCGCTTGCCAAATCGCGGATCAGCGCAGGGGCGTCCGGCACGGTCATGGTGATTTCGAAGATCGTGATGCCCGCCCCGCGCAGCCATTCGACGGATCGAGAAGCCAGCGCAGCGGTGCTGGTACGCACCACCGGGATGACCCGCGCCGCGCGAAAAAGCTCGAGCAGGGGGTGCGGCTGCGTATGCATGGGCGTCTCACCTGCGTGTTGCCGCGCGAACCTATCGCCGCATTCCCACCCTGGCGAGGTGGCGCGTCACCTGGTCAGCCGCCGGCGGTCTGGCGTTCGAACGCCTCCGCGGTGGTCAGCAGGGTGGCGCAAGCCTGCCGGGCAAGCACGGCTTCTTCCGCCGTTTCGCCCAGCTGCGCCTTCAGCGCCAAGGCGCTGTCCTCCAGCCCCGCGAGGGCACCCTTGAGCGAGCCGAGCTCGGCCCGGAAGGCCGCCACGGCCGAGCGCTGTTCCGCCAAGGCAGCGTCGAGCTGGCGCAGCGCGACGCGGAGGCGGCGTTCGGGCGCGTCTGGAAAGGTCAGGACGGCGCCATCTGCACGACCAATCACATCCGACGCCATTGCCTGTCTCCGCTGACATATTACTGAAAGCCTAACGTCGTCTCAGGAAAGACACAAGACCAATCTCGTCTAGATCAACCAACCCGCGAGTCCGAGGCACGTCGCTGCGCCCGCCGAAAGGGCCCAGCGCAGCCGCATGTAGCCCGGCGGAACGAGGCCCCGGCGGCAGCCCCAGGCCTCAACCACCGCGGTGCCGAGGATGCCGCTGGCCAGCAACCATAGGCCAGGCGATCCCGGCAGCAGCAGCGCCACCCAGGCGAGCAAGGCAGGCACGACACCGAGGCAGAGGCGCCACGGTGTGGCGGCGCGTTCGCCCGGGGATGCGGCCAATGCCAATCCCCAATGCACCGCGCCGAGAAACGCCAGGATGGTGGCCCCGTATGCGGCCAACGGCACGGCCAGGCCTGGCCTGCCCGTTGCGATGCCGGCGGCCAGGGCCGCGAAGGGAATCAGCCCGGCAGGTCCGAGCAGCAGGGCGAAGCGGGGGAGGTCGCGGTCCATCTCTCCGCTATGTGCCCGCACGCGGCAGGGCCGCAAGCCATCGCCGGTGGTCCTGGCGCCGCCGGGTCGCTAAATAGGTGCCAAAAATTCGGCCGGACCCATGCTCGACATTGCCTTCGAACTGCTGCTGATCCTGCTGCTTGTGCTGCTGAACGGTGCTTTCGCCATGAGCGAACTGGCCATCGTGTCCGCGCGGAAAATCCGCCTGCAGGCGATGGAACGCCGCGGCAGCCTCGGCGCCGCCGCCGCGATCGAACTGGCCGAGGATCCACAGCGGTTCCTGCCGACGGTGCAGGTGGGCATCACCATGGTGGGCGTGCTGGCTGGCGCGTTCGGCGGCGCGCGCATGGCGGCGATCCTTGACGATGTGTTCCTGCTCATTCCGGTGCTTGCCCCCTTCGCGGAGGAAATCGCCTTCACGCTGGTGGTGCTGCTGATCACCTACCTGTCGCTGATCCTCGGCGAGCTCGTGCCGAAGCAGTTGGCGCTGCGCCACCCGGAAGCCGTTGCCGTCATCGTCTCCCGCCCGCTGTCGTGGCTGTCGCGCGCGACGGCGCCGATGATCTGGGTGCTGTCGCGCTCCTCCGCCCTCGTGCTCGGCCTTTTCGGCAAGCATACGCCCGCCGACAGCCAGGTGACGGAGGAGGAGGTGAAGGCCGTGGTGGCAGAGGGTGCGACCTCCGGCGCGATCGAGACCGAGGAGCGGCACATGATCGAGCGCGTGCTGCGACTGGCCGACAAGCCGGTGCGCGCGCTGATGACGCCGCGCACCGAACTGGAATGGATCGACCGGACCGCGCCGCCGCAGGATATCGCAGCCCGGCTTCGCGCCTCCAACGTCACGCGCTTCGTCGTGGCGGATGGCCGGATCGACAATGTGGTCGGCGTTGTGGCCGCCAAGGACCTGCTCGACCAGCTTCTGGAAGGCGCGCCGCTGTCCGTCGCGCAAGCGCTGCGCCAGGCGCGCGTGCTGCCCGATACGCTCTCCGCGCTCGATGCGCTTGAGCGCCTGCGCGGCGACCCGATCGGCATGGCGCTGGTGATGGATGAATATGGCAGTTTCGAAGGCGTGGTCACGGCGTCGGACCTGCTGGAGGCGATCGTCGGCGAACTCGGCCCCGAACCCGCCGCCGAAAGCCGCCCCGCGGTGCGCCGCCATGATGGCTCGCTGCTGCTCGACGGCATGATGGCGTCCGATGAGCTGAAGGCGCGGCTCGACCTGCCGGAATTGCCGCGGGAGGGCACCTACCACACCGTCGCCGGCCTGATGCTGGCGCTGCTGCAACGCGTCCCGCGGGAGGGCGACCGCATCGCCTGGGCCGGCTGGCGGTTTGAGATCGTGGATATGGATGGCCGCCGCGTGGACAAGGTGCTGGCCATGCGGGAGGAGACGGCGGCCTGACAGGTTATCCCGTCGCAGCGTGGCTTTTCGCGATCGGCGCCACGAATTGCGGCTCGGTGTCCCAGGGGAACAGGATCCAGGTGTCCTGGCTGACCTCGGTGATGAAGGTATCGACCGTGGGCTTGCCGGCGGGCTTCGCATAGACCGTGGCGAAATGCGCCTTGGGCAGCATGGCGCGCACCACGCGCGCGGTGGTGCCGGTATCCACCAGGTCGTCGATCAGCAGCCAGCCGGCGCCCAGGCTGGCCAGCGCCGCTTCCGGCGGCTTCACGACCTGCGGCTGCCCGCGCTTCTCCTCGTCATAGGTGACGACGGAGACGGTCTCGATCAGCCGGCAATCCAGCTCCCGCGCGATGATCGCGGCCGGGATCAGCCCGCCGCGGGTGATCGCGACCATGCCATCCCAGGGGCCGCGCTCCATCAGGCGCCAGGCGAGCGCCTTGGCGTCGCGGTGCAGCTGGTCCCAGGTGACGGTGTAGTAGCGCGGCGCCATCGGGCGGCTCCCCTCAATACATTCTTCCGCCGTCGGGGACTTTGATGTCCGGCCGCAGCAACACGACTTCGCCGTTGTCATCGGGCACGCCCAACACTAGCACTTGGCTTTCGAAGCCCGCGATGCGGCGGGGCGGGAAATTCACCACGGCCAGGACCTGCCGCCCGACCAGCCGATCGGGCCGGTAGTGCACGGTGACCTGCGCGGAGGATTGCCGCACGCCGATCTCGCCGCCGAAATCCACCCAGAGCTTGAAGGCGGGCTTGCGGGCTTCGGGGAAGGCTTGCGCATCGACGATCGTGCCGACACGGATATCCACCTGTGCGAACTGGGCGACGTCAATCTCGGACATGGCGCGGTCTACCGTGAACGGGCCGGCCGCGAAAGGGTGGTCCCGGCCGGCGCCCCCTTGCAGCGGCTGCGACCCCGGCGCAAGAAACGATTGCAGGAACCAGGATGGAGGTCCGCATGCTGCCCGAATCGCCAAGCTTCCGCCTGGACGGCCTGCGCGCCCTGGTGACTGGCGCCAGCAAGGGCATCGGGCGGGGTGGCGCCGTGGCCTTGGCCCGGGCGGGTGCTGCGGTGACGATGGTGGCCCGCAGCGGCGACGAACTGGCCGAGACCGCCGCCGCGCTGCGGGCTGAGGGCCTGGCCGCCGAGGCGCATGCGCTGGATGTCACCGACCGCGCTGCCGTGCGCGCGCTGCTGGCCGGCGCGGGCCGCTTCGACATCCTGCTGAACAATGCCGGTACCAACATCCGCGAGCCCTTCCTGGAGGTGCAGGACGAATCCCTGGATGCGCTGCTCGACCTCAACATCCGCGCCATGTTCACCGTGGCGAAGGCGGTGGCGGCCGGCATGGTGGAAGGCGGGCGCGGCGGCAGCATCATCAACCTCTCCTCCATCAACGGGCATGTCGCCGGGCTGAACCGCAGCGTCTACACGGCGACGAAACACGCGGTGGAGGGCATGACCAAGGCGATGGCGACCGAGCTCGGCCCGCATGGCATCCGCGTGAACGCGATCGCCCCCGGCTTCGTGGAAACCCCGCTGACCGCCGGCGTGCTGTCGGACCCGAAATTCCGCGCCTCCCAGGTACGGCGCATGCCGATGGGGCGGATCATGACGGTGGAGGACATCATGGGCGGCATCGTCTTCCTTGCAGCCCCGGCCAGCGCCATGGTCAGCGGCCTTAGCCTGGTTATCGACGGCGCCTTCCTGACCCAGTGATGTTCCAGAACAAGGTAGAGTTTCCATGAAGCGCGACTTCCACGCCCCCGGCCGCAGCGCCGTCTATGCGGCGAACGGCATGGCCGCCACCTCCATGCCGCAGGCAACCCTCGCCGCGCTCGACATCCTGCGCGCCGGCGGCAATGCGCTGGATGCCGCCATCGCCGCCGCCGCCGTGCTCGCGGTGGTGGAGCCGCAATCGACCGGCATCGGCGGCGACTGCTTTTGCCTCTACGCGCCGGCCGGCAGCGGCAAGGTCATCGCCATGAATGGTTCCGGCCGCGCGCCGCGCGGTGCGACGCCCGAGGCCCTGCGCTCCGCGGGCCTCACCGCCATGCACCCCACCTCCCCCCACAGCGTCACTGTGCCGGGCGCCATTTCCGCCTGGTTCGCACTCAATGCCTCCTGCGGGCGCACGCCGATGGAGGAATTGCTGGCGCCCGCGATCCGCTATGCGGAGGAAGGCTTCTTCCTTTCGCAGCGTGTGGCCAGCGACTGGGCTTCGTCGGTCGGCAAGCTGTCCATCCAGGACAGTGCGCGCCGGCATTTCCTGAAGGGTGGCGCGGCCTTTTCGCTGGGGGATCGCTTCGTGCAGCCCGCACTCGCCCGGACCTTGCGCGCCATCGCGCAGCGCGGGCCGAGCGCCTTCTACGAAGGCGAGATCGCGGCCGACATGGTGGCCGCGCTGCGGGCTGCCGGCGGCACCCACACGGAGGAGGATTTCGCCCGCGGCGCCACGGTCGCGGAATTCGTGACACCGATCAGCCGGCGCTGGCGCGACATGGAGGTGTTCCAATGCCCGCCCAACGGGTCGGGCCTGATCGTGCTGATGATCCTCGGCATGCTGGAAAAGCTCGGCACCGCCGACAGCTTCGACAGTGTGGCGCGCATGCACCGGCATGTGGAATCCGCGCGCCTTGCCTATCGGGACCGCGACGCCTTCCTGGCCGATCCGTCCCAGGTGGAGGTGCCGGTCGCGCGCCTGACCGGCGATGCCTATCTGAACGACCTCGCGAAGCTGATCTCCGATGAGCGTGCGATGGCAGAATTGCCGGCGGCGGGCACCGCCGATTGGGCGCGACACAAGGACACGGTCTATCTCAGCGTCGTCGATCGCGACGGCAATGCGTGCAGCTTCATCAACAGTCTGTTCGAAGGCTTCGGCAGCGGCATCCTGGGCGAGACCTCCGGCGTGATGCTGCAGAACCGCGGCTACGGCTTCCGGCTGGAGGAAGGCCACCCGAACTGCATCGCGCCCGACAAGCGGCCGATGCACACCATCATCCCAGGGATGGTGATGAAGAACGGAGAAGCGATCATGCCCTATGGCGTGATGGGCGGGCATTTCCAGCCGATGGGGCAGACCTGGTTCCTGGCCAATCACTTCGAATACGGGCTCGATGTGCAGGAAGCCATCGACGCGCCGCGCCTGTTCCCGCGCCTCGGCAAGCTGCAACTGGAACGCGGCATCTCTGCCAATACGGGCGAGCGGCTGAGCCGCCTCGGCCATGACTGCGAGGTGATCGACAAGCCGCATGGCGGTGGCCAGGCCATCTTGATCGACCGGGCGCGCGGCTGCCTTGTGGGTGGGTCCGACCCCCGCAAGGATGGCTGCGCGATGGGGTATTGAGCGATGACCGAACCTTGTGACCTGTCCGCCGTCGCGGCGCGCCGCCTGATCGGCACGCGCAAGCTCTCCCCGGTCGAGCTGCTGGAAAGCTGCCTCGCGCGGATCGGCGCGGTGAACCATGCGGTGAACGCGATGGTGGCGCTGGACGAGGATCGCGCCTGGGACGCGGCGCGGGATGCGGAGGCGGCGGTGATGCAGGGCGGCTGCCTGCCGCCGCTGCATGGCCTGCCGCTCGGCATCAAGGACCTCGAGGAAACCAAGGGGCTGCGCACCACCTGGGGCAGCCCGATCTTCGCCGACCATGTGCCGGTGCGCGACGAGCAGATGGTGGCGAACCTCCGCACCGCCGGCGGAATCGTGCTGGGCAAGACCAACACCCCGGAATTCGGCGCCGGCGCGAACACCCGCAACCTCGTTTATGGTGCGACGGGCAACCCCTTCGACCCGGCGCGCTCGGCGGCCGGCAGTTCGGGCGGATCGGCCGTGGCGCTGGCCACGGGGATGGTGCCGCTGGCCTCGGGCAGCGACACAGGCGGATCCTTGCGCAACCCGGCGGCCTTCAACGGGATTGTCGGCTTCCGCCCCTCACCGGGCCTGGTGCCGAGCGAGCGGCGCGGCCTTGGCTGGTCGGCGCTGCCGGTGCTGGGCCCGATGGCCCGCACGGCGGAGGATTGCGCGCTGCTGCTCTCCGCCATGGCATCCGACGATGCGGCCGATCCGCTGGCCTATACCCTGCCTGGCAGGGCCGTGCGCCGGGGCGACCGGGACCTGTTCCCGCCGCGCAGCTGCGACCTGTCGAGCCTGCGCGTCGCCGCCACGGCCGATTTCGGCTTCGCGCCGACGGAACTCCACATCCGCGATGTGTTCGCGGACCGCGTCGCGGCGCTGACCCCGCTGTTCGGCCGGGTCGAGGACGCCACCCCCGATTGCGCCGGGGCCGACGAGGCCTTCGAGGTGCTGCGCGCGGCGGCCTTCCTGAATGCCCACCTGGCCAAGGTGCAGCAGCGGCCCGACGATGTCGGCCCGAATGTGCGCGCCAATGTCGAGGAAGGGCTGCGCTACACGCTGGCCGACTATGCGCGGGCCGCAGGGGCGCAGACGCGCATCTACCGCTCCTGGCAGGGCTTCTTCCGCGACCATGACGTGGTGATCACCCCCGCCATCACGATCAGCCCCCGCCCCTGGAGCGAGCTCTACCCCGCCGAGATCGACGGGCGACCCACACGCAGCTATTTCCACTGGCTGGCGCTGGCCTATGCGGTGACGCTGGTGGGGCATCCCGCCATCAGCATCCCGCTCGGCGGCGATCGCGCCGGCATGCCCTTCGGCCTGCAGATCGTCGGGCCGCGCGGCGGGGACGCGCTGGTTTTGGCGGTGGCGGCGGCGATCGAGGCGGCGGTGGCCGGCGATGCCACGCTGGCACGGCCGGTGCCGGACATCGCGAAGCTGGCGGCTGCGGCGCCGATTTCCGCCATGCCCGGCTTCAAATCCTGGGCTTAGGCTACCAGCGGCGGTAGCCATGCCGCGGCTTGTTTCCGCGATGGCCGCGGGCGTCGCGACGGTCACCGTGGCGGGACGCATTGCTGCCGGACGAGGCGATGGCCAGCCCGGCCGGCGCTACGCCGGCACCCGGCGCGATGATGCCGGGGACGTTCACCGAACCGTCAGGGTTCTGACAGGCACCGCGGAACATGGCACTGGCCAAGGCAAGGGACGCAAACAGGCGCAGCGGATGGTCCTCCACGGCGCGGCAGGGTGGGCGCGCTGCTTTGCGCCGCCGCGACCGAACTGTGGCGCCGGTGTGGCGCCTACCCCCGTGCGCTGGAGAAAGCGTTGAAGGTCTGTAGCGTGTAGGTGTCCTTGACGCCGGGCACGCCCTGTACGCGCTCCACGACGAAAAGGCCGATATCCTGATCGGGCTCCAGGTAGAACTTTCCGAGGAGGTCATACTGGCCGCTGATCGAATGCATTTCGCTCAATGCGTCGATCTCATCGGCCATCTGCCTTGCGACGCGATAGGCCTGACCCATTTCACATTTGATCATAACGAAGATCGCGCGCATTGCCGCCTCGCTGCTTGTGGTGCTCAGGATGCGCCACCCGGCCAGGGCGGGGAAGGGGTGCGGCCACCTAACGAAGCGTAACACGGCACAGGGATTGCTTGATTTCGCTGGCGGCGCATGGGAATGCGACGCCGCGCGGCCGGTCAACGGCCGGTTCTTCGGATTGAGTGGGTCAGGAATGTGCGGGGTCGGCGATTGCGCCGGCACCCAACCGATGTTCAGAACCGGGGTCGCATGCGCACCATTTCCCAGCTTGCCGTGCTCGCCGTGATCGGCGGCCTAGGGGCGGCCTGGCACATGTATGGGGAACAGGTTGGCCTGCCACGGCCCCTGGCTCTGGTCGGGCTGGAGGCAGCAGCGCCACCGGCGGGCGGTCCGCGCGGCGGTGGCGGCGGGCCGGTCGGCGTCGTTGTATCCCTGGTCCGGGTCGGTACGGTAATCGACCGCACGGAATCGATCGGCACCGTCCGCGCTGCGAATTCCGTCACGGTGACTGCCAAAGTGACGGGCATCGTCACGGCGATCCGCTTCACCGAAGGGCAGCGTGTGCGCGAAGGCGAAGTTCTGCTGGAGATGGAGGGTGGCGCGCTCCGCGCCGAAGTGGATCAGGCGCGCGCGCTGTTCGATGACGCACGCAGCCAGTTGCAGCGTGCCCGGCAGTTGCAGCCCGGTCAAAGCATCGCGGCCCAGCGCCTGGAAACCCTCGAAGCCTTGACCCGTCAGGCCGAAGGCCGTCTGCGCCAGGCGCAGGCGCGGCTTGAGGAGCTGCGTTTGTCCGCCCCGTTCAGTGGCCGCGTGGGACTCCGGCAGGTCAGCCAGGGCGCGCTGTTGCAGCCGGGAACGGCGGTGACCACGCTCGACGATATCTCCAAGGTGCGCGTGGAATTCGCTGTGCCGGAAGTGTTCCTCGCGCGGCTGCGCGCCGGGAGCACGGTGGAGGCCCGCAGCGCTGCTTATGGCGATCGCCGGTTCACCGGGACGGTTGCCGTGGTGGACACCCGGATCGACACCACCACCCGCACCGTCCGCGTCATCAGTGAATTCGAAAATCCTGACGAAGCCCTGCTGCCCGGTCTGTTCATGACCGTGGAGCTGGTCCTGTCGCGCCGCGACGATGCGCTGCTGGTGCGGGAAGAGGCTCTCGATCCGCTCGGCGACCGCAACTTTGTGTATGTCGTGCGTGACAATCGCGCCCGCCGTGTCGAGGTTCGCCTCGGCCAGCGTCTGGAGGGGGAGGTGGAGATCCTCGCCGGCGTGGCTGCGAATGAACCGGTGGTCGTTCGTGGGCTGCAAAGACTGCGCAACGATGCACCGGTCCGCGTGACCGAGACCATGACCCGGCCGACCTCGTAAGGTCGCTGACGACACCCAGGTTCCGGCCGACACGGGAAAGAACAGGCGATGGTGCTCTCGGATATCTCGATCAAGCGGCCCGTCTTCGCGATGGTCGTCAGCCTGATGCTGATCGTGCTGGGGCTCGCGTCCCTGTCGAAACTGCCGATCCGCGAATATCCGGCGATCGACCCGCCGGTCATCTCGGTCACCACCCAGTATCGTGGTGCTTCCGCCGCGGTCGTGGATACGCAAATCACCGAAATCGTCGAAGCCGCTGTGGCGGGCATCGAGGGCATCAAGTTCATCTCCAGCGCGTCGCGCGACGAACGCAGCCAGGTGACGATGGAGTTCCTGCTGACGCGCGACGTGGACGCCGCTTCCAATGATGTCCGCGACCGCGTCGCACGCGCCCTCGCCCGCCTGCCGGATGCGGCAGACACACCGGTGGTGCAGAAGGTCGATGGCGATGCCCGCCCGATCCTGTGGATCGCACTCGTCTCTGAACAATTGTCTGGAATGGAGTTGACCGAGGTTGCGCGACGCCGCTTCGCCGACCGCCTCGCCATCGTCGAGGGCGTGGCGCAGGTTCTCGTACTGGGCGAACGGCGGCCATCCATGCGGATATGGATCGATCGCCAGGCGCTCGCCGCGCGCGGCCTGACGGTGCAAGACATCGAAGACGCGATACGCCGCGAGAATGTGGAATTGCCGGGCGGCCGGATCGAAAGCACCCAGCGCGAGCTCACGGTGCGTACCGACACACGCATGTCGCGGCCGGAACAGTTCCGTGGCCTCGTCGTCTCCCGCGGGGCCAACGGCCAGATCCTGCTTGGCGATGTCGCGCAGGTGGAAGTGGCGCCGGAAGATACGCGCGGCGGCTACCGGATCAATGGCAAGCCCGCCGTTGGCCTCGGTATCCTGCGGCAGTCCACGGCCAACACCCTATCCGTGGCCGACGGCGTGAAGGAGGAGGTGGAGCGCATCCGTGGCTCGGTCCCAGCCGGCGTGGAGGTTGTCGTCGGCTACGACGAAAGCCTGTTCATCGCGCAATCGATTTACGAGGTCGAACACGCGCTGATGATCGCGCTGATCCTCGTGGTGGTGGTGATATTCTTTTTTTTGCGGTCCTGGCGCGCCACCGTTATCCCGGTGGTTGCGATCCCGGTCTCTCTGACGGCGTCGTTCATCGCGCTCGCGGCACTCGGCTTTTCGATCAATGTGCTGACCCTGCTCGGTCTGGTGCTGGCCATTGGTCTCGTCGTCGATGATGCGATCGTGGTGCTCGAGAATGTGCACCGCCGCATCGAGGAAGGCGAGGATCCGCTGCTGGCCTCCCTCCGCGGCTCGCGGGAGATCGCCTTCGCGGTGATCGCCACCACCCTGGTACTGGTCGCGGTGTTCGTGCCGCTCTCCTTCATGGGAGGCAATACCGGACGACTGTTCACTGAATTCGGCTTCGCGCTCGCGGCTTCGGTCATCTTCTCGGGCCTCATCGCGCTGACGCTGACGCCGATGATGTGCTCCAAGCTGCTGAAACCGCATGAGGGCGAAAGCAGGCTGATCCGCTGGACCGAGCCCTTCTTCCTCGGCATGAACTGGTTGCTGCGCGTCTCCCTCCGGCGTGCCTTGGATGCGCCGGTGATTACGCTCGCGGTGATGGCCGGCATCAGCGGTCTCGCGGTGATCCTGTTCAGCATCGTGCCGAAGGAATTCGCGCCCACCGAGGACCGTGGGGTGGTGATCATCCCGACCACCGGGCCGGAAGGGGCGAGCTTCGCCTACACAGGCGAGCAAGTGGCGCGTGTGGAGCGGATCATCCAGCCGCTGATCGACAGCGGCGAAGCGACATCCATCTTCGCGACAGTCGGTGGCTTCCAGCGGCCGGCGCAGGCGAATGTGGCCAATGTCTTCGTCCGCCTCGCCCCTTGGGCTGAGCGCAGCCGGAAGCAGCAGGCCATCGCGGCGCAGATCATGCCGCAACTGCAGGCCATTCCGGGGGTGCGCGCCTTCGCGCTCAACCCGCCCTCGCTCGGCCAGCGCGGCTTCCAGCCGCCCGTGCAGTTCGTGATCGGCGGGCCGGACTATGAGACGCTGGTCGCCTGGCGTGACCGCTTCCTGGAAGCCGCCCGGCAGAACCCGCGTCTGGTGAACATGGACAGCAACTACCGCGAGACGAAGCCGGAAATCCGCGTCGATATCGATCGCCGCAAGGCCGCAGAGCTCGGCCTGTCCATCCAGGCGGTCGGCCGCACGATCGAGACCATGCTCGGCTCACGTGAGGTTGGGACCTATGTCCAGGCGGGTGAGGAATACAACATCCTGATTCAGGCCCGAGAGCAGGACCGCGCGACCCCCTACGACCTCGAGAACATCTTCGTCCGCGCCAGCGTCTCGGGCACCAACCAGTTCGGCGGCTCCACCAGCAACGCCGCCGGCCTCGTGCCGCTCTCGAATGTCGTCACATTGTCGGAACGCGCGCGGCCGCAGTCGCTGGCGCGGGAGGATCGCGTGCGGGCGATCACCATTTCGGCCTCGCTCGCGCCGGGCTACCCGCTGGCAGAGGCGCTCGCCTATATGGAAGGGGTGGCGCGCGACGTTCTGCCGCGTGAGGCGCGTATCAGCTACCGTGGCCAGTCGCTGGAGTTCAAGGAAAGCTCCGGCGCGCTGTATGTAACCTTCGCGTTGGCGCTGCTGGTGGTGTTCCTGGTGCTCGCGGCGCAGTTCGAAAGCTTCATCCATCCGCTGATCATCCTGCTCTCGACGCCGCTGGCGGTGACCGGCGGGCTGCTGGCGTTGCACCTCACGGGGGGCACGCTGAACGTGTTCAGCCAGATCGGCATGATCCTGCTGATCGGGCTGATGGCGAAGAACGGCATCCTGGTCGTGGAATTCGCCAACCAGCTGCGCGATCGTGGCCTGAGTGTCTATGACGCAGTGCTGGAAGCGTCCGTCACCCGGCTGCGTCCGATCCTGATGACCTCCATCGCCACCGTGTTCGGCGCTGTGCCGCTGGCGATGGCAACGGGGGCGGGCGCCGAAAGCCGGGCGGCACTCGGCGTCGTCATCGTGGGTGGCGTCACCTTCTCCACCTTCCTGACACTCTATGCGGTGCCGGCGCTGTACCTGCTGCTGGCGCCCTTCACCAGGCCGATCGGCGCGGTGGCGGCACGTTTGACGGAGCTGGAGACGCGGCGCCCCGTCCAGCATGCCGCACCGGCGGAGTAGCGGCAGGCCAGACTCGGCGCTAGAGCATGCTGTGTTTACACGGAAGCGTAGCCTGAGTTTGCGAGGTAGTTGGCGCATTCTGCTGGGCTCACGAGATCGAGGATGGCGCCGAGCTTGCGCCAGGTTGTCTCGACAGTTCGCTGCT
>JAESGD010000116.1_pt1 | contig 41445 bp, 27 predicted proteins | sample 9269581 | NCBI WGS metagenome assembly JAESGD01 (sample SAMN14515903, study PRJNA621661) | algae metagenome | isolation source: Cyanomargarita calcarea GSE-NOS-MK-12-04C and co-occurring heterotrophs from... | place: USA: Grand Staircase Escalante National Monument, Utah | collected 2007-12-30 | reverse complement strand
CGCATCAGCCCAAAACATCAAAGGAGAAACGCAGGAACTTGACCCAGACCAACAACACGAACGATACCTAAAGGCGGGTCAATTCTCGGTGGAAACGCCGGGTCAGCTCTCAGTGGAAATCAACACTTCGTCGTCCGCCGTATCGCGTCGGATTCGCAAAAGATCGACCTCAGTGAAGAAGATGCTTGGGCCTATGGGCCCGACCTTCTGGCGGCGATGGGAGCGGATCTGGCAGCGATCCACCTTGCAGGGAAAGTCAGGGCCGACGACATCAGGATCGATCTTACCGGACGCGAGCCGGATTGGCTGCACAACGCCTCAAAGACTGTGGAAGAATTCGTGACGAAAGACTTCGAGAAGTGGAAGAGCTTCAAGCAGGGGGACGCATGAAACAGGCAGTCGTCGTAATCCATGGCATGGGAGAGCAAGTTCCCATGGACACGCTCATGGGTTTTTCGGAGTCGGTGTGGGTTACCGACTCTGACCTCATTGATGCTGATCGTCCCGATTCCTCTACGGGCGCAAAACGAACGACCAACGCGATCTGGTTCAAGCCGGACGAAAATAGCCGTTCCTACGAGCTTCGACGTCTGGCAACTGAGAGCCTTCCGGGCCGTGGCTCCACCCACTTCTACGAATTCTACTGGGCCCATCTCATGGAGGGAACCACGTTTGAGCATTTTCGAGCCTGGGTGAAGGATCTTCTCTGGCGCTCACCGCGTCGAGTGCCGCAAGGGCTCGCCCTCGCCTGGACGGTGCTTTGGATCATCACGATTGTTGCGGCCACCTGCTTCATCCTGTCTCTTATACCGTCCGAGGGCAAGGCCTGGTATTGGGCGGTATTGGGAGGCGTTGCAAGCCTTGCCGTCGGCGGTCTCGTCAACACGCTCCTGCTAAAATACTTTGGTGACGTTGCCCGCTACGTGAAGGCGAAACCACCAAATGTCGCTCGCCGCCAGGAAATTCGCGAGAAGGGGGTGCAACTTCTGGAATCACTGATGGGCATTAAGCCCGACGGGACAGTGACACCACCCGAATACGATCGAATCGTTGTGGTGGCACACTCGCTGGGAACGATCGTCGCCTATGACATCCTCACCCACACCTTCGCGCGCCTAAACACGAGAATGACCGCGGCAAAAGACCAGCCGGAGCTCGTGAAGATGGAGGGTCTCATTCGCCAAGCGACGGGATTGGAACCGCAATTGGCTGGCGCGCCCCAGCAACAGGGCGTGGACCTCGATGCGTTCCAAGCGCAGCAGGCTTTCTGTAGAGCCGAGTTGAATGCGCAAGGCAATCCCTGGATCGTTTCGGATTTCGTAACTCTCGGATCACCACTTGCGCACGCTGAATTCCTCCTCACTCATGACAAAGCGGCTCTCAGGAAGGCGCAGGAACAGCGCATCCTACCAACCTGCCCCCCAACACTGGAATATGATGCGACAACAGAGAAGCGACATATGTCCTATCGGACCGCTGCCGGTGCCGACGCCCCGAGGATACCCCATCACGCGGCGCTCTTCGCATTCACGCGATGGACGAACATCTACTCCCGTCACAAAGCTATCCTCTGGGGAGACATCATTTCCGGTCCAGTCGGCAAACAGTTCGACCTTGCCGTGAATGACAGGACGTTTTCCGGCATTCGCGACATCGCCGTATTACCGGACCCCAAAGACGGCAAAGTCGGCTGGAAATTCTGGCCTCCATTCTTCACTCACACCAAATACTGGACCCTTCCCCAGAGTTGGCGCGTTGGTGCGGCCGTGCCGCACCATATTGCCGAGCTTCGCAAGGCGCTGAAACTGAAAGAAATGTGAGGCCCACTCCCAGAAGCCGGGACTCAGGTCATTGCTGATCCCTGCACCAGAGCCTCTGTCAGTCGCGCCGAACAGGGCCTCTCCATGTGGCGTATGCGAAGACCTTTACCCGATGGGAAAATAAAAGTTAGAAAATCTACATAAGGCGTTATTGCAAAAGAAGAAGAAACGTAACCTTGAGTTTCTCTGCCCTTCATTCATTATATTTCAGTTTTATACAACACGACGAAAAGAAGCTTCTCGCTCAGCAATATTTCGGGGAACGCCATGGCCAGCTATATATCATCGAGTCTTGAATCAATATCCATTCAGGAGCCGCACTTGCTAGAAGCCGCCCGTGCCAAACTATCCTCAAGTGAAAGTCGGGGGTTGATTGCGGAAGCACTACGGCCAGGCCGCGCGGGGGCGTCTCAAGGTATCAATTTCGAACCTCTACGACGGTCGGAAACCCTCGGTCGCAGAAGCATCCGCGCTCGTTTTGTCATGGAGGCGATGATCGAGCGCGAAATTCGGCCGCCGATGCTTGTACAGAACGGCACCTATATTTTGCCTGACGAGCGAGACGCGTTGTCAGAGGTTATGAAAATCATCCGGGCGATCGACCGCAGCAAGATCGATCCGGCAATTGCCGTCACCGGCCGTGTAGAATTCCTCAATGTGCCTGGCAGGATCTATACCGGCACGGGCTGGATCATCAGCAAACCAAAGGACAATCAGGCAATCGTCGTCACCAATCGGCATGTCGCCGAGACTTTTGCCAGGGCTGACATGCGTGGCGGCTATCCCTTCATGATGCTGCCAAACTTCTCCGAATACGAAATGTGCATCGACCTCATCGCGGAACGTGGTGCAACAACGACCAGACGGGTACCGGTGCCCAAGGTTCTGTTCATGGCCGGCTCACGCGCGCCTGACATCGCGCTACTGTCGGTCGAGGGGGATGAATTGCGCGGACTTTCTCCGGTCGATCTCTCTGAACGAGATGCCAGACCGGGCGATGATATCGGTGTGATCGGATATCCAGCCAACGATACAAACAGTTATGATGCGGATCTACAGGCCGACCTGAAGGCATATTTCAACGATGACTATAACGTAAAATATTTCTCCTTCGGCAGAGTCACGGGCGCAACCATTGGCAGTCCAGAATTCACGCACGACGCAACGACGATGCCGGGAAACTCAGGTTCGATTGTCATCGACCGAAGTACCGGCAAGGCGACAGGGCTGCATTTCGCAGGCGAAATCCTCTCCGCCAATTATGCGGTAGCCATTCGTGAAATTAAATCGGTTCTTGCAGGCCTTCAGTCCAAGAGCGTTGTTGTCTCCAAGGCGGAGACAGAAGCCGTCGGCGACGGATCATCACCCGTCGCGTCCTTTGTAGGTCGCGACGGCTATGATCGCAGGTTCCTGGAACCCTTTGACCTGGAACCGCCGAAGCCGGGAACTGCTTGGCAGAACGATCTCGTCGACATCACCGATGCCGATGGAGCGGGCAAGGTGAAGGAACTCAAATATCGCCATTTCTCTGTCTGGATGAGCCAGAGCCGGAAATTGCCACTGCTGACCGCTGTCAATATCGACGGCACGCAATCCAAGCGGATTGGCCGCATCGACAAATGGTATCTGGACGAACGGCTGGAGGCAGAGTTTCAGGTCGACAATGACGGCTACAAGGGCAATCCGCTGGACCGCGGTCACATGGTACGGCGTGAGGACCCCGTATGGGGCGATCTCGAGATTGCGAAAGAGGCCAACAGGGACACGTTTCACTATACGAATGCCGCTCCCCAGCATGAAGCACTCAACCAGCGCGACTGGCTGCGGCTTGAGGAGCATGTGTTGGGCAATGCAAAGACGGCCGGTCTGAAGGTTTCCGTCTTCACCGGGCCGATCTTCGCCGACAAGGACCCCATGTATCGCGGGCTGGTCCGCATACCGATGGCTTTCTGGAAGATCGTTGCGATCGTCAACGCTGAAACCGGAAAGCCCTCGGTGACTGGCTACCTGCTCAGTCAAGGCGACTTGATCCGTGATGTAGTGGGCGAATTTGTCTACGGGCCGTTCCGCACCTATCAAACGGAAGTTGCCGCCATAGGCGGGCTCGCGCGGCTCGACGTCGATCATCTCTCGAAACACGATCCGCTATCCGCAGCCCGCAAAGCCGAAGCACTGGAAGGCAATACCGGCCGCTTCCATGTCATAAGCGCCGGCGTGGACCTGGTACTCTAGAGGAGGGCAGAGATGACTTTAGACGAACTGATCCAGCCAGATGCGGATAGCGAGCCCAAGGACCAATCCGAAATCTGGTATCAGGCCTTTATCAGCTATGCGCGCGAGGACGCCCGCATAGCTCGCAAGCTGCACAAGGCACTGGAGAACTATCATCTTCCACTTGGATTTGGGGCAAGTAGCACCCTGCTGCCCAAAGCGGAAAGACGTACGCTTTACCCATGCTTTCTCGACGCGGCCGAACTGCGGAGCGGCGCGCTTTCAGAACAGATTCAGGAGGCGATCCAGCACTCCGGCGCCCTGATCGTCTTGTGTTCCCGACTCTCGGCGTCCAACGAGTGGGTCAATGCGGAGATCACGGAATTTCTCAAAAGCCATTCACCGGATCGCATATTTCCCGTTCTGATCGACGACACGACGCTTGTGGAAAATGATGTAGAGGAAATTTTTCCATCGACGTTGCGCCTGGCGATTTTCACGAAAGGCGGTTCATCGGCTCCAATGACGGGATGGCAGCCGCTTGCGGCTGATATGCGGCTCGGACGGGATGGCTTTGCACTTTCAGTCCTCAAGCTGGTCGCTGGCATCAAGAAATTGATGCTGCGCGATCTCGCCGAACGACAGTTTCGCCGCGCTAGGAACCGGAGGCTTGCGATCTCGTTCGCACTCGCCTTGATCGTGATCATGGGAGCACACTTTCTCGGTCAGACTATTCAGTCAACCGGTTATCAGGAGATTCACAGCAAAGCCGACAACTCGCTTGCGCAGCTGGCAGCATGGCGGCGTCTTCAGGATATCATCTCGATGGGCGACGCCAAACAATCTCGGGAAGCGCTGGTGGGCTTTGACGCAGATTGCGGTTTTAACGTCGGCGCATGCGGCTATTACGACGAGGAGTATGGCTATACGGCGCAACGCATTCGCACAGCGACGGAAGAAAGTGCCATTACGTCGGATGACATCGCTGGTTTGCTCCCGGAATTGAGAACAGAAATTTCAAAGGATTTTGAACTCTACCACAGGGTTCTTTCGGACCCTTCTCCCGACATACCGGAAATCATGCTCATCAGACGAAATTTCAGTGCTTCGGGAAGCATGAACGACAGGCAGGAAAATCGCTATCTCTATGTATACAAGACCCTTGACCCGAGAGAGAAATATTTCCGCGTCTCTTACGCGCTGATACCGTATGTCGCCGTACCTGACATCCAGCGTGGCGACGCCATCAGAACCTGGGGAACCTGGGCGCCGATAGCGCTTTTCCTCCTGCATTTTCTCCTTGAAACCCTGCGTTTCGGGCGATTGTTCAGAAGGCCGGAAGCAGCGCCCAAAACCGCGGCGATGCGATGAAGGTCTTTCTGTCCTATGCAAGCGAAGATCGCGCAAGTGCGGAACAGGTGGCGGCATCAATCACCGCGCGCGGTCACGACGTGTTCTTCGACCGCCAAAGCCTGCCTGCCGGCGCAACGTTCGAGGACCGGATAGAAGAGGCCATACGAGGGGCCGACGCCTTCGTTTTCCTGATCAGCTCACATTCCGTCGAAGCTGGTGGCTTTGCACTGACCGAGCTCGGCATCGCGCGCAAGAAGTGGACGCGCCCGGGCGGGCGCGTCCTACCTGTCATGTTGGCGAAAGTCGATTTCGCGTTGTTGCCAGCCTATCTCACGTCGGTCACTGTCCTGCAGCCCGAAGGCAATGTACCCGCTGAAACGGCGATTGCCGTCGAATCGATGCGACGGTGGCGGTTCTCCATTTTGAAATGGCCGGCAATAGCGTTGGCTTTTATCACCGCCGCTGCCATGTTCTATATATACCGCCCGGCACCTGATATTTCGGTGATCGCGAACGAGCCCATTCGCTGGGAACGCGGTTTCCTGGACCGGCCACATCAATACAACATCCTGTTTGCACTTTCTAACACCGGGGATCGTGCGGCCAACATCGTCTCGACACAACTGCAAACCGAGCCTCCGACAGCATTGATCATCGTCTCCAGGGGGCCGGAGCCTTCTGCGGAGAATGCAACGGTGATCCAAAGCGGAAGCAAGGATGAAAACCACTTTGTGGTGACATTGGCAGGCGCTCCAGCCGCTTCATTTTTCTGGCGGATTTGCGCGACGCAGGACACCGGTAAGACCAGCTGCAGTGAACGACGGAACTGGGTACCCACCGGCAACTTCACGCCGGACGATGCATTTCTGATCGATCCGAAGATCTCAGCGAAGGCGGTGTTACTGGCAACCGCCGAACACGGATTCTATGTCGCCACGCGGAATCCGCATCGGATCCATTACATCGCAAGGGACGGCAAGATTCTGCGGTCAGTGGAGCTGCGCGCCGAGCCAACAGCGCTCCTGGCGCAGGGAAATGATCTCCTCGTCGGCACGCGGGGGCCAGATCAGCTCGTCCGGCTTGACCCGGCCACGCTTGATGTCAAGGCACGCACCGAAATCCGTTTTCCGCCGGAGTTCCACGGCGCTTTCGATGCACCGGTTTCCTCGACGCCTGTTTCTCTTGCAAGGGGCGGAGACCGCATCTGGGTCGTCACACGCGGCGGCGCTTCGGCTGCCGGTCTTCTTCACTTTTCGCAAGCACTGACCGACCCGGTCGTGCCGCCCTGGTTCAAGGACATCGCCTTCAATCTGGATAGCCTCCATCTGGCTTCCGACGGCCAAGAAATCTGGGGTGCCGTCACAAATGTCACGCCTGCCAGCCTCTATCAGCTTTCGCCGACTGCCGTGAAAGTCTTCGATGGACACGATTGGGAGATCGCATCCTGCGCGACGGACATTCTTCCACAGGGTGACAGCCTTCTCGTCCCGGACTGCAAAGGGCTTATCCAAGAAGTCTCAGTGGGCGAAAACGACCTCTCCACGGGTGCCTTTATCGCAGCCGCACTGGGGTATAAATCCAATGCATTGATTTGGACGGAAATTTACCTTCGTCGCGATAGGCGTGGACAAGTTACCGCCTTTACGAACAATCAAGCCCGCGATAGCCAGATGAGCCTGCTGGATACCCTTGTTACACGGATCAATCCCAAGGAAGGGCTTTCACTGGTATTTGACGTCGAAAATGCCCGCGTCATCGACCTCGCAACAAATGGCGCGATCGTCATGGCGATACTCGATGATGGCCAAGGCCATCGTCAAACGCTCGCGCTAAACGCCGATCCATGAACGCCAACGGAGTTTATTTTCTTGTCGCCCTGATAGCCCTGCGGATCGCTTCGATCCAAAGACCTTCATTCGATGCATAGACGCCACGCTCCCCATTTAGCATAGGTAGGATGCCTCCGCCGTGGTGGACACCGATCACACGCCAGCTTTCGTCAAACACGGGACTGCCGGAGCTGCCGTCTTCGGTCGGGGATTGATAGTGGATGCGGCAAGGCGCAACGCTCTGCGGATCATCGTAGATTGAGCGCTCATAGTCGATCAGCCGGTTGTCCTGAAGCGAGAAGCTGACTTCACGCCCGCCGGGATGACCAATTATGTAGACTGGTGACTTATGCTTGTCGGGCAAACGGCTTGCGAACTTGAGAGGCGGGGTTTCTGAATCAAGTGGTGGCTCGACACTCAGGACTACCACATCATGAGCACTTGAAGGCGATTGCCAGAGCACCTTCTTGACTCTATAGCTTTGATCTCGGGCCTTACCTTCGCCGAGTTCGAAGGTAACCGAAGCTTCCTCCCAATGCGCAGCATTCTTCTCGGGTGGGTCACTGACCACATGGGCATTGGTTACGACGAGCAGTTCGTCCACAGGTTCGAGGCCAAGATCAGAGCCCCGAACGACAAATCCGGTTCCATGAGGCGTATCGTTGCGTCTGATCATCGCAACTGACCGGGCGGCTTTCAATCCACTCTGGATCCAGCGATGAGTCTGAGCCCCGATATTGCCGAGTATTGCCTCGTGACGGACCTTCGGAATCTCTGCAAGACGTTCGAGCGCTTCGGGTGAGACGGAAAAGGCTCCTCCTTCGGAAACCCCAAGTTTGCCCAGTAGCGGGGCCAACAAGCGGATACCTGTCTCGGTGCGGCCAGCCCTCCAGATTTGCTGCAGCTGTCGAGCCGTAGAGGCGAGATCGAAGGGATCGCTGACTTCTTTCACGTATCGGTGATAATGGGTCAGGGCGTTCGCTTCGTCGTTGAGCCCCAGATAAGCCTCACCCATCGTCGCCGACGCCCAACTGTCGCGCTCCTTTTCTGGCTTTGCGGAAATGATTTCGACGATCTCCGCCGCCGCTTCACTGGCTTCGGCGCGCAATTGCTCGGAAAGGGCAAAGCCCCCGTCCCAAGCGGCCATGGCCACGAAGTTGACGCCTTGATAGGTGAAAGTCGGCTTGTCTGTTAACCAGACCTCCCGATAATGGCGCACGGACTCACGAATGGCTTCTATGGCCAGCTTATCGCGAAAACCGCGGCAACGTACGGCCCGGTCCTTCCACACACGGCCCAAAGCAGCTTTAAGCTCGCCCCATGTGGCTTGGGAAAGGTCAGGAATCTCAAGCGCACCTTCAAGCAATCGGATTGCTGCAGTGGATTCGCCTGCCTCGATCATCGACTGCGCAAGGAAGTGAAAGAGGCGCGGCTCTGAACATCCATCCTCAAGAAAAGCATTTGCAAGACGCCGCATGTCGCCAAAGCGACGCCATTTGCGCAGGCATTTCAAGACCTCCAGCGCCAAAGCTGGATCGATCGAACCGTTCTGTTGTGAAAGCCCCTTTATGAGAGCCGAACAGGCAGTTCTCAGCACCTCTATATCCTCGGCTTCAGCCGCCTCACATACATGATGGGCAAGGTTCTCGATCATGCTTTTGGCTGCTTATTTCTGGAGCCAAGTTCGCGCTGCGCTTGTATCAAGACATTGATACGAGGAGGGTCGTTCGGGTTACGCTGGGCCAATTCCAGCGCCTTGTCTAGACTTACGCGCAGTTCGGTCTCAGCCTCAAGCGAAAGGCTTCTGACCGCTTGGAGAAGGGCAGAACCAGCCTGGAAGCCGACGAACGGCGTCTCCGTATCAGGATCAAGCCGGTCGGTCAGCCAATCCAGATATTCCGGATCAGGAAATGTCGAAAGAATAGCGATGGCTGCCAGGCGTTCACCGGCGCTAGCACTGTTGGAAAGCTGCGCAAGATGCGATCTTGCCGAAGGGGCTTCAAAACACATACTGGAAAAAATCGATGCCATTCTTCGCGTCCGGTCCCCGCCGGGCGGCAACGTTTTTCGTATGCTGTCATAGGATTTGGCGAGCTTTCGCATACCTTCCGGAATTGGCGCGTTTTGCACTTCGACCGCGGCTCCATTCCCGGCCGTCCCCGTGCGGTCGGCAGATTTGGCAACATCCGCAATAGCACGTAGCAAGCCCGCCCGCACCCGTTCGCGGAAGCTTGCACGGTTCGGATAGGTCATCGTAAGGCCTATGTTCTGCATCTCCTCTCGGAACTTGATTACACGGGAGAGCTGCTCAATTTCCTCCAGCTTGCTCGGCATGACCGGCGGGGGCTCATCAGAAAAATAAAACATGATGATAGGCCAGCCCGTGGCGTCTCGACGCTTCATCGCCTGGCGGAATTCATGGATCGTGCCGCTGTCTTCCGTCTTGGTCGGCGTTCCGCACCGCATCCACATGATACCCAGATGGATTTCGTAGTCCTTGGGAATTCCTCGATCAACAACTTCCTGCGGTCGGCCAACGTCGGGATAAACGTCGTCCTGATATCTCAGAACCTCTACTCGGACATCAAGATGTGGCGACAAAAATGCAATAACATCATTTATCTCCGCTACAAGCGCTTTAACGGCCACCTGCTCTTCCATGACATCGGACGGTGAGGACAAAAAAATCCGGATCGGCTGCGCCATTCCCCCCACCACGCCCTTCAAATCCTTTTCTGCAAACACGTCTGCCTCAATTGAAAGGACCCCGACGTTAATACAACATAGCATTGAGTTTCTTGCCATGCACACGCAAATCTTTCGTCGAGACAACACGATAGCGCAACTACAAGCAACAGGTTGCCCTACCGCTGAACTTTCATCCAGCGGAGATTAGAGCCTCGGCGGTTTTTGATATGCCAAATGGCACGGTGGGAGCAACCGGCGGGAACACGTAGCATTCACATTGCGCAGCGTTGGGGCCGGTTGCGGCGATATTGTTGAAGCTCAGATGTCGGCCATGCCAGTCGGTGCGCGGATGTATCCGAGAGCATCATGCAGGACGAGGTCTTCGAGATGGAAGAGTCACCGTCACCCCCGAGCGAGGCATGCGCCTCAAGAAAGTGGGAACGACAAAAATTGAAAGCCAGCCGCCAGTCGCTGGAGATATGTTTAATTTAGAATTCGCTCGACGCTGCCCGATTAGCACAGGGCAGGTCCTCGCCCTCAGAAACGCAATAACCACCCCCGGTTATACGGAGGCGATATTGCGGTTGTTTTGTATTTATTTGGTTGCGGGGGCCTGATTGCACCGAGACTGGCATAAAGACCGCGTTGAGAGCGCTAATACTAGCTTTTGGAGGGTAAGCAGAATTTTGGAACACCATCCCGCGTTCTATACCAACAGACTGAACTCACTTTTGTCCCAGCTACCTGGCCTCGACTACAATTCTTGGATGGAGGATGGCAACCTTTAGCCTACCGATGCGACATCAAGGAGATTGTGATATGATTGTCGCAATCGCGCGACCTGCTTCATCAAGATCTTCGAATGTGTGTGCGGCACTCACCTGTAGCCTGAGACGAGCTTCACCGTGCCCTAACACAGGATAAGTCATTGCGGGCGCATAGATTCGTTCTTTAGCCGAGGACCCCGACAGGGAAACCGCCTTTTCTTCGTCCCCGATTTTCAGACTCGTGATAGAATTGTCACTTCGGTAATAGGACAGGCCTCTCGTCTCCAATATCTGTCGCAACCGGCTGAAGTTCGCCCAAAGGCGGTAGTTCAAGACTGGATTGGACCTGCGGATTTTGGTTACCGCAAGCGCCGTTGCGACGTTGGCATTGGTCAGCCCCATCGTAAACATCCGCCCCTGGCTGCGAGCACTTGATTTTTCGATCTGATCTGATGCCCCGGCGACAAAACCACCGCTCGCTCCACCAAGAGCTTTGGACAGCGAGCCCGTGAAAATTAGTCCTGTGAGAAAGCTGGGATGCGTTTGCGGTGGCCTAGGCTCTCAGATCCTCCAGCGCCAAGTTGCGGCTCGTGGCCGTCCAGGCGACACGGTCTGCCTGCGTCCAATCAATCCCAACTGAGGGCACGCCGGCCACGTCCTCAGCGAAGGCGTGGCGGGAAAAAATGCATAGCAGAAACCACAAAGGCGCGAGACATAACCTCGTCGCATACCCCCATGGCAGCGGCCGCAGAATGCAACTGAAATCTAACTATAGCGATTCCCTGACTGAGTGAATCTGTGGGGCTTTGCAAATCAGACGCGGTCTAATTCAAACTATCTGCCGATGGAGGTCGGCAGATATGTCAAAAGCTCTTTCTGTCGATCTGCGAGTTCGCGTGCCTGCTGCTGTTTGCGCTGGCGCGACCCACCGAGAAGCTGCTGAACGTTTCGGCGTGAGTGCCGCAATCGTCAGCCGCTGGCGAAATCTGCAACTTCGCCAAGGCGACGTGCGACCTGGCCATCTTGGCGAAGATCGAAATTCCCGAAAGATAGAGGCCCATAGCGAGGCGATCATGGCATGGCTTGGCGAGCACCGCGATGGAACCTTGTTCGAGCTGCGCGACGCGCTTTCTACGCAGGGCATCACGATCAGCAAGCCAGCTTCGCACCGGTTTCTTGTCCGGCACGGCCAGACTCGTAAAAAGGACTGGCCACGCGGTAGAGCAAAGCCGTCTCGACGTCCTGGAACAGCGTCAGCAGTGGTTCGATGATCAACTCGACCTTGATCTTGCCAAGCTCGTCTTCATCGACGAAACCTGGATTGCGACGAACATGGCACGCACGCACGGACGCTGCAGGAAGGGAGAGCGCCTGCGAATGGGCTTTCCGCACGGCCACCGCAAGACCACGACACTGGTGGCTGGCTTGCGCAGCACGGGAATGGTTGCGCCGCTCGTGATCGACGGGCCGATCAACGGAGAATGGTTCGAGGCCTATGTCGCCAAGGTTCTTGTGCCGACACTGAAGCCTGGCGATGTCGTCATCCTTGACAATCTCTCCAGCCATAAGCGACCGGCGGCGCGTAAGATGATCGAAGCTGCCGGTGCGCGCATGCTGTTCCTGCCGCCCTACAGCCCAGACTTCAATCCCATTGAAAAGGCATTCTCCAAGCTGAAAGCACTCCTACGCAAAGCGGCAGAACGCACTGTGACCGGCCTTTGGGACAGGATCGGGAAACTGATCGACCTCGTTGAGCCTCAGGAGGCCCGCAATTTCTTCACATCATGCGGATACGATCCAGCATGAAAGGCAACCGCTCTATAGCTGCAATTCCATTATAAAGCTCGCGTCTCTACAAGCGGCTTGAATCGAATGCTCGTCACTTAGGTCGCAAGAAATGAAAGAAAGAGTTGCATTGCGGTGTAGAACGGATTGGCGACCCCGCCCCTAAAAGTATTATGAATCGGATAGATCCGCTTTCTATTCTTCAATACTACCTTTGAAGTACCGAGTCGCGTCGCTTTCATCGTTGTTCATTGAACAGCACAGCCCCTGTCCACCCACGTCTCGCTTCCTCCAGCACGCCAAAGCCATTGTCCCGTTTAAGGGAGGATCACCGTCAGAGAATATCGGTTGAGACCATTCGAGCCTGGGCTTACCCACTGCCTCGTCAAACCTGGCGAAATTACAAAGGGATGTAGCCAAAATGCAGACGCATCCAAGCTTATACTCGTCGGACTTTGCAGGCAAAGCATGGACAGTCATAAAGACAGCAACTAATGGAACCACAATAAATACTCGCATGGCTGCTCCAGAAGCAATACAGATAATCGATCCTTAGTTTATCACAAATATTTTCTTGCTGGAAGCCCATTCGCAGGTAGTGACCGTGTGAAGTAAAAAGATACGGACCTAAGACCCGTAGTCTCGTCATCATTGAAATGATGTATCCATATGATTTTTCTGGAGACAACCGGTCTTGCGCTTCTCACGCCGGAATTGATGAAACCTGTTCGACAATCTGATCTTCCCGCTCCTCTTGCGTAAGGGCTATGCCGACCAGAACTGGCAGGAGTCGATCATCGAGAAAGGCGGGCTCGACTGGACGATTGTCCGCCCTTCCATCCTGAACAAAAACCCGGGGGAACGATGGCACGCGCAGTTACCAGCCTGGGGAGTTTCCATGGCGGTTCGATCTCGCGTGAGGACGTTGCGACCTTCTCTATCGATCAGGTCGCTTCGGATCGATGGCTGCGTCAGACGCCGCTCATCACCTCGTAATTCTGGTGACGAGGGAACATCGACAGATAAGAGTCGAAGGTCTCTCCGAAGGGGGCGTTCATGCAGATTTTCGCTGGCAGCCGGTACCTAGGGAGCGGTGCCGATCGCATCTCAAGTATCCTTCAAAAGATGGAACGACCTGAGCGGGAGACGTCCTTCGAAGTATCCGCGGCAAAGTCGATATCTGCTGGACGAGACACACAATCTTCGAGAACCCACCTTACATCTAGTTGCAGCGAAGTTGTGTTGCCGGATCTGCGCAGACGACCTTATACTGCGGTTTGGTCGCCGGAACGGTGCCACCGGGAACGTTGGGCGCAATTACGGTCGCCGACCCACCCTTGGCATTTACGTAGACCTGCAGTTTCGACTGAAAGCTCTTCCAGAGCTTATCCGCCCCTTCGAAAGCACGCTGTTCTGCTAGCTTTACTTGGAAGGGATATACGCGGTCGAATGCCCGTGTGTAAAACTCCATATGACGGCCCACGTCGCGCAACCCGAACTGGCGGTTGCCGGCGACGGGGTGCGTTCCAAAGCTCCCAGCTAAGCCATCGTCGATGGGAGAGAAAATCCATGAAAAGTCGGTAGTCTTGCTCACAACGACGGCCCCGTCATCATGTGTCATATCACTAGTTTTGATTACGAAAACCATGATCGTACCAAGAAGCGCGTTGCTGTGCGAACTCCAGTCACCGTCGTCTTCCGTTGTGTAGCCGCCAAACGTGGAAACGTTGTGGTCGAAAAAATCATTCAGGTTTTTTCGAACATCCCAGAAAAACTGGGCCTTGTTCCTGCCGGCCGGCAATTTGTCTATTCGAACGACGTATTCGTCTACGTTGATCGCAATCCCGTCGCCATCGTCTATTCGCTGGACCTTATAGTCCTTGTTGACGTGGCCGCGTCCAGCCCTCACCTGTTGCAGCGTGGCCGCATCCGGTTTGAATTTTGCAAGGTCGCTCCAAGGGGACCAGACTTCCGCATATGCATGCGTCGCGCTCAGCATGGCTATCACTGACACTGTCAATCTCAACATTTGCATTGGTAAACCCTCCCCCCTATTTCGCGTGAAGCGCGCCACACGCCATCTCATCGGTCTCGTTCCCGACCGCCACCTAAATCACGCCTGAAGGTTCCGCTACCGGGTTCGCCCATCAGCCCCGACATCCCGGCCGCAGAGCGGCAGCAAGACCTCCAGCACAATAGCCAGTGCCACTACACCCGAGAAGCCCATGCCCGTCCCTCCTTCATGCAGGATCCAGAACCACTCGTGCCGACCCCTATTTCAGGTCACTATCGGGTCCTAGGATGCTGAGAAGGTTCAGGCGCGCCGCAAATCTCGGTCCGGAGTCCACGAATGTCGCCGGGGTGAAGATATCCGAGACGAGGGCGGGCTCGATCGGATAGGTCGCTGGCATGAATGTCTCGATCTCTTCTGCGTAGACGTATACCACACCCGGTCCCAGCGCCTCGATGTCCTTCTTGTTCAGGTCAACGGACCAACTGCTGTTAGAGTGGCTGTTCATCAGCGTCGAGCGATAGGTCTTTTCCGCCTGCTTTACAGGGCCGAACGGAACGTTCTTGAAACCCATAGGCACGCGACGCAGATCGCCCTCGTAGCCGCTCTCGTGCATCAGGCGGAAGCGTATCGTTGGCAGGTGTAGGCTACCCAGAGGATCATCCTTCGCCTCATCTTGCCCGGTTTTCGACTTTGCATCCTGCTGCTTGTCTCTAATCGACTCCGGCGGCTTGCTGGGCACCCGCCTGGCCTGGTGGCTTGGACCTGTTACAGTGGCCGTCACCCTCACCGTGGCAGCAGGTTGCGACCCCGCGGTCGTAGCCGATACCGACTTCTCCTCGAAGGTCGCTGACAGGGTTCGCGATGGCAGCAGTTGTGTCCAGACGACAACCGGCTCGGACGCCTGCAAGGTTGGATGGATGGTATTCTTTTGATACCGAACGAGCCCGAAGCGTACGAACAGGTTAGACGCCTCAGCCGCCTGGATGTCGAGGTCGACGAACCATTGCTCCCTGTCGACGTCGAAACGCGGCTTGTAAATCAGTAGGTCGGCAGTCTCTAGTACGGTGATGTTATCAGGCGCTCCCGGCGGTTTTGGAATCTGCACCGGCACGATAACGTCGCGCACCTGCCTGGGTGGTGACAGGAACGCTTCCGCCGAAAGACCTGTAACCAGCGGCGCATAGTCCTGACGGGTCGGATCTCCGCCCCAGCGCGAAATGTAGGGACCGAGAGGACCGTACCGATCGTCGGGCATGAACGCATCGCCTCCCTCCGCCGACTTGCTGGAGGGCAGCATGACTATGCCGAGCTCCTCCTCCTCGCCCGCGGAAAACCACCCGCGCTCAAGGTAAAGGCGCACGCCGCTGATGCGTTCGATGAAATCTTCTGTTGTCCCCTTAGTACCTGACGTGAAGCGAAACACGGGAACGGGCGATAGCCCCCCGCATTTGGATGGACGGCCGCTCGACGGCAGCCACACAGAGGCGGCGCTTGCATTCGGCGCGATATGTACCCTGTTCGGCGGCTCGTCCCCGGTTTCCTCGGGCGCCAGGTAGGTCGAAAGCTCCGCGGTTGGCATACTTTCCAGTGATTGTTCAACCGGGACCAGCGCCTGGCGCAGCCGCACGACCGGCAGTTTGCTTCCGTCTGCTCCCGTCCAGCGGGGGGCAGTCTCGAAGTCCGCTCCAAATCGCGATACGGCGCGCAAGCGCAAGTGCAGCTTTCGCGCCTTGCCGTCCGGAAAGACGTGCAGTTGAGATGCACTAAAGAGCGTGTCTCCAGCTGCATTCGTCACTCGCCTGCCGAGTTGTGCTGCGATGTGAGCAAGGGAAAGGTCGATCACATCTTCGGATGCCCCAGCCTGGGTCGATAACAGCGGCCCGGCTCCAGGCGCCGCTATGTTGTCGATACGCAGCAGCGTGACTTCGGAGCGGTGGAGCTTAACGGACCCGGTCTTGAGGTCGATGGCCTCAAAGCCATAGACGTCGATATCCTTTGCCGGACGCCGCTCGGCCGGGATCGAATTTCCGTTCTCGTCGGAAATAACTGTTCTTTTGGGCCATGCGCCCGCTACTCGCGCCTTCGGCGGACGCCGCCGCGCGGGATCGTCCAGTAGGACCTCGCGGGGGGAAACGCAGGTGGCCAGTACTTCTATCGCCGACGTCGTGCGCCGGTCGAATGTGATCTGACCTACGAGAACGAAACTTTTTGTCCCGGCCTCATCCTGAAGTTCGGTCGCTTGGAGCTTTTCAAGTTCGGCCAACGTGATCTGCGGCGTTGCATATCTGGAGGTGTCGAATGCCTTGCGGTATACGCGCAAGCCCGACCCCTGAAACGACGGCGGAGCCAGCGGCCTGTTTACAGCGTGAGCGACACGCATCGAAGCGACACCGGCAAGTTCTTCGATATTGCCGCCGCCGCCCCGGTGCCTGCCCTCGCCGCAGGTGAACTCCCTGATGTCGCGGGCGAGCTCAAGCAGGCGATCGTCGGGCGGCACGTCGAAGAACCCGGTCGTGATGTGAGGGGCGATCAACGACGAAACCGAGCTGCCGGCACGCTCTAGTGCAAGCTTGTAAGCGCCGAGCGTCTCCGTTAAGGCGAAGTGCGTTGCCAGGCTGTTGTCGTCTTCACCCGGCAAATAGAAGGCTTCCAGATCGAAGTCGTCGCCGGGCGCCAGGGTCACTTCGACACGTTGCGCCCGCTGACCGCTCTTGCCATTGAAGGTTAGGCCATCGGTTCGGATGGAAGTGGCCGGGCCGATAGCAGGCCGGACTGAATCACTGGCGGCCTTCTTGACGACGACGACCGCCGGCATCGCATCGGGATATTTTGATTTCGCGTCATACACTGGAACTTTCGACGCTGGACCGACATAGGTGCCGTCGGTGCGGCGGCGCAGTCTCAACACCAGGACGCAGGCATGGGGATCTGGGCAGTAGGGCCGCGACGCGATAGCCGGCCCGCCCAGATCCTGGAACGCCTTTCTGCCTATGAAGATAGCTGCGCCTCTGACGGCCGGGCGATCCTGCTCCGGGGGAAGGTTCCAGCCTAGAGCCAGCTTGCGCCTTGTCGGAACCGGACCGAAGGCACGCTGCTCTTCGATCTGAGCGATCGGGAAGCCACCCTGATCGGCGATGGCAATGTTCGACTTCGCCGGCGGCTCGGTGACGCCGAAGGCAATGTCGCGCAACCCGCCGCGTGCGACGTCGCCGCGGCCGGCGGCATCGTCAAAGACACCGGCGCGAAGAAGCGTGTCCAAAGCTGCCTGCGGCGGGACGAACACGCGAACAATTTCTTCAGGCGTGACGCGGTCGGTCGCCGCAACGTAAGGCCTGCCGTTCACCTTTCGCGGCAGATTCTCTGGTGCGACATACCCTGCCGGCACACTGCGCAGCACGGCTGAATGGACTGTGCCGAAGTCCATATCGTCGATCTTCGACCGAAGAACGGACCCGGGGAGAATGACGGTCGGCGCGCCAATCGCATCTTGCCTGACAAATCTGCGCATGGGTATCTGCGCTCGCTCGCTCGGATCGCGCGGATATGTGTAGGCCTGCGTCGGACTTTCATAAAGACTGGCGGCATCTTCAATGCTGCGCGACCGCCCGCCAAGATATACGGCCCGCATACCAAATCGGTAGCTGCGCCCGTAGCGCAGCGGCGGCGCCAAGGCTTCCGGCCGGGCTCCTGCTGCAGGCAAGGAGTGCCGTTGCAGAAATGGGAGGAGCACGGGATCGTCCGCCCCTGCTCTCGGGGCGGTGTTGGCGCCCATGGGGGCGCCGGTCCAGGTGGCAAAGGCCTCGTCGACAAAGACGTCCTTGTCGGTAGCACCGCCGCCTGGCGTTTGAGCCAACCGCGCTGACGGGCTAATAACCGCCTCTTCAAGTGTACGGGTGCCGGAAGGCCCCCTTGGTAGAAGGACGGAGTCCGCCAGCGGACTCTCGATCTCGGCAAAATCGTCAACGCTCTCCGCGTCATCCCGGCGAAGTCCGTAGGTTACTATCTTGCTGCCGAGGGCACGCCACACAATACCAGCGTCGGTTTTCATGCCGGCGTCGAGGCGGCGGCCGACGACAACGTCCTGCGCGTAGAGCTCGACCTCCTGCTTGTCCTTCTGGTCAGACGTCCTGCGGATCTGGGCGCGCACATCCTCCGCGCGGCGGCGGTCTATAAGTGTCATCCCGGCGGTCTGGAAGCCGCGTTCATCGGCGTCCGGACCAGCAAGCGGGCGCACCACCGCCTCGGTCGCGTGCCGGACATCGAGCGTAATCAGGTCATAGCGCGGCAGAGCCTCGCCGCGCGCACAATCCGCGCCCATCAGGAATAGGCCTTTCTGAAGGTCGCCCCTTGTTTCGTCCGGCCGCGGCCAGCCATCATCGTCTACGGCGCTCCATGCCCTGCCGAGCAACTGGTCCCGTCCATTGAACTTGAACCGTACTGGAAATTCTCCGACCGAGATCCACGGCGCCTTTAGACCCGCTTCGTTGAGTTCTATGTCGAATGCGAAGCCAAAGAACCGCGACCAGGCGGGTGAGGAGACAAGCGCCTGATAGATCTGCACGACCCGCTCGAGCAGTGTGTTCGTCTGATCCGATGCAGCCTGCTCCCAGGTTGCCGCGGTGTGGCTTGCGAGGGCCGTCTGGCGCGTTTCACCCTGCGAAGAAAGGTCGTTCAAATTGGGCTTGCGCAACTCCCTGCAGGCATCCGCGGCGGAATTCGTCCGCTCCTCGCGAAGCGCATCGAACGCTGCCTCCAGCTCTGCCAGCTTCTTCGCAGCAATCTGCTTCTCATACTTGTCTTGCGCCTTCTTGTCTTCGCTCGGCTTTTTCTCCTCCTCATCAACGACGACCGCCGTGTCGTCGTCGCTCATTCTGAACGCTCCGCCATGACGGTTCCGCCGCGGAGCGGTCCGGCCTTCGATGAGATCGCTCACGCGCTTTGCGCGCTCGAATTCGAGGAGGAGCGCGAGATCTCCATGCTTGACCGGCATAACCGCCCTGAGGGTCTGTTGCTGGCCAGGCTCCAGGGCTTTCTGTGGTTTATACGAAGCGTCGGCCTGGGGCTCCTCCGCATCCGACGGCGGCGATTGCTGGCTCAGACCGTTCACGAACATCTGCGACGCCAAAGACCGATGAATGGTCTCCAGCAGCTTGTCCCAAAGGCCATCCCCATGAGGCGGAACGATCGACGCCCAAGCCGCATTCAACTGCGACTGGACGGCCGATAGGTCTCCCTGCAGGAGGGTGGCCGACTTTTCGACGCTTCCCGCCTCGGTCGCTTGCTGCGCGAGGCGGATCGAAAGGCTCTTGACTGGCCTGCCTTCCGAGCTGGCGATATCCTGAAAAACGTGACCCCTTACTACGCTCGGCCATTGGTCCAGCGGGAAACCGTTGTCGTCGGCAACGGGTGTTGCGATCAGCGTCATGCGTAGTCGGCCGTCGACGGTGCCGTTGGGAATGACGCGAAGCACGGGTTTGACCTTCGGCATGGTGTTCATTGGCGCGTCTCTGGCTTAAGCAGTTCCGGGTCGAAATAGGCAAGATAGTTGGCCACTGTCGTCTCGCTGAACGGCGTCGTGTCGGCCTCGACGTTCGGTGTTGTCGTCTTGCCGGGACCCGATCCCGATGTAATGCTTCGCGTGTTAATTGATCGGTCGACCCCGCCGGGCCCACCGGAGTCGCCGCCAAACGCTTCGCGTCTGTGGCTGACCGCAACCTGGAAGTCATAGTCCACGATGCCCATGGAGAAGGAGAAGGTGAACGTCGCCTCCCCCTCCATCGCGCCGCCCGATTTCATGCCGAGCCGGACATAGAGCGAAGCGTAGAAACTGAATATCCAGATGCTGGCCTCGCCGCCTACGAAGAACGTGCCGTAGATGTCGGTGAGGGTGCGGCTCCCGTCCTCCGATTCCACTTTCATCGAGCGGATATAGAAGCCGCTCGTAAGGCGGCCCCGCGCGACGAGGGGACCGGTAGAGAAATCAGCGACGCCGCCGAATTCAAAAGATGCTTCGAAACCGCGGAAGCCTTGTGCATCGGCATGAATCGCCACAAAGCCGCCGCCGCCATAGGGCGGCACCGAGATCAGGAACGGCGCCATGGCGCGGCCCAGCGCGAAACGGAACATTGCCGCTTCGCCGTCGAAGGGCAGCGTCGCCGCGGCATTGAGGAGGACATTGGAGAAAGCGACGCCGCCGAGCTGAATGGTGCCGAGATTGATTCCATATCCCGCGAGAATGCCCGGCCGGTCTGGCATGGGCTCGATGAAGAAGCCGCTCCCATCCCCGGATGGTGTCATGTAAGTCTGAAGAATTGCAATAAACTCCAGTTTCGGGCCGATCTTGAAATCGCGGTAGTGGACGTCGAAGCGCGGCGACGCTCCCAGTTCGAAGCCGAAGTCGACGCCGTCAAAGATGAGCGTCACCGCGTCAAAGACGCTGCCAAGCAACCTGACGTCGAAGGGACCGATGCGGCCCTTGGCATGCATGTCGGCCTTCGCTTGCGTGAGGTCGATCGTGGCTGTCATGGCAAGCTCGAAGCGGCTTGGGGGCTTTGGAGTGAAGACGCCTCCGGATATCTTGGCTATCTTTCCTGCATCGAAGTCGAACCCGAGCGAATAGCTGAGTGTCCGCTTCATCGGAACCAGCTCGGAAATCAGCTCCTCAACCTGATCTCGCATTGTTGCGATGTCGACTAGCGCGGAAAGTTCGCCACGCGAAATGTCGTCCCAGATCTCCTGTATCTTGTCGAATATCTGCTCGACGGCGGAACGGCCATCCGAAATGGAATCGAGAAACGCGCGCAGCTCAGCGCGTTTGGCCGATACGATGTTCGGCGCGGACGCCCGCGTTATCAGGTTGTCTATCGCGGCTTTCTCGCGCGCGAGCTTGTCGCAGTTTGTATTGTATTCGTTGCACGCGCCCAGAAACGGCTCAACGGTCAGCGCCCGCTGTACGGCCGGCCCCGCGACCGGATAGTCGTGGGCAGTCCGCACGAGATCATCGCGAATGCGAAGGATTTCATTGTAGGCGTCCTGAAGGGCTTTGAAGAGCTCGCCCACCGGTTTGTCGAGCGCCTGACCTGTAAGGCTCTCGGGCAATCCCCTGGCGCGGCCTACTAGAGCGGCATACGCTTCCGAGACATCCTGCAGCGCTTTTTCGATCCGGTCGGTTCGGGCGATCCCCTTTCCGTCCTCAAACAGTTGCCGCACAGTGCTTCCGACGTCCACCTTTGCAGCAAGCAGCTGTTTGACGGTTTCGCCGGAGGGGGCGGGCGGCAGGGCAAGCGTCGAGATTCTCGCAGCCAGGTCACGGGATTCGTCGTCGACGTTTCTGAGTGCAGCGACTAACGCGTCGCGCTCCGTTTTGAGAACATCCGGGATCCGCTTGAGAACGATCCCGGCGGCGAGATCGAGAAGCTGCCCCACCTCGGGAGCGCCGACACTCGCCACCACCTTCGTCCACCGGAACAGCGTGTCCAGAGCGATCCGCAACGCCGCGGCGGCGTCCGTGTCCCACCGGTCCAGCTTTGACTTTATATCACCGCCGAAGGCCGCGTCGAAGGCCCCGCCTGTAGCCGCCAGGACAATGACGTCGAGGTGATTGCCCAGCAGGTCGAACACGCTTTTCGCTTCGGTACGGATCCGTCCCAGGCCCTTCTCGGCCTCCGCAGCGAGCACGCGCAGCCTGTCGGCCACCTTCAGCATGTCGGCGGGGGTCATGACCGGCGGCGTTCCCGTGCCCGTAGCGAGCGTGGTCAACTCGCGGTGCGCCGCCTGAGCAAACCCCACGACCGCGACAACCTCGCAGAAAAGCCGTCGATAGGCGGGTAGGGTTTTCTTGAAAGCATCGATGGCGTCGCGAACCGGCCTGGCGCCGGCGTCAGCCGGCAGCTTGCCGTGCGCCTCCGTGAGACGGGTCTCGAGGTCGAAGGTATCGACCACAGAGAGGGCGAAATCTTCAAGGAAGTGCCGCGGCGACAGTCCGTCGATGATGGAAGCAACCGCTTCCGCCTGCTGTGGGTCTTCTACCGGAAGCCCCCCGACGCAGGCCGCCGTCACTGTCGCAGGCAACTCCGGGTCGATCTGCGTGTTAGCGGCGACGGTCCCGGCGGCGACATGCACGAGGCGGGCGAGGATTGCATCCACCCAGGCGCGAAGCTGCGCTACCTGTGAGGCAATCTCATTCTCGATCTCCGCCCTGAATGCGAGGAGGTCGATGCTGAGATAGTCGCGGCCGAGCTGGACGAGCTGGACGAAGACCCGCTCCGGCCTTTTCGCTTCGACCGCCTTCACCAGTTCGCGCAGCAGCTCGGCAAGCTGGACGATGGCGCGAACTCGCGCCACCCAGATCGTCCATTCGGGGGTGGGTTGAAACTGGCCGAGCCACTTGGTGATCTCGTCGCGACCGACAAGCAGGCGCGCGTGATAGGCGGCGACGGCGGAGGCGACGATCTCCCGGTCCTGCGCGGAATGCGTACCGAACCAGTCCAGGAACAACTGGGCCAGAGAGGGATTGCGCAGGCCTGCTTCGATTTCCACAGCCCGCTTGATCGCACCGTCGAGGAACTTCAAGGCGATTTCGGCAAGTGCAGTGCGCGGGTCGGTCTGGCCGTTCGCGAGGCGTGACACGATATCGTCCAGATCGACGTCGACGGAGCGCAACCCTCGTAGAGCTTTCGTCGAGAGCTCGTATATTTCTTCGCCGCTCTGCGAGACGGCGATGAGCGCCTCGATCTCGTACCAGGGCAGTTCGTTGGCGAGATAGAGAAGAAGCTCGCGTGCGATGTCCTCCTTGACCCACTGGAGGGCCGAGACGAAATCCATCGCCGCGGTCTCGTAGGCCCTGATCTGGGCCTGTATATCGCCGGCCACCGCGTCGAACTGGCCGCGGGCCGCCTGCTCGATGCGCTCGACCGGGTTCGCCGCCAAGCGGCTCAACTCGCGCATGAATTGCCGGCTCGCTTCATGCACAGCCGCCAGGCGGCCGAGGATAAGAACGGGATCCTCTTCGCCCATTGCCTCGAGCAGCGCGGTCTCTAGTTTGCTTAGCCCGCGGTCGATCTCCGGATAGAGATGGCGCAGCGATGTCGCCTGGAAGTCCCGCGGAACCTTCAGTGCCTTCTGGAACTCTTCGATGACGCTCGCGTGTGCTCCGATCTGGGTACGATCGAGCTTCGACCATTCCTTCCGGGCCGTGCGAACAAGCTGCAGCAGTGGTGACAGAATCTCACCGTGCAGGAGGTCGATCGCACCGGCGGCGCCCTCCTGGAGCTGCGCCAGGGCCTGCGACCCGTAGTCAACCACTTCCGCCAGCGCTGGCATGGCATCCACGCCGCCGACGAGTCTCAGCAGCTTCATGAGTGACTGGAAGGAGATGACGCCAAGCAGCTTGGCGTCAACGCTGAAAAAGCTTTCGAAGACCCTGGAGACCGTGTCGTCGTCGGCCGGAGCGACGGCGGGCGAACTGGCTCGGGGCGCAGGCTGCTGCGGCGCCGGCAGCGAGAAATGCTTGGCCACCGACAACAGCGTCCGCGAGGTGGAGTAAGGCCTGGCGGTGGTATCGGAGGGCTTGCCGCGATAGATCGCCTGGCTGGGCTGTGCGCCGAGGATGCCCTTTGAACGGCTGAGCGCGACGATGTCCATGTTCGGGCGGCCGACGCCGCCGGACTGGTTGCCGTTCGGGCCCATGCTCATCTTGGGCGGCACCGCCATATCTACGTAGAGAAAGACCTCGGCTGCATTGCCGGCCAGGATGTCTGCTTCCTGCGGAGAGGGCGCTTGGACCTCCAGGCGGCGCGGCAAATTTCGAAGTACGTAGCTGCCGTCGAAGCGCACGCGAGCCGCGCCCATGGCAGCTCCCGACATAAATTCAGCCTGCTCGATGTGGATCCTGGCCGACGACATGACCGGATAGAACGGCGGCTGGTCCGCGCCCTCCAGAACCCCGGTGTTGGTCATGAGGTCGTTGCTTCCCTCCCAGCTCTCGCCGTCGCTGCGGGCGCGGCCATCTACATCGAGGACGATGCTGTCCACTGCAAAGGAAGTGTCTCCCTCCTTGACAGGTTCGGCGAAGCGAATCCTCTGGCCGTTGAGTCGGGCCGTCCGCCATGCGTCTTCGTTCAGCGCCCGGTAGTATTTCAGCAGCGCATCGAGCGACGTCCTATTCTTCGCCGCAATACGGTCGACGAAGATCAGCGGCATCTTGGTCCGGCGGCCGTCGAGCATGAACTCGAAGCGGAAGCGCGCCTCATCCGTGGTGGCGGTCTGCGGCCAGAACGCCAGACCCGGCTGACCGTCAAGGAAGATTCTGCCGCTAAGGCTCTGGCGGGTTGGCGAGGTTTCCAGCTCGAGGGTCGGATCGACGATATCGGGCGTCTCGCGCGTGAGCATGGTCACGTCTTCGGCGCACCACTGCCGCCCCTTGTTTGGCTGACCGACGGCCGGATATCTCTTGGTCGGGGACGAAACCCGGACGAACATGCGCTGGCGCAGTGCCGCTTTGATGCCGAAATCTTTGTCTTGGGCGCCGTCACCTTTCATGCGCACGAAGATTCGCTCGGTGATCTTGACCAGCGAAGCCTTGTGACCGAGCGGGTACAGGTAGCCGGAGTATACGACCGTCGCGAGCACGTCGCGGCCGAGCACAATCAGATGCTGCCAGCGCTCGATTGACAGACCGTCAAAGAGCGACCTTCCGTCATAGGTGAGCGCGGGCGCAGGCGGCAGGAAGTTGGTGTCGTGGTTGAGGAATCCGCCGAGCGCGCTCAACGACAGTTCGCTGACATCCAGCGGCTTGGGCCGGTAGTAGGCCAGATCCGACCTAACGTCCGTAAGACGAAAATCCTCGCCCGGCTCGAACTGACCGGATTTCTCCACGAGTCCACCGGCATCGGTGTCGCGGCTGCCGACTTGTCGGCGCCGGCCCGTCGCCGGCAGACCATAAGCAGAGGAAAGCAGCACCAGTTCGTGCCTGTCGTAGGCGTCGAGCGAGGTGCGGAACGTGTGCAGGTCGGCCTGGTCGTGGTAGTTCGCTCGGAGCCTGAAAATCTCGCAGATGCGCTCGAACATGCTCGACGTCGTCTTGCGCTGCACCAGGCAGACATCCTCGTCTGTGTAGACGGGAGGCGGCGGTGCATCGGGATCGGTCGGCTTCTGCGCCTGCTCGATATTCCAGATGTCCAGCGGACTGCTCCGGACCCCATTCAAATGCTCACGCCGCAGAATCCAGGGCGACCAGGGACCGCGCGGCGGCGGCCCTGCAGTCCGCAAGGCATTGTCGCCGGGGAGCGGGCTGATGGCCTCCGGCCGCATGTCCGGCGACCAAACGGCCCTGAGTCCGGGCTCGGCATCCTCCGTGATGAGGCGAGTCACCCACAGCGGCTCGTAGGCGTCATAGCCATTGCCGGGAGTAGGCGGGTCAGTGTCGAATACGTCGGACTCACCGCCTGCCGTCGCTTCGCGGCTCACCTTTCGCGGCGCCTGCCAGATCGCGTTCTGCGCGGTGGAAAGGGTCAAACGCGCGGGGATTTCGATCCGCGTCTCCAGTCCTTTCGGGCGTTTCGCCAAGTTCGCGCGAAGCTGCCCCATATGCGCCGCGGAAGATTTCTGACCACGCTCGAAGCCCTGGTGAACAAGAACGGCATGATCATCGATACTTGCTACCCTCCCGGCTACGGGAGGTATGGCTCCCGAAGCAAGCGGCTCGTACAGCTTGCGCGCCCTCTGGGTTACGTGAGGCTCATGTCGCGACCAATCGGTCAGCGCGGCGAACGTGAACGGCATCGCGCCGAAGCGCTGAACGCCGGGGCCCGGCGCAGCGGGGCTGTCCGTTGCATAAGAGGGCAAGCCGTTGACCTCGAAGGAATCCCCGGCACCTGCCTCAAAATTTACCCTGAAGGACAACAGGCTCGGACCCGATAGCCTTGCCATGGCCAACCGATCGTAGGGTTCGCGGCCCGATATCTGTTTGAGAAACGCTGTGGTGAACTTCTTTTCCAGCCCCTCCGACGGCAGGTACTCCGGCAGCACATTTGGGCGCAGTCGGTTGATATACTCCGCGAACGTCGCGACTGGCGTGTCAGCCGTGCCGTCCGGGGTGCGTCCAAGATTCTCAACCACATAGGCGCGAAACGCGTCTCGCCACAGCTTATAGAGCGGATAGATTTTTTCGGCCTCGGCCTCGGCCATGAGCACGTCGCCGAGCTGTGCGACGGCCGCATTGGGTGGCGGATTCCTGGCCGCCTCGGCAAGCATGCCGGTAACGATCGGCTTGAGCTGCGCCTCGCTCTGCTGCTTCTGCCAGGCGCGCGCAGCCGCGATAGCGTCCGGCGACATGGCATAAGGGCCGAAATATTGCCGTTGGTCCTCGGGCAGGTTCGAATTTCCCGCCAGTACGCCCCGCAATTCAGCGAATGGCCCGGGCTGCCCCCCCTGCTCCGATGCCTCTTTCGCCTCCTTCTTCTCACCAATGTCCCTGCGGGCCTCGGCGCGTTTGTGGGGGTCTGGCTCGAGTCTCAGCTGCTCAAGAAAGAATTCCAGATCGCCCTCACCCTCTGGCCAGCCGGTGTCCGGGAGCGGCCCCAATTCCTGGCGGTAGAATGCTTCCTCCATGACATGCTGCGGCGGGAACTCGACCGCCAGTACCGGCCTGCGGTCCTCGATAACATCGCCGGTGTCCAGCTTGCCGTCGTCGGCGTCTCCGGGCTCCGGCAATCGCTGCCGCACGACGGTTTGACGGGCATCGGGTGTGGAGGGGCGCAGTGACGGTACAATGCCGACTGGCGCCCCATTGTGATCTATATGGACCGAGAAAGCGAGAACGAAACCGGAGAAGCGGAAGCGCAAGTCAACCAGATCATGGTCGCGCCGCGCGTGAACGGTGGTGTCGCCGAGATCCAGCGCCGCGAATTCGCCTGACATCGGCGGCGCGCCTAGCCATAGAAAGCCGTCTGGGGTGTTCCAGGGGACTTCCGCGATCGGCAGGTTGGGTAACTCGCTTCCGTTTAGGAAGTTCATTCGGAAATGGCTTCCTGCCACGGTCAGGCTGCTGTCACGCGTGTCCGGCAACGCCGCATCCAGCGCGTGAAGCGCTACATCGGCATAAAGTCGCCGGAGCACGTCGACGGCCTGCTCGCCTGCGGCCCGATCCACCAGCAGGAAGAACGTCCGCTCCGCCACCCCTGCGCGGTCGCCGAGCGCAGCCGCCATCATAGCGTCAAACTTCCGCCAAGCCGATTCCGTCGCGTCTTCACCCTGCGCGATCGCGCTCGCTGCAACATCTATCGGGAGTGGTGCGACCTCAATTCGGCCGATCAGCGTTGCAACGCGCACGGGCGCGGACGGTAAAAGGGGCGGAACCCGCACAACCGTTTCCGCCGGAGGCTCAATTGGACGAACCGAACGCCTTCCAGCCGCATCCGCCACAATTACATCGCGCCACCTGCCGCCCGCCCCCGGCGCTATGCGCGTAATCGTGACATCGTCCAGCGGCAGGCTGGCACACGTGGACACCGGTCTGTCCGCATCGACGCCCAACTGGCAATCCAGCACCGCGCCTGACGCCGCGAACAGCGCGGCGGTCGAGGCCGCACTCACGCCTCCCTCGATCACCGCCCTGGATTGCGGATCGAACTGACCGAGTAACAGATCACCGAAAAAAGCTAAGCCTTCTGGCATCGCGGGCGGAGCGACCGTGACCGAAGGTGACCGCTCGTCGCCTGCCACATTTAAGGCAGCGACCCAGCGCCCACAACTGCGGCCCACGAGCCGCCTCGCGCTTCCCACGGGCTCGTCCAAACGTTTTTGCCAAGCGAACACGAGCCGGCCGATATCCTCACCGTCTCTTGCGGCAGGCGCTTCTACGCATCCGTCGAATGCGAGGATAGGATGGCTGTCGGGCTTCGTTGGAGACAGGACCCACTCGAGGTTGGCGTTGAGGCCGACCGTCATTTCGCCCGTCACCGTGAGTTGTCCGCCGAAAATTGCTGACAGGGCTGACTTAATCCGCCCTTGCGACAAGATTTCATCGAGCGATGCCGTGCCTGCTATGAAAATGTGAAGGGGAAGGCGCCGCTCCGGCTCCGTGTGGTATGCCGTGTTTTTCCCCTCGCCGGGCCAGACGTTCGTCTCTATGCCAATCGTCCAGGGTTGACCGTTCCGCCTCTCGAAAGCAAATGTCACCTCGAGCGACTGATTACGAGCATCCTTGACGTGCCTTCCCCAGGACGCGCCGCGCACCGTCAAACGGCGGCGCAAAACGCCACCCTCCGACTTCAAAGTCTGAGATTCGGAGTCCCAGGTCGCATATTCGCTCGGGTGCATGTCAAACCAGGCGTTCGGTCCGAACGCCAAGACCTCCAGCACCCAGTCATCATGCGTCACGGAGGTGTCGGGAGAGACGCGGCGGACGGCGACACTCTTTTCATCGTTGGAAAGGCTGAAGATCAGATCCGCCCCGGAATCTTCGTCCAGAGGCCCGCCCAACGCCAGATTGGTAGTCGCCGTAATGATAGGAGTCGCTGCAGCGCCACCAAGAAAATCTCGGCGGCTGATGCCTGTGGCCTTCTTCACGCCCACGAGTGGATTTGGTCCCCGGCGCACATCCATCTTGCGTTCCCCCGCGCTACAGTGGCTTACAGTTCAGCCACGCCCACAGACAGATGCATTACAAGCCTCGAAAGGGCAGCATGCAGGGTGCGATTAAACAATATAACCAGCGTGCACTGTTTCAACTTACAATCTGAGATATCCACAATGAAGTAGTATGGGAAGCGCGGTAAGATTCGTTGTTGACGCTCAACAATAGACGCTTGATGCAGCGCATGTGAGCTCAACTGCGACCCTTAATTGGAACTGGGCCGGGGCATGTCTGTGAACTGATGGGGCGGATGCCCCCTCCGGCAGGCATCGGCGTATGATGACTGCCGGAGGGGGCATCCGCCCCATCAGTTCACATGTTCGCGATCCTTGTTTCCCACTAAGGCACTAAGGGTCACCTTGGTTTTCTCAAAAGTCTCTACATGCCAATCAGGTGGGTTTAGCTTCCTGAATTCATCTTCGTACAATACGCCCTCAGCAGTGCGGCCGAGTCCATACATCGTATTCGCCAAGGTTGCATAGACCCAAGCCTGGTCGGAGCGCTCAGAGAAGGAAGGCTCCGCCACTATAGACTGCAATATGCCAACAAGGGCTACCCGCGTCTTGCTTGCGCTCATTTTGTCGAACAGTCGCTCCGCCGGATCTTCTTGCTCGATGGAACGCATATCGAAGCAGCTGGCCAGATTCTCGCCATTGTAGTAGTCGCGCCTGATTTCGAAACCGCGACTATAATACCTGAGAGCGAGATCAAGATGCACACGCTCCCCCTGCAGGAGCCAAAGGTTTTTATGGATGGCTCCCGTGATCCCTAGGGTTTCCGGATCATTGGAATCATCGGGCTTGAGCACTTCCATAATTTTTAACGCTCGCAGCAGGGCGACCTCGGCGGATGGCTTTTGGGATTTATAAGTCGCCAATGCAAATTGCTGCCTAAAGGACGGCTCCTCGGGCTTCAATTCAGACGCCCTCTCAAACGCCACGGCCGCTCCGATCATATCGCTGGCATCGAAAGCGTCCCTACCCTGCTGCAGGACCGCACTCAAAACCTGATGGGCTTCCTCTGCCTCGTTCAACACCTCGGCGTATTGCTCATCCGATAGCCGAGGCCGCTGCAACCTCGGTAGATATGTGTAGACCGTACTATCTGGAACGGTCGATGCCAGCGCCTTCTTTATGAGGTCGCCGAGTTCGGCACTGGCACGTTTGGCTTCCTTGTGGCCGATATCTGGCCCGAGGTGCTCATACATAAACGTATTGATATGACTCAGGTCGAAATGGAGTTTCCCGTCCTTTTCCTTCATGATGACGGTAGTATTCGGCCGTAACGCGTGCCTCACTCCCAGTTCGTAAACAGCATTAACATTTCCTGTTGAGATGTCAGCAACCACGACCTCGGCCCGGAGAAGTAGGTCGTACATTGCGACATCGATCACGCCGCTCGCATTGATGTCGATTGCTCGAATCGGTCGAAGCCCCGCAGATTCGGCAGCGGGCTGTATGATGGCGTCAAATGTAGAGTCTAGATCAAGCGTTCGACCGGATTCGTAGTCTGTCTTCTTTCCAAACCCCATAACCACAAAGCATACGGGCCGGTCATCAGGTTTTGTGGTCGACATCTCATGGTCTCCGTTCTTATTTTGAGGCCGTTTAAGAGCGCTCGTTCTACCTGAGTACTCGAGCAAGGGTACTAGGCTTGCTGCTGCCTAGCGACCCATTGAGTGTGTTCCCTTGAGAAGGCCTGCTCGGCTTCAACGACAAATTGTGAGAATTCCTCATCGGTATTCACTTCCAAAATGCGGCCTTGAATGATACCGATTTCGTGTGCAGTGAGTGTGTAGCTTGAGGCCAACTCGTTGAACTTCTTGATTTGCATCCATCCAAGGATGGACGATGCGATAACGATGACCGGTTCAATAGGCCAGAACGAGAATTCAGGTAATACCACGCGCAGCAAGCTCATAATGATGGCGCATGCGTACGCGATGACGCTGGCGATCACCCAAAACTTGCTGGCCTTTTTATTCAGCCCCGCTTTCTTTGCGTACCATGAACGCTGCTCGCGAATTCGAAGTGTCTCGTAGTACTCGATACGCTCTCGCAAAGGCAGGGCGCGCACTTCCTCCATCGCTTTTGTGATCTGGTCGTGCGCGGCTTTATCGGAGGGCATCCGGTCTCCGATGTGGCGGTTCGCATGCAGAATCTCGGTAAGGTAACTGCGGAATTCTGCCCTGGTCACCTCAGCGGTGTCATTTCCAGCAAAAGGCTCCGCAACCATGCAATACTTCCAACAGGATGTCTTAATCGATTCCGCGAGGGCCCGGCCGCGGTACCAATCCTGTTCAGGCTTTTGTTGGTTTCTGTAGATCAGGACACCAAGCGAACCGATCAGCACTAGGACCGGAACAATGAAGTACGCAGGTGTCTTGTAAAAGTTTATTGAAAGGATCGCCGCTAAGCAAAGCAGCAAGTATTCGGCTCTTACAAGTCCAAGATAAAGGGCTTGTGAGCCCGCCGACATGTCATTGGCTGTTTTATAGAGAGCCGGGTAGTCAAATTGTTTTTTTTTCATGGTGTGATTGCTCTGATCCCTGCGACGATTGAGGTCGAGTTCCAATTAACCATCATCTCTGCGGCCTGCGAAACTGCTGATGGAATTCGCTGAGATCTATAGGGGACGATGCCTAGAATCGGCTTTCGAAGTTGCGTTGCAAAGTCGATCTCGAACTGAATCCAGTCGCTGTGGGCAACATACATCCCCGCAAGAATTACCACGCACTGGACGGGCCTGATCTGGTTTCGTAGTTGCTCTTGCAATCCGGCCCGAGTTAGTCCCTCAAATGCTTTAGCTTCAGGCACTGAGTAATTGGTCCAGATGAAATTGTTGGCGTCGTTTAGGAAGCGAATGGCCCGATCGTACCCTTCGCTGTACCGCCAGGCATGACTGATGAAAAGTCGATAGTTATGCAAGTATGGCATAAGCGCTCCCCAGCGGTTTGAGTCATAGCTACTAGCGAGCCAGCGCAACCACAAGACGTATGAACCACTCACCGGCCACTTTGCACAACGATTTCTCTACGAGGCCGATAAGCGCGAAAACAGGGCTACAGAACTCTGCCGCCGGCCCGGTGAAAACACGCGCGACATCGGGATTACGGATCTCGCCAGTAGGCAGCAGTCGCGTTGGTCTACGAGTGTCGCGCCCACTAGCCTTCAGCACACGAACTGTGCTTCATTCGGCGCTGTCTGAAAGGGGCACGGCGTTGGATATTGCTGGGGGCATATATCGAGAAATTTGCGAGGTCCCGTCCTGGGAGGGCGTCTGGGGATCAGGCTTACGCGCGGCCGTAACTATAAGCCGCCTAACCTCTGCCGTCACCCTGCACGGATATTTCCGAGAGCCGTCCACCGAGATCATCCGCCGGTTAGAACCGCTGGGCGTAAGGTTGCAATGTCATCCAAGGTCGCGCGACATCGCGTTCGCCTATTTTCATCCTCTATCGGATCCCTTCATCGAACCGCGCTTAAGAGAAATCCAACGTGAGGCCCCTTTAGACATACAAGCGAAGAATATACTTCGCTTTGGGTTTCTTGAGGGATCGGCTCGCGTGACCGGCTCGCGGGTGATCTACGACCCCCAGTCGCCACACGCCCCTGAGACTTTTTCCCAGAACGGGTCGTCCGCCGACGAACTTGCGCTGGTGATGAACGAGCAAGAGTTCAAAGCTTACTCGAAATCCGACGATCTCGATTCTGGCGCCCGTGACATAATGGAATCCCGCGCAGCCAATGTTGTCGTCGTCAAGCGTGGCGTCTTTGGCGCCCTCGTCTACTCAAGCATCGGCGCTCCAGTTGAAGTTCCCGTTTACCTATCGTCTCGCGTGTTCAAAATCGGAACTGGAGACGTCTTTTCGGGAGTATTCGCGCACTTCTGGGCTCAAGAGCGCCGAAATCCAGTACAAGCAGCTGACTTGGCTTCCCGCGCCGTCGCCACTTACTGCGAAGATCCCGTTTCCCCTATTGACGCGGCCGGTCTTGAAGGTCGCCAACCCGTCAAAGGGAGCCCACCTTTGGCCGTCGAGATTTACGGCGCTGCCGATACCCTGGGCCGGCGATACACGCTCCAAGAGGCACTGTACTGCTTAAGGTCGCTCGGGGTGGACGCATCAATCGCAGCAGACGCGTTGCCTGGAGCGGGGGAGCGCAACAACGCTGTCGGTCTCGTTATCGCGGACGGTGTTTCTGATGAGAGCCTAAGTGCACTAAACACCGTGCTTGGGTGCATCTTAGTCCTCGACGAAGAGCATCGACCCTTACCACCTGACATTGATCGCGTCCGTGTCTCCGACGATTTTGCTTCCGCTATTTACCAAATTTGTATGAAACGCCCATAAGTTGAACAATTTAGAGACCTACCCGTTGCAAATCCGCATGCGCCCAATAGGATTCGGTTGTCCTTTGGGGGGATTCGCTGCATGTCAGACGTCTATGTTGTCCATTCTAGCGAGGACAACGCGATCACGGCCAAAATCGTCGAGTTCCTTAAGAAGCACTGGCATGTCTGGTGGGACAACGAGATGGTCGGTGTCTTTGCGAAGGTTATCCAACAGGAGATGGCTGGAACGAAATGCGTTGTCGCGATCCTGTCGGCAAGCGCGACAGAGAAGGAGACCGTCGTCGACGAGATGCGACTGGCAAAGGAAGCGGGGGTAAAAATACTTCCCGTGGTGCTTGACGGCGCCAAGCTGCCCTACCCGTATGGCGGCCTTAGCCGCGTAGATTTCTTAAAGTGGGACGAAACGGAAGCACACTCGGATTTTCAGAAACTACTTCGCAAAATCACCTCCGTCGTGCCTCGCCGCGTCCCTCCGACCCGACCCACGTTGATACCCGATACGTCGCTCGCCCTGCCCGCCGTTTTCCTATCAGTGTCATCACATGAGACCCAACTTGTCCCCTTGGAAGCAGTTGAGGCCCTGCGGGTTTTTGGGTCGCCCACAATTCTGGTTTCGGCTTACGACCTGTGGAACAAGCGCCGGCCCGACAGAATGATTTCCGAGTTAGAGAAGATACGGAGTGCTGGCGGGATTATTCTTGTCGATTCCGGAAACTACGAGGCGACCCGGCGCGGCGATAGGAAGTGGAAGCCTGAGCGTTTTTATGAGGCGCTTAATGGCGTTCCGCACGACTGGTCCTATTGCTTCGACATAATGCGGCCATCGAAAGACCCCGCGAAGGCAGTGGCGCAGGTGATCGATGCGGTCAATAACGATGCGCAAGCGACCGGATCGAAAGTCCTTCCGATCGTCCACACCCACAGATATGAAGCCGGTTACGACACCCGGCAATTACCCTTGGTCGTCGCAGCCGTTGCCCGCGAGTTGCGACTGCCAATCGTTGCTGTGGCCGAGCGCGAACTTGGTCTCGGCTTGATTGAAAGGGCCGCCACGGTTCAAAGAATTAGGCGTGCTCTCAACGAGCTTCCGTTTTATCAAGCGCTGCATGTTCTGGGGACAGGTAACCCGTGGAGCATCGCACTTCTTGCCGCGGCTGGCGCCGATAGTTTCGATGGCCTAGAATGGTGCCGAATGGCTATCGATCACCATACCAACCGGCTAAACCACTATCAGCATTTTGATTTTTTCACCTTTCAAACTGAATTCTCCGATTCAAAGGTCACTTTGGAAGCGCTAGGAGACAAGGATATTGGCTATGCGGGCAAGGTCGCGTTCCACAACCTCGAATACTATCGATCATTCGCACAAAAGCTTTACGACCATGCACATACGCAACGAATGGAAGCGTTCATGATCAAAGTCATGGGGGACGGCGCCACCAACCAGATAACCAAGGAACTGCCGGGGATCTTCGCGCGATGACGGACACGGCTCGCCTCGAACGCGCCGTCGTGTCGATCTACCCGGAGATCCACCGTCGCGCCACATCATCGATGAACGATGCAGACGAGGGAATACTGTGGAAGGAGCTCTCATGCTGCGTGTTGAGTAGCCAGGTTAAATATTCTGTCGCCGTTGCTGCAGCAGATGCGTTGGATCGCGAAGCCGTATTGTATCACCAAGCCGCCTCGGTGAACGCACTGGAAGCAATTCTGCGATCTCCGTTACTGGTTGAGCGCCGCGTTCAGCATTATCGCTTCCCTAAATCGAAGGCCCAGCAACTGGCAGCGACCCACGCCGCAGTCCACTCGTCAGCAGGCGGGCTCTTAGCTCTGCTCGACGGGTTTTCATGCGCGGAAGAAGCACGCTGCTGGTTTGTGGCAAACGCACCCGGGATGGGTCCCAAGCAAGCGAGTATGTTCCTTCGAAATACAGGTATGACATACGATCTGGCGGTTCTCGACCGGCATGTGGTCGACTACATGGATGAAGTCGGCCTCGCCAGCGCCGAACGTCCCGGAGCGTTATCCACCCTTAACGGATACTCACGCCGCGAGACCGCCTTGAAGTCTTATGCCCACAGCCTTGGAATGGCAGTCGGCCTGATGGACTGGGCTATCTGGATTGTCATGCGGGTATCCAAAACCGCAAACAATAGGGTAACTTATTCATGAGCGTCGTCACTCTGGTGTCTGGGGGCCTCGACTCCACCCTCGTCGCTTATCTCGCCAAAGAAGAAGGCCTGCGCCTCCATCCGCTCTTCGTCAATTACGGGCAGCGCGCGTTCGAGCGCGAGCTTGCCGCCTGCAAGCGCGCGATGTCGAAACTCGGGCTCGACAATCTTGAAGTTGCGGACCTTTCGGGCTTTGGAGCGCTGATACGTTCCGGTCTGACCGATCCAAGCCAAAGGATCATTGAGGACGCTTTCACCCCGGGCCGAAACATGCTCTTCCTACTGCTTGCGTCCGCGCAGGCGTACAAGGTTGGCGCCGATGCCGTCTCTATCGGTCTTTTGCACGAGGAGACAGCATTATTTCCGGATCAGACATCGGGGTTCTTGCGGGAGGCCGAAAGCTTGATTTGCCGGATTATGGGACGCGAGATTAGGGTTCTCGCGCCATTGGCCTCCTTCCACAAGGATGAAGTCATTGCACTTGCACGGATCAAAGGTATCGATGGTACCTACTCGTGCCATATGGGCGAGGTCGAACCTTGCGGCAATTGCATCGCCTGCAACGAGTTCAAAATGAAGGAGGCGTGAAGTGGGGGGGGGCAGCAGTGGAAGCTGGAGTCGACTCGGCGACATCCGTAGCCTTGAAGAAAAGGCAAAACAAGCGCTGCAAGGTGGCAACAGAAATGTATTCATAAGCTTTGCAACCGAGGACATGGACGAGGTAAACCTTCTTCGTGCACATGCGAAGAATGAAAACAGCGACATCGAGTTCAACGATCACTCGGTTAGAGAGCCCTATAACAGTGACCGAGCTGCCTATATCAAGGAGAAGATAGGGGAGCGTATCGCCCGTTCGTCGGTATGCGTCGTTTATGTGTCCGACACAACGCGTCAGAGCGACTGGGTGAGATGGGAAGTCCAGGAGAGCTTGCGCCAGGGTAAGAAAGTGGTTGGTGTGCATCCACAGGGCAAAGCACCTACGACGAACCCTCAATGGGTCTCCGATTATGGCATCAAACTGGTTAAGTGGGCGGACCTGTCAAAGGAACTCAAATAGGTTTTAAGAGAACCGATCTGAACGTAAAACTACGTCAGATGAATCCAGCTCATCCGCCAAGGTTGGAAATAACGGGATTAGAGATGGACGAGATCGGAGGCGATCAGCGGCAGATTTTTATTTGGCTTTCTCTGACAATAGCAATTTATTAAAATCACTAAAGCTGTCCATTATGATGAGAGTTCAGCATGCCCGATTTTTTCGTCAGCTACACCGGTGTCGATCAGCAATGGGCCGAATGGGTAGCTTTCGTTCTCGAAGAGAAAGGTTTTACGACGGTATTGCAGGCTTGGGACTTTCGGCCGGGAAGCAACTTCATTCTGGAGATGCAGACGGCATCCTCGACTGCTAAGCGTACGATAATGGTGCTGTCATCCGATTATTTGGACTCGAAATTTGCTTCGCCTGAGTGGGCATCTGCATTTCGCGACGATCCAATGGGCATACGAGAGAAGCTTGTCCCGGTTATGGTCCGACCCTGTGACCCTACAGGACTTTTGGCAACGATAGTTCAAATTCGCCTTATCAATTTAGATGAGGCGACTGCGGCAGAGCGCCTGCTGGCGGGGGTTGATCAAGCACGCGCCAAGCCGTCGAAACGGCCCGCTTTCCCGGGAATGAAGGAAAGTGAGGCGCCTGAATTTCCTGGGTCGGCAGATCAGGCGGGAAAAATCTCAAAAGTTTCAGCAGCTCTAGGTAGTTGGCCCAAAGAATCGCCTCCCGTTCTACCCACTGCTATAGCCGAGCCTCGCAACAACCTTCCTGCCCGACCGAATCTCGTGGGACGGCAGCACGAGGAAAACCAAGTTCTCGAAGGGCTGGCTTCCACAGACCCCATCATTCTGATCGATGGTATCGGAGGAATTGGCAAAACCGCGCTTGCGTTGAATGTAGCTCACCGCTGCCTGGCAGCGAGTAGCAATTCGCAATCCGAGCAAAGCGTAGGCCGATTCACGAATTTTGTATGGACATCCGCCAAAGATAGGGAAATCCGACTAGAAGAGATTCTTGATACGATTGCGCGTACCTTGGGCGTACCAGAACTCACTCAGCGCCCCATCGACGAACGAGTTGAATTGATCCGTCATCTGCTGGCCGACGAGCCGTGCTTGTTGATCCTCGACAATTTTGAAGTAGTGAACGACGACAGGATACGGACCTTTCTGGAAACTTTTCCCGCCCGCTCCAAGGCGCTTATAACTAGCCGAACAAGGGAGCTAGATGAGGCCAGACCGCTATCGATTTCTGGTCTAGGATCGGAAGCCGCTGTTGCATTAATTCGGCGCGAGGCGCAGAGGCGCGGACTGGGCTCGATCGCAAAAGCCGACGAAGGAAAGCTACGACCTCTAGCCGAGGTTACTGGTGGCGTCCCTCTAGCGATCCGCTGGGCCGTTGGACAGATTCAACGAAAAGGCCAGCCATTAGCAAAGGTGATTGATACGTTTCATTTGGCGACTGGAGACCTCTTCGAGGAAGTCTTCGAGCACTCCTGGCTCCTTCTTCGACAATCCAGCCGGCAATTGTTGAAGATAATGCCGATTTTTGCTGGCGCAGTATCCCGCGACGCCATTGAGGCGGTTACTCTACTGCAAAGCGGAGACCTAGACGAAGCACTAGGGCTCCTAGTTTCGATGTGCCTCATAGAGGTCACTGACGAATTGGACGATCACCGTCGATACTATTCTATTCATCCTCTCACCCGCGCTTTTGCGCAAGCGCACCTGCGAGCCGAGCCCGCTTTGGAACTTGAATCGCGCCACCGAGCGGCTGCTTGGTTTGCCAACTGGGCAATGGAGCGGGAGGACAAATTCGCCTGGCACGTCCATGTGGACTTGGAGGAACAACTGCCGAATGTGATGGCTTCAGCGCGGTGGTCTCACGAGGCCGAACTTGGAATGCGGACGCTCGAGTATCATCGTGCGCTTTACTATTTCCTGGGAGTGCGTGGTCATTGGTCCGAACGCCTAGAACTCGACTTACTGGCAGTTGAAGTTGCGCGAAATAGAGGGGATCATCTGAAACTGGCTTGGGCGCTCGTCGACTTGAGTTGGATTAAAATCCGCCGGAATGAACTCTCCGAGGCGCGCAGATTCGCAACTGACGCATTGAATGTTGCCAAAGAGGCCGATGACGCAATGGCGGCCTTAACCGCTAAACGTCGCCTCAGCGAAGTTGACGAAAAAGAACGAAAATATTCGGATGCGGAACGTCAACTACAAGAGGCGCTATTTCTCAACGAGAGGATCGGAGAGCCGCGAAAGCGTCAAAATCAGATCCGAATCCGACAAGGGCTCGGTAACATCTGTTACCTCATGAATCGTCTCGAAGACGCCCGCTCACATCTCGAAAGCGTTGTCGGCGTTGCCGAAGAAGAAGGTGCTCATAACTGGCAAGCGCTCATTCTTTCCGGCTTGGCCAACATCGCTAGGGACCAGGGGCGCTACATTGATGCCGCGCAGCTCTATGAAGATTCGTTAGCGCTTTGGCAACAAGTGGGGCAGGTTGCAGAGTTAGCTCAAACCAAGTACGAGTTTAGCCGACTGCTAGTACTCTCAGGGGATATGGAACCCGCGACACAGTTGCTAAAAGAGGCCCTAACTTTTTTCCAACGTCTAGGTTCAACTCGAGAAATAAAGGATGTGGAGTTTCTTTTGACAAAGATTATCGCATGACAACCACTGAATTGTCTTTCAGCGACCATTTAGAAAAAAATTACCCGAAATTAGATGAATATTATACCTATAAAGAGTGGAATTCAAAAACATCTTCATATTCCCTCAATACCGATATATGGGGAACGTGTTATGCTCCAACCGTCCGAGCGCGAATGCAGCTCGGTCGAGCGTTACTTCGAACGCGACTGCAGAACGCAAGCAAAGTATTGGACATCGGGGCTGGTCCTGCCCTTCATTCGACGTCGTTGCTCGACTATATTTCAGATGCTAACGCATATTTATTCATTGTGGAGAATTCCCTAACAGCTCTCAAGTTGGCGGTGGCGCGGCGGCATCCAAGAATTGCGCAACTTCGCTTGATACAAGCCGATATCGCGGCTTTACCATTTCCCGACGCATTCATGGACGCCGTCATTTGCACGGAAGTGCTTGAGCATGTCGTGGATGACGGCGCCGCAGTTGCTGAACTGCACCGCGTGCTCCGACCCGCAGGCGTTGCGTATTTCTCCGTTCCTCTTGAGAAAAAGCCGAGCACCGCTTGGCATCTTCGTTGCTATGAGCCAGAAGGTCTACACAAACTGCTTGAAACGGCTGGATTTTCTGTTGAGATTTCAGTGGTTGGCGGCGCCGTGGTACCTCGATTATGGCGTTGGGTTCGTCACCTTATCTGGGCTGCTTGGCTACTTGGTACAGGCAATGCGGTTCGGCAGTTACGGGGACTGCCGGTACCCCCATTCTATGCCTCGCGCCTCTGCCGCAATATAGTTATTCCCGTATTCGACCAGATATCGAAACTTGACGAATGGCTCAGCCTCAAGTTTCGCTGGCGGTTGGGAAATACCTTACACTGCATCGCGACTAAGTCACAGCAGCAAGGATCTCTGTAACCGAGTTGGAGTGCGAAGTGCGTGCTGTAGGCGAACCTCTCGTGCGAACGACAGGGACGAGTGGGAGTTCAGGGAAGAGCCTGAGCTGCGCATCATTTCGGATGAGCTGTGGGAACGGGCAAAGCAACGTCAGGCCGAAAGCCGGGAAGAGTTCGACCGGCACTCGACAAACCGTCTCAACGCGACGCACCGTCCGGAGTATCTCCTCAGCCGGATGCTGCAATGCGCCGAATGCGGCGGGCCCTACGCGATCAGCGGAAAGGATCGCTATAGCTGCACCAACCGCAAGAAGCGCCTGCCGATCGATGAGCTTGAGGGGGAATGCTGCACCAACAGCAAGACGATCACCCGCCATGAACTGGAAGAGCGCGTCCTCAACTGCCTTCCGGTCGCGTTTTACTCGGTCGACATCTTCGACCGCATTTCGAAGAAGATGATCGCCCACGAGGTGAGCAAACTGAAGAATGCCCCTTCCCGCAAGGCGCAAGTGGAGGCTGAACTCGCAAAGATCAAAGCGGCTCAAACGAGCCTTATGCAGCAGATCCAGGATCGGCATGCCGAAGGCCGGCCGCGGCTTGCTATCCTCGACGACCAGCTCGACGAACTCGAGGAAAAGCGCGAACAGCTCGCCCGAGAACTCGCGACAGTCGGCGAGCCGGCAGAGGATTTTCAGGGGAAGATCGAGAAGCTGAAGGCGCAGTTCAACCCGGCAAACATCGAGATTGGGATCCGCAAACTCATCTTCCTGGCGCGCAACAACGCCGACGAAGCGGTCAAACAGCGGCTGATGCCGATCGTGCGTGACCTCATCCAGACCGTCGTCATCGGCAAGACCCCGGGCCACCAGCCGGCAAGCCTGCAGGTGCATGGCGACATCGCCCACATCATGGCATCCATGGACGTGATCGATATCCTGCAGCAGCAGTTCATCGCAGCCGCTCAGAATGATCTGATGACGCGCCTGGCTTCCGGTGAGATCGACACGGAGGCCAAGAAGAACAAGCTCATCGAGGCTTATATCGATGAGATGTCACGTAAATTGCCGGAGTGGGAGAATTTGCAAGTCTCAGTGGTTGCGGGGGCAGGATTTGAACCTGCGGCCTTCAGGTTATGAGCCTGACGAGCTACCGGGCTGCTCCACCCCGCGTTACCAGCGTAAATCCCGGAGGGATTTATCGCGACAGAGCAAACTCGCAA
>JAESGD010000115.1_pt1 | contig 43825 bp, 50 predicted proteins | sample 9269581 | NCBI WGS metagenome assembly JAESGD01 (sample SAMN14515903, study PRJNA621661) | algae metagenome | isolation source: Cyanomargarita calcarea GSE-NOS-MK-12-04C and co-occurring heterotrophs from... | place: USA: Grand Staircase Escalante National Monument, Utah | collected 2007-12-30 | reverse complement strand
CAAAATCAAAAAGAAACCTAACAATTCCCGGCGTTCGCGTAGCGTGCCCGCAGGGCTTATAAAATCGCCAACTGCTAGCCCCCATGCTTAAAAGCAGGGGCTACCCCGCAGTTGAGTTATCGGTGTATTTGAAATGTAAGTTTTACTAAGTACTTTTCTTTATGTGCCAATTTCAAGTGTCAGTATCCCATTTGGCTTATCGGCAACCAAGCGCATAATATCCAGCCAGAAGGAACCAATAATAGTTTCAAGAAGGTTATCACCAACGTGGACAGGGACTATAACTTCTATGTCATCAATATTATTGGCGGCAACAAGCTGAATTTCAAAAAACAATTCTTTATTGTCGCCAAATCGTACATTCATCATATTTTTCCACAAGAACCTGTAGCATTGAGCCGAAACATTGTTAGCTTTGGCTGGTTGCTGTAACCATATGCATCTACAACTTTTTTTGTTATTCCATCAAAGGTTGGGTCAATAAGATACTGTTCGGTGTCGGGATCTATGGCAATATACCAGTTGGGGTGAGCTTCTATTAAGCTGGGACGCACACATTCAAATATAATACGACACCGTGCCGCAAGGTCGTCACGCAATTGTTGCCGTCGAGCTAGTTCTTCGGGTGATGTTGGTTTACGGGGTAAGTTAGTACGCCGTGGTTGGGATAATTGTGTCATGGTAATAAAATGTGAGTTCTGTAATTTATTATGGCACCTTTTTAGGTTGGTCAAAAATGCTTGACTATACGCTCTAAAAAACTTGTATGAGTGCTTATAGTAGCATAAATAAAAACCCCAATTTTTTTAATAGAAGTCGGGATTTTTACTTTTTAAGTTATCATTTTTTTCAAACAGAATTAAATTTAATTAGTGTTTTCTACTTACATATGCAAGATATTAACTAACACACTCAACAATTTTTATGTCAAACTCCTAACTCTCCTAACTTTGTGACTTACCATCCTTGCATTTCCACTAATTCCATACACAAATCGTTAATTTGAGCCAAATCGGGGCTATGAGGTAAAGTGGATTCTTGGTAAACAAGATCCATTTCTGCTACCAAATCTTCTGCCATTTTCATCACATCACTATAAGAATAATCCCCATCACGAATTGCTTTCAAATCACTTATATCTCCTGCCTTCCTTCTATCTACAATTATTTCTCCGTTACGTAATATTTCCAAACCACTGCGTAGCAATCTAATACAGTGCATCCCATGTTTTAGGTCAAACCCGGATTTTCTCTCCATTTCGGCCCTAGCCGGATTCCGATTTTCCTGCCATGATAAATAAGCCTTCCATTCTCTTAAAGCCGTTTGATAACCTTGGCTTTTCTGAAGTAAGCGAATAAAGTCTTTACGGCTATTTGTTAAACTCTGTGTATACTTTAGAGTCTCATCCGGTAAAGTATATTGTTTTAAAACACCTTTAAAATCAATATCCGCCGTTAATAATTCATGTAATTTTTCTGATTCTTCTAAAAATTCAATTCTTCCTCTAATTAATAGATATAGATACTCCAAAAAAGCATTTAACTCATCTTTGCTTAATGGTGCTTCATCGTCTTGTAAACCAAAATCACCTGGTAATGGTTTTTTTTGCGGGGGATTTAGCAACCACTTGCGATGACTTTCCATTTTTTTGATTTGAGCAAAAGCATAACCAGAATATGTATGTTTGACTTTCTTGCTCAAAAAGAGCTTTCTGTGGTCAATTAAATGCTGTCCAACAGGGGTTAAAATAGGATATTGATTCAACCACAACAACTCTAAAACATTGGGATTTGCACCTGATAATAACTGGATAATTTTTCTTAACTCATAGATAACAGTATCTTTGTTCCCATCTATAAACGGAAATATCCCAGGTTCATCCCAACCAGCATCTTTTTGTTCAATGCGGTCAAATCCTAAATAATACTTCTTCGGTGCGATAAATACCCCGCGATAATCATAGTCTGATTCCGGACGGCTTAATCCATAACCGTGACTACCCGCTAAACCAATAAAAATTGTTCTTTGTTCAACTTCGATGCGTTTCATATAATGAATTAGGGAATGGAAAACTCAGGGCAGCCTTCTTCAGATAAAGCGTAATGGGGATAGGAAATGAATATTATTTTCTATCTTTTTTTAGTATCTATTTTAATTTTCAACTTTAGCTAGACTTGATCAATTTTTACGAACTCGTAGAATTTTTCCAAAATAGCATGATGACTCGATAATTATGTAGCATAACTCAGCGATTCAACGTAATTCACTGATTGGCTATCTATCGATAAAGGAATTTCAATCCAGAATTCAGTTCCTTGACCAGGCTGTAAGACACATCTAAGTTTTCCCTTGTGTTTTTCAACTACAATTTGATAGCTGATTGATAAACCTAGTCCTGTACCTTTGCCTACAGGCTTAGTTGTGAAAAATGGATCAAACAATCGCTCCTTAACCGCCTCCGTTATTCCCGGACCATTGTCAGCAATTCGGATAGCCACATAGTTTGTTTCTAAAACTTCTGTAGTAATTGTAATTGTAGCAGGATTAGCCTGGATTTCTGAGATAGAGCGTTCGCAATTATAGCTGTCTAGCGCATCGATCGCATTACTAATAACATTCATGAATACTTGATTAAGTTGTCCCGCATAGCAATCTACCAAAGGCACATTCCCATAATTTTTAACTAGTTCGATTGCCGCATGTTCAACTCTTTTTTTGAACCGATTCTGTAAGATCAGCAAAGTGCTATCAAGCCCTTCGTGAATATCAACTCTTTTCATCTCCGCTTCATCAAGACGAGAAAAGTTCCGGAGAGATAACACAATTTCGCAGATGCGTTCGGCTCCTACTTTCATTGAATGTAGGATTTTTGGCAAATCATCGGTTAAGAAATCTAACTCAATTCTTTGGATGTACTCTTTAACTGCTGGGACAGGATTGCTATAAAACTGCTCGTAAAGATGCACGAGCTTCAGCAAGTCATTAGTATAATCATTAACATATTCTAAGTTGCCGTAAATAAAGTTGACTGGGTTGTTAATCTCATGAGCCACTCCCGCAACGAGTTGCCCCAAGCTGGACATTTTCTCTGCTTGGATTAATTGAGCTTGGGTTTGCTGTAATTCCTTGAGAGATAGCTCTAATTTTTTAGCCTGTGCTTGAGCAATTTCAGTTAGAGTATCCTTAATTTGCAGGGCATTACGTAATTCTGCACGTTGGTGAGTCAGTTCTGCTGTTAACTTCTGGGCATCAACTAAAGCAGTATTCTTGGCTTGCAATAAAAAAAGGAAATCAGCAATCGGGTCGTGAATCGCAAAGTCTTTAAGTTTAATGCTAAGAGGAGCGAGGCTAGCTGTATCAGTAATCCAAGGAGATCCTAGAAAAAATATGACATCCTGCTCTTCTTGATACATCATTTGACCTTTAATCTGCATTCCATTGTGGAGAAACTCCAATATGAAAAGAGAGCGAGGCTGCTGTTTAATAGCATCAAACTCAAGCAAAATGTTGGGACGATTTATCTGGAAATGCCGCTCCATCTGACTACTAATTAGTGATTCAGAACTGACACGCTCTAAAACACCACCAGCCTGTAGAATTTCTAGGTTCCGGTTAAATACAAAGTGAAATGGAAAAGCTTTCGCAAACAATTCTGGCGAAAGACTTAGGTGAGGAGGAACCATGCATATATTCCTCAGTTTGATTTATAATTTACAAAAAATTCATCATGTTCAGCACCATCATCCCGACTCTGGGTTTGAGTAATCTCAACTTCTGTATCAAACCTTGTTCCTAATCCTTTGACTAAACCAATAATCATTGGAGTAAGTCCCTCTCTAGTGGAGCGATAGTGTAAACTCAGAGAGTCTTCCTCCATTTCTGTACACTCAAATGATGGAGGTTTGAGCTTCGGAAAACTAATTCCCACACGAGCATGAAGATTGTCAAGATTTTCTAGAAACTCAGGCAGTGTATCCCCACTCATATCCATCATTTCACCATAGCCTTCTTGGGCTGTGTACTGAACCCAGAATTCTCCAAAGGCTTGCATAATCTCTGAGGAAGATAAACCCAGGACAACACTAGCAGCTTTTACCAGCTTGTGTGTGGTGTCATCAGGATAACCTTCCATACTTATAAAAATATCTGCTTCCACCTCTGCTTTTTGCTTAATTTCTTTCCAAATATTTTCGCCAAAGCGACTGCACACCATATCTTGAATCGCTTTATTGACTAATCCATACATGAGCGTCTCCTCTTAATGCAGCCAATTTTCTTTGTGAAGTATGCCTATAGTGGTTCTTGGAAATTCAAACTTTTTTGTTATCAATAGGTTTAGAAAGGCAAACTTGCTGCCATTCTAATGCTTCAAACTAGGATAATTGCATCCGTATTTCTAACATTTCGCTTTACCTACAGCTATGTATTAATAACTAGAAAGACGCAAATAAACAGCTATAATGTAACGAAAAGTCAAGTTAACTGGAACCCTCTTCCCTGTGCCTTGTCGATGGCAATAAATATTTATGCCGACCTACTTAAGGGCTTAAGGACGAATGAATTAGGAGATAACCTAGGCTCGGAGATTTGGCGCTGAATCCCGCTAAAGAACTGAACACGGGCATTCATTGCTTCAACAATAGCGAGCTTTACCTTGATCTCCTCCTCATTAATGGTGATCCGGGGTTCAATCACTGCTGCTAGCTTTGCTGCGTGGCTATCATCCACATCAATATGGACTTCAAAAAATATCAGGGACTCTTTGGGCAAGGGAGCAGCGCCAACAATTCCTGTGTAGAGTTGAGTGTACAGCGAACTAACAATCCCTTCTGAAGCATAACAAACCGCACCCAGTGCAGCTAGATAGCCGTACTGATGCGGTATCCTCAAGTACGTTTCAATTAGAGCGTTAGTTTCAGGCGCAGTGGGTAGTGCTGCTAAAGTGTTGTCGTCGATGCCAAGTTCGCGGGTAAATCGACGAAATAACTCTGGATGGCACTGACTAGCATCTCCCCGTCCCATTTCGTCAAACAGGTTTTCTAAGACGACTAACTGAGCGCTTTCATCTTGGCAGCAAGACAAGATGCTAGCCAGAATACGATTAAATTCTTTGGAGAATTTGTACATTTGAACGGCTAGTACTTGTACCTCTTGCAAGGACAAATTACCTGTACGACAGCGTTTTAGGAACTCATGGCTCCAGAGTGGGTGATTAACCGTGATTTCACGTAAGGAATTCCTAAAAAAAGAAGAATTATTTTTCATCGTGATACCTGTATAGCTAAATGAAGTGGCATATCAAATAAAGGACCGAAGAATGGCTCATCCAAGACGATATGTTCTGGAGTAACCCGTAATTCCCGCAGGGTTGGCATTGTATTGAAGTCAGCACTTTTTAGAGCATCAAAATAATCCTCAAGGGTTTTGTGAACCAATTGGACATTTAGCCAGGAACCATCTCTTTTCCAAATACGACCAGGAAACTGTTGATCTCTCTTGCTGAAGTAGCCCGTCTTATCAACTTCAAAATAGAATGGATATGCTGCCTCTCGCATATATGGAAAGGATGGATGGGGAACGCTAAAAACAAATCGACCCCCAGGACGGAGAATGCGTGCGACTTCAGCCATACATTGCTGAGTCTGAGCAATTGTTAAGTAGTTAAATAAGAAAACTGCAACAACTAAGTCAATTTCGCCATCGTCAAACTGCTTGAGGTTGGTAGCGCACCCCACTTCGTAATCAATGCCTAGTGTGTCTTCTACTTCTTGCATCCGTGCTGCTTCAATCATGCCTTGGGAAAGGTCAATTCCATACACTTGTGCAGCACCACGTCGGCATAACTCTCGACTACAGTAACCTTCACCACAACCCAAATCAACTACTTGCAATTTACCAACAGGCTCACACATCTCCAGCACAAAAGGGCGTGCCGTAAAGTCTGAGAGCGAACTAGGTTCTCCTCGAATCCACTGTGATGCCGTGTGATTATATAGGTTTCTAGTTGAGTTGTTGCTATTTAAGGTTGACATTTTTGTTTAATTGGTCTTAATAAAGCTTTAAATACTGGATTTTTATGTTTTAACATTCATTTTTTTTGTTAGTAATGTTGATTACACTGATTTTTTTTGGCTTACTTGTTTGACGGCTAGCTAGAATGTGTAGTTTTCAAGTAAATGATGATGAAATTGCATATTTTAAAATTCAAAAAATCAAGATACATATGCAGGATTTTCACAAATCTGGTTTGTTTATAAAGTTCTCTCGTCAATTCTCGCAGAACTCTTTATATGGATGAATCTCATGAAAAATTTAGAATATTTTTACACATTAATTAGTTCATTTTAAAATTTAAGGTTTATATTTATTTGAGCTTAATTTAAGTTAATCTGCGTAACCCCAAAAAATAAAAAATTAAAATAACAGTAAATTCAACGAAGTATAAACAGAATAATATTGTTATTTTTTTAGTACAGGTATTCGTTATCAAAGCGAACTAACTTTGACTGATGAGTTATTTGGTTAATTATTTGTAGCAGGTTGAATGATTTAACTAGACAACCTGTGAATTTTTTCAGTTAGGAATCAGGATGGCTCTACCCATAGTAAAACTTCTTTATTTTTAGAATAAGTTTGGGAAGAATTATGATGGAAGAACTGTTAGCAGGCTCGCCAGTATCCGAGCAGTTGGAATATGAACACGCGATCGCGCCAGCGTTGCGGAGCAATATCGCATTCTCTCGGCTTGGCGATCAACTATTTGATCAGCTTGCACAGAAGATTGCTACAAAAAGGCAGTATCGACTGCTGTTTGAACACACATTAAAGCCTGAGTTATTCCAGCAGATCCAAGTTGCCGCAGCAGGTTACATTTGTGAATGTCTGAATAGCCCCATAATCCTTTCAGAAGATGAAATGCTTAATCGACTGCTGGAAGGTAGAAATACTTTGCAAAATTACACTGGCACGGGGTTGTTGATGCCCAAGCGGGAACACACTCTGGCTTTTAACCTGTTTCAAAAGAGTGTTGCTGAGGCTTTCTGCCAAATTGGAGCGAATGACCTAATTGATGCAGTGGATTTACCTGTAAATCTTCGCATGGTCTATGGCAAGACGGATGCCGAGAAGACGAGTTTGCCGTTTGCTAGCTCAAAGCGACATAGCGATGTCTGGGCAGGTGTTCCCGCTGATGCAACTGTAGTGGTTCTGCCACTGTTTGGCGACATCGATAATATAACCATTGAAGCAGGTGAAATGCCGAGCGAAATGGAATTACAGGCTATGCGGGTGATGTCGGACTTTGATGAAGGTTGCGATATTCCAATGGTTGTTTCCTATACAGAAGCGCAACTACAACACGGTACAATGTACTTCAATGATGCGCGTGGATTGCACCAAACAGTCAGACGCAAAACTGAAGGTCTGAGAATTTCAGTAGATTTCCGGTTCCGCAGAAAATTCAACGAAGCCTACAGGGCAATGGTATTACCAAGTGTTGGCGGTGTTGAAGAAGATATGAGCGTCAACTATAACGAGTGGTTGAAAGTTGGTAAAGACACCCTAATTGTGTTTGATGAAAGTGTTAAGCAGGCGAATTGGCAAAAAACAGGCGATCCGGTTCCGCTGTATACTCGAGGATATCGCCTCGTAAAGATATTTGATTGAATCTAATGCTTGGGGACAGAAATATTCCGTCGATGTCAAGTCGCTGACGAATCTATTCATGTGTAGAATAACCAGTTAGTTGACTTAACTCCTGTCAATAAAATATAATTGAAAATTGTCTGTCTAAATTCTTATTACTGCTCGGATCAGGTAGCTTTGGGCGCAAACGCTGGCACAGACATTTAACAAGCCAGCTACCTGTACGGCAAACTCAAGGACAATTCCATGACCTACGCAATTATTGAAACTGGCGGCAAACAGCTAAAAGTTGAAGCTGGTCGCTTTTACGACATTGAACTGCTTCCCCTCGAAGAAAACGAGAAAGTTACTATAGAATCAGTCTTACTGGTGCAGCACGACGGCGAAGTCACCATCGGGCAGCCGTTAGTGGCAGGGGCTACAGTAGAAGGTACGGTGATGCGAAACCTCAGAGGTCGCAAAGTCATAGTCTACAAAATGAAGCCCAAGAAGAAAACCCGCAAAAAACGGGGTCACCGTCAGGAAATCACCAGACTGCTGATTAACTCCATCAACCTTAACGGTACAGTGCTGGTTTTTGAAGAAACTGCAACTGGGGCTGAAGCACCAGTGGAAGCACCAGCGGAAGCAGCCGCAGAATAATAAAGAGAAGTAGATAAGCAAAGAAGGTAATTATGGCTCATAAGAAAGGTACAGGTAGTACACGTAACGGACGCGATTCTAATGCCCAACGTCTGGGTGTGAAGCGTTTCGGCGGTCAAAAAGTCATTGCTGGTAACATTCTCGTGCGTCAGCGTGGTACTAAATTCCACCCCGGTAACAACGTCGGTATTGGCAGCGATGATACTTTGTTTGCCTTAATTGATGGTGTTGTCACTTTTGAAAGAAAGGGCAAAACCCGCAAAAAGGTAAGCGTTTACGCACCAGTAGTTGCAGATGTAGTTGAATCTGTAGCAAGTTAATAAAAGTTCAAAAGTCCTGAGTCTCAGAAGTTAGAATAATTTTCCCTCACCTGTTAACACTGGAGGGCTAAGTTGGGGTGGCGAGTATTTTGGGAATAAATCCCCGTCAAGTTTTGGCTTTTCGACAAAAGACTCAGGATTTTTGGACTTTTAAAGAAACTTTCCACCGACAGCACCCAAGGCTAAACCGACCAAGGAAAAAATAGAGGTAATCCAAAAAGCTTGTATTTCTCTAAATCCAGCAACTTGAAAGTCTATCCTTGCCAAAGTAGCCGCCGAAGTGATTAACAAGCCTTGAAGAAATACTTTGAACCAAGCAAGCATCAGAAAAAATAAGAAAGCGGCTAAAATGGCAACCCCAAAAGACCTAGTGTTTGATTTAACTAAGGCATCAGAATAATCTGCAAAACTTTTCCAAGGAGTGGTAACTACTCCCGTTAGAAATAAAACAGCGATCGCCACCAGCAACCACGCAAACCAAGGGACAGGTGCTTTCGATATCACCCAGCCCAAGGTAGTATAGGTAACCATTACTAGCGTTAGAGTAATCCAAGGAAGTGTTTTCAAAATTGACATGGGTTGGTTTCCCAATACCACAGAACAGTATTATTTCATAAGTATTTAGCGGGTCAAACAAACTTTTTATCGCCTTTATCTAGTTCTAATGTCCAGTAAGACGATTGATAACTTATCTAAAATATGAAAAACAATAAGAAAGTTAGATGCATTCAGGATTAAATTGGATATATTTTTACCTCTATGGCTTAGACTATAACACTATCATCGTATTTGTTCTGCCTTGAATCAATAGGCTGTTATGCTGTCCCCACCCTAACTAACAAGCTAGCCTGTGTTCTTCACCTAGAAAGTGGTTAAATCAAGGTATGTTATTTCATCTTCGTATTAAAGCTGACAACTGATAACTAATAACTGTTAAATATGTTCTTAAACATTTGTAAACTATTAACAGCGCGAAGTCCGGGTGCCGGATTCCTTAGCTCGGAACTTAGCAAAACAGCAGAGTAGCCCGGTGTCACATCTTGTTAAGGATTTATCATGAGACGACTTGTTATCGCTGAACGTGTATGCCTCATTGGTCATATCTTGGCAAAGGCTTTTGGACTGGTAGGCATTCTACTGGTTTTACCTCATGCCGATTTAATTTTGAACCTAGGCAATGTTGGAGAAAACGCCATGCAGCTGAGTCTGGCCAATGGCGGTGTGGTAGATATTATTTTGGGGACAATAGCAGTCTCAATTTTTGCCTGTCGAACCCTGGGATGGCGCATTTGGCTAGCGTTTACTATTCCAGCAGTATCAATATCGATAGGTAGTGAATTACTGGGAACTAGTACAGGCTTTCCTTTTGGGGACTACAGTTACCTGAATGGCTTGGGCTATAAAGTTGCGGGGCTAGTACCGTTTACAATACCCTTATCTTGGTTTTATGTGGGCTTGTCTGCTTATCTAATTGCTCGTGCAGGCTTGAATGTAACTCTTAAACCGACTTTTGCCCGTCATATTGGTGCTTTAGCCTTGGGTGCATTGCTCTTCACCTGCTGGGATTTTGCCCTTGAGCCAGCGATGAGCCAAACTTCTCTTCCCTTTTGGTATTGGGAACAACCGGGAGCATTTTTTGGCACACCTTACCAAAACTATGCTGGTTGGTTTGGCACTAGCGCCCTGTTTATGAGTGTAGCGGCATTATTGTGGGGGAACACACCGATTACATTAAAGCGATCGCAACTCAATTTTCCTTTAATAATTTATTTAAGTAACTTTGCCTTTGCTGCTGGACTCAGCTTGGGTTTTGGGTTTACGATCCCAGTGTTGCTGGGTTTTGTCGCTGGTGTTGTTCCGGCTGTGCTGCTTTGGTGGAAAGCTCAAGCTGCATCCTTGCAAGTTCCTGCCGAAGCAGAATTAGCAGAAGTTTCAGTGGCTCCTGTGGAAGTGGGTGTTAAGTAGAGGCATCGAGAAAAGTTAGGAGTTATGAGTTAGGAGTTATGAATTTTTAACACAAAGACTCCCCATTCCCAACTCCTAACTCCTTACATAGTTGCAACAATATTATCTAAGTATTATCACGGTGAACAATGCCTTAATAGTAGAAAGCGCTATATCGCTCCTATTGCTACTCATCCAAATACCAGCAATGGCGATACTGTTATCGCGCTTGCTAAAAGGACCAGGACGTCATCCCCCTATTCAACCCCAACAACCAACACCAGAACTTTTGGGCAGTGTTAGCGTTATCATTCCCACCCTCAACGAGGCTCTGCGCATTAGTCCCTTGCTTTCTGGTTTAAGTCGCCAAAGTTACGAAGTGCGAGAAGTTATTGTTGTAGATAGCAAGTCTAGTGACGGAACCCCCGACTTGGTAAAAGCTGCACAACAAAAAGACCCCCGCTTCCGCGTGATGACAGACGATCCTTTACCCCCTGGTTGGGTAGGGCGGCCTTGGGCGTTGCATAACGGCTTTTTGGATAGTTCCGAGGCAAGCGAGTGGTTTCTCGGGATGGACGCGGATACAGAACCATCCCCTGGTTTAGTTGCTGGTTTGGTGAAGACAGCCGTAACTGGTAATTATGACTTAGTTTCCCTTTCACCCCAATTCATCCTCAAGTATCCAGGGGAGTGCTGGCTGCAACCAGCTTTGTTAATGACACTACTTTATAGATTTGACCCCGCTGGTGTAAATACGGAGCAGCCACAACGAGTAATGGCAAACGGACAGTGCTTTTTGTGCAGGCGTTCTGTATTGTCTGCCGTAACTGGTTATACCAGTGCTAAAGGTTCTTTTTGTGATGATGTCACCTTAGCTAGGAATATCGCCGCAAAAGGTTTTAAGGTGGGTTTTTTGGATGGGGCGAAAGTATTGAAAGTGCGGATGTATGAAGGAGCGATGGAGACTTGGAAAGAATGGGGGCGCAGTCTCGACCTCAAAGACGCATCGTCACCCAGTCAAATTTGGGCAGATTTATGGGTACTCTCCTCAGTTCAAGGTCTACCCCTTTTAGTAGTAACCTACCTGCTTCTTTCCCCCCCTCTCCCTGTGTCCCCCTCTCCTATTCCTCTCCTCCTGGGACTTAATATATTCCTGTTGACAATTCGCTTCGCCATGCTTTTCGCGATCGCACCCTCCTACGATCGCACTCAAGCTAACGGTGGCTGGTTATTCTGGCTTTCCCCCTTAGCCGATCCCCTAGCCGTGGTGCGAATTTTCTTATCTGCATTTCACACTCCCAAACAATGGCGGGGAAGAAAATATAGTTAAGATTTGGGAGTTAGGAAATACCAACGCAAAAACAAATCCAAGCCTGTTTCATTCTCAGTTGTAGATTAACTAAAATGTATGTACCGATATACTTGATAAGGGTTGACGAACGCACAAAAGAGGTATTTATTTTGGCTGGGGAAGAGACAGAAATTGCCACTATATTCCTAACTCTTAACTCCTCACTCTTCATTCTCTTCCTTAACCTCGTCACCCCGTTCCAATTCCCAAAGAATTTGATTTCCTTCTCGGCGGACTCGTGATACGATCCAGTTTCGCCAACGCCATTGATCCCCACGACTGGTGACAGCACTAGCATGGACATCCATTAAATCTGCGAGTTCGGAACTGGTAATTAGATAGCCTTTTTCGGCAATTTCGTCAGCAATATGCAAGGTCTCAACTAAGTTACGGAGTTGTATCACCCTCATCTCAGGAGGTATTTCTTCTATATTGGTGGGAGTCGAGGTAGATGGTTCCATAATGGTGGTATCTGGTTCAAGAGTACTAACTTCCTGTGTCTCTTTGTTCATTATTCTAGAGATGGAATGAGAATCAGATACTTTCGCTACATTTAACTGCTTTGTTGGCAATAAAGATTCCTGGGAGTTAGAGGAGTCGAATTCTTGCAGTGATGGATTTTTGCCCTGTGCAAAGGCACGAGCGATCGCATCGCAGCGTTCGTTACCTATATTACCAGCATGTCCTTTGACGTGTTGCCATGTAACTTTGCGGGTGTTGAGTTCATCAAGGATTTCCAGAAGGTCTTGGTTTTGAACGGGATTACCATCTGACTTTTTCCAGCCTTTCTTTTTCCAGCCTTTTACCCATTTGGTGGCACAGTTAATCAGATATTCGCTATCAGTGTAGAGGGTGATGGGTTGAGTTTGTCCCGATGATTCTAGGAATTGGAGAGCAGCGATCGCGGCTTGCATCTCCATTCTATTATTTGTGGTCTGAGTTGAGCTAGAGCCCATTTCGTGAACTGAACCATCATCGAAGTAGACGACCGTACCCCAACCACCAGGACCAGGGTTGCCCGTGCAAGCACCATCGGTGTATATACTTTTGATTGTGTGTGATGACATAGTAAAAATATTGAACCATCATAGTCCCGCAATATAGGACGCAATGGTCATGATATCAGTGACGACAGCTAAATGCGTTTAATCCTAACATCATCATTTATTTAAGTTTGTCTAAAAGTTCTTTAACTGCTTGTGCAATAATTTCTGGCTGGTCTACCCAAACAAAGTGACCGCTTTTTTGAGCAGATTTTTTTTGACAGTCAGTTGAAAGCATGAGTAATTCAGACTGCATTTTATCTCTAAGTTTATCGGCAGGTGGGATGGAAAATTCAATAATTCCAAATTTAGGCTTGAGAAAGTTAGCAGCTTTGATATTAATAACTGGAAGATTGCCAAAATCATTAGCTTTTTGGACTTGCTTGCCGCTAAGATTTAAATTCCACATTTCTCGAAACATTGTCAGCCAGTGTTTTGCACCATAAAAAGACTGTTTCACTGCTTTCAAAGATGCCGGGGAAAACTTTCTAAGTTCTTTTTTTAGAAATTCAAATGTACCTAGCATACCTAAAAAACGGACAATTCCTAATGCAGCACCTATAGAGGCAATTCCAAAAGAAATTGTGAAAAATAATTTCAATATTTGCAAGCTGATAGGCATCTTTAACATCAAGCTTTCATGCAATCCATCTGTTAATACCATTCCGACAACTTCTTTAGGGAAATGGTGAGCATAGAGACGCATATTGTAACTGCCAAAGGAGTTACCCAATAATATGTATGGTGGCTCAATTTCTGCCTTTTTCAAAACAATATGTAATTCTTGGACAATTTGTTCGCTCGTACGTGGTTTTAAGCTTGATTGACTCCAACCATAACCTGCGCGATCGTATATACAAACTTTTGTAATAAGAGCTAATTCTTCTACTAGTAAATACCCCTCTATCCCCCCGAGACTATGGTCTACAATTACGGTGGTATTTCCTTCACCAGCACAATAAAAATGTAATTTATGACCACCCACGTCAATTAATTTTCCAAGCGGCTTTATATTTAATTTTTCGTACTGACTAGCAATCAAATGATAACTAGTTATACATAAAAAAAATATAAGTTTAAATTTATCTGCGTCTATCTGCATTTATCTGCGGTTTTAAACTCATTAATTATTGGTAATTACCTGCTGAATAAATTTTTGCCAGATTTCATTAGGAACCCAAAGTTTATGTAAATCATTCCGGGCTTCTTCCTCACTTATACTTTGATGAATCAGTCGATAAAGATAAATAAATGCTGAAACTCTTTTGTTTGCTGCACAATGGACAAATATTTTTTTGTCGTGGTTTGTCTCTAGGACATCGAAAAATTCTGTAATATTCTCAATGGTGGGATTTTCCCAAATTACTGGAATGTTGATATATTGCATATTTTTAACTTCGACAATTTGCTTTTCATTTAGTAAAGCATTTGGTGATTCTGGTAGTGCCAGATTCACGACTATTTGATATCCAGCTTCTTTAATTGTCGTAAATTGGTCTATAGTTGGTTGTCCAGAAGTTGCAATTGAATCTGATATTTGCAGGAAGTTATAAATATTTTGAATGCTGTTATTTGACATAATTTTACAGTCAGATATTTTATTAGCAATAGCTTTTTCATCTAAGCGACATAGCCTAGTCTTTTGTCTAACTTTTGCACCTATTCTTTCATAGAATTTGATGCCACGTTCATTAGATACTGCTACAGTCCAATCAATTCTAGCACAGCCTTTTTCCTCTGCTATCTTGCATAATTTTTGGATCAGAGCTTCACCAATTCCATGACTCCGATATTCAGCTTTGACATATAAATCATCCAACCAAATACCAGGCTTTGCCAAAAACGTTGAATAAATAAAGTGATAACTAGCAAAGCCAATGGCATTCCCAGCAATTTCGGCTAAAAGAACAAATCCAAGAGGTTTCTCTCCAAATAAATCCTGTTTTAGTTTCTCTGGTGTTGCTTGCACTAATTCCGGACAACCATCGAACTCAGCTTTTAAATGGATTAATTTCATAATGCTAGAAATATCTCTGTCCTCTGCATCTTTAATTGAAATATTTGTGTTTATCATTTTATTTCCTATCTCTCGTATAAAGTGCCATCTTTATGCGTAAAAATCCAACCATATGGACTTGCTTTAGCGATTAAATCATTATCTGGATAGTTGACTTCATCATCAACAGTTCTATCACCAACTTCTAAATAAACCACTGGACGTTGGGATTTATTTACTAATTGATGTCCATCCTCTTCACTCGCTGGAAAACCTACGATCATTCCAGGTTGGAGAATTTGAGAACCTGCATTTGTAATTAGTGTGACTTCACCTTCTAGTACATAAATAAATTCATCTTGTCGAGTATGCCAGTGTCTGAGAGCAGAACAACTTCCCGGTGCAAGGGTAACTAAGTTTACACCAAAATTTTTTAATCCTGCGGCATTTCCTAAGGCTTGTTTTATTCGCCCTGCTATGAGATGTTTAAATTGCTCGGGGTAATTGGAAGTTGTGCGACTTGGTACATTTTGGGGGTCGATAATCACGATTAAAAATCTCCTAATTTATGAAGATGTATTTTTGTTGATAGTAATTAGAGTTATTGCAAAAATACCAAACAAAACAAAAATTAATTAACCGCAGATAGACGCAGATGAAAAAGATTAATGCTATGGACTCAATCAAAAATACAAAATTAGGTTAACGACTACATTCAGCTAAAGTTTTAAAATCGAATTTTTGCAAGATTTCCAGAAATTTAAATACTGCTTGGACATGAAGAGCGCTAGATAATATTGCTATTCCAATCACTCTTTCTAAAGGAATTGGTAAACTACAAACCTGCATTTTTTGAGGAATTGGTACTGCAGCTAAACGAGGAAGAATAGCTGCTCTTAATCCTTGATTTACCATACTGACAATGGTTGAGTCTTCCTGAATGTCGGTGGTAGTATTCATCAGAGGTGCGACGATTTTCAGGTGATTGTGAAGAATAGCTCCGCAGGGTGTGGAAGGTATCATCACTGGTGAATACTTATCTATGTCTTCCCAAGTAATTTCCCTATCGCTTATTTTGGCGTTTGGTGGTAACAACGCAACATATTCATCCCGTAGGATTTCCCAAGTGTCAAACTCATCACCTTCATCACCACCTTGTAAACAAGTAATGCCAATATCAGCACGTCCTGCACGCAAAACATCTTCTACATCCAGAAATGCGGGACATTCTATGATTGTGACAGCAACTTCTGGAAATGAAAAGTGAAATTGCGCGATCGCTTTTGGTAATAAATGAGTAGCGACACTGCGAAAACACGCAATTCTTACATGACCACCATGCAACCCTTTATGCTGGTTTGCCTCTCGTTGCATCATCTCTAGATGTTGTAATGCTTGATGAGCATGATATAAGATCCGCTCTCCTGCTGGTGTCAGTACAGCACCATGACGACCTCTAGCAAATAATGGTACACCAAGTTCTTCTTCTAGAGTCGCGATCGCATGGCTAATTGCTGGCTGAGAAAGTTCTAACTTTAAAGCCGCTTCACTAAAATTACCACAATCTGCTATTGCAACTACGGCTCTCAATTGGAAAATTTTCATACTAAGTGCTGAGTAGATGTCTGAGTGTTTAACAGATAAATGTTGATTTGATTATTGCAGAAAGCTTGCATCAGTTATTCTTTATATCCATAAATCGCATTTATAGATACTATACACGGCATTTTTTGATTAATTATTCAGGCTTTGTTAAAGTCTTAGTTACTGATTAAGTCTCAGGAAGTGTTGTATGAGAAATGAAGTTAGATATCTTAAATCAGAAGAGACTGTAACAACTGCTAGTTCAAAAGATAAGCTAAACTTTTTGCAAAAAATTCAGAATCTTTGGTCAAAACTTGTCAATCTGGTATTCGCAAATCCTGAAGAAATAGAAGTTGTACAAAAAAGCGATCGCCAAGGTAATACTTATTGGCAAGTTTACGACCCTGCAAGTGGCAAATCTTTTTGTTCAGGTTCTGAAAGTGATGTGCTGGCATGGATTGAATATCTTTACAAATATAGGTAGTCTAACCTGTAAAAGTTTTACAATTGGTGAAAACTTGATAAATATCGTCTGTATTTTAGTCAGTTTTAACTGAGTTGAGCGGGTTATTGAAGAATCGCAAGGATACAACAATTTCATGTCAAAATTAACCCTTGTAATTGGCAACAAAAATTATTCATCTTGGTCACTTCGTCCTTGGCTGGCAATGAAGCAATTTGGTTTAGAATTCCACGAAATTCGCATTCCTTTATGGCAACCAGAAACTTCAGCAAAAATTCGTCAATACTCTCCTTCAGGAAAAGTCCCAGTGCTATTACACGGAAATCAAACAGTATGGGATTCTCTTGCTATTTGCGAATATTTAGCTGAGGAATTCCCTGATATACATTGGTGGCCAAACGATAAAGCTCCAAGGACATTAGCTCGTTGTATTAGTGCCCAAATGCACTCCGGCTTTCAAAATTTACGGGAACATATGACGATGAATTGCCGTGCTAGATTATCTGGAAAAGGGATGGCAATCGGAGTGCAAGAAGACATTGATAGCATTGCCTCAATTTGGCGAGAATGTCGGCAAAAATTTGGTTCTGATGGCGATATGTTATTTGGTAAATTTACAATTGCCGATGCTATGTTTGCCCCAGTTGCTTTGCGGTTTGTTACCTATGGTGTGCAGTTAGATAATATTGCCAGGAATTATGTTGATGCTCTAATGGCATTAACTGCATTGCAACAATGGTTAAAAGCGGCTGAGGTTGAGGAAGAAATCATCTCGAAGTATGAGTTATAAAGGTAATGTTTTAGGAGAAAAGGAGACTTACTATTTAAACTCTCAAAAGACCTAAAATTTTTAAATCAACCGCACCAGAACGTAGGGGTAAATCATGTACAACTCTAGTTATTACGAAACAATGGCAGAGTATAACCATTGGATGAATCAAAAGCTTTATGGCATTTGTGCATTAATTCCAGATGAAAAAAGGAGGGAAGATGTAGGAGCATTTTTTAAGTCAATTCATGGGACTTTGAACCATCTGCTTTTTGGAGATAGAGTCTGGATGGGACGTTTTATCAAAGAGCCTTTTGTAGCTAAAATCGGACAGGAGTTATATACAAATTTTGATGAACTCCGCCAACAGCAAGAACTCACGGATACCCAAATTATAGAGTGGTCGAAAAATATTTCACCTGAGTGGTTAAACCAACCTTTCCAATACACTAGTGGGGTAGACGGAAAAACACGAATTTTACCAGCGTGGGTTTTGGTGACACATATGTTTAACCACGAAACCCACCATCGTGGACAACTGACAGCCCTCCTCAGTCAGTTAGGATACGATCCAGGTGTAACTGATTTGCCGTTTTTGCCCTACTTAAATGCGATCGCCATCCTTTAGAAACATCTCCAGCTAGAATCTAATTTTTTATAGTAACTTGCTCAGTGGAGTCGATAAACCGTCAATGCTAACGAGATTTTTTTGCTGCTGATAGTCTCGAACTCCTTGTTGACCTTTTTTATCTGCCCACTCTATTAAAGACTGTCGCTGGCTTTGATGTTCATACAGTGGTATGCCTAAACCACAGGAAGTTTGCACCCGCTCAATATCAGCTACGATAATTTGACGGGTTCCAGGAATTTCGGGAAACAGAGAGTAAAGAGAATTCCAGTCTGAATGGTTCGGTAGAATTGTGTATCCATTACCGTAGAGACGCAGAATAGATGGGCTATCCTGAAAAGCGCAAAACATAAAGGTTATCCGTCCATTTTCCTGGAGATGGGCTGAGGTTTCATTGCCACTACCGGTCAAATCGATGTAAGCCACCCGGTTTGGGGAGAGGATGCGAAAACTATCCAATCCTTTGGGAGACATATTAACGTGACCCGTAGGACTCAGAGGTGCGCTCGCAACAAAGAAAAGGTGCTGAGTGGCAATAAAGTCTTGCAGTTGCTCAGTGATACAGTCGAAAAGTTTAGCCATTCTTAATATTCTCACCTAATGATTCACTGTTATCTCATATATTGAGTGGCATAGGTAGGTACTTCAATCGATGAAGGTAAACGTGAATCATTTACAGGTTCCGCAGCACTCAAATTTAGTGGTATTTCTCCTGCCCACACAGGTAATTCATAGTCAGCTTCATCATCAATAGGGCCACCTGTGCGAACCTTAGCAGAGGCTTCATCCAGAGGTAAAGATAGCACTAAAGTTCCCGTCAACTCGTTGCGATTGGGTGGACGTACTTCCTGCGATCGCTGGGGAATGACATGCTCAACAAAAGCATTTAGGGCCTCTAGTTTTTCTTCAGCAGTTTCTACAGTCGTTGCAGTCCCAAATACGACTACAGACCGATAGTTCATAGAATGATGGAAAGCCGATCGCGCCAGTACTAATCCATCCAGCAAAGTCACAGTGACGCATACTTCAATCCCCGATTGCAGCGTTTTCAGCATCCGACTGGCAGGTGACCCGTGAATGTATAGTTTATCGTCAACTCTTCCATAAGCTGTGGGAATAACAAACGGCTGTCCATTAGCCACAAAGCCTACATGACAGACTAAACCTTCATCCAGAATTCGATAGATGGTGTTACGTTCATAGTCTCCCCGCTTGGGTACACGCTTGATAGTACTTCTCTGGCTGGGAGTAAAATTATTTTCTGGTTGCATTGCTTGAGATTTTTAACTCTGCACCGCTAGATTAGTAAGAAAAGTGGAGCTAGACAAGTGCCACTTTGAGAAGAAAACACCAGTCCACCCAGCACTTAAGTGCTGGGCTAATAGCGAAAGTCCACTGAAAGTGGACTAAATACGATCCCCAGTCCACTTTCAGTGGACTTAAGCTATTAGACAGGGATTTTAATCCTTGGCTGAAAGTGGACTAAATACGATCCCCAGTCCACTTTCAGTGGACTTAAGCTATCAGACAGGGATTTTAATCCTTGGCTGAAAGTGGACTAAATACGATCCCCAGTCCACTTTCAGTGGACTTAAGCTATTAGACAGGGATTTTAATCCTTGGCTGAAAGTGGACTAAATACGATCCCCAGTCCACTTTCAGTGGACTTAAGCTATTAGACAGGGATTTTAATCCTTGGCTGAAAGTGGACTAAATACGATCCCCAGTCCACTTCAAGTGGACTTAAGCTATCAGACAGGGATTTTAATCCTTGGCTGAAAGTGCAACAAGTGTCAGCTATCGGTTCAAACCAGCATGGATTTCGCAATCAACCTTGACCCCCAAGCAGCCTTACCTCTATATCGCCAACTTTATGACGAACTCCGATCGCGTATTTTGTCAGGAAAATTAACACCAGGACAAAAGTTACCTTCCACGCGATCGCTCTCCAAATTTCTCAGTATTTCCCGCAGCACTGTTACTCAAAGTTACGAGCAACTCCTCAGTGAAGGTTACCTTCATACAACTTTGGGATCGGGTACTTTTGTCTGTCAGCAACTCCCTGATGACCTCAACAACGCTATACCCATCCAATCAACACCCCATAAACCTAATTCATCAATACCACTATCAACCTATGGTGCAAGCCTTACAGATAGTGCAATGTTTCGGCTGCCAGATGTGACAGCAGAAATAAACTTCAGCTACGGACGACCAGCGCTGGATAAATTTCCTTCTTACTTATGGCGCAAGCTCTTGTCTCGCCACTGCCGCTTCAATCCAGATGTGCTTAACTACACCACCGACTCGATGGGATATCAACCTCTACGAGAGGCGATCGCTTCCTATATATCTCGCTCAAGGGCAGTACAGTGCAGTCCAGACCAAATCATCATTGTCGGCGGTTCCCAGCAAGCACTAGACTTAATTACCCGCTTGGTGATTGACAGAGGTGACTGGATTGCTATCGAAGACCCTGGATATTTAGGGGCAAGACGGGCTTTCTTGGCTGCTGGAGCCTGTCTATTCCCAGTACCCGTCGATTCTTCCGGGGCAATGGTCAGCCACCTAACAACAGGTATAATTCCCAACATTAAACTCGTCTACGTTACCCCATCTCACCAATTTCCCACAGGAGCGTTATTGTCCCTGAAACGCAGGTTAGAGCTACTTGCTTGGGCGCAGAAATCAGGTGCGATGATTATTGAGGACGACTATGACAGCGAGTATCGTTATGGGGAAAGACCCATTCCGGCATTGCAAGGACTAGACCAAGGCAACTCAGTCATCTATGTTGGAACATTCTCAAAGGTACTTTTCCCAGCTTTGCGTCTGGGTTATTTGGTAGTGCCTCACAATTTAACACAAGTATTTAGCCGTGCGAAATGGCTCTGCGATAGGCAATCAGCTTTATTGGAGCAGTATGCCCTTACAGATTTTATCAACGAAGGACACCTAGAACGTCATATCCGCCGGATGCGATCACTCTACGACCAACGCAGGCGATCGCTGGTACAGTCATTATCTCATCTTGGTGAGAGAGTCAAAATTATTGGTGAGAATGCCGGGATGCATTTAATGATAAAAATAGATACGGCATTGAGCGATGAGGAAATAGTCCAACGTGCAGCGCTTTTGGGTTTGGGTGTTGGTGCTGCAAATCTCTATTACTTAAAAAATAGCCCTGGTGGTGAGTTTGTTTTGGGTTATTCCGAACTTAACGAGCAGCAAATTCAGGAGGGAGTTCAGCGACTAGCGAAGGTTGTGAATTGAAAAAAGATGAAACGCATAAAAATTCAAAAGAGCACGTTTATAAAATTGGATTTTTCGTATACATCAAACGAATTTCACCCACATCAGAAGTAAAACCCCAGCGCTCATAAAAAGGTATCATCTCAGGCAAACAGTAAACAGCAAACTGCTCAACTGATTTTAACTGGGGATGATTCATAACTTCATTCATTAACTTAGCACCAAGCCCCATATTTCTATGGCTTGGCTTAACAATAACATCAAAAATCATTGCCCGATATACGAAATCTGTAAGAACACGAGTAAAAGCAATTATATTTTCCTTTTCATCAACCAAAGCAACAATAATATCAGACCCCGCTAACATCTTAACAACATCTTGATGTGTGCGTTTCTGACTCCAGAATTCATTTTTATATAAGTCAACAAGTTCCAAAATCTGATTTTCACTCAGCGTTGCAACAACTCGGCAATCCATATCGTTAATTTGGAGGGACTACTCTTACAGGGCTTGTGGAAGGCTCTTTCCCATTTACTTGATTATTATTATCATATACAATTTTGCCATAATCTAATTTAATTATTCTATCTGCAATTGGAAAATATTGGTCATCGTGGCTAATAACTAATACTGTTTTCCCTCTTTGTTTCAGATTTGCTAATATTTGTTTGTAAAAAATCTCGCGAAAAACGGGGTCTTGATCTGATGCCCATTCATCAAATAAATAAATTGGGCGATTTTCTAAATAAGCTGTTAACAAAGCAAGCCGTTTCCGCTGTCCTTGGGATAATGCTGTTGTTGATAACTTACCATTTTCTATCTTAACTTTCTTCTCTAAATGTAATTGAGTTAAATATTCCTTTGCTTGAGTATCTAAATTGGCATCACCGACACCCAAAAGCCTATCAAATAAATAAAAATCCGAAAAAACGACAGAAAAATTCTGCCGATAAGCTTCCCGAATATCATCAATAATTACTTTATTATCTAGCTTAATTTGTCCTGTTTCGGGTATATACAAACCTGTGATTAATTTAGCAAGGGTGGATTTACCACTACCATTCCCACCCACAATAAATATCACCTCACCCGCTTCAAATTTTAAGTCCACAGGGCCTAAAGTGAACTTACTGTCTTCCACTTCCCCAGGATAAGCATGGGTGACTTGTTGTAATTCTAGTTTTGAAAAATTTGCTGCATCTTTTTGGATTGGAACCAGCATATCCTCTTTTTGAGTTGCTAGTGCTAACCCCATTTTCTCGATTTTTTGTAATGCTACACTCGCTCTCGATAAGGCTTGTAATTTATCTAAAATACTCTGCATGGGCAGCATCAAATAAGTCAGCGTCAGGACATATCCAGATAGTACCCCCAGAGGAATTTCTACTAACCTAGGCAAGGCAAATAACAATACACCAACAAGGGCAAAAAATAACAGATTTCCCCAACCTGTAGAAATCGAGAATGTTAATAGTGCTGCTGAATTATTGTCCCGAGATTTAGCCGCACTAACTTGCAATTCTTCAGTGAAAAAATCCTGACGACGTGCAGCATGAAGTTTCAGTTCTTTGATACCATCAGTAATCGCACGAAAGTGTTGAAATAAACGGTCTTGTTCTTCTCGTGCTAGATTGAGGAAACTTGCGGCTCGATTAATCAGCAGTTGAACGCTACCAATCCCCACCATAATAAAGCCGACTGTGAAGATAAAAACGGTAGTAGATAGCGAGCCGAGATACAGCAAGCACCCACCAATCACCGCAATGTCAACACAAATGAAGGGAATAGCATAAACCGTAGTGGATAACGTTGCGACATCCTCCGTAAGGGTTGCTAACAAACGACTTGCACCCAATTCTTCCAAATGTCGCAATGGTGAAGATAAAATCCCTTGTGATAACCGCAACCTCAGACGATAAACAGCATCTTGCGAGAGATTGATTAATAAAACTTGGGAGATGATGCTGTTAATAAGAACTATAAATGTCAGTGCTGCAAAATATAACTCAATATTCTCAGTGAAAGTACCAGCAACAACAGTGTTAATCAGCGCAATCAATCTCGCTGTCGTTCCACCGCTGATTAAACCTGTCAAAATAGCGATCGCCACCTGCAACCAGGAAGCCCGCAACAACAGCCAAATTAAATTCATACTGGAATTGTTAGTTGTTAGTTGTTAATTGTTGGTTGTTAGTTGTTGGTTGTTGGTTGTTTCTTAGCTACTAACCACTAACAGCTTCCTTCTTTTAGCCCAATTAGCAATGCAAGTTCTAGCCATTTCCAGTAACAATCTACGTCAATAAAGCCAATTTCTCGCAACCAACCAAGTTGTGTTTCCACATCCAAAAGTTGATTGGATGGATCGTCTTTTTCTAAGTTGACCCCAATTGCTTGTAAAAAGTTCTCGTGTAATTTTTGTGTTGGTGAAGCAATATGTTCTAAGTTGCAAAATACACCACCAGGTTCTAGTAAATCAAAAATTTCTGCATAAAGCGATCGCTTCCGTTCATGAGTAAGGTGATGGATAGCAAAACTAGAAACCACCGCATCAAATTTACTTAGATTGGGTAAAGTTTCGTCTAAATTATGTGCAATAATTTTTACCGTTGCATCTTCCGCAAAGCGTTTTTTTACCGCATCTAGCATCGTTGGGGAAAAATCCAATGCAACACTTTTTACTTGCGGACGGTCAATTTTCAAAAGTGCAAGTAAACGACCGTCACCGGTTCCCAAATCTAGTACACGCTTTATATTCTTAGGCACATATTCTAATAGCACTGCTTCACCCTCAGTCCGGTGGGGAATACCGTCAGATGAAGCCAGATACCCCAAAGCGTGGTCTGCGGAAGTCCAGAGGTTTACCATAATGATGTGATGCAAAGGCGCTAAGACTATTCTAGCTTAACGCCTTTACCTATAGGTATGAAATTATTAATCTCCTGGAATTATACTGCAATATTATCAACACTTGATTTGGGTATAAATGCTGTCATAAATCCCAATCCATATGCCCATAATAAACAAGCTGAGAATATCCTTACTCCCTCTGAAGTCAAGTTAGGAAACACATCAGAAGCAAACAAAACTGTGAATGTATCTAACATCATTCCCGGTAGTAATACATACATTATCGCCATCAGACGCGCCTTTGCTTCAACTTTACGCCAGCTATAAATAGAATACGTAATAGCTGCCATTAGAGGAACCGCTGCGACGAAAGTAAGCAGCAGATTGCTGGTTTCTGGATTAAATAAAAATTGCCCTATCAACCGAACTGCTACTGTTGCTACAAACCAAAGTAAAAAGCCCAACCAAATAAAGAAAGACATTTGCCTATCCTCCAAAAAATACATTAACTCACAGCAAGCGGGGAGGGAGTAAAATTAAAAGATCCTATTTTTTACGTCCGAACGTTCGTACATAAAATAGTAAAAAAAATTTAGACCATTGGAACTTCTACAGACTGGCTAAACAAAACACCCAAGCACATCTCCAGCACTCGATCCATATGTTCTGTCAAACTAATTGAACCAAAAGCGTCACGATCCATCACAGCTTGAGCAATTAACACAAAAATCATACTCAATAAGGCCGCATCGTGAATTTGTCTTACCGGATAATCAGTCCGCAGTTGCTGGACTAAGCCCAAAATAACAAGGTAAGACACAGAAGGCTGGTTGCCTTCAAAATCATACTCTCCCGTGAGCATCTTTTCCTGTTGCCCTCGAATCAGGTGAAAAACACACTCTTGGGGATGAGTGAGTGCCCACTCGATAAGCGATCGCATAATAGCGATAAACTGACAGATAGGTTCATTTTTCGCTGTTGTGTAAGCTTGGAGCGTTACCTGTTCTATAGAAGAAAGAATTCTCGTCATCAGCGCATCAGCTACGTCTTCCTTGCTTTTGAAGTGCGTATAAAGGCTTGCTTTTGACTTAAACCCGGCTTGAAGCCTAATGTCATCAATCGAGGTGCCATCGTAACCCCTCGTGGTGAACAATTGCAAAGCAACAGTAAGGATAACCTCTCGGCTGTCTTTACCTTCCAAAGGGGAATCGCTTTTCGATAATTTTTTTTTCACTATCTCTTAATATCCGAACGTTCGGATATTTTATATATTAATTGATTCTCACAATGTTGTCAAGAAGAGTTCCTAACCTCATATCTTCCATATGTACGTATAAATTATTCTTTACAGGTTTAGCGGTTACTAATTTGACGTCGAACTATGACACTCAAATAGTCCTCTTTCAGAGGACTTTGGTTATTAGACAGGGACTTATAGTCCCTGGCTGGCTGTCTGACAATATAATTGCGTCAATATGTCAGTAATGTTATAGTCATAATGGCTACACGTTTGGCGTTGCGCCTACATATGGCTTGGCGGACGTAGAGTATTATAACTACAAGGTTATATTAGTCATCTAAGCGGACATCATATAAATCATCCCTTGCCACCACTCGTAAAAGTCAGCATCCAGTTTTCTGGAGAGCGAAGTTTGCCTAACAAACCTTTGGCACTTAACGTTAAAGCAGTACGAGTCCGGATAAAATGTCTCGACAAATAGTAACCGGGGGGAGTTTCTATTCCTTCAAAATTTTGACCAACAGAATTTGATATTTCACAGTAATTACCTGCACCACCTACTGTCAACACGACTCGCTCATTAGGAGGCAATTTATTACCATCAATCTGAAAAATTGCGTACACCTGGTGCCGACCGTGGAATGGTTCCACAACAACTTTGATCGGATAAACAGTTTTTGTAGGGAGGTTGGAAGGTAAATATCCGACTCCAGTACAAAACTCCTCAGCAGGTGGTTTTAACAATTTAATACATAAGACGAGTCCGAGTGTAGTTATCAAAAGGATGATAAAGCTAAATTTGCGCTTCCACAAGTGACACCTCTAGTATTTTTCAGTTTCCATAATAAACAGTAGTTTCATAGATTAATTGCTACGATAATTACTTTTTGCTAATATTTTTTGTAGCTCTTTGTCTTTCTAGTAACCAAGTAAATAAGAGTAATTTAATAAATAAATGTTCCTCTAGGATATGCGTCTTTTATGTCTATAAAATGCGCCTATCCTACGATTTTTTACCGATAATAGGAATGGCAATATTTCAGATATTTATTCTTATCCTCGCTGTTCTTTTTAATACCCCGACCTCGCTCATGTCTTTTCGTTTTGAGTTGTAAGGCCGATTTGCGCAAAGCTCTTGTTCCCAGAAGTTTCTATCCGGCAGACTTTGCGCTCTTAAGATTAGAACGCAAAGCTCCCTTGCCTGAATCCACATATATAAACCTACGAATTCCTTCTTCCTTCTTCCTTCTTCCTTCTTCCTTCTTCCTTCTTCCTTCTTCCTTCTTCCTTCTTCCTTCTTCCTTCTTCCTTCTTCCTTCATTCATCAAACGTGAAGGTTTACTTGTTCTTGCAACCAGGGGTCAAGAGCTTGACCATCTTTACGACGCAATTCAATTTCCACAACCATCACTTCTTTCTTTCCCGGAGGTGCGGGTTTTTGATGAAAAATAATGTCATAATCGGCTGGATTGTGCTGGCGTTCTTTTAACCAATCATGCACCTTAGTTGTGGCGAAAAATGATTGCCCTTGCTCAAACATTCGGGTAATCTGCATTTGTAGGGTGAAAGGATTTATCCGACCCATAATATACCGCCTTTGTCAAGTAATTTTAACTCCTGCCATTACCTATATTATGTTATCTGCCATCTGATGCGGTTAGTGAAAGAAAAATTTAGCGCTTTTTTATCCGAACTCAGCAAACAAATTTGCCAACACCACATTAGAAAACAAAAACCCATCAGGATCGCTTAACCTTAACCTTTCTCCCACAAGTTCCACCCAGCCTTGCTTGCAATATGGCTGCAAACACTGCCAAATCTTGGACACCCTCTCGTCACCAAACTCTTCTTTTAATTTTGTCAAACTCACCCCCTCAGCCAAACGCAACCCCAACATTAAAGTTTCTAACAAAACTTCATGTGCGGGTGTCACGGGGCAATCAATTAGACATCCAGTTTCTACCCAGTTATAATACTCTTTAGTCTTACGCGGACGGGTGAAACGTTTCCCCTCAACATAACTGGCTGCACCCATCCCAAAGCCGTAATAAGAGCGATTTTCCCAATAAACGCGATTGTGCTGACACTGATGTCCAACTCTGGCATAGTTGGAAATTTCATAATGTTCGTACCCTGCACCAGTTAAAACTTGTTGGGCTGTGTGGTACATTTGAACTGTGGTTTCATCGCTAGGTAAAGGTTTGTCGCCCGGTTGATAATAACGACCGAAGGCTGTACCCGGTTCGATGGTCAGGTCGTAGATAGAGATATGAGTGGGTGATAATGCTACAGCCTTTTCTAAAGAATCCTGCCATTGTGTGAGGGTTTGATGAGGTAAACCGGAAATTAAGTCCAAGCTGAATTCGGGTACCTCTACTTTGCGGATTAATTCTACAGATGCAAAGATATCATCAACCGAGTGCGATCGCCCGGATTTTTGTAATAATTCTTCCTGAAAAGCTTGGACACCAAAACTTACCCGAGTTACCCCAGCACTGCGGTAGCCTTGAATATGTGCTAAATCGAACGTCCCAGGGTCTATTTCCATTGAGATTTCTACCCCTGGAGAGATCCCAAACCTAAACTCCAGTGAATACAGTATTCGCTGTAACTGTTCTACAGATAAAAGCGAAGGAGTTCCACCACCAAAGAAAATTGTTTTTAACGGTTGACCAAAAACGGGCGCGTTTGCAATTTCTTTACATAATACCCGAACATATTGTTCGATAGTACCAGAAGTTTCACCGCGCAAGCGATCGCCTACAACCGACACCGGGAAATCACAGTAAAAGCATCGCCTTCTACAAAAAGGAATATGTACGTAAGCAGAACTCGGAAGGCTAGAAATACTCACTTTTAGTTCCATTCAAAACTGAGAATTACAAAATATCAAGATTAGTTCTATTTCTTTATAGATTTTTTTATCGTTTTACAACGAAAATCTGAAAAATATAAAGGATATAACTCTTTAGTTATAATGATTGCAGATAGGGTTAAGCTAGACTCTTATTCTAATTGTTGTAAATATTTCTAAATCTATATTGCCGATGATATAAGACCTACTTCACTTAATCGAGTAACACTGTTGCAGGAAAACAATACAGTCATGATTGATGCAATTATTATTTTCTCATTTATCCTGGCAGCGGCGGGAGTCGGGTTCTACAGCACTGACTTGCTACCCGACGGAACCTTAGATGGCGTTACCAATCTGGAAGCCTTACGCTTTATTATAGCTGTGTTTGCCGCCATCATTGGGGGAGCAGTCGGACTAAGATTCCAAACAGGATATCGTCGCCTAGAGGCACAAGTTAAGGAAATGCCCTTAGAAGCTATCTTAACTCGCGCTATTGGTTTAGTGATTGGGCTATTGGTAGCGAATTTGATGCTAGCACCGCTATTTTTACTTCCGATACCGCCAGACTTTGGGTTTATTAAGCCACTGGTCGCAGTTGTCGGCAGTATCATTTTTGCTGTCACTGGCATGAATTTAGCAGATGCCCACGGGCGGGGATTATTGCGCTTGCTAAATCCCAATACTGTAGAAACTATGGTAGTGGAAGGAACACTAAAACCAGCCAATACTAAGGTTTTAGATACCAGTTGCATTATTGATGGACGGATAGAGACACTACTAGAAACAGGGTTTTTGGAAGGGCAGATTCTCGTACCACAGTTTGTCTTGCAAGAATTGCAACAAGTGGCAGATGCCAGCAAAGACCAAAAGCGGGTGCGGGGAAGGCGAGGACTAGAAATTCTCAACCGCATTAAAGAACAATATCCCGATCGCATCCTCATCAACCCAGCTGACTATGAAGATATTGCCACGGTGGATGCTAAGTTGGTGCGCTTTGCCCAAGAAATTAACGCTACACTCTTGACAAATGACTATAACTTGTCAAAAGTCGCTAGCGTCCAAAAAGTGCCGGTGTTGAACGTCAATGATTTGGTGAATGCTGTACGTCCCAACTACTTACCAGGGGATAATCTCGACCTGAAGATTCTCAAAGAAGGTAAAGAACCAACCCAAGGTGTCGGCTACCTTGATGATGGCACAATGGTTGTTGTTGAAGAAGGTAGGAGTTACGTAGGTGGCGAATTGCGAGTAGTAGTCACCAGTGCTTTACAGACCACTGCCGGACGGATGATTTTTGCCAAACCCCAAGCTTCTGCATTTGCATAGGTGATGATGGGACGTTCAAATAGAATTAAACCATGTAATCGGTGCAGTCTGGCTGCACCGATTTTATTTAGGGTGAAATATCAAGAAGGTGGAAATTGGGTTTTTGTTTGTCAGCAATGTTGGCAACAAGTGAGTCAAGATAACCCGTTTTACGTCTATGGGGGAACTTGGAAGGCAAAGAAAAAGTGATATTTGCCCTCATCCCCTAGCCCCTTCTCCCAAACTTGGGAGAAGGGGAATAAAAATAAAAATCTTACTTCCGAAGCACTACAAAATTACCCATATCTCTCTGTTTTCGTGCTTCGCGTCCTACCGAAACTCCAGGCGTATCCCTGACGGGACGCTTGCGACTCAGCGCCTATTGCGTCTACCCTCCAAGAAGGCGTTCAGCGCCTATCGCGGTTAATTAAAAAAATATTATTCATATCGCACGCTCAAAAAACCAAACCCCGCATCGCCAAAAGAGCCGTCCCATAAGCTGCTTCGGTATTCCCAGAACGCACTACATTCACTTCCAAATACTTACCCCGAATCGCTGTCCATGCCTCATTCGCCGCACCACCACCAGCAGTGTAAACACGACTTAACTTATCGGCCCCCAAAATAACCAATAATTCATAACCCCTTGCTTCAATCCGGGCGATCGCTTCTAACAAACCGTGCAAAAATTCTACATCATTATTGGGTCGCGGTTCCAATCGTGGCAGTAAATTCGGATCGCCACTCGGAAAACGCTCTCCAGGTTTCAACAAAGGATAATAATCTAACGAGCTAGTTTTTCGTGGATCAATTTCCCGACTCAACTTTACTAACTCAGAGTTGCTAAAAAAATGCCGCAAAACTCCACCACCAGTATTAGAAGCACCCCCAGTTAACCATAAATCCCCCAAGCGGTGGCTATAAATGCCGTACCTTGAATCTTCTACACGGGTACGACTCAAAAGTTTTAACGCCAAAGTTGAACCGAGCGATGTCACCGCTTCCCCAGGATGCTTTGCACCACTGGCAAGAAATGCGGCAATACTATCAGTAGTTCCCGCACATACCAAGCAAGACGAGGGTAAACCAAATTTAGCCGCAATCTCAGCTTTTAATTCAGCAATGGGTGTACCAGGAGTTAATACTTTTGGTAGTTGAATTGGTATTTGCAGATTCTCCAACCATTCTGGATACTTCAACTCGAGCACATCGTAACCAAGCTTCAAAGCATTGTGGTAATCGCTAATACCCAACTGCCCATGCAACAAAAACGCCATCCAGTCAGCTTGATGCAGCAAATATCTAGCTTTGCTAAAAGAAGGTAACTGTGACATCCATAGAAGTTTGACAAGGCTCGACGTAGCGCTTAATACAGTATGATTCTCCGGTGCCACACCCCGCAACCTTTCCAGCATCACTGCACCCCGAGCATCGTTGTAAAATAGCGGTGCATCCACAGGCTCACCAACGGCATCGCACAATAGGACAGTAGCAGAAGTCCCATTGATAGCGATCGCCCTAATGTTTCGCCGCAATTCCCCTGAAATTTGCTCTAAAAGGGCAAACAATGCTTTTCGCCACTCAGAATGTACAAAGGCTTCATCTAACCTCTTCTGTGGCATGGAGAACGGATATCGCGCCTCAAATAGCAGACTCCCGAACTCATCAATCACCGCACCCCTTGCGCCAGAAGTCCCAAAATCTATACCCAAATACAAATCCATACTTTTGTAACTTTTTATAAAACTTCTTGACTTTTAACTCCTAACTCCTAACTCCTAACCCTTAAAAAATGGATGTTGAAGGAATTCCTGCAATTGTTGGGGACTTAAACCCGTTTTGGAAGAAGAAATAAGACTTCTTCCTTCTTACGAGCGTTAAAATTAGACTACTTTTTGTAACAAGCTATTCCCCAACAAAGGCAATGAGTGCGAAAAGTAGTAAACGAACTGTTGAAAATCTGTTGAAATTGGAGGTTTCAAACCATGTCTATATCAGATACTCAAGTGTACATTGCTCTGGTTGTGGCTCTGATTCCAGGCGTTCTCGCTTGGCGGTTGGCAACAGAACTTTACAAATAAGCCACTCTCATACCAATTGGGGGAAGGGCAAAGGAATTAATCCTTCCTCTTTACCCCTTCCTTCTACCCAATGCCCAAAAATTATTCCTGGCACTCAGTAGTGTAAGTAGTTTCCGGACGATTGCGGTTTAATACCGTAAATCGTTAGAAAACAAACACTGAAATATGCCAGGTTTATTTTTTACTGCTAACATACGTGTATCAATTCCGAAGAAATGAAGTAACATGGCAGCTAAATAAAACCGTAATTATTACGTCCCTTTAGTTCAGCGAGGTTATTTTAAATATCATGAATGCAATTCAGCCGCCAAGAAAAGAGCTACAACCTACACAGAAACCTCGGGTTGTTTCTCGACCTCATCGCAAGCTACGCCAACGTTCTTACCAGATTATGGCAGTTGAGACCACAACCAAAATAGTGGTCAACTTAGCCATCTGTGCCGTCGCATCATCCGCTTTAGTACAACTTTTGCCAAATCACTGGTCGCAACAAGAAAAGTTGCGAGATATCCGTACTGAAGTCAAACTGATGCAAGGACGGGTAGATAGCTTGAAGTCGGAATTTAGCCACAATTTCGACCCGCGCCAAGCTAAAAGTATTATGCAACAACAAGGAAATAGATTTGACCCCAGCCAGCGTCATATCGTGTTGAACAAGGATGGCAATGAAGCTACAGTTCAACAACCAGATTCATCTCCTTAGAATCAACTATAGCACTTGCGTATAAATACTGAACGTTTTTACAAAATAATTTGCTAACAGCTAATAGTTAATAGCTAATCATTTCAAAGCTATATAGTTATCATCTATTAGTCGTTAGCTAGATAAAAAAAAGCGCCAAAGAAACAGGGAGGAAGCGAAAATTTTGTTTTTGAATTTAACAAGATTGGATTTATCCATTCCCTACTTCCCATTTTCAAGATAGAAATCCAAGGGAAACACATTACACAACAGAGAATAAAAACATTTCTTCCCCTTTCTCCGATTTTCAAGATAGCAGTTCCTCCAGCCAGTTTTCTACTTGTAAACGCAAACGTGAAGCTGGCTCGTCTTTAGTGGTGCTGTGTTGAGGAAGGTGATTTAGAGCATGACGGTAATCAGCGATCGCCCAATTCCAATCACCCCAGAGATGGTAGGTTCTGCCTCGTTCCGCCAAAATATTCCCGAATAGCTGACCGAAAAGCAGTGCTATCTCGAAATTATCAATAGCCTCCTGGTATTGGTCCAAATCACGCAGAGTAATACCCCGGTTGACCCAAGCACGGACGTGACTAGGATTTAAATCCAGCGCTCGATCGTAATCTTCGATCGCACTGTGTAATTCTCCACAAGCAGCATAATAATTGGCACGATTGTTATAAGCAGGAGCCAATTTAGGATTTAGTTGCAATGCTGTGTTGTAATCAATAAAAGCTTTTTGCGACTCACCACATTGAAAATAAATCAGTCCGCGATTATTGTAATCAATCGCGTTGTCGGGATAGCAGTGAATTAATTGGTTGAGTAGAGCGATCGCTTCGACATAATTTCCTTCTTTGGCAGACTGCAAAGCACTAGAGCGTAAATAGCTGTCATCGTCCGCAGTGGCATTACGTTCATGCTGCCAAAGCTTTTGCCGCTCAAATGTAGTATTTACAACAGCCTTGTATCGGTGAATTTTCTCGTCTCCAGATGAAAATAATGAGTAACTGTTCATATCGTCCTGCCTGAACTGCTTGCTCTTTAGGATAAACTTATAGTTTTAGCGGGAATCGCGGTTCCCACCCTGTGTCACTTTTTTAGGTGTCTATTAATACTAAATACAAGTATCGACTAGATTGTAACCTACCGCAACAAATGCATTCTGGCGCTTGCGGTAAGCCGACTCTTAACACCCTACATACATTCCAGTAATAGATACTTCATCCCAAAGTCGAATTCCAGAAAACAGCAAATATCAATCTAAAAGACTAGTAGTCCGCCACATTAATTTCGAGGGGTGCGATTCAAAAGCCCCCTTATTAATGAAATGAACCACTAGTCAAGTAGAAGCGGCGACAAATTGGTAGAATGCCAAAAAGGCGTTTACTAGAAAATGGGGAGTAGGGAGTAGGCTAAAAGGTAAAGAATTAATTCCTTTCTCCATCTCTCCATTTCCCGATTCCCCACTCCCAACTATTTTTTGAGAAAATTTTATTATGGCAACAGCAATTTCTTATCCTAATGCACCTGATTTGACAGCAGACGATTACATCGTTGTTGGTTTAGCGACTTGCTTTATCAAAGAAGAGGGAGAAGTAATGAGCGTCGAAGTGATAGAACCTATTCCCTCAGCGGCTTTAGAAGCAATACTTAAAGGGATTCCCACTTCCTATAAACTCGCTTATGCCACAACTTTGGGAGCATTGCTTACGAATGATGAACCCCAAATTCCAGCCGATTTTCCTTCTACGGCTCAGTTTGGTGAAGAATTTTTGTTAAGAGCATTTTCATCTGCCCGCACCTACAAACGTCGGGAATCAGCCAAATCCTTCATTCCTGTGGGCACCACCCACGCCGATTTCAAGTATTCTACCGAACGCAAGCGCGTGCTGAATGTCGCACGAGTCGTCACCAAAGAAGACAATGTGAAACAACACTCGCATACTCATAAAGTTCTTTAAGTGTTATTTATTAGTTGTTATTTGTTAGTTGTCCACCAACTCCTAACTCCTAACTCCTAACTCCTAACTCCTAACAACTAACCAATCGCTAATTATGCTGAAACTATACGGTGGCGCGATGAGTCGTGCCTCAATTGTCCGGTGGTATCTCGAAGAAATGGAAATTCCCTACGAATTTGTCAAACTTGATATGCAAGCTGGAGAACATCGGCAGCCTGATTTTTTGGCAATTAACCCAATGGGAAAAGTTCCGGCAATTGTCGATGGCGATTTCCAGCTTTGGGAATCTGGAGCGATTTTACTGTATCTCGCCGAGAAGTATGGCAAAGTTAATCACTCCCCAGAGGAACGCGGAAAAATTTCACAGTGGGTGTTATTTGGCAATTCCACTCTAGCTACAGGGATATTTGTGGAAAGCAGTCGAGAAAAGGAAATGCTGCACCTGATGCCTCCCCTAGATAAAATTCTTGGGGAGCAACCATTTATACTAGGCAATAAATTTAGTGTTGCTGATGTGGCAGTGGGTTCTGTCCTCGCTTTTATTCCGATGATGCTGAAGCTAGATTTAAGCGCTTACCCAGCGATTTTGAACTACATCAAGCAAATGAGTGAGCGTCCGGCGTTTCAGAAAGGTATGGGTTCTGGCAGCTAATAAAGGAAGTTGCACAAGCTACATCAGATTATGAACAAGGTAAGGTTAGACGCGGTTCTGTTGCCGATTTGATGTCGGAGTTAGATGGGTGAAAAATTTATTTAGTTTGACACCATTTATTTTGATTGGGAATGGTTTGTGAACTTACCTACTTATACCAATTTTGTATGAAGATGCACATAATCAAGACCCCCCTGTAGTCCCCCCTTGGCAAGGGGGGACGGCGTAGCCGGGGGTTAATATATGCAGCTTCACAAAGAAACGGTATTACGTTTTTTGTAGGTATTATCTACTACTTTTTTGGGTTTTGCTGATGTGTGACAGTTCGGCGGCAAAATGTGAGTTATATGATGTCCGCTTAAATGACCAGAATATAATGTAGTAAACTCATATCAAGATTCCCGGCTTCATAAAAGTTGTCGGGAATCTTCTTTTAAAATTCAACGATTTAACGGTAATTTGTAAATTGCAAAGCCACCGGGTAATCTTCTTGCTTTAAGCGCTGAATCACAATTTGCAAGTCATCTTTATCTTTAGCGGAAACTCTGACTGCATCTCCTTGAATTGAGGCTTGCACCTTTTTGAATTCATCACGAATCAACTTGGAAATTTGTTTTGCAATCTCCTGAGAGATACCTTTTTTCAGGGTGATTTCTTGACGAACGCGGTTACCGCTCGCTGAGTCAACCTTGCCAAACTCAAAGATTTTTTGCGAGAGGTTGCGCTTTGCCGCTTTTTCCCGCAATACGGTGTGTACAGACTCTAAAGTGAACTCGCTGTCGGAGTGGATAGTAATAGCTTGTTCACCTAATTCGACAGTTGTTTTACTGTCTTTGAGGTCGTAACGACTTTTGATATCTCGCACAACTTGGTCAATAGCATTAACCAATTCTTGCCTCTCAAAGTCGCTCACAATGTCAAAAGAATAGGTAGAAGCCATACAAAATTTTGGATTGGGAATTTAGAGTTACTTGTTACTTGTTAGGAATTAAGATTTGGGAGTTAGGAGTTAGGAATTAGGAGTTAGGAATTAGGAATTTAAACCCATAACTCATCACTACTAACTACTAACTACTAACAATTAGCTCAAGTTCCAATTAGCTACTTACTTGGATGATGCTGAAGTAAAACAAAGTCGCATAACTCAGTGAACCAATGGCGAACATGAGCGATCGCAAAAGGGGTATATTCAATATATAAAAAACTGAGTACAGCAGACGAGCTACCAGATAGGCGATCGCTGCATAAACTGCAATGGTCGAGTTAACTTTTGTGACGTACGCCATCAATGCTGCTGCCGAAAAAATCATAAACCCTTCAAAGGAGTTCTGGTGTGCCCAGGTTGCCCGTTGAGCGTATGGTGGCAATTTATCAAACATGGCACGGGGAGCAGAAGTATCATACCCGACACGCGCACGGGCATAACCTACCACCAAAAATGGCAAATAAATCAGCACCACAGCGGCGACAATAGAGTACAAAAAAATAGCCATTAGTTATTAGTCGTTGGTTACTAGTTAATAGTCCACAGTCAAAAGTCCCCAGCCTAGAGTATTTGACTCTTGACTCTAGACTCTTGACTCTTGACTAATCAAAGTAGAATAGCGTCACTAGTTTTCTTTGGTCTTCTGCATCTTTACAGGTTTGTAGTAAGGTACGACTGTCGTGAAAAGCAAAGCAGATAAGCTGCTGGCAACGGGAGACAATCTCCTTATTGCACAAGTAACTAGCTTCAGCCAGAGACATATGATCGTTACTGGGATTTTCTACCATATGCATCACCTGTTCTAATTGCTGGCGTGATTCTAAAGGCTGGCGTTCCAAGCTTTGGGGTAGAATCACCGTCAACAAGTTGGGATCGGCACGCATTGCCCCCTTAATAGCCGCTGAATTGGTGCCTGTAGCGCCAGAGGTGATGATTCGATTGCCCGATAAAACTAGGGCGTAAGTCATCATCTCTATTAAATTCTGATGCGTAATGGGGACATGACGAGTACCCAGCAAGGCGATTCGCTTAGAACCTGTTTGCTGGATTGTCGCCAGTTCTTGCGCTAATGTATCGATGTTGTTTATAAGCTCTGTTGACTGGCTCAAAGATGGACAAAATTCAAAATTTACAACCAAGATATTTTAACAGACTGTGGGTGACAGCCAAGTATTTAATTTGATGACATTGCTGCAATTTCTCTTTTATTTAACCCAACAGTTTAATAGCTTCATCACACCAAGCTAGCCAATATGTTTCATAGCCAATGCCATTGAGCAGCGTCAAATGTTGAAACTTTGCTTGCTCTGAAAGCTGTTGAGGATTCTGAAAATACTGCTGCTGTATTTTTTGATATGTTACCAATCGTTTCTGATGGGCTTCACTATGACGCTTGATTTCTTCCAAGATTGTAGATGGGGAAGCAATATAGCCTGCAAATATTTTGACTAAGATATCGTCTTTGATTGCTGTTGGTTCCGATGGTTCAGCAATCCACGACTTCAGATGTTTCCTGCCCAGTTCTGTAACACTGTAAAGTTTTTTATCCGGCCGTCCCGGAAGCAGAATCGTCTCAGGAGTTATCCAGCCTTGGTTTTCTAGCTTAGATAATTCTCGATAAATCTGTTGATGACTAGCTGCCCAGAAAAAGCCCACAGAACCATCAAATTTTTTTGCCAAGTCATAACCACTACAAGAACTCTCCACCAGAGATGCCAATATCGCGTGTGCTAAAGCCATAATTTGTAACTAATCCTAATTGCTATATGCAACTAATTGAATATAGAATGAATATATTCAATTAGTTGCATATTAGCGCGATACGTTAAGGAGTTAAAGATATATGTCGAAAGTAATACCAGGAAGGTTTACGGCTGAAGTCAACGAACCTTTTGTAGTGTTTCTGATTGGTATGCGAATCAATATGTTCTTTGCTTTCAACAAATGGGTTCCGACAGGGATGGCGATGTCACCCATGCTACAGAGTCTCTACCAGAATCCAGATAAAGGTTTTTTGGGCGGAGAAACTTTTTTTTATTGGCGAGGGGTGGCATTGATTCAGTATTGGCGTTCTTTTGAAGATTTGGAGCGTTTTGCCAAAAATCCGGGGGATTCCCATCTAGAAGCTTGGCAGAAGTTTAATCGAGCGATTGGCGATGATGGTAGCGTGGGCATTTGGCATGAAACATACATGATTGAACCGGGAAAATATGAGGCGATTTATGGAAATATGCCCGTGTTTGGATTAGCTGCTGCTACGAAACATGTACCGACGATGAGGAGGAAGAAGACGGGCTAATGGTGCTCGTCCCGTAGTCACCGTCATGGAAGATGCTCCCGATATCCAGGCTTTTGATCTGCTGGTTTCATGACAAATTTTAATTTCCAGACAACTTTTCCGATTTACTGATTCCTTTTTGCTTCTAAAACAGACGTTACATATAACGGAGCCACTCGCGTGCGGGTTAAGAGCGCCATCGCGATGTGGCGTTCTCAACATTGTGTTGTCAGGATTAGATTTATCAGTAGCATTGTCCCTGCTTCACAGGTGAGGATTAACCAAGGACAATGCCGGCTGCCGGTTCTAAACCGAGTTGATTGAGTAACCGATCAATATCAAAATGTTCAGCCATGAGATGGCGAATGCATTCGACTTTGATTGGTTCGTGGACCCGGACTTGTCCAAAAGTGCGGTCAACAATTTCCACAGTAGTCAGGGTATCTAAATCGACCGATAAAATCGGGATTTCCAATTCTTCGGCACGGGAGAGGATGAATTGGGGTGGTGGCAATTGCCCAGTCAGAATCAGACATTGGGTGGAACTTTCCAAGGCTGCTTGTTGAATTTCCACGCGATCGCCTCCTGTGACTACTGCCATGTTCCGACGTTTGCGGAAATACTTCACAGCTGAATTCACATTCATTGCCCCAATCGCCAAACTCTCTACCATTAAATCGAGGCGATCGCTCCTGACTAGAACTTCAGCATTTAACTGTTGTGAAAGTTCACCCACGCTAACAGAACGGAGTAAATCACTTTTTGGTAGGATTGCCAGCACGGGAATTCCCTGTTGTTCTAAATACGGGCACAACATTGCATCCACAGCTTCTAACTGTTCTGCGGGAACATCATTGATGACAACACCAATCAAGCGATCGCCTATATGCTGCTTGGCAGATAATAATGCATCAATTAAAAGCAACGATTCATAACGGGCTACCAACAGCACAGCAGCATCGACTACGGTGGCTACTTGCATTAAAGATAAATCAAACAAATAACCCTCTGACAAATTACCAGCTCCTTCGAGTAATACCAAACCGCCAACTGGCATTTGTAGATATTGCTGTACTAAAGACTTTTGATAATCAGTTGTATCTTCACCACGCAAGCGTCTTTGTATACTTACTTCGTCGGCATACAGCAAAGTTGGGGCCACACGGTTTTCTGACAGATTTAAATTCAGAGCAATAAATTGGACATCTTGCTCAATCAAGGTACCATCAGATCCACTAAAACAAGTACCCAAAGGCTTGCCATAGCTAATATCCAGTCCTTTTTGCTGTAATTGATAAGACAACCCAATAACCGTTGCTGACTTACCGCTGTAAGCCTCCATTGAGCCAATCAGCAAATACTTAGCAAATTTTGGCACAAATGCACTCCTAAATTTAAAAGTCTTGTAACCCAGTCGGTGTTTATTAATTTTAGGGCGTTCGCTTGCTTTCCCGCAGGGCTAAAAACCTCGCAGACAGGATTTCTTGCCCCACTCATAGAACCAAAAGGGAACTTTCAATGGGATATTTGCACAAATAAACCGGGTTTTAAAGCTAAATACAAGTTTTTTGGAATTTATCTCACCAAAACCCGGTTTTGGTAATGATTGGGCCTAATTACTGTTTAAGGGGAAATTATTTTTCTCCTTTATTCCGCCGAATTTAATCGTCTATCCGCAGGAGCTTGCGGTAGAATACTTTAGAAAAATCAGTCATCCGATAGCGTTTATAATTTTCTATAATTTCTATCAAAAAATTAATAAACTCGAAACTTGCCATCATCACCTCATAGCTTAGTTCCGCATTGCCATCAAACTGGACTCGGCAACGGGTTAAGTCCGAAGGTAGGGAGGCAATATTCCAACTGGCGACGAAGGAAATGTTCTCGCTCCCCTCTATTTTGCGGTGTCCCTCCAAAACGCCTTTTTGGTAAAGACCGATGGCATAAGGCAAAAAATTGCGCTTGCTCCCCTGGGTATATGGTAGGTACACACTCGCTTGTTGTTGGCTGGCCGGCTGGAGTTGCTCGAAAGACATAAGAATCGATTCCTCAAGTATTTTAGCGATAGCGAAGCGCTGACAAGGAGTCAGTTCGCTCGAATCTTGGTAGCTGTGAATAGTATTCCCAGAAAATGTGTCTTTGCGCACAGGAGGGACAGGGGGCAGGGGGCAGGAATTAATATTATTCGCAGTCTTACTAACCACCAACAACCAACAACAAACAAGCTACTGCCAAGAAATTATAAAAATCTCGGTTACAATAAGGCTGCATTGGCTTTTATCGAAGCTGGGGGCGATTACACGAAAAATCTGTTGTGATCGCAATTTCTCCCAATGACTAACAAAGATAAGCCTTGTTACCACTTTGCTTTAACTAGAGTTGGGTTGTATGACCTCTGTCGCAAGTCGGAAGATGTCAAAATTTACCGTTAATCTCAAGGTAAGTTCAAAGTGTGCCAAGGCTGCACAGTCTAGTCTTAGCTGATTCCCAGCTTCTTTATGGGTGTAGACAAATAATTGGTTTTTGAATCAAGCAAACTATGCCAGCGAATTCCTGGCCCGAGAACGATTCCTACAAAGAGCTTGATCCGCTCCACTCTCTTTTATCTGATTTATCAGTGGAAGATGAGTCAGTGGTAGAGGCCTCAGTGTTTCTACCATCCCGGTTTCAAGGTCGCAGACGTAAAGCCGCTGTAGTTTTAACTATAGTTTGGAGCGGCACGATCGCCTTGCATTTAGTTTCTTGGGGTTCTTTGTTTATTGTTGGCTTAACTACGATCTTAGGGATTCACGCCCTAAGAGTGGTATTTGCCAGACCTCAAACGGGACAAGCAATAGATGGCGATCTGCCATCCGTTTCTATATTGGTGGCAGCAAAAAATGAAGAAGCAGTTATAGCCAATTTAGTCAAGAATCTTTGTAATCTGGAATACCCAGAAGAACAATACGAAGTCTGGATAGTTGACGATAACAGCACCGATAAGACACCGCAGTTATTAGCCCAACTGGGTGAAAAATACGGCAACTTAAAAGTACTGCGGCGATCGCCCTCAGATTGTGGTGGCAAATCGGGAGCGTTAAATCAGGTTCTGCCCCTGACAAAAGGAGACATTTTGGCGGTGTTTGATGCCGATGCCCAAGTGTCAACAGATATGCTCCGAAGGGTAGTACCTTTGTTTCAGCGCGACAAAGTGGGGGCAGTACAAGTGCGAAAAGCGATTGCCAACGCTTCGGAGAATTTTTGGACAAAAGGTCAAACAGCTGAAATGGCTGTAGATGCAATTTTCCAGCGGCAGCGGATAGCCCTTGGGGGTATTGGCGAACTGCGGGGAAACGGTCAATTTGTCCGGCGCAAAGCGTTAAATACTTGTGGTGGCTGGAATGAGGAAACCATCACCGATGACTTAGATTTGACCTTCCGCTTGCATTTAGAAGACTGGGATATAGACTGTATGTTTAGCCCAGCAGTGCAAGAAGAGGGCGTAACAAGTGCGATCGCTCTTTGGCATCAGCGTTCTCGTTGGGCAGAAGGCGGATATCAGCGTTATTTGGATTACTGGGATTTAATTCTCAAAAACCGCATGGGTACAGGCAAAACCTGGGATTTGCTCATGTTTATGCTGATTATGTATATTTTACCTACAGCATCAATACCAGATATATTGATAGCGATCGCACGCCATCGGCTGCCATTATTAACCCCAGTGACTAGCTTGTTTACCACGATGTCAATGGCTGGCATGTTTGTCGGACTCAAGCGCATCTCCCAAGCTAAACAATTTCGGTTTTCTACCTATTTACTGCTGCTATCCCAAACCCTACGCGGCACTTTATATATGTTCCACTGGTTTGTAGTCATCAGTACTACTACTGTCCGCATATCAGTGCGACCAAAACGCTTGAAATGGGTAAAAACAGTGCATCAAGGCATTGAAAATAGTTAATAGTTGGTGATTTTAATCATAAGTAGAACAGGCGTCTCGCCTGTTCAATTTTCATAGAGCAAATTCTTGAGAACCTGCACTAAGGCTTGATTTTGCTTGTCAGTACCAATAGTAATACGTAATTTATCTTCCATTCTTGGCTGCTTAAAATAACGCACCAGAATTCCCTCGGACTTCAGTTTTTGATAGAGATACTCTGCATTTCCTGTACCCGACTGCACCAACAAAAAATTAGCCTGGGAATCCCAAACCCGGAAACCTAATTCTTTCAAGTCCGCAGCCAAAAAAGTCCGGGAGGCATTAACTTTCTGTACGCAGGCATTTTTATACTCTTGGTTGCTCATTGCCACCGCCCCAACTGCACAGGCGATCGCATCAATGTTATAGCTATCCTTTACTTTATAAAGTCCACTTAGCAGTTTGGGATTCGCTATTCCAAAGCCCAAGCGGATACCGGCCAAAGAATAACCCTTAGAAAGCGTCCGGATAGAAATTACATTCTCGAATTCCTTAACCAAGTCTAGGGCATTGCAAGCAGCAAAATCTACATAGGCTTCATCAATTACCAAAACCCCAGATAATTTACTTGCAAGTTTCCGTAGTTCATCCATACTCACTACGTGTCCAGAAGGACTATTCGGTGTTGCGATAAATGTTACAGCACCATTAGCAGCAATTAATTCTTCAAGAGGTAATTCGTAATCCTCGCTGTAGGGAATCTCGACAATTTCCGCAGATTGCATCTGTGTCAAAGTCTGATAAAGCACATAGGTCGGTGTAGGATAGACAACCTTCCGACCAGATTCAACACAGGCTCGCATCACAACATTCAACAATTCATCACTGCCATTTCCAACAATTATCCAATCACTCTTAACTCCTAAAGCTTTACTGATGGCTTGGCGGAAATCCTCTGCATAAGGATTGGGATATCGTCGCAACCACTCGCTATCAAAGTTTTTTAGTACTTCTAGCACCTCGGGGCAAGGAGGATAGGGATTTTCGTTGCTGTTGAGTTTGATGATTTGGCTACCGGGTTTGGGCTGTTCTCCGGGGACGTAGGCAGCCATTGCGTCAATATTCGAGCGGAAGTAATCAGTCATTGCTAAGTAAAAAAACGTTGATAATGACTTTATAGCCAAGATTCTAACTGAAAGGCTTGCACCTGTTGTATCCTTTGAAAATCGCTGTAACAAGCTGCAAACACTCTTCAAAATCATCTCCTTGCCAGGTTCTGTCGGTGGAAGGATAATATTGCCCAAATTGGAACGATAATATTGCCTAGACTTAGCTCGAAACATTTATTCTGTCGTTAATCACTGATACCAAAAATTTTGTAATTGGAACGATAATACTG
>JAESGD010000114.1_pt1 | contig 43861 bp, 37 predicted proteins | sample 9269581 | NCBI WGS metagenome assembly JAESGD01 (sample SAMN14515903, study PRJNA621661) | algae metagenome | isolation source: Cyanomargarita calcarea GSE-NOS-MK-12-04C and co-occurring heterotrophs from... | place: USA: Grand Staircase Escalante National Monument, Utah | collected 2007-12-30 | reverse complement strand
GGAATTTGTAGCTGCTCAGCAGCTCACGGACTTCCATCTCCACCAGCTCAACCAGGTCGGGGTCGGCCAGGTCCATCTTGTTCAGGAACACCACCAGCGCCGGCACGCCCACCTGCCGCGCCAGCAGGATGTGTTCGCGCGTCTGCGGCATCGGGCCATCGGCGGCAGAGACCACCAGGATCGCGCCATCCATCTGCGCGGCACCCGTGATCATGTTCTTCACGTAGTCGGCGTGGCCAGGGCAATCGACATGCGCGTAGTGGCGGTTCGCGGTCTCATACTCGACATGCGCGGTCGAGATCGTGATGCCACGCGCCTTCTCCTCCGGCGCCTTGTCGATCTGGTCGTACGCCGTGAAGGTCGCACCGCCCGTCTTCGCCAGAACCTTCGTGATCGCCGCCGTCAGCGACGTCTTGCCGTGGTCCACATGCCCGATCGTGCCGATGTTGCAGTGCGGCTTGTTCCGCTCGAATTTCGCCTTGGCCATGTGCCGTGTTTCCCGCTGTTCCGACCGTGATGTGCCCGCGCCATGCCCGGCCGACCATGCCCACCAAGGGCGCCAGCTCAGGGGCGCGGAGCGGCCCTGGAGCGGGTGAGGGGAATCGAACCCCCATAGCCAGCTTGGAAGGCTGGAGCTCTACCATTGAGCTACACCCGCAGCCCTGACCTGGGGCCAGCCACCACGGAACTCCACCGACGAGCCCTGCGGGATGGGTATGGAGGGGGTTGGATTCGAACCAACGTAGGCGCGAGCCAGCAGATTTACAGTCTGCCCCCTTTAGCCACTCGGGCACCCCTCCGCAGCCGAACCGAAGCCCGTCGCTGTGAGCGCGCGGCATGTGCATGGTCGGCGTGCCCCTGTCAACGGAGGGGTCAACGCTGGGGGGAGCAACGCCGGGGGGCAACGGCGGGTAGCGTTTGTCGGAAGTCGGCTGCCGGCGCAGAATGACCCATGGCCTCAACTCCCCCCCGCCGACCTCCGCCCCGCTCCCCCGCCCCGCCCAGCCGCAACCCCAACGCGCCCGGCCGCGGCAAGGGCGGCCCGCCACCCCGCCCGAGCAACCCCGGCGGCCGCGACCCCGGCGGCGCGCCGGGGCGTGACCCGCGCCCGCCCCGCCCGCCGAAACCCTCGGAATCCCGCGCGGAAGCACGGGGGTTCGGCCCGCGACCGCCGCGCGGCGCCCCCCGCGCGGAATTCGCCCCCGCAGTCCCGGCGGAAGCGCCGCCCCGCTTCCGTGACCCCGCCTCACCGCGCGCCGCACCCCGCGGCGACGCGGCACCCGCCGAGGCGCCCCGCGGCCGCGACCGTCGCGGCATGGGCGACACCCGCCCGCCGCGCCAGGTGGAAGCACCGCCGCCCCCCAAGGCCCCGCGCCCGACCCAGGCCGCGGTCGCGCGCGATGCGCCACCCGGCGGCACCATCTGGCTGCACGGGCTGCATGCCGTCGCCGCCGCGCTGGCAAACCCCCGCCGCCGCCCGCGCCGCCTGCTGCTGACGGTGGATGCCGAAGCCGCGCTGGCCGAAACCCTGCCGCCGCCCTGGCGCGTCCCGGGCGAGCGGGTGGAGCGCAACCGCTTCCAGACCTTCCTCAACGAGGATGCCATCCACCAGGGCGCCGCCCTGCTGACGGAGCCCTTGCCACCCCTGCCGCTGGAAGACGCCATCGCCGCCCATCCCGGCCCGGTGCTGCTGCTCGACCAGGTGACGGACCCGCGCAATGTCGGCGCCATATTGCGCTCCGCCGCCGCCTTCGGCGCCGCCTGCGTGGTGATGCAGGACCGCCACGCCCCGCCCGAGACCGGCGTGCTGGCGCGCGCCGCCTCCGGCGCGCTGGAACAGGTGCCCATCGCGCGGGAGGTCAACCTCTCCCGCGCCATCGTCACCCTCCAGAAGGCCGGTTTCTGGGTGCTGGGCCTGGCGGGCGAGGGCACCCGCACCCTGGCCGAGGCGACACCGCGCGACCGCCGCGTGGCGCTGGTCCTGGGGGCGGAAGACAGCGGCATGCGGCGCCTCCAGCGCGAGACCTGCGATGAGCTGGTGCGCCTGCCGATCGCGCCCGGCGTGGAAAGCCTGAACGTGGCCGCCGCCGCCGCCGTCGCGCTGTATGAGTTGGCGCGTGAAACCCAAATCCCCGACGCGGTGATCGAGGAGGAAGACGCCGCATGAGCCAGGCCGCCGCCACCGCCATCCTCGCCGCGCGGCGCGCGCGCCAGATCCTGGCGCCGCTCGGCGCGGCCGCACCCGCCGATACGCTGGCGGGCTACGCCACGCAGCTCGCGCTGGCACAGGCGATGGGCGCGGTCCCGCCCGCCGGCTTCAAGATCGGCGCCACGACGCGCCAGATGCAGGCCTATCTCGGTCTCGAAGGTCCCGCCGCCGGCTTCGTGACGGCGGATGGCCTGCACGCCACGCCGGCGCGCCTGGCCCTCGCGGATTTCCTCAACCCCGGCGTCGAATGCGAAATCGCACTCCGCCTGGGCCGCGACCTGCCAGCCGGCCCCTGCACCGCGGCGCAGGCGGAATCGGCCGTGGCCGAGGTGTTCGCCGCCATCGAGATCGTCGAGAAGCGCTATGGCGATTTGGGCGCGCTGCATGCGCCGACGCTGATCGCCGACCAGATGTTCCACGGCGCCGGCGTGCTCGGCGCGCCCGCTGCCGGGTGGCGCGATGCCGATCTTGGCGCGATCCGCGGCCGCATGACGGTGGATGGCGTGCCGCGCGGCGAAGGGGTGGGGGCCGATCTGCTCGGCCATCCGATGGCCGCCCTCGCCTGGCTCGCGTCATCCCCGGTGGCGTCCATGTTCGGCGGGCTGCGCGCGGGTCAGGTGGTGTTCCTCGGCTCGGTCACGCCGCCGACCTGGATCGAGGCGCCGGGCGAGGTGCTGGTGGAGTTCGACCTGCTCGGCCAGGTCGCGCTGACCTTCGCGTGAACAGGCCCGCGTTCACGCTCCGGCAATCCAAACACGTCAGGATGTGAGGGCCGCATATCCGCGGCGCCTCGCCAGGACGGCGGCCACCCGAAACGGGACCGCCATGCACCCGCATTCCTGGAACACCATGCCGGACGATCTGCAGCTCGTGCTCTCGCGCGAGGCGCTGCGGCGTGCGGCGGAGACTCTGGCCGACCATGCCGAAATGCTCGCCGAGGAGATGGAGCGCGGCACCCTCTCCGACCGCGGCGGGCCGGATGCGCTGCGCCTGTTCGCCGCAGTGGTGCGCGCCACCAATGAGGACGCCTTCGCGACGGTGGGCAATGCGTAGGCGTTGCCCCCACCGGGGGCCGTGATCGTCAGCCCTGAAGGTCGGCCCATGCGTGCAGCAGGCGGCGGCGGAACTCCGCCATCGTGACCGCGGGCCCGGCCGGCGTTTCGCCGAGCGAGGCGCCGGGGTCGACCTTCCGCCGTGGCGAGACCTCGTCATGGCCATAGACGCGGTCCAGCCGAAAGCTGCCCGGGAAACTGCCGCGCAGCCAGAGCATCACGGCGACCAGCGCCTCATGCTGCGCATCGGTGTAGCGCGTATAGGCACCGGCGGCGATGTTGCCCTGCTGCTGCGCGACGATGCGAAGCTCGCTGGTGCGATACGTCTCGTCACTGGCATCGACGATCGTCGCCTGGCCCTGGCCATTGGTGATGACGTTGCCGTCCTGGTCGCGGCGGCAGTTGAACCAGGGCGCGTAGGTGTCGGGCGTGGTGGTCGGGTGCAGCCATCCCGGCGCGTTCACCTCGAACCCGACATAGAACCGGCTGACATCGCCGCGGCGCGTATCCGGGCACAGGCTGTTGCCCGCATGCGCGCCCCAGCTTTCCCAATCCATGTTGCCCGGCAGGTAGATGATCCCGCTGCGCGAGATCGTGGCATAGGCGAAGCCGGCCGTCTGGCCGTGGCGCAGGGTGCTGCGCGCGCCATGCTCGAGATCGTCGGTGCCGGTCCTGGGGCGCGACCGACCGGCATCGTAGTGCACGATCGCGCCTTCCAGCCCGTTGGGCCGCGCGCCGCGGAAGCGATGGCGGACCTCGCCCAGCGTCACGAAGCGCGGCGTGCGGTCGGCCGGCAGGCGATCGGCCGCGCTCTCGCCGATCTCCCGCCGCCCGGGCCGTTCCGCGTCCGTGGGTGCGCCGACATCGCCGCCCGCTGTGTCCCCACCCCCGGTGTCGGCGAGCAGCCGCTCAGCCTCCGGCAGCACAGCGAGGACCTTGGCCGTGTAGCCCGGATCGCCCGCATAGCCGCGCGCCTTCAGGAATGCGACATAGCCCGGCGGGTCCTGCGCGAAATCCTGCCAGCCCTGGTAGGGTGCCCGCGCGATGAAGCGCCAATACCCGGCAATGAAAGCCTCGGCCGAGGCGAAGGCGCAGTAGGTGTCCACGCCATCATGCGCGGCATACTGAACCGGCGTCGCGAAGCCCTGCATCTCCGGGCGCCATTTCAGCCCGGCGAAATTCCCGTGCTCGCTGGCAAGGCGGGACGTGCCGCGACCCGATTCCAACGCCCATTGCGCCAGCGTCACCGCACGCAGCGCCGGTGCCGGAATCGCCGCGATGCGGGCGGCAGACACCAACTGGTTCCAACTCGGCATGGCGGTCTTCCCTGTTTTCCGATCGCGGTGCGATGGAGGTTGCAGCCGGCTATGTGGCGAGGGCGGCGTCGGCGATCGCCTGGCACACCGCGGCGCGGATCTGGGGGTTCAGCAGCGCTTCCCGATCCTGGTCGTTCGCGATGAAGCCGAGCTCGATCAGCACGGCCCGGCCTGGGAACTTCAGCACGGCCAGATCGTCCCGCTGCTTGATGCGGCGGTCGCGCAGGCCGGTGAGCGCGACGATCGCCGTCTGCAGCTTCTGCGCCAGCGCCCTGTCGTCATCGTCGCGGAACAGCACCTCGAAGCCATTGGCGGTGTCATCGTCGAAATCGTTGAGATGCAGCGAGATCAACAGGTCGCACCCCGCATTCTTCGCATTCGATGCGCGCTGGCCGACCGGAGCGTGATCCGCGGCATCGTCGCGCGTCATGAAGACATCGACGCCGCGGGCGCGGAATTCATCCTTGAGGGTGAGGCCGTATTTCAGGGCGATGGTGGCTTCCTCGAAGCGCACCGTGCCCTCCACATGCACGGCGCCCGGGTCGAAGATGCCGCGGGTGCGGTTGCTCATGCCGTGGCCGGGATCGATGCAGACCTTCTTGACCATGACGATGTTCCTGTTCCCTCAGTCGGCCGACCCCATTGCGGGACCGTTACCAACACAGTTCCAGATCGCGGGGCGGCCAGGACAGTGAACATTTCGTGTGGCGGACTACCCGGCGGCGCTTCGGCACAGGCGCCTTGCGGATGGCGCCCCGCGATTGACACGGCGCGCCACTTCCAACCATACGGGCGACGCAGCGTGGGGCGCCCTTGCCGGGTTAGCACAGCGGTAGTGCAGCGGTTTTGTAAACCGAAGGTCGGGGGTTCGATCCCCTCACCCGGCACCAGATGTTCCGCCGTCTTCGTTGCGATTGCTGATTTTATCGCCTGACTGGACCATGACCGAACGGTTGGGCCGGACGCCGGGCGGCTGACATATCTGGCGGTATTGGCGCCGCCTGGCGCCGCGGCCGGCACGCCGTTGCCCTTCGGTTCACCACGGCTCGTCGCTGCTGTGGTGCGGGCGGTCGGGTTCGAACCGACACTCTGGACTCCAGAAGCGGATTTTAAGTCCGCTGCGTCTGCCTATTCCGCCACGCCCGCGAGACTGCCGCTGGCCGCTTCCCCGCGCCGCGCACATGCGCGGCGCCTGTGGCCGATCAGATGTTCCCGAAAGCCCCTGTCCGCCTGCCCGGCAACCTACTGCGAACACTGGGAGGTCTCAACTCGGCGCGATCTCCGCCAGAAGGAATGTCATCCATGCTGGTCCGCTTGCCCCAGGTCGCGCGCCCCTGCCCGCTTCCACGCCGCCTCCGCAAGGCTACCCCAGAGGAAGGACCCCGCAGGACACCCCCCGCAGGACACCCCCGCAGGACGCCCCGAAGCCGGCGTCCGGGCCGCACCTTGCCGCGCGGCTCGGCGCGCGCCATTTGGCGGCGATGCAAACACCATACCCCGCCGCAAGCCACGACAAGCTCGGGTGGCACGGCACAACCATTCTCTGCGTCCGCAAGGATGGGCGCGTGGCCATGGCCGGCGATGGCCAGGTCTCGCTCGGCCAGACCGTGGTGAAGGGCAATGCCCGCAAGGTGCGGCGCATCGCGCAAGGCAGGGTTTTGGCCGGTTTCGCCGGCGCCACCGCCGACGCCTTCACCCTGCTGGAGCGCCTGGAAGCCAAGCTGGAGCGCTTTCCCGATCAGCTCGAACGCGCCTGCGTGGAACTTGCGAAGGATTGGCGCACCGACCGCTATCTGCGCCGGCTGGAGGCGCTGCTGGCCGTCGCCGACAACAAGCGCTCCCTCCTGCTGACCGGCCAGGGCGACGTGCTGGAGCCGGAGGATGCCGTGATCGGCATCGGCTCCGGCGGCAATTACGCACTGGCCGCGGCGCGCGCGCTGCTGCCCGTTGAAGGGCTCGCGGCGGAGGAGATCGCGCGGCGTGCGATGAAGATCGCGGCCGACATCTGCGTCTACACCAATGGCAACATGACCCTGGAAAGCCTGGAAGCGTGAGCAAGACCGAAACCCTGCGGCTGGCGAAGCCGGCCGAGGCGCCGAACGGCGCCCGCCACCTGTGTGGCGAGCCAAGCCCGCGTATGCGGGCGCCGGCGCCTGAGGCACAAGCACGATGACCGAGGCCGTGAATCTCTCCCCTCGGGAAATCGTCTCCGAGCTGGATCGCCACATCGTCGGCCAGAACGACGCCAAGCGCGCCGTCGCAATCGCGTTGCGCAACCGCTGGCGCCGCCAGCAGCTTGGCCCCGGGCTGCGCGAGGAAGTGGTGCCGAAGAACATCCTGATGATCGGGCCGACCGGCTGCGGCAAGACCGAGATCGCGCGCCGCCTTGCCAGGCTCGCCAACGCGCCGTTCCTCAAGGTGGAAGCGACCAAGTTCACCGAAGTCGGCTATGTCGGCCGCGACGTGGACAGCATTATTCGCGACCTGATCGAGGTCTCGATCACCCAGGCCCGCGACACGGCGCGGAAATCCGTGCAGGCCAAGGCCGAGCTGAACGCCGAGGAACGCCTGCTGACGGCACTCGTCGGCGAAGGCGCGGCCGGCGAAACGCGCCAGAAATTCCGCAAGATGCTGCGCGAAGGCCAGCTCGAGACGCGCGAGATCGAGGTGCAGGTCACCGACCCCACGGGCGGCATGCCGATCGGCATGATGGACATACCCGGCATGCCGCCCAACCAGATGGGCAACATGCAGGAGATGCTCGGCAAGATGTTCGGCGGCCGCCAGAAGCCGCGGAAGATGAGCGTGGCGGAAGCGCGCCTCGCGCTGACGCGCGAGGAAGCCGACAAGCTGCTGGATGCCGAGGCGCTGACGCGGGAAGCGGTGGCGAATGCCGAGAACAACGGCATCGTCTTCATCGACGAGATCGACAAGGTCGCGGCCCGGACCAGCGAGGGCGGCTTCCGCGGCGGCGACGTGTCCCGAGAGGGCGTGCAGCGCGATCTGCTGCCGCTGATCGAGGGGACGACGGTTTCGACGAAGCACGGGCCGGTGAAAACGGACCACATCCTGTTCATCACCTCCGGCGCCTTCCACCAGGCGAAGCCGTCCGACCTGCTGCCCGAATTGCAGGGGCGGCTGCCGATCCGCGTCGAGCTCTCGGCCCTGACGCGGGAGGATTTCCGGCGCATCCTGACCGAGCCCGAGCATTCGCTGGTGAAGCAATACGTGGCGCTGCTGGGGACGGAGGGTGTGACACTCGACATCACCGAGGACGCGACGGATGCGATCGCGGGCCTCGCCGCCGACATCAACGCCAGCGTCGAGAATATCGGCGCGCGGCGGCTGGCAACGGTGATGGAACGCCTGCTGGACGAGATCAGCTTCACCGCCAGCGACCGCGGCGGCGAGACGATCGTGGTGGATGCGGCGCTGGTAAACACCCGCGTGGCACCGCTGGCGGGCAGCGCGGATTTGTCGCGGTTCATTTTGTGATCACAGGCGTGGACACGGCGGCCTGACCGCAGTTATAACGTCCGTAGTTACGGAGGGTTCGGCCTTGGCCACGCTCAAGCTGCGCGCGATCGGAAATTCGGTGGGGGTCGTGCTGCCGAAGGAACTCCTCGCCAGGCTCGGCCTTGGCGAGGGCGACACGCTGCACCTGCTCGACGCGCCCGACGGCATCCGCCTGAAGCGCGCCGACCCGGAATTCGAGCGGCAGATGGAAGAAGCCCGCCGCGTCATGCAGCGCCGCCGCGCGGTGCTGCGCGAATTGGCGAAGTGATCTGGATCACGCTCGACGTCGCCCTCGCGATCCACGAAGCCCAGCTCGCCGAGCATGGTGGCGGCGAAGGTGTGCGTGACCAGGGCCTGCTGGAAAGCGCGCTGGCGCGGCCGGTGAACCAGGCGGCCTACGGGACGCCCGACCTGCCGGCCCTGGCGGCGGCGCTGGGCTTCGGGCTGGCACGCAACCATCCCTTCGTGGATGGCAACAAGCGCACCGCCTTCGTGGCCGTGGAAACCTTCCTCGGCCTGAATGGCTGTGATCTTGTGGCCAGCGACGCCGACTGCGTGGTGACGATGATGCGCCTCGCCGCCGGCGACATGAGCGAAGCCGACTACGCCGGCTGGCTCCGCGCCCACACAACGCCGCGGAGGTAAGGCGCGGCGGGCGAGTAGGGACAGCTCACCGCTCGACGCACATCGCCACCCCCATCCCGCCCCCGATGCACAGCGTGGCCAGGCCGCGCTTGGCGCCGCGGCGCTGCATCTCGAACAGCAGGGTGTTCAGCACCCGCGCGCCGCTGGCGCCGATCGGGTGGCCCAGCGCGATGGCGCCGCCATTCACATTCACCTTCGCCGGGTCCCAGCCGAGCTCCTTGTTCACCGCGCAGGCCTGCGCCGCGAAGGCTTCGTTCGCCTCGATCAGGTCGAGACTCTCGATCGTCCAGCCGGCCTTGGCCAGCGCCTTGCGGCTGGCGGGGATCGGGCCCGTGCCCATGATCGCGGGATCGACGCCCGCCGTCGCCCAGCTCACGATGCGCGCCATCGGCGTGATGCCGCGCCGCTCGGCCTCGGCTGCGCTCATCACCACCACGGCGCCGGCACCGTCATTGATCCCCGAGGCATTGCCCGCCGTCACCGTGCCGTCCTTGGCGAAGGCGGGACGCAGCTTGCCCAGGATTTCCAGGCTGGTTTCCGGCTTCGGATACTCATCCTCCGCCACCACCACATCGCCCTTGCGGCCCTTCACCGTGACGGGCGCGATCTCGTCCCGAAAACGGCCTTCCTTCATCGCGGCACCCGCCTTGCGCTGGCTGGCGACGGCGAATTCATCCTGTTCGGCGCGGGTGAGCTGGTATTTCTGGGCCACATTCTCGGCCGTATTGCCCATGTGATAGCCGTGGAAGGCGTCCCACAGCCCGTCCTTGATCATGGTGTCCACCATGGCCAGGTCGCCCATCTTCTGCCCGGCGCGAAGCTGGGCGGCGTGCGGCGCCTGGGTCATGCTTTCCTGCCCGCCGGCGACCACGATCGCGGCGTCCCCCGTCGCGATCTGCTGCGCCGCCAGCGCCACGGCGCGAAGCCCCGAACCGCAAAGCTGGTTGATGCCGAAGGCGGTGCGCTCGGCCGGGATGCCGGTGGCCATCGCCGCCTGGCGCGCCGGGTTCTGGCCCGCGCCGGCGCCCAGGATCTGGCCCAGGATCACCTCATCCACCTCGGCCGGCGCCACGCCGGCGCGGGCGAGCGCCGCCTGGATCGCGACCGCGCCCAGCGCATGCGCCGGCAGGCTGGCGAAGGCCCCGTTGAAGGAGCCGACCGGCGTGCGGGCGGCGGATGCGATCACGATGTCGGTCATGGCGGGTGTTTCCCTCGGGTCTGGCGTTGGCCGCAGGATGCGGCGGCCGCGCGCCGCCTACAAGCCGCGCAGCCAGGCCAGCAGCGGTCGCCACAGCGCGGCCTCCGCCGCCTGGCCGGCGACCATGCCGATATGGCCGGAAGGCGCCTCATGCACCGTGGCCTGTGGCAGCAACGCGGCCAGCGCCCGGGCGGAGGCCGGCGGCACGATGCGGTCGCGCGCCGGCACGGCCACGAAAGCGGGGCGCGTCCAGGCGCGCGGATCGACCACCTGGCCGGCCACGCGCCAAGCGAGGCGCCCTGGCGTATTGAAACCATGCCAGCCGCCGATCGCCTCCCGCGCCACCGGGGCGGCCAGCGGCACGCCATCGTTCAGCCAATCCTCCAGCGCCACGAAGTTTCTCGCCCGCGCGCTGGCCGGGTCGAGCCGGGCGAAGGCGCGGTATTTCTTGGCCACCGCGAAGGGGTCGAGGCCCGCGAACAGCGCCTGGATGGCGTCCACCGGAAGGGTCCCCGTGGCCTGCATCGCGGGCTCCAGCCCCGGCAGCAGGGCGGCGAGCGATTGCGCCTGGGCGCGGCTTTCGGCATCCGCGTGGAAATCCCATGGGGTCGCCAGCAGGCCGAGCGCCGTGACTCCACGCCGCTCCGCGGCAGGCACGCCGCGCCGCTCCGCGGCAGGCACGCCGCGCCGCCCAACCGCCGGCTGACGCAGCGCCGCCGCCAGGGCGAGCAAGCCCCCCATGCAATAGCCCACCAGCACCACCGGGCCGGGGCAGGCGGCGATCGCGCGTTCCAGCCGTCCGGCGATCGTGTCGGTCAGGGTAAAGCCGCGCTCCGCCTCTCCGGGCCAACCCCAATCCAGCAGCAGCGGCCGCAGCCCCTGCCCAGCCAGGAAGCGCAACAGCGACCGCTCGGCGGTCAAGTCCAGCACCTGGGCGCGGTTGATCAGCGAGGGCACGAACAGCACCAGCCGCCCGCGCCGGCCGCCACCATAGTCGAGCAGCCGCGCGCTGCCCTCGGTCCAGATCGCCGGCGGGTCTGGCAGGTCGCGGGCGAAGGGGTGGCGGCGATAGGCGGCGATGCCGGCCAGCAAGTCGCGGTCCGCTTGCAACAGGCGCCGCAGCACGGCGACACGGAAAGCCTCAGGATTGTGGGCGCCGGCGGCGAGTGCGGCCGCGATTCGCTGGCTTTCCGCCTGCGCGGCCCTCGATGGCCGCCAGCCGGCGCTCGAGCTCGGCCAACTGGGCGCGAACGGCGTCGCGTCTTCCGGCCGCATCGCCAGCGCCGCCATCCCGCGGCTGCTGGCCAGCATCAGATGCAGCGCCAGGGGCCGTGGCCCACGGCGGGGGATGGGCCCCATCAGGCGCGAAAGGCCAGGCTGGCCGGAAGCCCGGCGCACTGGCCGCGCGGAACCAGGCCGCACCCATAGCGGCCCAGGCCTGCGTGGCCGCCGCCCAGACTTCGGCGGCTTCCCGGTCGGCCGCCATCGCCGCGATCTCGCTCTGCCAGAGGGTGATCCAATCCTCGGCCAGCCGATCCAGCTCGGCCTGCGGATCCTCCGCTGACCCTGACGGTTCCATCAAACCCTTCCCATCGGCGCATCCGGGCCGCTGTCACGCCCGGCCGCAGCAAGCCTCTTTCGCACCGCAGCGCGGCGGATGATACTGTGCGGCGGTCGGCAGAACCGCGGGAAGGCAAGGCATGGCACAAGACAGCACCCATCCGCCGGCGGATTCCGCCGAAACACCGGCGGCACAGCCGGTCGTGGTGAAGAAATACGCGAACCGCCGGCTCTATAACACCGAAAGCAGCAGCTACGTCACGCTGGAGGATCTGGCCGTCATGGTGCGCCATGGCCGCCACTTCGTGGTGTTCGATGCCAAAAGCGGCGAGGACATCACCCGCGGCGTGCTGACGCAGATCATCGTCGAGGAGGAATCGAAGGGAAGGCACCTGCTGCCCACCAGCTTCCTCCGCCAGATCATCGGCTTCTACGGCGACAGCGTGCAGTCGCTGGTGCCGCGCTACCTGGAAAGCGTGATGGGCGCCTTCACCCGCCAGCAGGACCAGATGCGCCGCACCTATGAGAAGACCGTCGGCGGCTTCATGCCGATGCCCTTCGGCCTCGAGGAAATGAGCAAGCAGAACATGGCGATGATGGAACGCGCCATGACCCTGTTCGCCCCCTTCCGCCCGCCCGGCGCGCAGGAGATGCCGGACCAGGAATCCATGCAGGTCGCGGCACTCCAGGCCGAGGTGGAGGCGCTGCGCGACCAGCTCGCCGCCCTTCAGGCCGAGAAGCCGAAGTCAAAGGGCTGACTCTACAGCCCCGCATCGGCCGGCACGCGGATCGTGCCGTCCGGGTCGAGGGTGAAGGGCACGGCTTCCAGGCCTTCGCCGTAGCACGGGCCGGAGATGCATTGCCCATCCTCGATCCGGAACCGCGCGCCATGCGCGGAACATACGATCGCGGCCTTCTTCGCATCCAGGAAGCGGTCCGGCGCGGGGTCCAGCGGCAGGCCGATATGCGGGCAGGAATTGACGTACACGAACACCCGGGCGCCCCGCCGCACCGCGAACAGGCCGGTGAAGGCGCCCGGCACCGGGCCGAAGCCGCGGCTTTCGCCGTCCGGGATATCGGTCAGGCGGCACAGCACGCGCGACAGCGTCTCGCTCATCCCTTGAAGCCACCCATGCGGCAGAGCGCCTTCCAGTGCTCGGCCGAAACCTCCGAGACGGAAAGCCGCGACATCCGCACCAGCGGCAACTCCGCGAATTCGGGGGCTGCCTTGATCTCGGCCAGCGTCACCGGGGTCGCGAAGGGGCCGACCGCCTTCATGTCCACGCAGAGCCAATCGCCCTTCGGGTCATCGGCCGCGACCGTCGGATCCGGGTAGGCTTCGCGCACAACCTCCACCACGCCGACGATCTGTTTGCCGATGTTGGAATGGTAGAAGAAGGCGCGATCGCCCACCTTCATCGTCGCGAGATTCGCCTTCGCCATGTGGTTGCGCACGCCGGTCCAGGGCTCGACTCCGTTGGCCACCTGCATGTCCCAGGAAAAGACATCCGGCTCCGACTTCACCAGCCAGAAGCTTTGCTTGGCCGACCGATTCACGCTCCGCTCCTCGCTCCGCTGCGGGGCTCCGCGATCGGGCGGCGCCATCAGGCCGCCTGCCCATCCTTGAACACGGTGCGGAAGCCGCGGATCGCCACGCTTTCGAACAGGCCGGCCTTGGCGTAGGGGTCGCCGGCGGCGAAGGCCTCGGCCGCCGCGCGGTCGGCGACATCCACCACCAGCAGGCTGCCGCAGGGTTTTCCTTCATTGTCCAGCACCGGCCCGACCAGCACGAAGCTGTCCTTGTGGGCCGCCAGATACTCCAGATGCGCGGGGCGCGTCTCCAGCCGCAGCGGCAGCGCGCCCGGCTTGTCGGTGCAGGTGATGGCGAACAGCATGGGGGCGCGCTCCGGCTCAAGGGCCCCTGACGTAACGCCGGCGCGCCCGGGCTTCAATCCGGGGCGAACCACCCCTAATGTCAGCGCGTGAGCGCCAGCCCCACCCACCCGACCCGGTCCACCGGGCCCGAGACCGCCAAGGCAGGGACCCCGAAATCCCTGCATCGCTTCGCCAATCCCGGCCGCTTCCTGCGGCTGACGGATGGGCTGATGCCGTGGCTCTGGTCGGCTGCGTTGGCCGTGCTGGGCGTCGGCGCCGTCTGGGCGCTGGTCTTCTCGCCCCCCGATTGGCAGCAGGGCGAGACGGTGCGGATCATCCATGTGCATGTGCCGATGGCCTGGCTGGCCATGGGCGGCTATGTCGGCTTGGCGATCCTTTCCATCATGTCGCTGATCTGGCGGCATCCGCTGGCGGACCTCACGGCGCGCGAATTGTCGCCGATCGGCGCCGCCGTCACGGCGCTGTGCCTGGCCACCGGCAGCCTCTGGGGCAAGCCGATGTGGGGTGCGTGGTGGGTGTGGGATGCGCGGCTGACCAGCGTGCTGGTGCTGTTCTTCCTCTGGCTCGGCCATGCGGCCCTGGTGCGCGCCTTCGACGAGCCCGACCGCGGCGCGCGCGCCGGCGCCATCCTGGCGCTGGTCGGCGTGGTGAACGTGCCGATCGTGAAATTCTCGGTCGATTGGTGGAACACGCTGCACCAGCCCGCGAGTGTCACGCGCATCGCGGCACCAGCGATGCATGTCGATATCCTGTATCCGCTGCTGGTCTGCGCGCTCGGATTCACGCTGTTGTTCGCCGCCGTGGTGCTGGCGCAGACCCGCGCGGCGGTGATGGAGCGGCGCGTGCGCGCCCTGCAGATGGCGCGCGCCCGCCGCGCGGATGTGCCCGCATGAGCGTGCACTGGATGCACATCACGGCGTCCTGGGCGCTGGTGCTGGGCGGCTTCGGCGCCATCGCCATCGCGGCCCTGCTGCGCCACCGCAGCGCCACCACCACCTTGAAGCGCCTTGATCCGCGCGCGGGAAGAGAGCCATGACCCGTCTGGGGCAACGGGCCGCGAACGCGGCCCCGCGCACAGCGCGACCACACCACACGGTTCACCAGCGCGTAGGCGCGAAGGCAAGCGTGCGGAGCACGCGCCCGCCGCTTGAGGGCACCAAACAATGACCTCCAAGAAGAAGCGTCGGATGTATGTGCTGGCGCTCTGCGCCATCGGGCTCGGCAGCGCCACCGCGCTGACGCTCACGGCCTTCGAGGACAACCTCGTCTTCTTCCGCTCCCCTTCCGACATCATCGCCGAGCGCCCGGGCCCCGACCGCGCCTTCCGCCTCGGCGGCCTGGTGGAGACCGGCAGCGTCGCGCGGGAAGCGGCAGCGTCCGGCCAGCGCCCCCTGGTGCGCTTCCGCGTGACGGATGGCGCCAATGTCGTCACCGTCGCCTATCAGGGCGTGCTGCCGGACCTGTTCCGGGAAGGCCAGGGCGTCGTCACCATGGGCCGCCTCGGCGTCGATGGTGTCTTCCAGGCGACCGAGGTGCTCGCCCGCCACGACGAAACCTACATGCCACCCGAGGTCGCCGACGCGCTGAAACGCGCCGGCCACTGGCAGCCCGAACAGGGCGCGGCCCCCGCCCCCGCCACCTGGAACACCCTCAACCCCGGCCAGACCCCGCCCTCTCCAGGACGCACCGGTTCATGATCGCCGAGCTCGGCCATTTCGCCCTGGCGCTGGCGCTGCTGATTGCCTTCGCGCAGACCGTGCTGCCGCTGCTCGGCGCCGAGATGCGGGATGCCCGCATGATGGAAGCCGGCGCGCCGCTTGCCATCGGGCAATTCGCCGCCCTCGGCATGGCCTTCGCGTGCCTCGTCTATTCCTACGTCATCAATGACACGACCGTGCTGAACGTCGTGCAGAACAGCCATTCGGCGAAGCCGCTGCTCTACAAGATCACCGGCACATGGGGAAACCATGAGGGGTCCCTGTTGCTCTGGGTGCTGATTTTGGCTTTGTGCGGCGCCGCCGTCTCGGCCTTCGGGCGCGAACTGCCCTCCGCCTTGCGCGCCCGCGTGCTCGGCGTGATGGGGCTGATCTCGCTCGGCTTCCTGATGTTCACCATCCGCACCTCGAACCCGTTCGAGCGCATCTGGCCGGCGCCGCCCGATGGGCAGGGGCTGAACCCGATCCTGCAGGACATCGGCTTGGCCATGCACCCGCCGCTGCTCTATGTCGGCTATGTCGGCTATGCGGTGACCTTCGCCTTCGCGATCGCCGCGCTGATCGAGGGCCGAGTGGATGCCGCCTGGGGCCGCTGGGTGCGGCCCTGGTCGTTGGCGGCGTGGTCCTTCCTCACGCTCGGCATCGCGCTCGGCTCCTGGTGGGCCTATTATGAGCTCGGCTGGGGCGGCTTCTGGTTCTGGGACCCGGTCGAGAACGCGTCCCTCCTGCCCTGGCTCATCGGCACCGCGCTGCTGCATTCCGCGATCGTGGTCGAGAAGCGGGAGGCGTTGAAGACCTGGACCATCCTGCTCGCCATCATCGCCTTCGGCATGAGCCTGCTCGGCACCTTCCTGGTGCGCTCGGGCGTGCTGAACAGCGTGCATTCCTTCGCCAACGACCCGGAACGCGGCCTGTTCATCCTGGGCCTGCTGATGTTCTATTTGGCCGGCGCCTTCCTGCTGTTCGCCTTCCGCGCCCGCGCGATGATCCCGACGGGCGTCTTCGCGCCCGTGTCGCGGGAGGGCGCGATCGTGCTGAACAATCTGCTGGTCTGCTCGATCACCGCGGTGGTGTTCGTGGGCACGCTCTGGCCGATGTTCGCGGATGCGCTGTTCGGCATGAAGGTCTCGGTCGGCCCGCCCTTCTTCAACGCGGCCTCCTTCCCGCTGGTCGTGCCGCTTCTGCTGGCCATGGCGGCGGGGCCGCTGATGCCGTGGAAGCGCGCCGCACTCGCGCCGCTGGTCGTGCGGCTGTGGTGGGTGGCGGTGCTCGGCTTCGCGCTGTTCTTCGCGGCACTCCTGCTGACCGGCCAGAAGGTGTTGCCCGCCATCGGCTTCGCCTTCGCGGCCTGGGTGGTGGGTGCGGCCTTCGCCGATATCGCCGATCGTACCGCGCTGTTCCGCACGAACCTGTCCAACGCCTGGTCGCGGGCGCGCGGCCTGCCGCGGGCCGCCTGGGGGGCCGCCATCGCGCATGCCGGCATCGGCATCTGCGCCGCCGGCATCGCCGGCATGGGCCTGGCGCAGGAACGGCTGGTCGCGCTCTCGCCCGGCGAATCCACCACCATGGCCGGCTATGAATGGCGCCTCGATGGCGTGCGCGACGAGGTCGGGCCGAACTGGACCGCGCGCCGCGCCACCATCTCCGTGCTCCGCGATGGCGAGGTGCTGCGCGTGATGGAACCCGCCCGCCGCTGGTTCCCCGTGGCGCGCCAGAACACCACCGAGGTCGCGATCCGCACCAACCTGCTCTACGACCTCTATGCCGTGATCGGCGAGGAAGACAGCGCCGCCGGCAAGGCCGTCATCCGCCTGCATTTCAACCTGCTGGCACCCTGGATCTGGCTCGGTGCCGCGATCATGGCGCTTGGTGCGGCGCTGTCGCTGTCCGACCGGCGCGTGCGGGTCTCGGCACCCAATCGCCGCACGGCCGCGGCGCCGGCCGCGGCATGAGTGTGCGCACACAGCCGTGCGACCTGCGGCCCGAAGGGCCGAGGCGCCGAACGGCGCCCGCGGCTTGTGCCGCGAAGCCAAGGCGACCGGATGGTCGCCGCCCGGCGTTTGAGGGGCGCGAAGGCGAAGCCTTCGTGCAGTGCACATGACCCCGCTCTCCCGCCGCCTGTTGCTCTCGGCGCCCTTCGTGGTGGCGGCCGCCGGGGGCATCGGCTTCTACACGGCGCTCGATCGCCAGCGGCGGGGCGAATACAATCCGCGCGGCGTGCCCTCGGCGCTGATCGGCCGCGCGCCGCCGGATTTCACCCTGCCGGAGCTTCCCGAAAGCGGCGTCGCCCCCTTCGGCGCGGCCGATCTGCGCAACCTGCCCGGGCCCGTGCTCGTGAATTTCTGGGCGAGCTGGTGCGTGCCCTGCATCATCGAACACCCGCAGCTGATGCGCCTGAACCGCGACGGCATTCCCGTCTTCGGCATCGCCTACAAGGACACGCCCGCCGACAGCCTGCGGTTCCTCCGCCAGCACGGAAACCCCTTCACGCGGCTGGCGCGGGATGAGCCCGGGCGCATCGCGATCGACTGGGGCGTCTATGGCGTGCCGGAGACCTACCTGCTGGATCGCCAGGGCATCATCCGCTGGCGCTACGCCGGCCCCATCACGCCCGATGTGCTCAGCGCCGACATCCGCGTGTTGTTGCAGCGCCACGCATGAAGAAGCTGTTGGTCCTGCTTGTCCTGCTCGTCCCCCTCCACGCGCACGCCGTGTCCAGCCCCGCCGACATGCTGCCCGACCCCGCACAGGAAGCCCGCGCCCGCGCGCTGGGGCGCGAAATCCGCTGCATGGTCTGCCAGAACCAATCCATCGAGGACAGCGAGGTCTCGCTCGCCCGCGACCTGCGTCTGATCGTGCGCGAACGCATCACGGCCGGCGATTCCGACCAGGCCGTGATGCGCTTCCTGCACGATCGCTACGGCGATTTCGTGCTGCTGCGCCCGCCCTTCTCCTGGAACAACGCCATCCTCTGGGCGACGCCGGTGGTCGCCTTGCTCGCCGGCTTCGGCCTGATCCTGCTGGCCCGCCGCCGGATGGATGCCACCCCCGCCGGCGCCGCGCCATTGACCGAGGAAGAACGCAAGCGCCTCGCGGCACTCGACACGACGGATGGGCAGCAGGCGTGATCTGGCCATGGGCGACCGGGGTGGCGCTGCTCGCGCTGCTGCCCTTCATCGTGAGCCTGCTGCGCCCGCCCCGCGCCCGCGGCCGGGCCGAAGCCGACCGCGCCCTCTATCGCGCGCAGCTCGCCGAGCTTGACCGCGAGCGTGAGGCCGGGCGCCTCGATCCCGCCGCGCACCAGGCCGCGACGCTGGAGGTGCAGCGCCGCATCCTGGCCGCCCCCACGGAGGATGCCGGCGCGCGGTCCGGCCGCGCGACACCCCTCGTGCTGGCCGCAACCGTCGTGCTGCTGCCCGCCTTCGCGACCCTGATCTACCTCCAGCGCGGCGTGCCCGACATGCCGGCGGCCCCGCTGGTCGAGCGCCAGCTTGCCGCGGCGGCCGAGGCCGAATTGCTGGCGACGTTGCGCGCGCGCCTCGCCACGCTCGACCCCGGCAGCGAACAGGCGCGGATGGGCCAGGTGATGCTCGGCAATGCCGAGCGGAACCGCGGCCAGGTGGAGCCCGCCATCGCCGCCTGGCGCGCCGCCCTCGCCGTGCGCTTCGACGCCGACCTCGCCGGCGACATCGCGGAGCTGGAGATCGAGCGGGGCGAACACGCCGCCGCGGCCGCGCTGCTGGCCAGGGCTCTCGGCAACCAGCCGAACAACGCAAGGCTGCGCTTCCTGACCGGCCTGGCGGAGGCGCGCGCCGGCCGCGCCGGCAATGCCCGCAGCACCTGGCAGGCGCTGCTGTCCGACGCGCCGGCCGATGCGCCCTGGCGCGGCGTGGTGGAACGGCAGCTGTCGCTATTGCCGTGAGGGGGCGGGCAGCAGCCCGCGATACAGCGCGACCAGCCGCGCCGCCTCCGCCGCCCAGGCGAAGCGCCCCAGCGCCGCCGCACGCCCCGCCGCCCCCATCCGGCCGCGCAGTTCGGCATCGGTGAGGCGCCGCACGGCGGCAGCGACGGCGCGCGGATCGGCGGTATCGACCGCGATGCCGCAGCCGGCCGCCTGCACCACCCCGCGTACCTCCGGCGCGAAATCCGGCACCACCATCGGCAGCCCCACCAGCATGCCGTCGAACAGCTTGTGCGGCAGGGCGAGGCGATGGTTCTCCACCCCCGGCTGGAACAGCACGAGGCCGACATCGCACAACGAGGCCACGCGCAAAGCTGCCTCCCGCTCCATCCAGGGCAGCACCGTCACGCGCGACCGCAGGCCGAGGGCTGCGACCCGCGCATGGAAGGCGGCCTCGCTTCCATCGGTGAAGCGGCCGATCTGCACCAGCTGCGTGTCCGTCGGCAGCAGCGCCAGCGCCTCCAGCATGGTGAAGGCGCCGCGCGCGCTGGTCAGCGCGCCCAGATGCAGCAGGGTGATCGGCCCCGGCCCATGCCGGCGCGCCATGGCCGGCACCGGCACGGCGTAGTTGCGCACCTTCGTGCAGCGGGCCTCGCCGCCGAAGGGGCCATCCAGCCCGTCCTTCGCCACCACCACCGCATCGGCAAGCCGCCCGAGCACGGCGCAGGCCATGGTCAGCGCGAGGCGCGCCACCGGCCGCAGCAGCGCCGGCAGCCGCCCATCCATGCGGGAGGGATAGTGTTCATGCACATCCAGCACCAGACGCGCGCCGCAGCGCCGCGCCGCGATCAGCCCGGCCAGCCAGGCATCCGGCTCATGCGCATGGATCACCGCGGGGCGGGCGGCGATGGCGGCGCGCGCAAGGCGCGGGATGGCGGCGATGCGCGCGCGCCAGCCGCGCGGGGCCGGGCCGTGGCTGCGCAGCTCCACGCCCGCCATGGCGGCGTGTTCCGGCAGGCCCGGCGCCAGGTGGCGCACGCGGAACCCGGCCGCGGCCAGGGCGGCGCCCTGCTTGGCGACAATCCGCACATCCTCCGGCGGATGCGCGGCCGACAGCATCAGGATCAGTGGCATGCGGCAGCCTCGATGAGGGGCACGAGGCGGGCGCCGATGGCGCGCGCATCGAAGTTTTGGGCCGCCAGCGCGCGCCCCGCTGCGCCCATGGCGCGGCGGCGTGGCGCATCGGCGGCCAGGGCGCGCAGCGCATCGGCCAGGCCAGCCGCGTCGCCGGGCGGTGCGGCGATGCCCGCCCCCGCGCTGCCCAGCAGGCGCGCGGCGCGGCCCGGCACATTCGTCACCATGGGCAGGCCGGCGGCCAGCCCCTCCACCAGCTTGTTCGGCGCCGTCCATTCGGCGAATTCCGGCACCGGCGCCAGGCACAGCAACCCGATGTCGCACCCCGCCAGCAACCCGGCCAGCCGGACTTTCGGCATCGGCGGCAGCAGCAGCGCCGGCAGGTTTTCCCGCGCGATGCGGGCGGCGAGCCGGGCGGCCTCCGACCCCTCTCCCACCAGCAGAACGGTCACGCCGTCGCCGCGCAGCAGGCCAGCGGCGTCCAGCAGCAGGTCGAGCCCATTGGCCCGGCCCATGGCACCCGCATGGATGGCCAGCAGGCGTCCCGCGAGGCCGGCCGGCCGCCACGGGACAGCGTCCGCCATGGCCGGGTCGGCGCCCTGCGGCAGCACGGCGATGCGCGCCGCACCCCGCGCGGCCGCGGTCTCCGCCATGCCGTCGGTCAGCGCGACAACCAGCGCGGCGCGCCGGCATGCTGCATCCGCCAGCCGCTCCATCGCCGCCAGCACACTGCCGGGCACGCCCGCGCCCCCGGCCGAGAGCGCGCGGGGAAGTTCCGGCCAGGGGTCGCGGATTTCGAAGACGAAGGGCGTGCCGCGCAGCCACCGCGCCAGCAGCGCGGGCACCGCCACCGTCAACGGCGTGGAGGATGCCAGAACCACATCGAACCGCCGCGCCAGCGCCAGGCGGGCGGTGGCGGCGGCGAAGCGCAGGAAGGCCAGGCTGCGCGCGCGCAGGCCCTGCGCATTGCCGCAGGCGATGTCGTATTCCCGCACGCGGAACCCGGCCACCCGCCCTTCCCGCGCGCCCTGCCGGAAGCCGCCCGTGAGGCCCGTGACCGCACCCTGGTACCGCCCGCAGGCCAGTGTCACGTCGTGGCCTGCCGCCGCCAGCGCGCCGGCCATGTGGAAGCTCCGCGTCCCGGTGCTGCCTTCCGGCGTCGAGAAATGCTGGTGCAGGTAAAGTAGCCGAAGCCTATGCCCTGGCGCAGCCACGCACGACCTCGATCACCCGGCCCTGGTCCGCTTCGCTCAGCGCGCTGCCGGAAGGCAGACACAGCCCCTGTTCGAACAGCAGCGCCGTGCGGGCCGAGACCCGATGCGGCGCCTGCCGGAACGCCGGTTGCAGGTGCAGCGGCTTCCAGGCCGGGCGGCTCTCGATTGCGGCGGCTTCCAGCCCGCGGCGCACCGCGTCCCGGTCCGCCCCGAAGAGGCGCGGGTCGAACAGCGCCACGCTCAACCAGCGGTTGCTGCGGCTCCAGCCCGGTTCCGCGATGAACTCCACGCCCGGCAGGTCGCCCAGGCCGGCCCGGTAGGCTTCGAACACCGCGCGCCGCCGCGCCACCCGGTCCGGCAGGGCGGGCAATTGCGCCAGGCCGAGCGACGCCAGCACGGAGGACAGGCCATAGGCATAGCCCGTCGTCTCATGTTCGTAGTGCGGCACGGCCTCCCGCGCTTGGCCGGCCAGCTTGCGCGCCGCCGCCAGCAGCGCGGCATCGGCCGAGACCAGCGCCCCGCCGCCCGCCGTGGTGACGATCTTGTTGCCGTTGAAGGAGAAGACCGCCAGCCGCGCACCGTGCCCCGCATGCCGGCCGCCGCGCTGCGTGCTGCCGAGTGCGGCGGCGCTGTCGCACAGCACCGGCACACCCCAGCGATCGCAGGCGGCGGTGATCGCGTCGAGGTCGCAGGGCTGGCCGTACAAATCCACCGGCACCACCACGCGCGGCAGCCGCCCGCGGCGCGCGGCAAGGCCGAGTTCCTCCGCCAGATGGCCGGGATCCAGCGTCCAGCCGGGCGCATCGGCCGAGAGGAATCGCGGCACCGCGCCCATCTGCACGGCAGGTGCCACGGTGGCGACGAAGGTCAGCGCCGGCGCCCAGACCTCATCCCCCCGCTCCACGCCGAGCACGCGATAGGCCAGGTGCAGCGCGGCGGTGCCGGAGGTGGTGGCCAGCGCCCCGGGAAAGCCGGTGATGGCCGCGATCGCGCTTTCGAAGGCGGCGGGGGCGGGGCCGGCGGGCGCCAGCCATCCGCTGTCCAGCGCGCCCAGCAGCGCGGCGCGTTCCCCCCCAGCCAGATGCGGCGGCGACAGGTGCAGAAGCGGCCGCGGCCAGCCTGGAAAGGCGCCAGGGAATGGCAGGATGGCCGGGCTGCCGGGCTCGGTCTGAAGCTGCCGCATATGAACCACCAGGTTGAATTGAACGTTAACAGCCCAACCGATCGGGCTGCAATCCCTGATGGAATTCAATCCCACTCTTTCCCGGCAGCCACATGGCGGCGTTGAATTTTCGATCGCCCGTCAGCGAATCCGGGCTTTTTTCGGTGTGGGTGAATGGGCCGCGGATTGTCTGATTATTTGCGCAATGCATCCCATCCATCGCGACATCATGATCCGCCGCCATCCGTGCTCACCGCCGTCTCCGGCTGCGCCCTGCCCGCGCTGGTCACCCCGGCCGGTCAACGACCGCACGACCAGCGACAGCAAGAACTGAGGCGGGGGCCCGTCACCGCGTCGGCCGGCCATCCGGCGCCCTGAATTCGGGCATGCTGGCATGGCCGGGCGCGGTGACGCCCCGGCCCGACAGCCACACCAGCAGCGTGCGCAGCAGCAGCGCCATGTCGCCCGGGAAAGTCGGCCCCGCCGCGGCATAGGCGGCATCGAGCTCCAGCCGCTGCGACCAGGGCACGGCATTGCGGCCAGCCGCGACGCCTGGCCCTGCGATGCCCGGGCGCAGCCGCAGCCGCAACGCCTGCCGGGGCGAGTAGTGCGCCACATAGGCCGCCGGCAGCGGGCGCGGCCCGACCAGGCTCATCTCGCCCCGCAGCACCGCCAGCAATTGCGGCAATTCATCGAGGCCGCTGGCGCGCAGCCGCCGGCCGAACCCCGACAGACGCTCCACATCCGGCGCGGTGCCGATGGCCATCGAGCGGAATTTCCGCAGCAGGAACGGCCTTCCTCCACGCCCGGCGCGCTGCTGCGCGAACAGGATCGGCCGGCCCAGCCGCGCCCAGACCAGGGCGGCGACCAGCAGCGCGACCGGCGCCGCCACCGCCAGCAGCAGCAGCGCCCCCAGGATATCGAAGGCGCGCTTGCCGAACGCCCTATACATGGCGCAGCCGCCCCCAGGCCGCCGGCCGCGCCGCCACCCCGCAGGACAGCGCGAGGCCGAGCGCGAACCACGCCATGCGGTTGCCGAGATCGGTCGAGACCATCAGCGTGAAGGCCACCGGCAGGGTCAGCGCCGCGATCCGCGCGGCCGCCGCCGGCCCCAGCCCCGCCGCATGCCGCCACGCCACCAGCGCCGCGCCGCCGAACGCCGTAAGCCACAGCAGCAGGCCGGGCAGCCCGCCCTCGGCCAGCGCCTCCAGCGCGTGGTTGTGGGGGTAGCGGCCGCGCCATTCGCCATGGCCGGCCGCGATGCTGAACCCGCCCGTGCCGAGGCCGAAGGGCGCTTCCCGCCCCGCCCATTCCAGCGCGGCACTCCACAGCGCCAGCCGCGCCTCCAGCCCCGCCGGGTCGCCGGTCAGGCGTTCCAGCGTGCGCAGCCCCTCGGCGCGCTCGGGGTCGAGCAGCAGCAAGGCCGCCCCCGCCAGCCCGGCCAGCGCCACCAGCGCCAGCCACAGCATCGCCGCGCGGCCGCGCCCGGCCAGGTGCAGAAGCAGCGCCGGCGCCAGCGCCACACCCGCACCCAGCGCCAGCAGCGCGGTGCGCCCGCCCGGCAGCAGCGAAGCCGCCGCCAGCCCGCCCACCAGCGCCAGCCAGCCGAGCCGCGCCGCGCCCCGCGATTCCACCGCACGCACCGCCGCCAGCGCCGCAGCACTGGCCATGGCAAGCCCCGCGAGCTGGTAGTGCACGCGCGCCTGCTCCAGGCCGTCCGGCCCCGCGAACATATCCTGCGCGCCGAGCCCGACCAGCACGCCGATGCCGACCCCGATCCAGAGGCTGGCCGCCGCCAGCGCACCCCGTGCCGCGGGCTCGGCCCCCAGCACCAGCCCGGCCACCAGCATCAGCGGGCCGAGCACCACGATCTCCGGCAGTTTCTGGCCGAGCACGAGGCCGGAGGCGCTCCACCCCCCCGCCACCACCAGCCAGAACCACAGGCAGGCGGCGCCGGCGATCGGCAAGCCGAGGCCCGGCGCCAGCAGCCAGCGCCGTGTTGCCAGCAGCAGCGCCAGCGCCGGCAGCAGCAGCACGAGCGCCAGGATCGTCAGGTCGAATGGCAGGAAGGCCAGTGGCGGCGCTGTCTTCAGCGCGCCCGCCGCCTGCAGGACGGCCCCCGCAACACCCGCGAAGCCTGCCAGCGCGATGTTCACTCCGCCGGCTCCAGCCTTGGCCGCGCCGCCGCGACCGAAGGCGGCCCGCGCAACAGAAGAATGGCCGCCGCGATGCCCAGCGCCGCCATCGGCGCCGCCACCACCAGAAGCAGCAACAGCAGGGACCGGTTCGGCCGGCTGGCCCGGTGCTCGACCATGGGGGCGGAGACCAGCCGCGCCGCCACCGCCTCATCCGCCGCCACCACCACGCCGGCGCGCTGCTGCTGCGCCAGCAATTCATAGAGGCTCTGCCGCACATACATGTCGGGTTCGCGCTGCAACCGCGCCTCCAGCGCCTGGATGCGCCGCCGTGCCATCTCGCCAAGGTCGGCGCGCACCTTGCCCTCCGCGAAGGCGTGCAGGCGGCGCAGCATGTCGAGCGCCGCCGCGCGATCGGGATGCGCCAGCGCCACCGTCCAGGTGACGGCGCCGGGCGTCTGCGTCACCGCCACTTCGCGTTCCAGCCAGGCGCGCGCATCGTCGAGGTCGGTCTGGCGGGTGAGGTCGAACATCGCCCGCACCGCCCCCATCGGGCCCTCCGCGCGGCGGGCGCGCAGCCAGGGCAGCAGATCGGTGTCGGCGGCCAGCATCGAAGCCGCCTCGGCCGAGCGCAGCGCGCCGAGATAGATCGCGAAATTGCCGGTCGGCCGGGGGTCGAACAGCCCGCCGACCACCGGCGTGGCCGACAGCAGGGAGGAGGTTGCGATGCCCGTCGTCTCGGCCGGCGCCAGCACCATCTGCGCGAGGTAGGCGCGCGGCCAGACCAGGATGGCCGCACCCCCGGCCGCGAACAGCAGCGCCGCCAGCAGCGCCACCCGGAAGGCTCGGCGCCACAGCCCGGCGACCAGGACATCGAGCGGCATCACTCGGGACATTCCAGCGTGGTGACGACGCGGCCCACCGGCGCCGCCAACCGCACCATCAGCACGGGTGCGGGCCGGACGCTGCCATAGGCGGGGCTTTCCCACCCGGCCGCCAGCCGCAGCGTGAACGGCGCATCGGCGGCGATGCGGATCGCGAGCGCCTCTCCCACCACGCCATCCTCGCCCAGTTCCCAGCGACCGGGCGCCAGCCGCCAATGGAAGGCGGCGCGCCGGAACGGGCCGCGCAGCGTATCCGTGACGGTCCAGACGCGCCCTTCCACCGCGACCTGCCGGCGCTGATGGTTGCCGAAGCGGTCGGTCGCGGCCGCGCCATCCTCGCAATCCTCCAGCCGCGGCCAGCCTGCCAGCAGGAAGCGGCCGGCGCGCGGCATCGGCTCACGGTCGTCGAATACCGCGGCATTGTGGGCGCAGGCACCGTGGATCGCATGCCACCACCACGGGGCGGCGGGGTTGTAGGCGCCGGTGCCGCCATCCCGGATCAGCGCCTGCCCGCCCTGCATCAGGGTCAGATGCAGAAGGTCCGCCTGGCCGGGCCGGAAGCGCAGTGGCCCGGTGCGGAGCACCGCGAGCACCGGCCCCTCCCGCCAGATGCGTGTCCCGGACGCGCGGAACCGCGCGGGCCGAACCAGCGCACCTGGCGGGACGGGGATGCCAAGCCAGGCGCAGCCAGGGTCCTCGGCTCGTCCGGCCGACTGCGCACAAAACAGCCGCGCCGCGCGTTCCAGGCTGCCGCGCGCATCGCGCGGGCCACACAGCGACAGGTCGCCGAGGCAGGAATCATCCTCGAGGCCGAGCCGCGGCGTGGCGCCGGTGCCGGGATCGGTCACGGCATGCAGCCAGCGCGTGGCGGCGGCGGCGCGCGCCGCGAAGGGCGCGGGGAAGGCCGGCGCGCCATGCCGGGCGCGGAACCATTCCGCCAGCGACAGCACATCCAGCAGCAGCCGGTGATAGCCCGGCGAGACCTGCGCGAAGCCGCCATCCGGCGCCACCAGCCGCGCCAGCCGCGCCGCCAGCACCCGCGCCGCGCGCCGCGCCGCCGGTGCATCGGCCAGCAGCAGCGCGATGACGAAGCGCCCCGCAGGCTCCGACACCGCATGGTTGTTGTCCTGTGCCGCGGCATAAAGGGGTGTGGCGTCGATTCGCGCGGCACAGGCCGAAAGCAGCGCGCGCGCACCCGGTGGCGGCGCGAAATCCGCGCCGAGCAGCGCCAACGCCAGCGCGAGATGCAGGGCACGCAACGCCGCCTCCTGCCCGCAGGCCCAGTTGGGGCCGCGGAAGGGCGGGTTGGCGGCGCACCAGTCGGCCAGCAACGACCCGGCCCGCGCCGCATGCCCCGATGCGGGGGCGCGCCGCGCCGCCTGCGCCAGCAGGGGCAGGGCAGCCAGGCGCGACGCCTCCCACACCGGCCGCACATCGCCCGGGCCGAACAGATCCATGCCGAAGGCAGGTGCGGCGGCATCGAAGGGCCCGTGCCAGGCGAACCGCGCCGGCAGCGCCGCCGCCGCCCGCAGCACCGCGGGATGATCCAGCCCCGATTCGCCAACGAGGCCCGGCAGGAACGGCGCGGCAGGTGCTGCGATATCAGCGGGCGCCCGGGCCAACAGCCGGTGCGCCGCCAGCAGCATCAGCGGGCGCGGGCCGAGCCGCCACGCGGCGTCCGCCCGCCACAGCATCCGACGGATGCCGCCACGGCGCGTCCGCGCTTGCGGTGCCACATCCGGCGGTTGCGCGTCCGACCCTTGGGCGATCTGGCCGCTTCTGGCTTGATCAGTGGTTAACACGCTGCGCATCATACGCATGGTCGTATATGATGGCTTTACAATTCACCCACAGGTTGAGGATTTTTTTGCTGGCAAGCTTCGCGCTGCCCGCCCCTTTCGGCTGGGCGCAGGCGCCCAGCCCCATCATCGCCCCGCCCTCCCTGCCCTCCACCCTGCCCTCCACCCTGCCGGGCGGCCTGCCCGTGCCCGGCCTGCCCGCCGGCACCCAGCAGGAGATCATGCAGCGCATCCTGGACGCCGCCGGCGGCCGCACGCCGCCGCCGGTCCCGCCAGGGCCACTCCCCGCCCCCGCCGTCGCCGTACCCCCCAACCCCGCACCAATCCTGCCGGCGCCGGACAGCGACCCGCCTTCCCACACCGAAGCCTTCTTCGCCGAACGCCTCGGGCTCCGGCTGCGGCAATTCGGCTATGACAGCTTCCGCGCCGGCCCCACCGCCCCGCAGACCATCGGCGCCCTCCCGGACGCCTATATCCTCGGCCGCGACGACGAACTGGTCCTCGCCTTCCGCGGCCGCACCCGCGCCACGCTGAACCTGCGCGTGCTGCGCGACGGCACGATCGTGACGCCGGATTTGCCGCCCATCCCCGCCGCCGGCCGCAGCTTGCGCGAACTCCGCATCGACCTCGAAGCCCGCATCGCCCGCGACATGCCGGGCACGGAAGTTTTCCTCTCGATCGGCACCGTCCGGCAGATCGCCGTCTTCATCGGCGGCGAGGTGCAACGCCCCGGCACCCAGGCCCTCACGGCCCTGTCCTCCGTGCTCGATGCCCTCCAGATCGCCGGCGGCGTGCGGAAAACCGGCAGCCTGCGCGCCATCCGCGTGGACGGCCCCTATGGCAGCCGCACCATCGACCTCTACGCCGTCATCGCCGGCACGGGCTCGGACGTGGACCTGACCCTGCGGGAGGGCGAGCGCATCCTCGTCCCCGCCCTCGGCGGCGTCGTCGCCGTGGCCGGCGAAGTCACACGCCCTGGCATCTACGAACTCCCCGCCCGCAGCACCGGCCTGCCCCTGGCCGAAGTGCTCCGCCTCGCCGGCGACCCGCTGCGGCCCGGCGGCAACCGCTTCCTGGCGCAAGGCACCGACACAGGCGGCCGCCGCAGCTTCACCGAACTCGGCCCGCGCGACCTGGTGCGGCGCGGCGATTCGGTGCTGGTGCAGCCCGGCGCCGATGTGGTGGCGAACCAGCTCCGCCTCGCCGGCCATGTCACCGCCCCCGTCACCCGCGCGCTAGGCCGGCAGGGCGCCACGCTGCGCAGCCTGCTCTCCGACCCGCGCCTGGTGCGCGCCGACCCCTATCCGCGCCTCGGCGTGATCCTGCGGCTGGATACCCAGACCCGCATCCGCAGCTTCGTCCCCTTCGACCTCTCACGCCTGCTGCAAGGCCAGGGCGACCAACCCCTGACCGAAGGCGATGAGGTTGTCGTGCTCGGCAATGCCGATATCGCCTACCTCGCCAGCCCGCCCGTGCAACGGGCGCTGCGCGGCGAAGCGCCCGCCGACGACCAATGCCCGGCCCTCACGCAACTCGCCATCTCCGCCCGCAGCGCCCCCGCCCGCTTCGCCCACGCCCGCGGCGCCGGCTTCCCCGAGATCGGCGCGCCCGGCTGCCCGCAGGTCTTCCGGGACTACCCGCCCCTTCTCGCCTTCCTGCTCGACACCGCCGTGCTGCTCAGCGGCGAAATCCGCCAGCCGGGCCTGTACCCGATCCAGGACAACACCGGCCTCGACCTGCTGCTGGCCGCCGGCGGTGGCGTGACGGATGGCGCCGACCTCTCCGCCATCGAACTCGCCCGCGAACCCTCCGACCAATCGGGCAGCATCCCGCTGTCCCGCACCCTGCTGGACCTCCGCAGCCGCAACTTCCGCGCCGTCCGCCTCTCCCCCCGCGACGTGATCCGCGTCCCCCGCGGCTTCACCGACCGCGAGACCGGCCCCGTGACCCTGATCGGCGAGGCGCTGCGCCCCGGCGTCTACGACATTCGCCGCGGCGAACGCCTGTCCGAACTGCTCGCCCGCGCCGGCGGCCTGACGCAGCAAGCCTACGCCTACGGCACCGTCTTCACCCGCGAAAGCGTGCGCACCCGCCAACAGGAAGGCTTCGCCCGCACCGCACGCGACCTCGAAACCAGCCTGATCCAGGTGGCCGCCGGCCAGGCCACCGCCGGCGCGCGGGGCTCCGGCATCGATGTCGGCGGCGCCATCAGCGCGGGGCGCGAACTGGCCAACGCCCTCCGCCAGGCCCAGGCCGCGGGACGCATGGTGGTGGAAGCGAACCCCGTGGTGCTCGCCGCACGCCCCGACCTCGACGTGCTGCTGGAACCGGGCGACCTGATCGTCATCCCGAAACGGCCGAACGAAGTCACCGTCGTCGGCGCCGTGCTCAACCCCGGCAGCCTGCAATTCCAGACCGGCTGGCGCGCCACCGACTACATCCGCGCGGCCGGCGGCCCACAACGCTTCGCCGACGGCAGCCGCACCTTCATCGTCCTGCCCAACGGACAATCCACCCCCTCCGGCATCGGCACCTGGCAGTCCGGCGGCCCCCCCGTCCCACCCGGCAGCGTCGTCGTGGTCCCACAAGACCCCTCGCCTTTTGAGACCTGGGGCTTCATCCGCGACCTGACGCAAGTGCTGAGCCAAGTCACCATCAGCTCCGCCGCCCTGGCGGTGATCGCCCGCGAGGCACGGTGAGGGCCGAGGTTGGCCAGGGAGGGCGCTGCCCTCCCTGGACCCTCCCGCCAGGAGGCTCAGCCTCCTGGACCTCGTATCTGTTGAACGCCCAAGCGAGGGGGGGCCGAAGTGCCCCCCCTCGCTTGGGCGTTGAAACTGACAGGAGGGGTCCGGGGAGACTGAGTCTCCCCGGTGGGGGTCCAGGGGGCAACGCCCCCTGGCCAGCCCTCGCCCTCATCGCGTGCCTCGCGGCCACACCCGCCACGGCGCAGGAGGTGCCGGGGACTGGGTCCAACTATGGGGGTGTGGGTTTGTTGGAGATGCGCAATGCGCGCTTCAGGCCGGATGGTGTGTTGGAGGCTGGGTCTGTGGTGCGGGCGCAGCGTCGGTTTCATGTGTTGAGTTTCCAGGCTTTGCCCTTCCTGGAGGCGACGTTTCGGTTGGCGGAGCGGTTGGATGGCACGACCGGGGAGGGGATCACCAATGACCGGTCGTTCGATCTGAAGGTCCGGTTGGTGGAGGAGGGGGAGGTGTGGCCGGCCGTGGCGGTGGGTTTGCAGGATTTCGTCGGCACCGGGATTTATGGTGGCGAGTACATCGTGGCGTCGAAGCGTTTCGGCGATGTGGATCTGACGCTCGGCATGGGGTGGGGTCGGTTGGCCACGGCCAATGGCGTGACCAATCCGGTGCGGCTGGCCACGGAGCGTGCGGCGGAGCGCCCGCGGGAGGTCGGCGAGGGCGGCACGATCAATGCGTTTCCGTTCTTTCGGGGCGAGGATGCCGGGATTTTCGGGGGCGTGGAGTGGTCCTTGCCCGTGGTGCCCATGCCTTGGGGTGGCTCGGTCGCGGGGTTGCGGGCGAAGGTGGAGCTGTCTTCGGACGGGTTGCGGGATGAGCGGGGCGGCTATCCGGCCAACACCACCGGGTTGCGGGGGCGTGCGGCGTCGCCGGTGAATCTCGGGCTGCAATGGTCGAATGCGTGGCTCGATCTTGGCGTGCAGTGGGTGCATGGGACGGACCTGCTGTTGCGGGCCACGGCACGGTTCGACCCGGCCGATCCGCCCGAACCCCGGCGCGCGCCCGTGCCGGTGCTGGCCCCTCGCCCGGTGCAGCCGGTCGCGGCGCCCGAGTCTGGCATGCGCGCGGCGCTGTCGGAGGCAGGCTTCCGCCCCGTCGCGCTCGAATTGCGCGGCGCGCAGGCCTGGATCGCGGTGGCCGGCGGCGGTCAGCGCACGCTGGCGCAGGCCACGGGCCGTGTGCTGCGTGCCGTGCAGCCGCATCTCCCGCGGGAGGTCGAGATCATCGTTCTGTCCTGGCGGCAGGCCGGTGTGGAGGTGGCGCGCCTCATGCTGCCGCGCGCTGCGCTGGAGGCTGCCGCGCATGGCCATGGCAGTGCGGAGGAGGTGCTGGCCGTCGCCTATCTCTCGCCCGCCGGCGCGGATCAATTCGGGCTCCAGGACAGCGGGGCGGCGTTTTCCTGGGGGGTGGAGCCGCGCGTGCAGACGCTGCTCGGCGACCCCTCGCGCAGCCTGCGCTTCCAGACCTCGCTGGTGCTGGGGGCGCGGCAGGAGGTCGGGCAGGGTTTTGCCGTGGCCGGCAGCGTGGCGCAGAATTTGGTGGGGAACCTCGCCGGCGCGCCGCCTTCCGACAGCGTGCTGCCGCGCGTCCGCAGCGACATCGCGCGCTACGCGGCGGAGGGCGAGACCAGCATCCCGGCGCTGTACGGGGAGGTCATCCGCGGCCTCGGCCCCGACTGGTTCGGCCGCGCAACGGTGGGGCTGCTGGAGCCGATGTTCGCCGGTGTGGCGGGCGAGGTCCTGTGGCGGCCGCAGGGGCAAAGCTATGGTGTGGGCGTGGAGGTCGCACATGTCGCGCAGCGCGACTACGACCAGCGCTTCGGCCTGCGCGACTACAGCGTCACCACCGGCCATGTCTCGGTCCATGCGGACCTGCCCTGGTTCAACCTGCACGGCGTGGTGCGCGCCGGGCGGTACCTGGCCGGCGATTGGGGCACCACGATCGAGCTCAGCCGCCGCTTCGAAAGCGGCATCGAGGTGGGCGGCTTCGCCACCTTCACCGACGTTCCGTTCTCGCAATTCGGCGAGGGCAGCTTCGACCGCGGCATCTTCATCCGCCTGCCCTTGGATCTGTTCGGCGCCAGCAGCCGCGCCGTGCCGCAGGCGACGATCCGCGGCGTGACGCGCGATGGTGGCGCGCGGCTGAGTGTGGACAACCCGTTGTGGCAGGTGACGCGGGATGGCCGCGCCACCGCCCTGCGGGAGGGCTATCGCGGGTTTACGCGATAGGGGATCGGCGGTGGAGATGGCTAACCTGCGGTCGGCCACAAGCCGACCGAGGCGCCGAACGGCGCCCGCGCCAAGTGGCGCGCAGCCAAGCCGGCGGATGCCGGCGCCGGCGACTGAGGCACCAAAAAGCCACCAACGAGTCGATGCAATCGACCGTTGGTATTACTCCGCCGGCAGCGGCTCGGGGCCGAAGGGCGCGCTGCGCGGTGCTTCCTCGACGTCCGTCGCGCGCACCACGCGCGGGACGGAGCGGCGTTCCGCCTCCAGCCGCGCCAGCAGCAGGCCGGCGCGTTCGGCGCTGCCCAGCAGCGCGAGGATCGCGCCGCGCTCGGCGGGCTTCATCGCATCGCCGACGCGCAGCAGGCGGGCGCGCAATTCCAGCAGCGTCGCGTCGCGCTCCGCCTCGCGCGGGACGAAGCCGACACCCTCCGGCAGCAGCGGCGCCAGGGTCGCGGCCACATGCGCCAGCATCTCGTCCAGGATCACGCGGCCTTCGGCGCTGAAGGTCTCGCGCTGCACGCGGCGCGCGATCTGGCGCAGCGTCTCGGCGATGGAAGCGGCGAAATCCTCCTCCTCCACCAGGCTCGCGACCAGGTCGGCCTGGTGGTGCGGCAGGCCGGGCGTGAACAGCCGCGCGGTGAACTGGCGCATGTCGCGGCTCAGCGTGTCGAGGTCGGTGGCGTGCGCATCCAGCGCCTTGAGGTCGCGCGGCGCATCCGGCAGGCCGCGCGCGGCGTTCAGATACAGGCCGGCGCCGGCCAGGTAGCGCGCGATTTCCAGTTGCAGCGCCGGCACGGCGGCCGGCAGGTCGCCGATCAGCTCGACGCGCAGATGCTTCGGGATCGAGTAGTCCTCGGCATCGTCGGTGGCATCGCGGCCGACGCGCGACAGCACGCGTTCGAACACGCCGGTCAGCGGGAACAGCAGCGCCGTGTTGAACAGGTTGAACACGGTGGAATAGAGGCCGACCGCGACCGGCACCAGCGGGAAGGTCTCCCGCCCGCCCACCATCACCGGCACGCCGGGATCGCCGCCGAACCAGCCCATGCCCCAGCGCAGCAGTTCCATCGAGACGAAGAACAGCGGCAGCATGATCAGCACGCCGATGATGTTGAACGATATGTGGGCATAGGCGGCACGCTTCGCGTTCTTCGAAAGATTGAGCGATGCCATCCAGGAGGTGATCGTGGTGCCGAGATCGGCGCCGAGCGAGAAGGCGACCGCCGTCTGCCAATCCAGCACGCCGGCCGAGCCGAGGCCCATGACGATGCCGATGGTGGCGGAGGAGGAATGGATCAGCGCGGTGATGAAGGCCGCGGTCAGCACGCAGATGATCAGGCCGCCGAAGCTGTCGGCGCGCAGCGTGCTAATTACCTGCATCACTTCCGGCATGCCGCGCAGCGGGCGCAGCCCGCCGGTCATCAGGTTCAGGCCGTAGAAGATCAGCGCGAAGCCCATGCAGGCCAGCGCGATGTTCTTCCACTTGTCGGATTTGGCGAAGATGTAGACCAGCGCGAAGATGCCGCCGAACAGCAGGCCGAGCGGGCCGAGCGGCAGCGCGATCAGCCCGTTGCCGAGCGTGGTGCCGATATTCGCACCCATGATCACGCTGATGGCCGGGCGCAGGCCGACCACGCCCGCATTCACCATGCCGACCACCATCACCGTCATGGCGGTGGAGGATTGGATGATGCCGGTGATGAAGGTGCCGGCCAGCACGCCCTTCGCCGGCGTGCCCGCGAAACGGCCGAGCAGGTCGCGCATGCGGTTCACCGCCAGCGACTGGATGCCGTTCGACATGAATTCAAGGCCGAGCATGAAGATGCCGAGGCCGCCGATCACCGGGACGATGATCTGGGTGAAAATATCAACCTGCATTTGGCCGGTCGCTCCGATCTGGCGTGACGTGCGCGGCGCGGGTCAGCGCGGCGGATTGCTGAGATAGGCGAGAACCTCGGCCACCACGGGCGGCGGCAGCGGCACGAAGCCGAGCGCGGCGGTTTCCGCCGAGCCTTCGCGCAGGGCCACGGTGAAGAAATCCTGTGCGCGACGGGCAGGGGCGCGGAAGCGCGGGCTGCGCTGCAACACGACATAGACGGTGGCGGTGATCGGATAGGCCTGCGCGCCATCCGCGGCGGCCTCGGGCGCGTAGAAATGGCGGCTGCGGTCCAGCGCGCGGGTCGCCAGCGCCTCGGTCAGCGCGGCTGCGCTGGGCGCCACGAACTGCCCGGCCGCATTGCCGACCAGCGCCACCTGCAAGCCCATGCGCTGCGCGAGCCCCGCTTCCACGAAGCCGATCGCATGCGGCGTGGCGCGCACGCGCTCCGCCAATTCGCGGTTGCCGCGGGCGCCGGTGCCGATCGGCCAGCGGAGCTGCGCATCCACGCCCACCTGCTGCATCCAGTCGCGATTGCTGCGGCCGAGGAAGGCCGCGAAATTCCATGTGGTGCCCGACCCGTCCTCGCGGTGGAACACGGCGATCGGCGCATCGGGCAGCGCGCGGCCCGGGTTCGTCTCGGCGATGGCGGGGTGCGCCCAGTTGCGGATTTCGCCGAGATAGATGCGCGCGATCGTGCCGCCGGTCAGGCGCAGCGGCGCGCCCACCGGCCCGGGCAGGTTGGTGACGATGGCGATGCCACCGGAGGCGATCGGGAACTGCATCAGCCCCAGCGCATCGAGATTGGCGGGGGTGGTCGGAATGTCGGTGGCGCCGAACTGCACCAGCCCCGACGCCGCGCGCAGCACGCCGCCGAGCGAGCCGACCGGTTCATAATCGAGCCCGCCATCCACCGTGACGGCGCCGCCGATATCGCCCTCCAGGCTGGCATAGAGCTGCGCCCAGCGTCCGATCAGCGGATGCGCGAAGGTGGAGCCCGCGCCCGTGAAGCTTTGCGCGGAAGCGGGACCTGCAAGGCCAAGAATCACCACGGCAAGCGCCGCCACGAACCACCTGGCGCTGCCGCGCCTGCTGCCGATGCTCACCTGCGCGGCACTCCCCGACCTTGGCGGGAGGCTAGGCGGCGCCCGCGAAGTCCGGGGTGATCGTTGCGTTACCCTTCGGCGGCGCGCGCTTTTCAGTTGGCTAAATCATCTGTCATGACAAGGCCGTCATGCGCCGCGCTACCCGCCTTCGCCCGCACCGAGCGCCAGCAGCAGCGCCTCCCGCAGGGTCGTCAGCTTGCGCTCATTCTCGACCTTCAGGCCGAACACGTCCTTCACGTAGAACACATCCACCGCGCGCACGCCGTAGGTGGTGATGTGCGCGCTGGCGATCTGCAGACCCTGGCCGCTGATCGCGGCACCCACATCATGCAGCAGGCCCGCGCGGTCGCGGCCATTCACCTCGATGACGGTGTGGGTGTTGCTCGCGTGGTTGTCGATGACGACGCGCGGCGGGACCGTCACGGCGCGCAGCCGCGCGGGTTCGCGCCGCACCTTCGCGATCTCCGCTTCCAGGCGCAGCCGCCCGGACAGCGATTGCTCGATCAGCACGGCAAGCCGCGCCAGGCGATGCGGCGCGTCGAAGGCGCCGCCGGCCGCGTCCTGCACCCAGAAGGTATCCAGCGCCATGCCGTTGGTCATGGTGTGGATGCGCGCATCGACAATCGAAGCGCCGGCCACGGCCAGCGCGCCGGCGATCTTGCTGAACAGGCCCGGATGGTCGCTGCAATAGACGGTGATTTCGGTGACGCTCCGCGCCTCGATCACCCGCGTGCGGACCGTCAGCGGCGCGCCGGCGGCCTCCGCCTCATGGATCATCTCGGCGTGGCGGGCATGCGTCTCGGGGTCGAAGGACAGCCAGTAGCCGGGATAGCCGAGTTGCAGGAAACGGTCGCGGGCCGGCTTGTCGAAGCCCGGCAGCAGCGCGGCCGCCGCGGCGCGCGCGCGGGCCACGCGGGTGTCGCGTTCCGGCACGCTGAGCCCGCCGGCCAGCACCTCCGCCACGCGCCAATACAGCTCGCGCAGCAGGGTCGCCTTCCAGCCGTTCCACACCTTGGGGCCGACCGCGCGCATGTCCGCCACCGTCAGCACCAGCAGCAGCCGCAGGCGCTCCGGCGATTGCACCGTTTCGGCGATGTCGAGGATGGTCTTCGGGTCGTCGATGTCGCGCTTGAAGGCCGTCGCGCTGATCAGCAAATGGTTCAGCACCAGCCAGGACACCGTCTCGGTTTCCTCCGGGTCCAGGCCGAATTTGGGGCATTGCTCGAGGGCGATCTGCGCGCCGAGTTCGCTGTGGTCGCCACCGCGGCCCTTCGCGATGTCGTGCAGCAGCATCGCCACATACAGGGCCCGCCGCGACTGGATCTGGCCGATCAGTTCGCTGGCCACCGGCGCGATCTCCGCCAGCTCGCCCCGTTCGAGGGCGGCGAGCACGCCGATCGTCTCGATCGTGTGCTCCTCCACCGTGAACACGTGATAGGTGTCGAACTGCATGAGGCCGACGATGCGCGCCCAATCGGGCATGTAGCGCGAGAGGAACCCGACCTCGTTCAGCACGCGCAGCCAGCGCGCGGGTTCCCGCCCCGACAGCAGATCGAGGAACAGCGCGGCCGCAGCGCGATCCTCCCGCAGGCGCACGGCGTAGCGCGCATTGCGGATCAGCGCGCGATGCGCCAGCGGATGGATCTCAAGGCCACGGTCGCGCGCGGCGCGCATCAGCCGCAGCATGATGGCGGGGTCTTCCGCCACGTTCCGGTCCGGCGCGAACAGCACCTTGCCATCCGCCAGCGCCATGCCCGCACGCGACAATTCGGCATCGCCCGCCGGCACCACGGCGGGCGGGCCGAGGGCCGCGCGTTCCAGCGCCGGCTCCAGCAGGCGCGTGAGGCGCACCACATCCCGCGCCGTCAGGAACAGGTGCTTCATGAAGCGCTCGACACCGTCCTGCACGCCGTGGCGCGTATAGCCCATGCGGGCGCCGACGACGGGTTGCAGGTCGAAGGTCAGGCGTTCCTCGGCGCGGCCCGTCACGTAGTGAAGGTGGAATCGCAGCGTCCAGAGGAAGTTCCAGGCGCGGCGGATGGCGCGCGCTTCCTGCGGCGTCAGCAGCCCGCCGCCGGGCGTGTTCGGCCCGACCAGCTCCGGCATGCGTTGCACGCCGAAGGCATGGCGCGCCAGCCAATACAGGGTTTGCAGGTCGCGCAGGCCGCCGCGCCCTTCCTTGACATGGGGTTCCACCAGGAAGGGGCTGTCGCCATAGCGCGCATGCCGCGCGCTGCGCTCCGCGCGCTTGGCCAGCAGGAAGGGCGCCAGGCCCGACGCCGCGCGGGCGGCCAGGAATTCGGTGTCGAAACGCTCATAGGCGGCGCGTTCGCCGGCCAGGAAGCGGCCATCGATCAGCGCCGTCTGGATCGTCACGTCGGTCTTCGCGTCTTCCAGGCATTCCGCGACCGTGCGCGTGGCATGCCCGACCTTCAGGCCGAGGTCCCAGAACAGGTAGAGCATGAATTCCACCCGGCGCCGGCCCTCGGCGCCCAGCGGCGCCTGCGACAGGAACAGCAGGTCGATGTCGGAATAGGGCGCCAGCACGCCGCGCCCATAGCCGCCCGTGGCCGCCAGGGCGAAGACCGGGGCTTGTTCCGGCTGCGGCACCATGGCGGCGGCGTAGTCATGGATGGCCGCGACCACGCCATCGGTCAGCGCCGCCAGCCAGCGCGCGGCGCCAAGGCCCGAAAGCTCATGCGCCTCGAAGGCCCGCTGCACGCGGCCCTGCACCCGGCCCAATTGCCGGCGCAGCAGTCCCAGCGCCACGTCGCGCGGCACCGGCGCGCCCTTGTCGAACAGGGAGGCGATCAGATCCGGAAGGGCATCGCCATGCTCGATGATGGACGGCACGCCGTGGGCGTCCGGTCCCGGGGCCGATCCTGGTGCTGCGGTTGCTCTGCCGAGGCTGACACTCATCCCTGTCACACTAACGTGTCACTTCGATCGATGACAGGCTTCTCTTGCTGCGCTGCGTCAAGTTCCGCCAGCAACGCGCGCAGGTGGTACAGCGCCTCCTGCGCCTCGCGCGGGGTCATCGCATCCGGGTCGATGGCGCGGAGTGCGGCGACCAGCGATGGCGGCGGCGCGGAGGGCGTAAGCGGTTGCGAAAACAGCGGAAGTTCGCCGGCCAGCGCGTCCGCGCCGCTGCTGCGCGCGCGGTCTTCCAGCGCGCGCAGCACGGCACCGGCGCGCGCCAGCACGGCACGCGGCACGCCCGCGAGCTTCGCCACATGCACGCCCCAGCTGCGCTCCGCCGCGCCGGGCACAACCTGGTGCCGGAACACCACCTCGCCCCGGTATTCCGTGACCTTCAGGCTGGCCAGGCGCAGCTCCGGCAGGCGGCCAGCCAGCGCGGTCAGTTCGTGGAAATGCGTCGCGAAAATCGCGCGCGCGCGGATGCGGTCATGCAGCGCCTCCAGCACCGCCCAGGCGATCGCCAGCCCGTCCCAGGTCGCGGTCCCGCGGCCCACTTCGTCCAGCACCACCAGGCTGGCGGCCGTCGCCTGGTTCAGGATGGCAGCGGTCTCGGCCATTTCCACCATAAAGGTCGATCGCCCGCCGGCGATGTCGTCGCCACCGCCCACACGGCTGAACAGCCGGTCCACCACGCCGATCCGCGCCGCTTCCGCCGGCACGAACAGCCCGGCCTGCGCCAGCACCGCCATCAGCGCGTTCTGCCGCAGCCAGGTGGATTTGCCGGCCATGTTCGGGCCGGTGAGAAGGCACAGGCGCTGCCCGGCCGAGAGGTCGCAATCATTCGGCACGAAGGCCGGCCCCCGGATGCGGCGGGACGCGGCCTCCACCACCGGGTGGCGGCCGGCGGTGATGGCGAAGTCGCGCCCCTCCGTCATCTCCGGCCGGCACCAGCGCGCATCCTCGGCGAGCGTCGCGACGCCCGCATGCACGTCGATCTCCGCCAGCGCCCGCGCGGCAGCGGCGATGGCGCTGCCCTGCGCCAGCGCCAGGCCGCGCAGATGCGCGATGCAGGCGCGTTCCCGCGCCTGCGCCCGTTCGCCGGCTTCGCTCACCTTGCGGTCGAGCTCCGCGAGTGCTGCGCAGGTGAAGCGCATGGCGTTGGCCATGGTCTGGCGATGGATGGGGGCGAGGTTCGCCGCGATCCCGGCGGGCGGCGGAATCAGCTTCTGGCCGGCGGCGGATGGCACTTCGGCGAGGAAGCCGAATTGCTGGTGATGGCGGATTTTCAGCGAAGCCACGCCCCAGGCGGAGGCAAGCTCCATCTGCAAGGCCGCCACCGCGTCCCGCGCGCCATCGCGCAGCCGCCGCAGCGCATCGAGTTCGCCATCGAAGCCCGCGGCGATCACGCCGCCATCCTCGATCCGCGCCGGCAGTTTTTCGAGGTTCAGCGCGCGCGCGAATTCTTCGGCAAGGCTCGGGTCCAGGCGCAACGCATGCACGGCATCGCCCAGCAGATCGGGCGGCGGCAGCGGGCTGGCGAGGAAGGCGGCGCGGCAGGCCTCCATCCGTTGCAGGGCCAGCAGCAGCGCGGCCAGGTCGCGCGGCGCGAAGCGGTCCAGCGCCAGCCGCGCCAGCGCCCGCGCCGCATCCGGCGCGCCCTTCAACGCGACCCGCAGCGCCGCCCGCATCTCGGGGGCGCCGACCAGAAACCCGACCGCCTCATGCCGCGCCACGATCGGGGCGCGCGCGGCGAGCGGTGCGGCCAGCCGCGCCGCCAGTTCGCGGGCACCGGCGGCGGTCAGCGTTCGGTCCACCGCGGCCAGCAGCGTGGCCTCGCTCCCGCCGCGCTGATCCCGCAGGATTTCGAGCGAGCGGCGGGTCGCCGCATCCAGCACCAGCACCTGCCCGGCCTCGCTCTCCGACCGTGGCGGGTCGAGCCGCGGCAGCGCGCTGACCTGCGTTTCCTGCACATAGGCCAGCGCGAGCGCGGCGGCGGCGAGCTCCGCCTCGGTGAAGCGGCCGAAGCCATCGAGTGTGGCCACGCCGAACGCCTCCCGCAGCAGCCGCGCCGGGTCGCGCGGGGCGGCGCGTTCGGCGATGCGGCCGGCGAGGCGCTGGGCGAGGTCCGGCGTGCCCGTCAGCGCCGGTGGCGCCACGGCTTCGGTCGGCTCGATGCGGGCCAGCAGCGCGCCGAGATCGCCGCGCGACAGGGCCAGCGTGCAGAAGGCGCCTGTCGAGATATCGAGCCAGGCGGCGGCCAGCCCCTCCGCCCCATCCTCGGCCAAAGCGAGCAGCCAGGCGGGGCGGCCCGCCTCCAGCAGCCCATCCTCGGTGACGGTGGCGGGCGTCACCACCCGGGTCACCTCCCGCCGGATGGTCGGCGCGCGGCGCTGCTTCGCCTGTTCGGGCGTTTCCATCTGGTCGCAGATGGCAACCCGGAATCCCTGGCGGATCAGCCGCGCGAGGTAGGCTTCATGGGCATGGGCGGGCACGCCGGCCATCGGCACGGGCCGGCCCTGATGCTCGCCGCGATGGCTGACGGCGATATCCAGCGCCTGGCCGGCGGCTTCCGCATCCTCGAAGAACAGCTCGAAGAAATCGCCCATGCGGAAGAACAGCATGGCGTCGGGGTGCGCGGCCTTGGCGGCGAACCATTGGGCGAGGGCTGGAGTGGCGCCGATGGCGCGCGGATCGGCGCTGGTCACGCCCAATCCCTACCGTCCCCTGACGCACCTGCGAATACACCCCGCACCGCAGGTGCGAATACACCCCGCACCGCAAGTGCGAATACTCCCCGCACCGCAGGTGCGAAGCACCTCACTTCCCGCGCCCGCCGCGTCCCGCCATAAGTGACCCTCGATAGGGGACGAACGAGATGGACAACGCGCGCGACAGCAAGGCCGATACCCGCACCGCGAGGGTCACGGGGGCCGAGGCGCTGGCGATGCATGCGGAAGGCCGGCCGGGCAAGCTTGAAATCCGCCTGACCAAGCCGCTGACCACCGCGCGCGACCTCTCGCTGGCCTACAGCCCCGGCGTGGCGGAGCCCTGCCTGCACATCGCGCGCGACCCGCGCCTGGCCTATGACTACACCTCCAAGGGCAATTTCGTGGCCGTCATCAGCAACGGCACCGCCGTGCTGGGCCTCGGCAACCTCGGCGCCCTGGCCTCGAAGCCGGTGATGGAGGGCAAGGCCGCGCTGTTCAAGCGCTTCGCCGATGTCGATTCCATCGACCTCTGTGTCTCGACCGAGGATGTCGAGGAATTCGTCAATTGCGTGCGCTTCCTGGGCCCCTCCTTCGGCGGGATCAATCTGGAAGACATCAAGGCCCCCGAATGCTTCGTCATCGAAAGCCGGCTGCGGGAATTGATGGACATTCCGGTGTTCCATGACGACCAGCATGGCACGGCGATCGTGGCGGCGGCGGGGCTGATCAATGCGTGCCATCTCACGGGGCGCGACCTCAAGGACGTCAAGCTGGTCATCAACGGCGCGGGTGCGGCCGCCGTCGCCTGCGCCGAACTGGTCAAGGCCATGGGCATCCGCCCGCAGCATGTGATCCTGGCCGACACCAAGGGCGTGATCTGGCGCGGCCGGACGGAGGGCATGAACCAGTGGAAATCCGCCCACGCGGTCGAGACCAATGCCCGCACCCTGTCCCAGGCGATGGAGGGGGCCGACTGCTTCATGGGCCTGTCGGTGAAGGGTGCGGTGACGCCCGAGATGGTGCGCAGCATGGCCGCCCATCCGATCATCTTCGCCATGGCCAACCCCGACCCCGAGATCACGCCGGACGAAGCCCGCGCCGTGCGGCCGGACTGCATCATCGCGACCGGCCGTTCGGACTACCCGAACCAGGTCAATAACGTGCTCGGCTTCCCCTTCATCTTCCGCGGCGCGCTCGATGTGCGCGCCAGCACGATCAACGACGCGATGAAGGTGGCGGCGGCCGAGGCGCTGGCGCTGCTGGCGCGCGACCATGTGCCGGAGGAAGTGGCGGGTGCCGGCGCCGGAACCTCGCTGAAATTCGGCCCCGACTACATCATCCCCAACGCCTTCGACCCGCGCCTGATCAGCCGCGTCTCGCCGGCGGTGGCCAAGGCCGCGATGGACAGCGGCGTCGCTCGGAAACCCATCCCCGACTTGGCCAAATATGCCCGCGACTTGACAGGGCGGCTGGATGCGACGGCGGGTGCGATGGAAGCGATCGCGGAACGCGTGCGCGCCAACCCCCGCCGCGTGGTGTTCGCGGAAGGCGAGGAGGAGAAGGTGATCCGCGCCGCCATCGCCTTCCGCAATGCCGGCTACGGGACGCCCGTGCTGGTGGGGCGGGAGGATCGCGTGCAGGCGACGGTCGCGGCGCTCGGCATTCCCCTGCCGGAGGGGATCGAGGTGCACAATGCGCGGCTCTCCACCAAGAACGGCGCCTATGCGGACTGGCTCTATGCGCGCAGCCAGCGCGAGGGCTTCCTGCTGCGGGACTGCCAGCGCCTGGTGAACCAGGACCGCAACGTCTTTGCCGCCTGCATGGTGGCCTTGGGCGATGCGGAAGCGATGGTCACGGGCACCACGCGCAGCTACGCCGCCGCGCTGGAAGGCGTGCGCATGGTGATCGACCCCGAACCCGGCACGGTGCTGTTCGGCATGACGCTGATGCTGGCGCGGCGCTCCGGCACCGTGCTGGTGGCCGATACCGCGATCCATGAACGCCCCGATGCCGCGACACTGGCCGAGATCGCGACGCGCGCCGCCGCCGCCGCGCGCAGCCTCGGCCAGGAACCGCGCGTGGCGTTCCTGAGTTTCTCCACCTTCGGCGACCCCAAGGGCAGCATCCCCGGCAGCGTGCGCGATGCGGTGAAGCTGCTGGAGTCGCGCGGCGTCGATTTCGAATTCGACGGCGAAATGGCGGCGGATGTGGCGCTGGACCCGAGCCTGCGCGCCAGCCTCTATCCCTTCTGCCGCCTGACCGGCCCGGCGAATGTGCTGGTGATGCCGGGGTTGCACGCGGCTCATATCCTGACGAAGGCGGTGCCGCGCCTGACCAGCGCGCAGACCATCGGGCCGCTGCTGATGGGCTTGTCGGCACCGGTGCAGATCGTGGGGATGGAAAGCAGCGTGAACCAGATCCTGGACGTGGCCTGCCTCGCCGCGCATGCCGCGATCCCGAAGTAATTCCTCAGGACGGCAGATCGTCGAAGCCCAGCGCCGGGGCGCGGCGCAGCCTGGTCTTCGGTCGCCCCGATGCGGCGCGGGTTGCGAAGGCGGTTGGGGTCAGCCCGTTCAGGCTCGTGCGCGGGCGGGTCATGGTGACGTCGCGCTGCCATGCTTCGATGATTCGGGGGTGCGCGGACAGGCCGCCGATCGGCCGCTCGTTCAGGCACGCGTCGCCGAACCGGCCGTTGATGGGGTGAACGGACCCGTCCTGCTGCGGCTTGCCGGGCACGATGCCATGCCGGGCAACGCCACGCTCCGGCCGCCGGCGCAGCATCGCCTGCGCGGCCAGTGCGGTGCCGTTGTTGCTAGAGCATGTTGTGTTTGATCGGAATCGGGATTCCGAAACGGGCTGAGATCTGATTCAAGCTCTGGGCTGGGCGATGGAGGCCAGCGCTGGATGCGCCCTTACTCCGAGGATCTGCGTG